>OJLB01000117.1_pt1 | contig 54793 bp, 51 predicted proteins | sample 1596861 | NCBI WGS metagenome assembly OJLB01 (sample SAMEA3904681, study PRJEB24821) | metagenome | biome: Builtin; feature: hospital; material: surface | place: USA | collected 2013-06-06
TTTGTATGAGCTAATTACATTATTTTTTGTAGTTTTGCTTTTTATTCGTAATTTTGATTAAAAAATAATAAATAACACAGAAATATGAATAAATCATTTTTATTATTCTTTTGTATGTATTCTTTCATTTCTTATAGTCAAAAAATATTGAAAAATACTATTAAAGATGAAAAAGGCACACCTATCGAATACGTAAACATCGGTATCGTGGGCACTCATAAAGGCGTGATTAGTGATGAGCACGGAAATTTCTTTTTAGAGAAATTAGCTGCTAAACCTACAGATAGCATTTATTTTTCACATATTAGTTATGAAAGAAGGGCTATCTGTGTAAAAGACTTTCAGAATGACAAACCTATTATTCTTACAGAAAAAGAAATAATACTTGCGCCTATAGATGTTTCAGCAAAAACAAAGCAACTAAAAACTTTAAAGGGAAAAGGAATTCGTTTTGTAGGAGCTATACTATGTTTCACACCAGAAGAAATGAAAGAGCAAAAGGAGATTCCTCAAACCATTGGTGATTTTGTGAATCTTAAAACCAATTGGGTAGCTACTGAATTTCATATTACTTGTATCAAAAATAACACTGAAAAAGCGGTCTTTCGCCTAAACTTTTTTCAGATGAACAATCAAGAAATGAGTCCTCTTACTGAAAAACCTATCTATATCACTATTCCTAAAACAGAAAGTAAAATAGACGTAGTGGAGAAATTCAGAGTTCCTATCCCAAAAGGAAAAATATGGATAGAATTACAACCTATAGACATACAAGGAGAGGAAAAAGCTCGCATTGTTTTCCCAGCTTCACATTCTTTAGGCTATGCACGCTACGACACTACTTTTGAAAAAATTCCTTTGGGTGCAGGACTTTCTTTTGCCATAAAAGGATTTTCAGAATGACCTAAAAATAAAGACACTCTTTTATGAAACACCCTATCTACCTTACTATCCTCCTGCTCCTCACAGCAATAGTGGTTGCGTTGCCCTTTATCAAAGTACCTATATCAGTATCGGCACGTGGGGTGATACGTTCCAATTTTGAAGATACAGAACTTACTGCTCCTGTAAGCGGGAGGGTAGTAAAATGCTTTCTCTCTCAAAACAACCAAAGCATCCAAAAAGGAGATACCTTGCTGGTTATCACTACAGAACTATTAGATACCCAGCGTCAGTTGGTCAATACTCAACAGCAAGACTACAACGCACAGTTACAAGATCTTACTACTTTAGTCTCTCACAAAAATACCCTCCTACAAACACAACAATACGCCCAAGAAAGAGCCGCTTTTTTAGAAAGAATAGGTCAGTTGCAAGCCCAATTATCTTTAGCTAAAAAGGAACTCGATCGTGCCAATCAGCTTTTTAGTAAAGATGTAATCGCTAAAGCTGAGTATGAAAAAATATACTATCGTCACGAAGAACTCTTGCGCCAAATGCAAAGCACCCAGCAACAACAATACGCCCAATGGCAAGCTCAACGCACTGAGGTAGAACGCAAAATACAATCGTTAGAATCAGACGAAAAACGCATTAGCCAAGAGCAACAAAACTATGTAATAATAGCTCCTATCACTGGTAAAATCACTCAATATAAGGGAGTTAGATTAGGTAATTTTCTTTCTCAAGGACAAGCTGTAGCTACTATTTCATCAGAACAAAACCTCATAGCCGAGTGTTTAGTTTCTCCTAAAGATATTGGTTTTATACCCCCCTCGCAAAACGTACGTTTTCAAATAGATACTTATAATTATAACCAATGGGGATTACTCAATGGTAGTGTGAAAGAAATAGATAAAAACTTAGTAGTAAATGAGCAAACAGGCGAAGGTTTATTTAAAATACGCTGTGGAATCAACAAAGGTTATTTACAACTGAAAAATGGCTATCGTGGTAATATAGGTAAAGGAATGAGTTTTACAGCTCGCTTCTATCTTACCAATCGCACCCTTTGGCAACTCCTCTTTGACCGTGCTTATGATTGGTTTAACCCTAATCTTACATAGATTTTTTTTACTTTTAGCACTATACCATAGAAGAATTTCTTATCAGTTAATGTGTTTTACTTAAAGTAATTCAACTTGCTAGTCACTAATTAATTCAACTAGCAAGTTGAATTAGCTTAGATAAAAAACGAATAAAGAAAAAGGTATTGGTTTCAATAAAAGCAGTTATTTTAGAGACCAATCGCCCTTATGTATAAAAATTCTTTTTTTGTAAGCCCATTATCCTACTAATTTTTTTAATAAAACAGTTTAATCATTCAAAAAATGTAGGTCAAACAGAAGATACCTTCATAACTAACTAATTTTCAAATAGATATAAGGTAAAAACTCCATATTCATAAGCTCTAATAACTAACTGATAATCAATTTATTATGGGATTTCATATGTTTAACCTACAAAAAATGAGTGTCAAAAATTTACTTGCATTAAAATACTATCAAAAATTTTCTATTAAAAAAATAATCATACCTTTACATCGTGAGTTAAAAACACAATAAAAATAAGGCAAAGAAAGGAATTAAGTTCCGTAACTAAATCGTTACCTATCAGCTTTTTAATAGTGCTTAGGAATTTTAATATGAGGAAGTTAGGGAAATTAGTTGTATCTTTGCCCTAATATTAATTTTTCTCCTTAAAAATCCAACAGACAAAAAGACGAAGCAGGATATAGCTTCGTCTTTTTTTTTGCCTTTTAGTCTCTCGCCTTTAGAATATTTTTCTTTTATACCTACCCTTTACAAACGATATAGAAAGGATACAGGAAGGGTACAGGAAGACCGAAAAAACACCATGGTACAAATATCTACTAATCTACCCCAAAACAGAAAAATATACTGCTCGTTGCATTTCACTCTCTCCCCTTCGATAATTTTTTTATTGAATTATTATTTGTTAATTCATTTTTATTTTGTACCTTTGTAGGGCAAAAAACAATTGCACCATTCTAATAACTAAAAAAAACTAATATGAAACAAAGAGTCCCCGTATCACAGATTATGAGCAAGGAGCTTATCACCCTTACTCCTACGCAATCGCTTTACGATGCCGAACGCCTTTTCAAAAAGCACAACATTCGCCACATTCCAGTAGTCGAAGGCGATAAAATAATAGGCATTGTTAGCTATTCCGACCTTTTGCGCATCAGTTTTGCTGATATGACTGACGGCGAAGACGAAGTAACCTCAGTAGTGTACGATATGTACACCATACCACAGATAATGGCCAAAACCCCTCTAACGGTAGCCGCCGATACCTCTATCAAAGAAGTAGCCGAAATCCTTGCCAAACAGAGCTTCCACTCTATACCCGTAGTCGAGAATGGAAAACTCGTAGGCTTAGTCACCACCACCGACCTTATCAAATATTTATTAGAACAATACTAAAAAATTGATGAACGAGCTTACCCTACACTTAGACGTTGATCCGCAGCTTTTTTATGGTGAAGACGATACCAATATCAATCATATACGTACCCTCTTCCCTAAACTCAAAATTGTAGCTCGCGGCACCAAACTCATCGCTTTTGGCGAAGAGCACCTTTTAGCTGACTTTCAACAGCAACTCGAAAAACTCATAGCCTACGCCACTAAGTACAATCGCCTCGACCACCGAGCTATTGATAGTATCCTATCGACCACCGAGAGTGAAAACAGCGAAAAAGAAAGCGAAACCGACATTATTGTGCACGGAGTAAACGGCAAAGTGATACGCCCACAAACCAAAAACCAAGTCAAATTGGTCAGTCTAATGCACAAAAACGATATGGTTTTTGCCATAGGACCAGCCGGTACGGGCAAAACCTACGTAGGGGTAGCCTTAGCGGTAAAAGCGCTAAAAGAAAAACAAGTAAAACGGATAATCCTAACCCGTCCTGCAGTAGAGGCGGGTGAGAATTTAGGCTTCCTCCCTGGCGACCTAAAAGAAAAACTCGACCCCTATATGCAGCCCCTTTACGATGCTTTGCGCGATATGATACCTCACGAAAAGCTCAACGCCTTCATCGAAGCCGGCATTATCGAAATTGCACCCCTTGCCTTTATGCGCGGACGTACGCTTGACAATGCTTTCGTAATCCTCGATGAGGCGCAAAACACCACCCACGCCCAGATGAAAATGTTCCTTACCCGTATGGGTCGCAATGCCAAGTTTATGATTACGGGCGACCCTGGGCAGGTAGACTTACCGCGCAAAGTATCCTCAGGACTCAAAGAAGCAATGCTCATACTGCAAAACGTAAAAGGAATTGCCTTCCTACATTTAGACGATAAAGATGTGGTGCGTCACCCCTTAGTACGTAGTATCATCGATGCTTATAAAACAGCTGAAAACAATCAATAGTATTGATATAATAATTTTTTCTTTCGTTATACTTGCTTTTTATAAAAAAAGCACTATCTTTGCGCTCGGAAAGAAAAATTAAAGAAAATCAATATTATGGATTTAATTCTAAGTGTACTACCTATTGTACTGCTTATTTACCTAATGGTGAAGCGCAATGCTTTGCCCTCATACGTAGCCTTGCCACTAATTGCGGGCTTAGTATACATTATTCACCTTACTTATTTTGACGGCTCGTTTTTAGAGTTAAACGCTAACTTTATATCAGCTATTATTTCGGTAATGACCCCTATTACCGTTATTTTTGGGGCGGTGCTCTTCAATAGAATGATGGAAATGACAGGAGCGATGGACGTATTGCGCCGTTGGTTGGGCAATATCAGCCCAAATCCTGTAGCCCAACTGATGATTATAGGCTGGGCATTCGCCTTTATGATTGAAGGGGCAAGCGGTTTTGGTACGCCTGCCGCTATTGCAGCTCCTCTATTAGTGGGCTTAGGCTTCAAACCACTACAAGTAGCTATTTTAGCGCTTATTATGAACTCTGTACCAGTATCATTCGGGGCAGTAGGTACCCCTACGTGGTTCGGCTTTGGCGAGCTTATTAACAAAGAGTATATAAACGACGGACAGCTGTCAGAAATCGGACAGATTACCTCAGTAGTGCATTCATTTGCTTCGCTAATAATACCTATATTAGCTTTGCGCGTTATCGTATCGTGGCAACAAATACGCCAGAACTTATTGTTTATCATCATCAGCATACTAGCTTGTACACTGCCTTATGTAGCCATTGCGTGGTTTAACTACGAGTTCCCTTCTTTAGTAGGAGGTGCTATAGGGCTATTCATCTCAGTAGGTGTAGCTAGCAAAGGCATTGGACTATCAAAAGTAAAAGAAGAGAGCGAGATACATCACGAAAAAGTGAGTACTCCTCAGTTGCTAAAAGCCCTCTTCCCTACAGCCTCACTTATTATTATTTTGGCTATCACGCGCATTCAGCAATTGCCATTCAAAGCGATGCTCAATGATAGTTCAGAGCTTTTCAGCCTCCATTTAGGTTACCTTGGTAACTTCCACCTCAGCAAAGGACTTATCTTCTCACTCACCGATATTTTCACCACCACACAAGCGGCAAGCTATAAGATGTTGTACGTACCAGCGCTTATTCCTTTCGTTATCACGGTGCTTATTTCTATCCCTATTTTCTCTCTGAAGTGGAAAAACACTCAGAGCCTATTCACAGCTAGCTTCAAGCAAGTGCAAAAACCATTTTTAGCCTTAGTAGGGGCACTTATTATGGTGAATGTAATGCTAATGGGGGGTGAGAACTCAATGGTGCAAATCATAGGTAGAGGGTTAGCTAGTGCTACAGGCGAGTATTGGACGATGTTTGCCTCTTACCTCGGAGCCATAGGGGCATTTTTCTCAGGTTCTAATACCGTATCCAACCTTACTTTCGGGGCAGTGCAATACTCTGTGGCCAATGCTACAGGCATATCAGTACCGCTTATTTTAGCCCTACAGTCAGTAGGAGGAGCGATGGGTAATATGGTGTGTATCAATAATATCATAGCCGTTTGCTCAGTATTGGGCATAGACAAGGCCGAAGGACGCATCATTAAAACCACGGCAGTACCGATGTTCATCTACGGGGTGATAGCCGCCTTAGTAGCCTACTTAGTCATTCCGCTATTATTCTAAATATTTTATTAACAACAAAGAAAGCGTTGCTCTGTGATAGAAGCAACGCTTTTATTTTTATTTGGCTATTTACTAAAAAAGTAGTACCTTTGTCCTTTGTAAAAAGCAACATAATTTTGAAGTTTTTGGACAGAGTTATGTGAAATGTCATATTATCTCAGGAAATACAACAAGAGATATACTTCGGAAAATAGGATATATCAAGCGTCCTTATTTTGAAGAGATAAAGAAAAAAGTTATTAACGCTATTTTTTAATGAATATGGCAAAAACAAAATATTTTATCGTGATACTATGGGGAGCATTTTCTATTGCAATGCGAGCCCAAACCAAAGTTATCGACCTGAAAAGCGATGAAGTAAAACAATTCCCTCTATGCGAAAATCCTAATCTTACTTACGAAAAAGGAGAAGATAAACGCCTGTTTGCCAATTGTATTAATAGAAAGGTAATGCTTGCTTTCTCATACCCAAAAGAGGCTATGGAGAAAAACATTCAAGGTAAGATATTAGTCCATTACATCATTGACAAGAATGGCAAGATTATTGTAGAAAAAGTAGAAGGAGAGGCTATCTTGGCAGCTGAAGGCAGACGCATTTTTGAATCCTTTTCAACATTTAGCCCAGCTAAAAATCATAACAACGAACCCATAGCCGTAAAGGGCATATACCCTATCAATTTTAAATTGCAACAATAATAATATTTAATTTGGTAAATTATGAACGCAAATGCACAATATATTAAAGATGCTCAAGGGAATGATATCTTAGCCGTTATTCCCATAGAAGCCTATAATGAATGGCGTTTTGAAAAAGCCGATTTAAATAACACTCAAGAGATTGCCGACTGGCAAAAAGAGATTTTAGATGAAAGTCTAAGAGAATTAGAACTTACTGGTGAAGCAGAAGATTGGGATGTATTGAAATTTAAAATCAAACAGAGATATGGCTTCTGATACATTCAAAATCAGTAAAAAAGCAGAGGAAAATCTGTTGAAAATATTAGATTATTATACTGATATTGATGAAACTCTTGCCAAACGTTTCTTTGAAGAAATTAGCAAGTGTTTTGAATATATAAGAGACAACCCTTATCTATTTGCTAAGCGATATAAAGAAATTAGAGTTTGTTTTACTAAAGTATTCCCTTATGGCATCTTTTATATAGTAAGAATAACTCCTAAAAGAAAAATTACAGCGATTACAATAATAAACATTCTACATACAAGTAGAAGAGTGAGGTATAAAGAATAAAAACCGTGAGTAAAGAACATTTAAAACAATTAGAAGCTGAAAGTATTTATATAATGCGCGAAGTAGCAGCGCAGTTCGAGCGTCCTGCCCTACTGTTTAGTGGCGGAAAAGACTCTATTACCCTCGTACACTTGGCTATCAAAGCCTTTGCCCCAATGAAAATACCTTTCCCTTTGGTGCATATCGATACAGGGCATAACTTCCCTGAAGCACTACAATACCGCGATGCTTTGGCTAAACGTATAGGGGCTGAGCTTATTGTGCGCCAAGTAGAAGACACTATTAAAGCTAAAGGGCTGACAGAGCCCAAAGGCAAGTTTGCTTCGCGCAACTGGCTCCAAACCCACACATTGTTAGATACCATTGAAGAATTTCACTTTGATGCCTGCATAGGGGGTGCCCGCCGCGATGAAGAAAAAGCACGTGCCAAAGAGCGTTTCTTTTCCGTAAGAGACGAGTTCGGTCAGTGGGATCCTAAGCTACAACGCCCTGAGCTGTGGAACATCTACAACGGACGCATACAGAAAGGTGAAAACGTACGTGTATTCCCTATCTCTAACTGGACGGAGCTGGACGTATGGAGCTATATCGAGCAAGAAAATATCGAACTCCCTTCTATCTATTTTGCCCACGACCGCGAGGTTATTGAGCACGAAGGCAGACTAATAGCAGTATCTCCTTTTATACAAATAGATGAGAGTGATACTATCCTTACCAAACGCGTGCGCTATCGTACGGTAGGCGATATGACTTGTACAGCGGCTGTAGAAAGCAATGCGGCTACCCTACAAGAGGTAGTTTCCGAAATCACAGCCTCTCGCATTTCAGAGCGTGGCGAAACCCGTATAGACGACAAAGTAACAGAAGCCGCTATGGAAGACCGTAAAAAAGGCGGATATTTTTAGATAAATAATCACTACTAACTAACCTGCTATTTTTTGAAGAATAACTACTAAACCGTATAATAGAAACCTTTTGATAGTTATTTATGAATAGATTTTTTGTTTTTGGCTTATTTCTTAGCTCATTATGTACTGTTTTTTCTCAAGAGAGAACCGACCTTATTGGCAAAAAGTTTGAGGGAGCAGTAAATAAGATGATAATTGGTGACAGTCTTAGCAATATACAATCAATGCGCATTCGTTTTTTGAAAGATAAAGCCATTATTGAGGAAGAAAAGCTATCGGTTACTAAGCAACCACGCCTGCTATATAGAATAGAAGTAGCTTGGCGCATCAATAAGCGTAATAACCAGATTATTTTCTCAGCAGGTAATAAGCCTTATCCTTATCAAGATTACAAGTTTTACTATCGCGATGAAAACTTAGTAGGTCTTTACAGCAATACTAATGATAAGATGGTGGTACTTGATATCCTTTTTGCAGAAACTGAGAACAAATAAAACGTTATACCAATGAAAAAGATTAAACTATTATTGTGGAGCGCCGTAGTAGCTACACTTAGTGCTTGTAGCAGCTCCTCTCCAGAAGCCTTAGAAGGCAGTTGGCAGCTAACTCATATTGATGGCAAACCTGCTGCCACGGGTGTTGTATTACAACTAAACCTAAAAGACAAAAAGGTAAATGGCAATGACGGCTGCAATACCTTTATGGGTATGATTGAAAAAGCTACGGACAAGGAGCTTATTTTAAGTGACTTAGCAACCTCTCTAATGTTATGCGAAAATATGGAGCAACCCGACTTATTTCACACTGAAATACAAAAGGTAAAAGCTTACCGTATAACACAAAAACAATTAGTGCTCTTAGATGCACAAGGACAAGAGCTTTTAACATTTAAAAAAGAGTAGATTTTCTGATAACAAAAAGAGGCTTTGGCAGGTAATACTGTCAAAGCCCTTTTGTTGTTTAATAATGTTGCTACATACGGCTTCTTTCTTCTTCTGAAGCGTTTTGCCCTTTATACTTGCTTTGGGTAGCGTTGAAATTATAGCTTAACCCTATTTTGATACTGTAGTTGCTGTAGTTGTTAGTAGCACGACTCACTACATAAGGATTGCGAAACTCCGTATGGTTGTTTAACTGGTTGAAAGCATCCATTACACCTCCATATACGGTAAGCGATTGGTTGAAAAACATACGTGCTACAACTAAGTGCACCCCACTGCGCGGTTCGTTCATATAATACTCTCTAACAGTGCCCTTGCTGGCGTAGTTGAATAAGGCTAATACCATCCAATTGTCGCTTAGTGCTATTTGGTTCATCATTTCTACTGAAAAAGAAGGCTCATTAGTAGGTAGTACCCCGCTTACAAAAGGTTTGAGATACGTAAGCGTAAGTTTAGGCATCCACTTGCCTATCTGAGTTTGAGCGTTGAGCACACATCTAAGAGTGTTATAATCAGCGTAGTTGCGAAGGGTTTTCTCTATCACATTGGGGTCAGTAGCTGAAAGTCCATAATCATCGTGAATAGCCTTGTGAAAATGACTGTATATCACGGCAGCCGAAAGAGGTCCGTAGGTAGCTAGTGCATTCCACTCATCAGTAAGCTGAGGAACAACAAGAGGGTTCCCTCTATTGTATAAGAAAGGCGCACTATAGGCACTATAGTCGCTGAGTTCATAGAATGCAGGACGACGTATCTTGCGGGTATAGCTAAAGGTGAGTTGGGTTTTATCCCAAGGGAAAGCTACTGATACATTAGGCAACCAATCGCGGTAGGTTTGGCTCTTTACATTGCTTTTCTGTCCGTTTTCGTAATACCCAAAATCGGCGTACTCGTAGCGTGTGCCGAGCTTTAGGCTTACTTTCCCGAAAGGATATGAGAAACTAATAAATCCTGCTGAACGACTTTCAGTATTCTTGATGTCGGTAGTGGTAAGCACATTGTCTTGGTAGTATTCGGTACGGTGCAAATTGCCGAGTTCAGCCCCATAGTTGAGAGTTCCTTTGCCTAACTGTTGTAAGAAGGTTGCCTTGAGTCCCCACCAGTCAGAAGCCGCATCTTGATGAGTACGCACGTGGCGCACTGATGAAGTAAGGAGGTTGTGCTCAGCGATATTAGAAGTGTTGTCTGAGCGTTGCCCTATATAATCTACATCGGTTTGGAGTTTTAGCTTAGAGGTAAGTTTGCCTTCGTAATAAGCATTCACACCCAAGTCTTTATTTTTGTTAAAACGGTCATATTTATTGAGCCCTTTAGCTGTAAGCAAGTTATTTTTGAAAGTGGCAGTCTCTTGGGTGCTAAACCTATGCCCTACCCAAGGTTCTATACTCCTTCTCACACTCATACCTATTGAGTGTTTGTCTGAAATCTCGTGTGCTATCCCTATTTTAACGTTTAACCCTTTGGCATTGCTTTCGTTGGTTTCATCACTCATCACGCGCCACTCATTACTTTGAGTATGCACTTGCAAATCTTGATAGGTGTCAGCATTTTTCTTATTGAAGTTGTTGAAATTGCCTATAGTTGCGAAGCAGTCTGTCTTGCCTTTTCGATAGTTGAAGTTGAGCCAATTGGTTATCATAGCTCCTTTTTTTAAGAAATATTCTTCATTTTCGACAGAACCACTAAGTCCATCGCCTTGTTTTTTCTTCAATTTAATATATATCACGGCTCCTACGGTATTGTCGTGCTCGGCACCCGGTTGGGTTTCGAGTTCTATGCTTTCGATGTCTTTAGGAGCAAGGTGATAAACCTCATCGAGGTTGCGCACACGGCGGTTGTTGATATAGAAAATAGGGTTGCCCTTGCCAAAGACTTCAAAGCCTCCGCCAGTATATGAGGTGCTCACCCCAGGTAGGAAGTTGATAAGCATCTCGGCACGGGGCATCTTTTGTAAGGACGATTGTGCTACATTGGTGCTGATGCGCGTGCCTTTCTGCTCGATAATAGGTCGGCGGGCGGTTAGCACTACCTCGCCTAACTGGTTGGTAGCCGGAGTGAGCTCTATAATTCCCAACTGGGACTGTGAGGGGGTAAGTACCTTTGGCTCGTACTCCAAATGGGTGATTTTAATAATGATTTTCTTATTCTCTGCCGTGTTAGGCAATTCAAAAACGCCTTTAGCATCGGAGATAGCCCCTTTAACAAGAGTAGAATCGGGGAGGGTAATAAGAATGATATTGGCAGCACTTATTGGTTTTTGGTCAGTGCTTACAAGGGTGCCTTTGAAAGAAGATTGTGCAAAGGCGTTGGCGGTTGCTGCTAATAGCAGTGATAGGATAATTTTTTTCATTGGTTTTGTTAATCTTGATTTTCGTTTATATAAACGAAATATTTTTTAAAAGGTTGGAATTATTGTTGTTTTTTCTGGGAGGGCTGGGAGGATTGGGAAGTTTGAGAGGATTGGGAAGGCTGGGAAGTTTGAGAAGGATTTTTAGATGTTTATTTTTTGGTGATTGTTCGGTGATCCTTCGGTCTTCCTGTATCCTTCGTATATCTGAAGTAAAGAGACAAAAAAAGAGGCTATCCGAAAAAGGGTAGCCTCTTTTAATAAAAACTATAAGGTAAAAGTAAAAGCTCTAGTTCTTGAATACTAAATCATTAGCATCTTCGCATTTTATCTGTTTACTGCCATTATGAACGCCTAAAGTACCCTTTACTTCTATTTTTTGTCCTGCTGTTTTAAGTTTATTTTTCACTTCAGCTGAAAGTTTTTTAAATACGCTAGATACTATAAACACTTGTATTTTAGTGTTGTCAGAAAGATGTACATAGGTGTTTTTTCCTTCTGGTGTAAGCGTACCTTTTAGGAGTACTCTTTTATCTTTGTTAGCATCAAAGTCGGCTACGGTTGCTGTGGCGGCATCGAGGGTGGTAATCTGAGGGACTATAGCAGGTGCTTTGATAAACTCTATATCGCTCTCTTTGCTATATACAATTTCTTTTACCACAGTGCCGTTTTTGAGTGCGAAATCGGTAAATACTCCAGTTACAGCTATTTCATAGCCTGCCATCAACAATTTGTCTTTAGCTGCTTGAGAGAGCGTAACTTCGCGAGGAGCATAGACTTGTATTTCGGTACCGTCTTTAAATGTAATGTAAGTACGGCTGCTCTTAACGGTTATTATGCCGTGTAGCTTAACGCGTTTGCCCACTACATAGTCGGCTACTGTAGCGTTTGCAGCATCGAGAGCTACTACGGTAGCTGTTTGAGTACTTGTTTGGGTAGAGGTGGTGGTAGCTCTACTTACTACTTTGATATCAGCATAATTGCTTACCATAAACTGCCAAGAGGTATTGAATTTAGAAAGTACCCCTGTAATATCAAGAGTTCCTGCAGGGACTTTTTCGTCTTTGAACTTAGCAAAGCTGCTGGTTCTGAAGTCTATAGTCTTGCCATTGGCATCGGTAAGTTTGTAGTTAGTAGCTCCGCCTAAATCTTTGTTTTTGTCGTACATCGTTTTGCCAACTACTTCATTAGGAAAATGTACGCCTTTGAGGGTGATAAGCTGTCCTGCATTAGCATTATTTTTAACAGCCTCTATAGAGGTAACTTCTTTAGCAAGCGAAGCAAGGGTTTTACGCTCTCCGCCCATATCGTATAGATGGGTTTTGTAAATAGCTTCGGCCATAGAACCTACACTCTCGCGACCTGATTTGGCGTTTTTATAAATGTCATAGCCTACTTCAGTAATGGCATTATTAAGCTGGGTAGTAAGTCCTTTGAGGCGGAGTTGTACCTTAGCGCCAATAGGGAATTCGGTGTAGATACCGCTCTTATCGAGTGCTACTGAAAGGGCTTGGGTTTTATCTTCGTTTTGGATGTAGATTTTCTTGTAGAAATTACCTCCTTCATCACTTGAAATTACATACCCTTCGATAGCTTCATCGGCACTGTAAGTTTTTATAGAAGCGGTAGTTCTACTGGCAACATCAGAAAAGCTCACTACCTTGCCAGCAAAGGCTGGTAGCACTTTCTTGTTGTCGGGCAATTCGTAATCATCGTCTTTTACGCACGACATTACAGTACATAGCGAAATAAACGCTATAGCTGTGTTTTTTAATACATTTAGTTTCATATTGTTCGATTTTTTTTTAATACATTAATTATTTAGAGACTGATAGCTAAGTTTGCCATATAGGTACGGCCGTATCCTACAAAATAGCGGTTGCCAAATGAAGGCACTCCGTGAGCGTTGTCTTGCAACATTTTACCATAGTTAGCGGTACGCGATTGCTCAAAGCCTCCAGATACGAATTGGGTATCGAATAGGTTGTTAATGCTTAGCATCGCACTAATATACACCTTCTTAACACGCCAAGATTTTCCTCCTACTAAATTCACTAAGAAAACATCGTCTAAACGCTCTTGTTTGAGGAGTTGGCGAGCCTTATCGTAGTCGATATTGGTAAATGACTGACGGGTATTAGGGTCGATGAAGAACTGTGAGGTGCGATTGAGCGCCGAAAGCGATACATAGTTTTTAGCCAATAGATTGGCAGTGGCACTTACCCACCAATAGTTATTGCTGCGGTACTCTAACCCTACTGAATATGCTTGCTGAGGACCACTTGGCACGTGGTAATTCTTTAATTTCACCTCATCATAAGCAATTCCTTGAGGGATATCATCAGATGAAATATATAATTTTGGATTATTAATATAGGTGTATTGCCCTAAAGCAACAGCTGCTGAAAGTTTGAGCGTAGGAAGTAATTGCGCTTCAGCCCCCCATTCTAAACCAAAATGACGTTTCTTTATACCATCAATCGTTTGGGCTACAAAACCGTTGCTTATCTCATCAGTAAGAGCTGTTTCGGTGTAGAAGAAGTTGGTTTCTGAGGTATTTTCTATCTCGGTAATATATCCTGTAAGGCGAGATTTGAGGTAAGGCAAACGCAAAATATAGTTGGCATCGGCAGTATAAGCTACCTCATTCTTTATATTAGGCAATAGTCGGTTAGAATTACGTACGTTTACGAAAATATTGCGTACTGATTGAGGCGTATTGAAGTAAGCCGTATTAAACTGCAATAAGTGTCTGCCGGTAAGAGCATACGTAAATCCTGCCTTAGTGCTCATACCTTTTTGCACCTGTAGGGCACCTTTGCCATACGAATCGGGGTATACAGGGTAGTAGAAATTGCCTTCGCGTTGCACATCAGTATAATGATAACGAGCCGCCACGAAGACTTCTGCTTTTTTGAAAGTAAACTCGAGCTGACTAAAGGCTTCTACTACGTTGCTATTAAGCGCATAAGAGTAGTTCCACTTGTCGCCTTGCTGCTTCTTTCTGTCAGCTTCGAGACTGTTATACGGCTGACTCTCGAAATAATCGTAGTTCATAAAATAGTTACCACCTAATAAATCGTCTACTAAAGCGTAGTTATCAGAAGCTATTCTGCGATACACCAAGCCTGAGGTACTCTTAATATTCTCATACACAGGGGTAGAAAAGTTTACATTAGTAGTAAAGGTACGCTCGCGGTTTACATCATTGCTTACGATGAAAGCACTACGCCCATCGGTAGCATTGCGGTTGGCAGCGTATAGGTCAGCCCAATTCAGCTGAGGATTGTTTAGGAAGTAATTCTTTTGAAGCTCTGCCATTGCCTCGTCAGAAGGTTGTTGATTTAGATAATAGCTAGGTATTTTTTTGTAGTAATTAGGCTCTGGGTTCTGTGCATTACCATAGCTGATACGGGTATTGCCTATCTCGCCAAATTGATAACCTAAGTCTACATTTAGGCGCGTATCGTCCTTCTGATAGTTATACGAAAGCACAAAAATAGGTTCGGAGATAATACGGTTGCGAGAGTTTCTTTTATCGCCCTGCTGGTCGCCCCAATAAGGATTATAACGATAGCCCATTAGGTCGATTGCCTCGCGCGTAAGAGGTGAAGTTTTCCCTCTTTTAATAGGAGAAAACATCCCTACTAAGTTGAAGTTGTGATAGTTATTAAGTTGGTATTCAATCGCTCCGGAGAAAGCATAGGCATTATAAAGAGTACCATCGACCCAGCTACCATTAGCTGCCCAACGACGAGAAGCTGAAAGGGTGTAAGCTAAGCCATTGCGCTGTAGCCCAGAACTATAAGTAGCCATTAGCCTACCTACATAGCTACGGTTGCTTAGTGAAGAAGAAAAGCGCAACCCAGGTCGGTTGAGAGACGGACGTATATGAATGTAGGTAGAGCCTGCAAGTCCGCCAAAGGTATAGTCAGATTTAGCTATGCCATTAGAAAGTTCTTGATTGCGAGTAATATCATTAAGTCCGCCCCAGTTAGCCCACTGAGCTCGTCCGTTTTCTAACCGGTTCATCGGAATACCATTGATAAGCACACTGACGTCTTTAGAGTCGTAGCCACGTGGTTTGAAGAAAACCGAACTAAAATCAAAAGCAGCACGGCGCATAAAGACATCTTGCGAGCTCTGTAAGAGTCCTGACATAGCATCGGCTTGGCTCTCGTCATCTTCAAGTTCGTTTTCTGAAATAACCGCTAACTGCTCTGCTTCTTGAGCATAGTCAGGCGAAAGGGCATAGGGGTCGAGAAGTTGACGGCGCTCTTTTTCAATCATTACTACCTCTTCGCGGGTAGTATAGCCATTAAGCGAAAAGAAAAGCAGAAAGTCGCCCTGTGGAAGTTGTAACACATACCTACCTTTGCTATCAGTTTCAGCATAACGGCGAGGGGAGTTCACGCGTACTTTCACACCCTGTAAAGGCTTTTTAGTTATCTCATCAATTACTGTTCCTTCAACTTTCACCTGAGAAAAAGCAGTAATAGAGCACAACAAAAGCACATAAAAATACAATTTCTTTAACATAACACTATGAGGTTAATTTCTTAATTTATGTAGCAAAGGTATATAAATAATAATAAACCACCAAAATAAAATGTTAAAAAAAACTGATGAAGCTGTGAGCCTCATCAGTTTATAAGTTTGTTATGGAGAATTTTATCTTAAATAATTGTCGTACATCAGCTTTACACCTTGCTCTAACTCAATAGTATGCCGCCATCCTAACTGATGCAATTTATTAGGGTTAGTAAGTTTTTTCATAGTGCCATCAGGCTTAGTACTATCAAATACAATCATACCTTTATAGCCTACGGTTTGCTTAATAAGCTCTGAAAGGGCTTTTATAGAAAGGTCTTTACCTGTACCTATATTGATATGCGTATTGCGAACCTCTTTAGCTCCTACGGGATAAGTGTCTTTGAAGTCGATACGCTCCATCACAAACACACAGGCATCAGCCATATCTTCACTCCACAAAAACTCACGCAAGGGGGTACCTGTACCCCAGAGGGTTACTGCTTCAGCCGTAATACCATATTTTGATAAGACTGCCTTTATCTCCTCTTGACTATTTTCTCCGCTTACCCCTTCTACTGGACGTCTATTAAGATCTGTCTTTATAGCCTCCCAATTATTCTGAAGTAAAGCATTTGCCAAATGTATTTTTCTAACCATTGCTGGAAGCACGTGTGAATTTTCTAAATGAAAATTATCATTAGGCCCGTATAGGTTAGTAGGCATCACAGCTATAAAATTAGTGCCATACTGTAGATTATAGCTTTCGCACATCTTTATACCTGCAATTTTAGCAATAGCATAAGGCTCATTAGTATACTCTAAAGGCGAAGTTAGCAAGCAATCTTCAGGCATTGGCTGAGGAGCTTCTTTTGGATAAATACAAGTGCTACCTAAGAAAAGTAGCTTCTTTACCTTATTTTTATAGGCTTCGTGAATTACATTATTCTGAATCATCAAGTTCTCATAAATGAAATCAGCACGATAGGTATTATTTGCCATAATCCCTCCAACCTTAGCCGCTGCTAAAAACACATATTCAGGTTGTTCTTTAGCAAAAAACTCAGCTACTGCTTGTGTATTGCGCAAGTCGAGTTCGGAACTGGTTCTGCCAATAAGGTTTGTATAGCCTTTTTGTGAAAGGTTTTTCCATATAGCTGAACCAACTAACCCATTATGCCCAGCTACATATATTTTAGCGTGTTTTTCCATCCTTACTCAAAATAATTCATTACTTTAAAACCACCTTCTTTAAGGTAAGCATCGCGTTTAAAGAGTTTAAGATCAGAACGCATCATATCTTCTATAAGTCCTTTTAGGTCATATTCAGGTTTCCAACCTAAAACTGTTTGCGACTTGGTAGGGTCACCAATAAGCAAATCTACCTCTGTAGGACGGAAGTACTGAGGGTCTACTAATACTACTTCAGCTTTGTTAGCAATCTTAGCTTCTATAGCTGCTAAGTACTTTTCGCCTACTTTTTCAGCAAAAATAGCCTTGTCTACTGCAACTATATACCCTTTTTCATCTACCCCTTGACCTTTAAAGTCAATAGTCAGACCGATTTCTTGTCCCGCCATCTTGATAAAATCGCGGATAGCAGTAGTGATACCTGTAGCTATAACATAATCGCTAGGGGTGTCTTGCTGCAAAATGAGGTACATCGCCTTGATATAATCTTTAGCATGCCCCCAATCGCGTTGCGAGCTTAAGTTACCCATATAGAATCTTTCCTGCATACCCAAAGCTACTCTGCTAAGAGCACGGGTTACTTTTCGGGTTACAAAAGTCTCGCCGCGTATAGGCGATTCGTGGTTGAATAAGATACCATTAGAGGCGTGCATTTTATAAGCTTCGCGATAATTTACCGTAATCCAATAAGCATAAAGTTTAGCTACGGCATAAGGCGAACGCGGATAGAAAGGAGTCTTTTCACTTTGAGGCACTTGCTGTACTAAACCGTAAAGTTCTGAAGTAGAAGCCTGATAAATACGAGTTTTATCAGTAAGCCCCAATAAGCGTACCGCCTCAAGAATACGAAGAGTACCCAATCCATCAGCATTACCTACGTATTCAGGTGTTTGAAAACTCACGTGTACGTGACTCATTGCTGCAAGATTGTAAATCTCATCAGGCTGTACCTCTTGGATAAGGCGGGTGATGTTCATACTATCAGTAAGGTCGCCATAATGCAAAATGAGATTTCTATTCTCTAAATGAGGATCTTGGTAAAGGTGATCAATACGATCGGTATTAAACAATGAAGAACGGCGCTTCATACCGTGTACTTCATAACCTTTTTTTAGCAGGTATTCAGCGAGATACGCGCCATCCTGACCTGTAATTCCTGTGATAAGTGCTTTTTTTGTCATTGCTTGCTTATTTTTATAAAAAATGATCGGAGTATAATTTGTTTTTTAGCGGTAACCAAATGAGTCCTTTCTAAATTATACCTCCTTCTATATTGTTGGAGTTCTGCTATTTTATAATTTGTTCTTATTGAAATAAAGAGTATAGAGAGCAGTATTGAAAAACCTATAACTATTATAAACCAAGCGTATGAAAACCATTTATAGTTTGTAAGCCGTTGATTTTCTATAATTTGTACTATCTGAGTATCCGTAAGAGATTCTTCTTTAGCCATCTCTATAAGTTTCTTATGCCAAGCTGAAACAAGAGCTTTGTCATTCCAACGTATATACCATAACTCATACCAACGAAAATGATAGCCCTCTACTGTTTTTGCTAAATACCTTTGCATACGCAGATTCATTCCCAATCTTACAATTATATAATAGAATGTGCAAAATAGGGCTACTGCTGTTGCAAATAAAGGTATACTAACAGTAGTATGAGCCACATAATAGAATACAGAAGAAACTACTGTGATAGGAAGCAACAATACATTATCAATACCTCTTTTCTCTTTTTGTAAGTATTCTTCTCCTTTTAGTACATTTTTCTGATAGAATCTTCTGTTTTTTAAAATGTTTTTAGACATTGTCAACTTGTTTTGAATGTTTATAATTAGGTTTAATGGGTGCAAAGGTAGTGATTATTTTGAAATTATATTATAGTACAACAAAATAGCCTGTTTTTTTATTTCAAATCTTCATCTTTAAGAAATATCTTTCCATCCTTTATAAATTTTTTTGCTATCTCTTCAGCTCCATAGGTATTCAAATGATCTATGTTAAACATTATATTACGACCTTTTATATGTCCATCTTTGGGAATATATGGTAAAAGATCAATTATACGAACTTGTGGATATTTCTGTTGTAATAGGGCTTTAATTTGAAACCAATTGTCAATATGGGATTTATATATATCACCCTCTAAACTAACCTTTCTTTTGATCCCTAATCTTTCAAGATTTTCAATTCTTTGCATATCAACATCAAAGGATGGACAACTCTTCAATATATACACTTTTTTGTTTTGAGAAAGAAGTATTTGAATTGTTTGTTCAAACCTTTCGATAATATAAGGCTCTATTCCCCTTCTCCATGAATAGTAGTTAGATAGAATAAAAATATCATAATTCTTATAGTTTTCTTGAAAATATTTTCGTGCAACTATACACTTATAATAATCACTAAGCTTAGATTCATCATATTCTTTTACTTCTAAAATAGAAGGACAATCTGATTTTGCCAAAACACTTGCTCCCCACCCTTCTTTTTTACCTATAACATCAATAAAAGGGACTATTTGTTCAGCATGACTATCTCCTACTAATAAAATCTTCTTTTTATTTAGAGAATTTATGTTTCCTACTTGAACCAATGCTTTTCCTGAATCACATTGGTTACATTTAATAGGAAGAAAAGTAGCCCATTCTGATCTCTTATGTAAAAATCTACTCACTCCAAAAACAAATATAGCAGGAATAATATAAAATAAAATAAAACTTTTTTTGAAGGAATATTTGATATGTCTAAAAGGTTGTTCTACTCCGTAATAACTAAATACAGATAAGACAAACATTAAAGGAGTGGCTATTAAAAGATTTGTATTAGAAAGCTCTCCTATACCAAAAAAATATCTAAATATAGCTAAAACAAGCCAATGCCATAAGTAAAGAGAATAGGATATTTTTCCTATCCAAACAACAGGAGATAAAGAAAAAAGTTTTGTTATATATTTCCCTTTTTCATTAGCCAATATAAGTAATGCTGTTGCGACACATGGTAACAAAGCTAAAAATCCAGGAAAAAAAGGAGGCAAAAAGAAGTCTTTTACAACAAGACAACCCAAAAGCACTACCAGAGAGAGCAATCCTAAAATATCCGATTGCCTTTGCGATAATTTATTACCTTTCTCAAAAAGATATATTGATAAAACAGAACCTACAAGAAGCTCTATCATTCTTAGATGGGGTAAATAATAAACATCTAAACCAATACCTATCTTTTTTAAATCAATAAATGAGAATGCCAATGAAATTATTCCAATAACAATTAGAGTAAAAAGTTTGTGTTTATTAAGAAATTTTTGTTTGAAAATAAATAATAAAACTAAAGGAAAAATAAAGTAAAATTGCTCTTCAACAGATAAAGACCATATATGATTAAAAGGGTTTTCTTCTGTACCTACATCAAAATAGCCAGCTCCTCTTGCAAAATATATATTTGAAATAAATAATACAGAAAAAATAGCACTGTTTGCCATTTTCCAATAATCTCCTACTGAAAACATTAACCATACGACTAAAAGTCCAGTTAGAAGTACTACAAAAAACACAGGTAGAATTCTTTTTATACGTCTATTATAAAAGTTTGCAAAAGTAAATGTTCCTTCTGCCATTTCCCTGTAAATGATAGAAGTTATTAGATATCCTGATATAACAAAAAATATATCTACTCCTAAAAAACCACTAGGCATATAGCTTGGGTTTATATGGAATAACACTACTGTAAGCACTGCTAAGGCTCTAAGACCATCTATATCAGGTCGATAAGAAAGTTTTCTTAACATAATTATTGATCTATAATTTTAAATAGTTTTTTATTTACTTTATCACTATCAAATTTTTGCACTGCAATTTGGTGACTTTCTTGCCCCATACGAGTAATCTCAGTTGGATTTTCTATAAAATACTTCATTGCTTCTGCTAGAGCATCTATATCCCATTTAGGAATAAGAAAGCCGTTTTTACCACTTTCTACTGTTTCACGACAACCTGGTACATTAGTTGTAATTACAGCTCGCCCAGTAGCCATAGCTTCTTGAGTACTACGTGGAACTCCTTCTCTATAAGAAGGTAATACAAATACAGAACTCTGGGTTAAATGTTCTTTTACATTTATAACATAGCCTGTATAAACAATTATTTTTCTTTGTATATAATCCTCTAATTCTTCTTTTTTTATGCTCCCTGGATTTTCAGTATCTAAATCGCCAACAACTTTAAAAATTACATCAGGATATTGACTTTTTATTCTTTTTACAGCTTGTAAATACTCAAAAATTCCTTTCTCACGAAGTAATCTTGCTACAAAAATAAAAGAAATAGGATTGATAGGAGGTCTACTAAATTTATACTCATCTAAATTAAGCCCTATAGCTCCCAATACTTCATTCCTTTTTACTCTAATATGATATTTATCTAACAAATCTTTAGGATCATCTGGATTTAAAAATATTACAGTATCTGCTTTAGGTAAAGATAACTTATACAAGAAAACTTGAATTTGTTTAATAATTTTTGCTTTTAATGTTTGTCCATTAGGTTGTTCTGTAAAAGAAAAACCTAGCCCTTCAAGCATTGCTATTATTTTAGGAATTCTTGCTTTTTTAGCAGCTAAAGTACCAAAAATTACAGGCTTAGCAAAGCTTGCAAAAAGAATATCAGGCTGTATTTTGTTAAAAATATACTCTAACCGCTTCATATTTTTTAAGTCAGCAAACGGATTTAATCCTCCTCTCGCAAATGTATAATCAATAGGAATCGCTCCTAATAATTCTACCTCCTTTTTTGTTTCAAGAGTGAAATCTGTTGCCATAGTATATACCTCATAATTATGGGCTACCAAAAACTGTATAAAATGTTTTCGGAAGCCTAAAATATTTTGGGCGGAGTTATTTAATATAATAATTTTTCTCATCAATAATTCAAATAGTAAAAAGGCTCAAATGAAAATACAGGATAGCGAGACCAAAAAGCATCTATTGGCATAGTTATTATATTCACTTTTTCTAATGTAAAATAAAATGAATAAATTATTAGTGCTACAACTAATACCTTAAGAAGTTTCTTGTAAAGTGTTATAAATAAGAAATATCCATATAAAAACAAAAAAATAAAGTTAATACGTTCAGCAAGCATAGGAACTCCTAAAAAAATAAAGTGTAATAAACATAACACTATGATAGGAGTCTTCCATTTAGATGAGTTATCTTTTATATATAATAAATTAGTAAGTAGTAATAAAAATAATAATACAAGAAAACGATAAGAAATAATATTAAACCCTATTTCTCCTGCATAAAATAAAAACTTATTAATACCTAATGGTACTGCTAATAAAATCAATGTTGTAAAAGCTATTCTTATAGAAACTAGGGCTATAAAACTTTTTAATACAATTTTTATAGTAGTTTTTTTTGACATCAAATATTTCCATATAATAATGATAGGCAAACTTGTCAAATGAAAAATACAAGCTATTAGGAGAAAAAAGAAAAAATATTTTTTCTTTTTCATTTCTAATGTAAATAGAATAAAAATAGTTGCTAATGCCTGACGCTGCAGATAACCAAAAGTAGTTACTGAGGTAAACATAAGGATAAAAGCCATACAAAAAGCTTTATACTCTTTAGGTATTTTCCTCTGTCCAAAAATCTCATACCACAAAATTAAAGCAACAGAACAAATTATTTTATTATAAATAGAAAGATCTATAGCTGTAATATTAGGAAATACTATTGTATATAACTTGTATAATAAAACAATCCCAAATTCTAACCCTCCACCAAATATTAAGAAACCAAAAATAACATCCTCTAAAGGTTTTTTTTCTATAATTAAAAAAGCATTATAATATGCCGTCAAATCCGCTTGGAATTCTCCTATGTATGATCTTGAACCAAAAATATAAATTAAAGAAAAAAAACCTATAGCTGTTAATAAAACCCTATTATATCTTTCTAAAAAAGGAGAATAAAACACTAGTGCAAAAACAGAAAGTAAAAAACTCACCATTGGAGAGAAAGGTAAGAACAGCAATGGAGACAATAGTCCCATAAAAAAGATTATCTTTTTTCTTTTATTTAGTAATAGCATTCCCATTAACTTCTCAGTAGATTTGAATATTTTTCTTTTAGTCTTTCTTGATAGTTATTATACTTTTCTACCCATATTTTTTTTGCATTTATAGAGTATTGCTTAATTATATCAATATCTATATTCTTTATAAAATTTAATATATCCTTCTCTGTTTCTCCTATAGCAAAACCTGTACTATATTTTTGTACTTTGTAGCCAGGGGGAGTACCTTCAGTCGTGAGAAGTACTTTCCCTAATAACAAATGTTCAAAATACTTATTAGGAGAAGCATATAGATGATTCTTGATAGTTTTGTAATACATTCCAACTATAACATCACTTTTAGACAATATTTCTAATGCTTTTCGTGAAGATACTTGCCCATAAAATACAATATTAGGGTACTTCTCTGCTTTTTCTTTTACAAGAGACTCTATTTTTCCTCCTCCTGCTATATACAACTGTATAGAAGGGTTCTGTGCCACTGCACTTAACAAATTCTCAATTCCTCTATTTCTTTCTTCTAAAATACCTACATAAGAGAAAACTAAATTATCTTTTCTAATCTCTTTAGTAGCTAAATTAAATTGTGTATAAGGTACATTTTCTATAATAGATATTCTTTCTTTATTAGGAGAAATATTCAATTGTTTTATACGACATTCATCTGGTAGAATAAGTTTATCACAATGTATACAACAATATTTTTCAATTTTGTCAATGAAAAAAGCAACCAATGAAGGAGTGTTTCTTGCATCTGTATATTTATCATATACATCAAAAATAAACTTTTTCCTAAAAATCTTAGCTATAATATAGGCAGGAATACAAGTGTCAAAATCTATACTATGAATAATAATATAGTTTTTCCTATTTTTCCACAATATACGAAATAAAAATAGATTCCACAAAATTAATGAAAATATATTTGAAACGCCCCCTCCAATAGGAGCTTTCCTGCTGTATAAAATAGTATTTCTCTCTCCCTCTATTTTCTTATTCTCTCTATTCCATGCTGTTATCAAATAAGGAATGTTCTTTTCTTTTATAATATCTACATAACGTTGTAAACGAGAATCAGCGTTAGGAATTTGACTCCTCAAAAAAACAATACCCCCCATACTTTATCATTTCTTAAAAAATTCTACAATTCTTTCGCAAGCTTTGCCATCGCCATAAGGGTTGTGTAAAGCACTCATTTTAGTATATTTCTCTTGGTTGTTAAGTAGTTGTTCGCATTCACCTACTATTTTTTGCTTATCAGTACCTACTAAAATAACAGTCCCTGCACTTACTGCTTCAGGGCGCTCGGTGGTGTCACGCATTACCAATACAGGTTTGCCTAAACTAGGAGCTTCCTCTTGTACGCCACCACTATCGGTAATGATAAGATAGGATTGGTTCATCAGCCAAACAAAAGCAGGATAGGCTAAGGGTGCTATGAGCTTCACATTTTCAATGCCTGATAATATACGATAAACAGGTTCTTTTACATTGGGGTTTAAGTGCACTGGATAGACTATCTGTACCTCAGGATTTTGCAAAGCTATCTTTTTTAGAGCCTCACAAATGTGTATAAAGCCTTCGCCTTGGTTTTCACGTCGGTGTCCTGTAACCAAAATTAGCCTTTTAGTGCTATCTACTGTCTTTTTTAAAGCATCAATCTCTTTGTCTTGCAAATTTACTACTCTTTTAGAGCTTTCTAAAAGAGCATCTATTACGGTATTACCCGTTACTAAAATACTTTTCTCATCCACACCTTCTCTTAGTAAGTTTTGCTTTGCTTGCTGTGTAGGGGCAAAATGAAAATCGGCTATAGCTCCTGTTACTTTGCGGTTGATCTCCTCAGGGAAAGGAGCGTATTTATTAAAGGTTCTGAGTCCTGCTTCTATATGACATACTTTTGCCCCAGCATAAAATCCTGCAATACTCGCAACCATAGTGGTAGTAGTATCGCCATGTACAAATATATAGTCAGGTCTACAATCTTCTAAAACAGTTTTCAATTCTGTAATAATTGTAGCAGTAAGTGTATACAAATTCTGATTAGGCTTCATCACATTGAGGTCATAATCAGCTTTTATATCAAAAAAGCCTAACACTTGGTCAAGCATCTCACGGTGCTGTGCTGTCACACACACTCTTGTATCAAAAATACTTTCTTTTTGAAAAGCCTTTATAAGTGGAGCCATTTTAATAGCCTCAGGACGTGTACCAAATATGAAAAGAAGTTTTTTTCTCATTTTTTAAAAATTTTTCTGATATTATATTCTATTAATCCGGTGTATTTTATACCAAAAACCTTGTAAAAGTATAACCGTACTATACCGCTAAAAGATAAAATACTTTTGGGATAAAAATCTAATAGATATCTTAGTCTAATAAGTTTTTCTAAGTATTCTTGTTTTTGTTCTTTTTTTAATAAATTTATATGACTAAGATAAATATTGTAATTATAAGATAAATAAGATAATCCTCCTTCATATTTAGATAAAAATATTTCTTTTTGAGAAAGGATATCTATTAAGTCAATAATATTTTTAGGCTTAACCTTAATTGTCAAAGAGCCTTGTCTTTCTTTTCTATAATAATAAAAGGGATTAGGATAAAGAGCATAACTTCCTATATAAGGAATAATATCAGCACACCAAGCTACGTCTTCATGTAATTTCCCTTTTGGAAATTCAATTTTATTTTTTTTTACAATAGAAGTCCTTATTATTTTATTACAAGCTGTTGCATAATAAATATCATTATCTACTAACTTTCTTAAGTCATCTTTGAAATTGAAGGAAAGTTTTTGTACATCTCTATTTTTAAATTTCCTTGTAACTATCTTTCCTAAATCATAAAAAGCACTCAATCCATGTATTATTAAATCAGGATTTTCTTTTCTTATAATTTCATCAATTTCAGAAAGTATTGTTACTCCATTCCAAAAATCATCGCTATCCAAAAAAATTAGGAAATTACCTTGAGCTTGTTCTATACCAAAATTACGAGCATCAGAAAGCCCTCCATTAATTTTATGGATCACTTTTACTTGAGTATACCTTTTAGCATATTCATCGCAAATAGCCGAAGAACCATCTGTAGAACCATCATCTACTAAAATAATTTCATAATCTTTAAAGTCTTGTAGTATAACAGAATCCACACTCTTACGTAAATAAGGTGCTACATTATATACAGGTATAATAATAGAAAAAGAAAAATTACACATTAGATATTTAATTAAAAATAAAAGTTTTCAACCTATCCAAAAATATTTTATATTTTCTGCAATCTATTTTCTAGTTGCAGCATTTTTTTCCATATAACTTCTGCAGCATTTTTTTTGAAAGGAGGTGTTTTTATAAAATTTTTATATAGTTTATCTTTTTCCCATAGTTCTTTCACTTGTGTTAAAAGCTCTTGTTCCTTACCTTCTTCATAATACAAAAAAGCATCTAAATTAAAAATATCAGGCTCTATCAATTCTTTTTTATCTCCACCCCAATAAATAGGAATACAACCTGCTACTATTGCATCTAGTATTTTCTCTGTAACATATCCCTTTGCTGATACATTTTCAGGACAGATATTAAATCTAAAATTTCTAAGATATTGTTGTTTATCATCATTATATTGAGATTGTAACTCATTAGTTGTATTCATAAAATTACCAGCACAAGTTACTTTATAAACATTATTACAAAGATCAATTAATGTCTTCCTAATACCATTTTTATCATGATGAGATATTTGACAGCAAAAACGCGTTCTATTTTGGTTTAATCGATAATCAGGATGGTTAATTAGTGCTATACGCTTTTCTAATTGTTCAAAAGTCATTTCAGGTTGTACAAAATACATTATCCAAAGAGGAAATCTCATATATTTTTTATGGTCTATATAATCAAAACCTAATGATAAATCAACTTCCTCTAAGCAATAATCTTTATATTGTTGCCAGCTTTTATCAAAACAACCTTCACCTAGATATTCTCCTGAAAAAAACACCTTCTTACCCCAAAAAAAATTCATAAACCATCTATAACCAAAAACAGAAAAAAATGTAACTTTAGTATCAATTTTTCTATTCTTCATAAAGCGATAAAACCACATTTTATGAGGTAAGTTTTCTGTTAGAAATGTACTCCAGTGGTTATAAAACTTGATATCAATAGGACTAAAAAACATCCTAAGCTCTTTTAGTCCCCAACTTATAAATCTTTTAAGGTGAGTTATTATAGTCATTACTCCTATTTTTTTATTTGTTCTCTGATGTGATATTATTATTCATCTTAATAAACTTTGCTGGGTTTCCTCCCCAAACTTCATTATCTGGAATATCTTTAGTTACAACACTTCCTGCAGCTACTACAGCATTTTCACCAATGGTAACTCTCTTCAAAATAATACAACTCCCTCCTATAAAAGCAAATTTTTTTATATGTATAGGAGCTGTCTTCGCATTTATATCTCCCAACAAACACCTTTCTTTGGCATTTATTGAATGAAAATCAGAATCCCAAATTCTACACCCTCCTCCTATAGAAACATAATCATCTATTTTTATACTATCAAAACATACAATAGTAGAATTCGAAATACCTACATTTTTACCTATTTCAATTGTTCCTCCTTTATAAGCTATAAGCCTTAACACGGTGTCTCCCCCAATTGGGTTGTATAAATTACCTGAATTAGCTGAAAAGTTTTCTCCTATAATAATTTCCCCCGAATTACGCACTTCCAATCTACCATTAATTGTGTAAGTAGTATGTACAACTCTGTTAAGTTTAAACATCATATAGTTCCAAAAAATATTAAACCATTGTTGAAGTCGTAATATCATTTTAATTATTTTCTTCATTATTTATTTGTTAGACGTTTAAACATTCTTTTAAGTATCATTATAGGAAGCGAAAACAGAAGCCCTGTATAGAAATATGGCTCTTTTGCATAATGCTTTCTTATTATTTCCCATCCCCTGTCTATTTTAAAGTTTCCCCTATTTCTTTTTATATAAAAACGATATATGCCTAATAATACAAATTTATTAAAAATAACTCTTTTTTCTATTTTATAGTACTTTGGGTCTTCCCCTACTTCCAAAGATACCTCTTTTCTAATAGTCAAATAATTATCAACAAGAGCTTCAAAATAGTTATACCCTCCATTATTTTTGTCATCTTTACCTGTGTCAATCAATGAAGGATTATAAATTATCAAATTAGATAATGATCCTTTGGCAGCTTTTATATATAACGGTACTTGATATAAGCAAGTGTTCTTATACTTACTAAAATCTATTTCAGATATAAATTTAGTAGCAACGATATTAGACGAGATAAAGGTTAACCAACAACTTACTTCTTTTATGAACTCATCAGCATTCTGATACTCAATAATTTTAGTGTTTTTAGTTTCTTTTTGAAGAAAAATCAAACCATAATCTTTTTTTTGAATACTCTCTAAAACAACTTGCAAAGTTTTCTCTCCAATATAATCATCGTCACCTATTACCCAAACGTATTTACTTTTTGCTAATCTAAAACATTGCAATATGTTGTCATCAGCCCCTATATTCTCTGTATTTCTAATATATTTAATAGGTAATCCTTTATCTATATATTCCTGAACAACTTGAAAAGTATTATCTGGTGAACAATTATCCGAAACTACTAATTCTATTTTTTCTTTATCTATTAGTTGTATAGCTTTATCAATAGCCTTTAGTGCCCCCTCTAAAATATTAGCTCGCTTATATGTAGGAATACAAATACTTAATATAGTCTCATACTGTTCCATAATACTCTTTTTTCTTTATCTTAAAAATATAATATGCCATTGGGAAGTTTATAAAAATAATAACAGAAGCATATCCTATAATTATTGTTGCTATATCAAAATATTTTGCTGATATATAAATCTGTAAAAAAGTAATAATACCTATTATTAATGATAAATATAGAAATGGTTCTTTTTTATTACTGCGTAAATAGCCCGCCCAAGTAAAAATAACTGCATTAAAAGGCACTACTAAAAAAAGACTAAAGCAAAGTTCTGCAGGCAGTATTCGTTGCATAATACCTAACTGTAAATAATTCCCAATAATAATAGCTACATTAGCCAAGAGAATAGTAATAACACTAATAAAAACAATCTGTTTAAGTACTATATTAAGAGAGTTATTAAGTTCCAAATACTTCTTTTGAGCTATTAATGACGACCATTTAGGTATTTTTGTAGCACTCCAATTAACTATCAATGATACCATTGCATTAACTAATACCAAAGTCATTCCTATTTGACCTGCTGCAATAGGTCCATAGAATGCAAATATAATAGGATTAAAAACTTGAAAAATAAAATAGCCACTCATCCAACTTAAGGCTATTTTCCATTGATAAGGAAATATCTCTTTCCAGTAATCTACTTTCTCTTTAATAAAATATTTAAACGCATTCTTCAATAATTTTATATAAGAAAAGTGTATATAGCAGGTAATTAAAACTATAAAAGCAACTGCCGAATTAATTACAGCAATATATAACTTAGCTCCCAAAGTAAGCCCTATCCACACACTTAGCATTACTATGAGCTGCTGCATCATTAGCACTTTTGCCATCTCCTTCACCTTTTGCATCCCTTGCAAGATTGCCATTATAGGCGAAATAAGAAGATTAAGACTTGTAAAAATAGCTACTAGTACCCAAGGTAGTTCCCAATTAACATTAGAGCTTTGTGCATATTTACTAAAATAAAAGAAACCTGCAACTATAAGAATTAACACAAGTAATAATGCAAACAAAGCATACCACTTCAAAGAAAAATGTAGAATGGAAGCCAATCGAGAGCGATTTTCTTGTTTACCTTCTATAAAAGTATTATTTACCAATTTAAGATGAGCCATTTCGTGTGCAACAAACTGCGTAAGAATGCCACCTAAGCCTAATTCAAAAAATATTTGGATAGCTAACACTGAAGAAAAAGTATAATAAAACCCCTGCTCTTCTTTCGACATAAACTTACTAATTAGTATAAGAGTTATTATACCTCCTAATCCTTGCAATATTCTGCCTAATGAGGTGTAAAAAATAGCTCCATCTATACCTAAATAGTTAAGAAGTTTATTAATCAGTTTCATTTTTTTTCTAAATTACAATGTCAATCCTGCTTCTTTTCTTAAGAAATCTTGCGAACCAGATATAGAGTAAAATCTATCATCTATAGCAATTCTTTTTATTTTAGGAAAACTTATAATCTCTCCTGAAACATATAAATCATTAACTATTTCTAAGATGGCAGAACCTATTCCACAACTTTTTTGATGTTCTTCTAAAATAATAAGTTCATTATTAATGGTTACTATTTTTTTAATATGAGCAACATTAATTGGCTTAATGAAAGGAAGCGTATATATGTTCCAATTAATTTCTTTCTCTTTTAAAAAATTTATAGCATAATCGGCTATTGACCCGCTTAGTATTATTCCTTTATTTTGCTGCTCTTCTTCTCTAAAAGTAAGAACATCACCAATTGTTAAGTTTTGAAGTTTCTCAGTATATATTTCTTTTTCTCCTGCCTTCCCTAAACGCAAATACATAGGACTATTATATGAAGCAGATATAGCTGTTATTGCTTGGGCTTCTTTAGGGTCAGAGGGGGAACAAACTACCATATTAGGTATAGTACGCATCATCCCTAAATCTTCTGTAGCATGATGCGAAGCACCTAATGACCCATAAGCATATCCTGCACCTACAGATACTATCTTTACATTCAAATTATGATAAGCTACATCATAGCGAATCTGTTCCATACAGCGTAAAGTAGGAAAATTACCAATTGAGTAAACATACACGTTATAGCCTTCCTTAGCTAATCCTGCTGCTACTCCTATCATATTTTGCTCTGCAATACCTGCATTTAAAAATCTATTAGGAAATTTATTAGCAAAGTCTTCCACTACACTAAATCCTAAGTCACCTACAATTAAGAATATTTTATCATTCTCTTCGGCTTCTTTAGTTAACTGTTTTATAAAAGCTGTTCTCATAAATTAATTTCTTTAATTGCTTGATTATATTCTTCTTCACTAGGTGATTTATAATGCCATAATAAGTTATTCTCCATAAAAGAAACCCCTTTCCCTTTTATAGTGTCTGCAATTATAACTGTAGGTTTTTCTCTAACTGAAATAGCTTTCTGAAAAGCCTCTTCTATTTGAGTGTGATTATGACCATCTATCTGAATTACATTCCAATTAAAAGCCTCTAATTTTCCTCTCAAAGGCTCTAAATTCAATACTTCATTTGTATTGCCCAAACTTTGAATTTTATTATAATCAATAATCAAACAAAGATTATCCAATTTAAAATGAGCAGCGAAAAGAAGAGCTTCCCATATACTACCTTCGTCCATTTCACCATCTCCAACTAATACATACGTACGAAATTTTTCTTCCTTCCTTTTAGCAGCTAATGCTATTCCTGCTGCCATAGAAAGTCCATGTCCTAAACTCCCTGCAGAAATTTCTACCCCATCAATATAGTGAGATATATGAGAAAGTATTTTAGAACCATTTTTCCCATATTCACGAAGATCTTCTAAAGGGAAAAAACCTCTAAGGGCTAATGTAGAATACAATGATACACAAGCATGCCCTTTTGAAAGAAGAAATCTATCTCTCTCCCCCCACTTAGGATTTAAAGAGTCATATTTTAAAACTGAGGTATAAAGTACAGCTAAAATATCAACCATAGATAAGGCACTCCCTATATGAGAGGCTTTAGCCTGATATACCATACGGATAGACTCTTCGCGAATCTGTCTTGCTAAGGATATACTATCTTTCATTATTAAAGTATTTTTTATAATAATCTATCGTTTGAATAATTTTTTTATTAAAATCTGAAGTCTCAAACTTTCCAAAAGCTCCTTGTGTCTTAATGTTAATAGAACCATTTATCATTGATTGATTCTCTCTATATGAGAATGCTCCAAAATTTAAATTAAAGTCAGGATTTAAATTCTTTTTAATCTCTAATAAAATTTCTTTAAGAGAGCGCAACTGGTCTGAAGCAATGTGATAAACCCCTTCCTTCGCTGTACTATCAACAGCACAAGTTATTAGGTTAGCAACATCTTTTACATAAAGATATGAATATTGCTGTTCACCAGGCGTTAAATCCATATTGTTTTTAGTCAACATGTTTTTAATAGTAGCTGGTATCAACCAATTTTCAGCTTCTCGCTCCCCAAAACAAGAAAAAAGCCTAAACCAATACCAAACTATTTTATGTTCTTCACAAAAGGTTCTAAGAATATTATAAGCCGCCAATTTAACTGCTCCATATGCCGAATTAGGGTTTGTTGGAAATGTTTCATCTATTTTTCCATCAAACTTACCATATTCTGCTTGAGACCCTATCCCTATAAATTTCTGAACTCCTATCTTTGCCGCTAAATCAAGTAGTCTCTGTTGTTGTAGTAAATTCTCTACTTGAACAGTCCAAATATCTCTATTAGCTGCTGCTACTCCATCCCATGCTGCATTAATAATTACCTCTGGTTTAAAATCTAATACTTCTTTTTCAAAAGTAACCGAATCATTATTAATCCAACTTACTTTCTCTTTAAAAGAGATGCAACGCCATAAATCAGAACTATCTCTCTTGCTAAGAAGTAATTTATACCCTCTATCAAGCAATGATTCTGCTATATGGCTCCCCAAAAAACCTGTCGCTCCTGTTAAAAGTACTCTCATAATCTGCTTACCTGCCGTAACTGCTAAAAATTCACCCCAAAATATTCTTCTAATTTCTCAGCGATATACTCTAAATGTTCCTCTCCTAAAGCTGGATAAATACCTACCCAAAAGGTTTGGTTCATCGTAATATCAGTATTAGTAAGGTCACCCACTACACGATATTCCAATCCTTTAAAGTAAGGCTGCTTAGTAAGGTTACCTGCAAATAACAAACGCGTACCTATCTTATGCTGGTCTAAGAAACGTAGCAAATCTACCCGTGTGGTACCTGATTCTTCTTTAAGAGTGATAGGGAAACCAAACCACGAAGGGTCACTATTGGGGGTTGCCTCTGGCAGATATAAAAAGTTAGTAAGTGTTTGCAATCTATTTTTTAGATAAGCAAAATTCTTACGGCGCTTTTCTATAAACTCCTCTACTCGGTCTAACTGAGCCAAGCCACAGGCAGCCTGCATATCACTAATTTTTAGGTTGTAACCTAAGTGCGAATACACATATTTATGGTCGTAGCCAAAAGGCAAATCGCCGTGTTGTTGCGAAAAACGACAGTTGCAAGTATTGTCACAACCTGGTGCACAATAGCAATCACGTCCCCAATCGCGGAAAGACTCTGCTATGGTTTTTAACTCTGCATTGTTAGTAAATACGGCCCCTCCTTCACCCATTGTGATATGGTGAGCTGGATAGAAGCTCAGGGTAGCTATATCGCCAAAAGTACCTACTTTTTGTCCGTTATAGGTAGCACCCAAAGCGTCGCAGCAATCTTCTACAAGCCAAAGGTTATATTTCTCACAAAGAGCTTTTATTTTCTCTAAGTTGAACGGATTACCTAAAGTATGGGCGAGCATTATCGCCTTTGTTTTAGGGGTAATAGCTTGTTCTATAAGGTCAACATTTACATTATGTGTGTGTAAGTCTACATCTACAAATACTGGTATAGCCCCAAACTGAATAATAGGGTTCACCGTAGTAGGGAAACCTGCCGCTACACCTATTACTTCATCACCTTTTTTAATAGCACGTTCGCCTAATTTAGGTGAAGTAAGTGCACTAAAGGCTACTAAGTTAGCTGAAGAACCAGAATTTACCGTAATACAGTATTTTACTCCTAAAAAAGCAGCTAATTTTTCTTCGAAAGCACGGTTAAAACGCCCTGTGGTAAGCCAAGCATCAAGCGAGGCATCTACCATATTTTTTAGTTCTTGGGCTCCTAATACCTTACCTGAAGGCGGTATAACAGTAGTACCCCCCTCAAAAGGTTTCGGTTTGTAAGCCTCTTGGGCGTATTTTTCAACTAATTGAGCTATTTCTTGCCTAATGGTGTCTAAAGTCATTTATATTATAGTGTTTTTTGTTGTTAGTTTTAATTATTGTATTTCTCTATTTCTTGCAAACATTTTACTTGCATATCAGCTCCTTCTAGCCATGCTCGGTGCCAATGCACTATTCGCTCCAAGGTTTGCTCTAATCGCCATTTGGGGTGCCATTTTAGGCGCATTGCAGCTTTCGAACAGTCAAGTTTCAGAAAGTTAGCTTCGTGGGGTTGTTCACTTTTGTCTATTTCATAGTGCGCTCCATCTCCCCAGAAATGTACCATCTTATCAAGTATCCACTGTACAGGCTGGCAGTCATCGTCTTTAGGACCAAAATTCCAACCTTCAGCAAAAGCCTTCCCATCTTGCCACAAACGTTGTGCTAATACTAAGTAGCCTGAAAGAGGTTCTAATACGTGTTGCCACGGACGAGTAGATAGCGGATTGCGAATAATTACCGATTGCTGTTTCTCAAAAGCGCGCAGAATATCGGGTATCAATCTATCTTCAGCCCAGTCTCCACCACCTATCACATTACCTGCACGTGCCGAGGCTACAGCTGCTGTATCAGGGGTGTGAAAAAACGACCGTTGGTAAGCCGAAACTACCAACTCGGCACAACCCTTACTATTGCTATAAGGGTCGTGACCACCCATAGGTTCGTTTTCACGATAACCCCATTCCCATTCGCGGTTTTCATAACATTTGTCAGTAGTAATTACTACTATCGCTTTTAAGTGAGAGGCATAGCGCGAAGCTTCAAGTACATTCACAGTCCCCATCACGTTAGTGCTATAAGTCTCAATAGGCTCTTTATACGAAAGCCTTACCAAAGGCTGTGCTGCCAAGTGTAGCAATATATCGGGGTTAAAAGTACGTATGCTCTCCGAGAGTTTGCTAAAATCGCGAATATCACCTATCTCACTCTGCATCTGCTGTGCTACTTTAGCCTCAACAAAAAGAGACGGATTTGTTGGTGGAGTTAAAGAAAATCCCTTTACTTCAGCCCCCATCTGTTGTAGCCACAGCGATAGCCACGAACCTTTAAAGCCCGTATGCCCTGTGATAAATACACGCTTACCTTTCCAAAAATGAGTATCTACTTTTCCTATTGCCATACCTTCCAAGGTGCTTTGTTGTTTTGCCATAATTCTTCCAAAAGCGTTTTATCACGGAGCGTATCCATTGGTTGCCAAAAACCTTCGTGCTTATAACACATCAACTGTCCGTCTGTGGCTAAGCCTTTTAGCGGTTCTTGCTCCCAAATAGTGCTATCACCTTTTATGCGCTCTATTACTTTAGGTGATAGTACAAAGAACCCTCCATTAATAAGCGCTCCATCTCCTTTCGGCTTTTCTTGGAACTTCATAATCTGATTATTTACTATATCCAAAGCTCCAAATCTACCTGGGGGATAGACTGCTGTAAGGGTTGCTTCCTTACCGTGTGCTTTATGAAAAGCTACTAATTTAGCAATATCAATATCAGCTACTCCGTCGCCATAAGTAAAGCAAAAAGCCTCCTCATCAGCTATATAAGGCAATACTCTTCTAAGGCGCCCTCCCGTCATAGAGTGCTCACCTGTATCTATAAGAGTAACTTTCCAAGGTTCAGCGCGTTTTTGGTGTACGTGCATCTCATTGTTTGCCATATCAAAAGTAATATCCGATTGATGTAAAAAATAATTAGCAAAATATTCCTTGATGATATAGCCTTTATAACCACAACAAATGATAAATTCATTAATGCCGTAATGCGAATATATTTTGAGAATATGCCATAAGATAGGCATTCCTCCTATTTCTACCATTGGTTTAGGTCTCAAGGCTGTTTCCTCACTCAATCGTGTGCCGAGACCACCTGCTAAAATTACTGCTTTCATAAAAATTAATCTACTTATTGCTTGAAAATTAATCACTTATTTGCCTGCAACAAATGCATCAGCGAAAAAATTTTCTTCTTTCAATCCTTGTTTACTCAGAAGTTCCTGAGCGCTTTGTATCATTGCCTCACTACCACAAGCATACACTTGCGCTGTAGGCCAACTGATAGCCTGTGTTGAAGCTATCTCTTGCACATACCCTTTTGCTCCTTGCCAATCGTCCTCACGAGTCAATACTGGTATATATTCAAAATGAGCAAAGGTAAAATCAGGCTTCCAAAATAAGTCTTCTTTTTTTCTTCCTCCCCACAAAAGCCACACTTTTTTATTAACTAATAATTCCGGACTGGCTTGCAGCTGTTCTAAAATGGCTTTTATAGGTGCAATACCAGTACCTGTAGCTAATAATACAATATCGGTACATACTTCATTATGTCGGTAAAAGAAAGTGCCCAAAGGTCCCTCTACTCTAAGCAAATCATTAGGCTTAGCCTCATTAAACCAATAGTTGCTAAATAGTCCCCCTTCATAATTGCGAATAAAGAGTTTCAGCTGGTTGCCTTCATACTGACTATGGCTAATAGAATAGCTGCGCTTATGTCCATTTCTGATAATATCTACATATTGTCCTGCTAAAAACTGAAAATCTACTTTAGGAGGCAAACGCAACACTACCTCTACAATATTAGGGGTAACAGTTGCAATACTGCTTATTTTACAAGGGCTCACTTGGGGTTTAGGCAGCTTTACTCCTAAATCCTCTACCGCTAATTTTATATCAGAGCGGGGTATTACATTGCACGACAGCACATAGCCCGCGGCTTTCTCTTCAGTGGTAAGTACTTGTTCATCTTGTAGGTTCTCCACCTCTCCTTCAAGCACTTTCACTCTACAACTCCTACAACGCGCCTCAAAACACGAATACTCTAAGCTAATATCATTATCTAAAGCGGCTTTTAGCAAAGAAGTATTCTCATCGCAAGTATAAGACTTATTATTTTTTAAATATATAGTATACTGGTTCAAAATATATTATAGACAATGTTTTTCCTCTTCAATAAATTCTTTTATATGTCTCTTAGCTTTCCAGCCAAGCGCTTCTGTTTTTTTAGTTACTACTTCGGCAGTCATACGATTGCCTTTTCGCTCTGGTAGCATCTGTATCTCTCCACCAAATAAGTGAGCAATTTCTAATACCGTATAAGTCTCAGGACTACCAATGCCATAGCCATCACCCTTGCCTTTTTGTCCTACTAATAGCAATCCATCGACTATATCGTCTATATGGGTAAAATTGCGTTGTTGTGTACCCGGACTTACTACGGTCAGGGGCTCACCTTTCTTCATCTTTTCAGTGAAGAGCGCAATAAGAGTGGCGTATTTGCCAGTGTGTATCTCCCGTTTGCCATATACATTGTAAAAATATACAATAGCATATTCTAATCCATACCAATTGCCGTAGTTCTTTATAAGCTCAGTATTAGACGATTTGCTCCACGCATACGGACTTTGGTCTTTTCCTAATCCCCCATCACCAAATTTAGTACTGCTTCCTGCATACACTAGCTTACAATGGCGTTTGCGACAGAACTCCAATACTTTTAAGGTGCCTATCTTATTGAATAGCAACACCTTATCTATATCACCAAAACTCTGTTCTACACGCGAATATTCGCCTAAATGGTATACAAGGTTAGGAACAAAGTCAATCAATTCAAAAATATGTTCGGTACTACCCTCTATATAGGTAACGCCCTCAACATGATTGTCGCGACTACCGGTAAAATAGTTGTCTAATGAATAGACTTCGTTATTAGGGTCTTTGGCTAAAGCTTCACAAAGGTTCGAGCCCACAAAGCCTGCTCCTCCTGTTACTAATATTTTCATCTCTCTCCCTTTTAGACACCTATTTGTATATATTCAAATCCCTTACTCGGCAAGTCAAAAGCATTATATTGGTTGCGACCATCAAAGATTACCTTCTCTTTTAATAGCTTAGCTATCTCTACAAAATCAGGCATACGAAACTCTTTCCATTCAGTCAATAGTAGTAAAGCATCGGCATCTTTTAGGGCTTCGTATTTACTATCTACATAGGTTACAGGTACGTCTTTTAGGTAGCATACTTTTGCCTCGTGTACCGCTTTAGGGTCATAGGCTCGTACTGTAGCTCCTCGTTTTACCAATTCCTTAATAATATAGATAGCAGGAGCTTCGCGCATATCATCAGTTTCAGGTTTGAATGATAAGCCCCAAACGGCAAAGGTCTTGCCTGTGAGGTCTTCGCCATATCGCTTTATCACCTTCTGAGCTATGATGTACTTCTGACGATTATTTACATTATCTACCGACTCTATAAGTTCTGCTTTATAGCCAACTTCTTCTGCTAATTTCTTGAGGGCTAATACATCCTTAGGGAAGCAAGACCCCCCATAACCACACCCTGGGTAGATAAAACTATAGCCTATACGACTATCAGAACCTATACCAATGCGCACCTTATTCACATCTGCACCTACTCGTTCACAAATATTAGCTATCTCATTCATAAACGATATTTTGGTAGCCAACATTGTATTAGCAGCGTATTTAGTCATCTCTGCCGAACGAATATCCATTGTAATCATTCGGTCATTCTGCATATAAAACGGATTGTAAAGCTCTTTCATCTTCTTGAAAGCGTATTCACTATCCGCTCCTATTACCACGCGGTCAGGCTTCATAAAATCTTCAATAGCCTTACCTTCTTTCAAAAACTCAGGGTTTGACACCACGTGAAATTTATAATTCACTCCGCGTTTGTCTAAAGCAGCTTGCACAGTCGCACGTACCTTATCTGCAGTTCCTACCGGCACTGTCGATTTATCAACTATTATAAGTTCGCCCTGCATCGTTTCACCTATAGATTGGGCTACCGAAAGCACATATTGCAGGTCGGCTGAACCGTCATCACCCATAGGAGTACCCACCGCTATAAAAGCTACTTCAGCCTCTTTAATAGCTTCAGCAATTTCAGTGGTAAAGAAAAGCGTTTTACGAGCTATATTACTCAGCACCATTTCCTCTAACCCAGGTTCGTAGATAGGAATAACACCTTGTTTAAGCTTTTCTATCTTCTGAATATTTACATCTACACAGGTTACTTTATTACTCATTTCAGCAAAACAAGTACCTGATACTAAACCTACATAGCCTGTACCAATAACTGCTATCTTCATTTATCGGTATTGTAAAAAATTTGCGACAAAGATATGTATATTTTCGAATATATCATAATTAAAAAGATACTTTTTCGAAAAAATTAATAGTCCAATATTTATAACTAACTAATAACCAAAAGAATAAATAAGTAAAACTTCTTACCGCCTGATTTTAAAAAGAGTATGACTATTACCACTGCCCAGGTGGTCGTAAATAGCCTCTACCTTTAATCCTGCTTTCTCTACACAATCTATCATATCTTGAGAGTAGTACATCTTGCTATTGCCGTTTGCCATGACTGTAAAGTACACACTTATCTGAGTTAGACAATAAGCTCCTGTTTCGTGCTGCTGTCTGTCCCAATAGGCTTCGAGTATATACAAACGGCTATCAGCAGTCATTGCCGTCGCCGCACGCTTTAGAATACTCGTTACCTCTTCAGACGAAAAACAGTCTAGAAACTGACTCATCCATATCACATCAAAATCTGTAGGGAAAGGCACTGCAGGGTCAAGTAGATTAGCTGGGTAAGCATGAATACGGTCTGCCCCTTTTTTACTCTTTATATGTTCTTGCATAAGGCTGAGTTGTTGAGGCAAATCCATAATAGTAACTTGCACCTTAGGGTTAAAATCAACACAGCGCAGCGCAAAGCGTCCCGTATTGCCACCTACATCTAAGAGAGTATGCACTTCCTCTTTGAAAATAAGATTTAAGGCATCAGCAAAAGAGTAATCAGAATAATAATGGTCGAAAGCAAACCACTTCTGTTGTGCCTCAGTGGGCAACTCTGAAAGCCCTTCGTAGATAGTAGGCCAAGAACCGAAGACTTTTAGCCCTGCTGGTTTGCCTTCTGTAAGAGCCTCCTCTAAATGGTTCAACCCTAAGTAGCACACCTCTTGCACAAAGTCCATATTTACCTGAGTAGTCTTGTCGCGCAGTAAAAACCAACCTGCTTTGGTTAGCAAAAAGCGGTCATTGTGCACTATCACTGTGCCTATTGATAAAGAGGCTTCTAAGAGTATCTGTACCGCGTAAGCACTCAACTTAGTAGCATCAGCTATCTGGTTGAGGGTGAGTCCTTCAGGGGCTTCTGATAAGGCACTAAAAACGCCAAGTTTGACCATTAGTCGCGACACTTGAAACACAACAGGAGCAAAAGCAATCTGCTGAGCCAAACGTTGTGCCTCAAGGGCTGACTGCTGTTCGGTGGTATATCGTTTTTCTAAATCAGGTGTTAAGTTCATTTTTTAAGTTTCTTAAAAGTGCTGCAAATGTAGTTAGAAGTTAGCAAATAAGCAAGTCAGTAAATTGACTACCTCGCCGAAGGATGAGCGAAGGATGAACGAACAATAAGCGAAGGCTTAGCGAATAATAACCTTTCTATCTATCTTATAGGCTTGTTAAAATAGTGTCATATTTTTAAACCTTAATATTTCTTAAATAAATATTGCTGTTTGTTAAAATATTCATATATTTGCCCAGATTTATTAAAGAAATCAAAAATATATTCGTAACAAAAACACATTATAATATGAAAACTCAACCTTTCACCATTTTGCTCATATTGAGCATTTTCATTGTCTTTTTATTGTACTGCTTCTATCTTTGCACACAAGTACGCTATTTTACTGATGAAATGATTACCGAAAATCTGCCTATAGTATTAGGTAGTGTAGTAGGGATCTTTTCAATAGAACAACTACTGAAAAAAGGAAAGGCAGCAAAGCACTAATAAAAAAGGCTATCGCATATTTGCGATAGCCTTTTCTTTACCCCTTATGGTGGTCCCAGTTGGGCTCGAACCAACGACCCTCTGATTATGAGTCAGATGCTCTAACCAGCTGAGCTATGAGACCCTGTCTTTATCTTTTAAGACGGCGCAAAAGTAATACTAATATTTGATATGTGCAAATTTTATTTATATTTTTTTTGCATAATAATATCTTTTACGTACCTTTGCCTCTGTTAATTAACAGTTTATCATTATGAAAAAATTAATATCAGCAGCCTTATTTTCGCTGCTTATTTTCCCCTTTTGGGCTCAAAACCGCCCGCTTTCGGTAGCTGAAGCTATCTATTACGCTGTCAGAGATGATAGCCAACCAATGGGTTACCGTAGTCTTTCACCCGAAACCCTCAGATATCTGCAATGGGTGAATGGCACTCAACATTATCTCTATGCCAGCGATACTGCTTACGAAGTCTTCGATGTGCAGGGTAAAAAAGTAACCTCTTTCGGGGCAGCACCTTACTCTTCTATTGAATATATTGATAAAGATGAAGTTGTGTTTGCACTTGATAATAAATACCAGCGATATAACTATCACACCCAACAGACTATAGCTGAAATCAGCCTACCTGAAGGGGCTGCAAACAATGACTACGACCCTAAAAGCAAAACTATAGCCTATACTCTGAAAAACAACCTCTATATAGCTAACGAAACAAACCCTAAAATAGCTATTACTGCCTTTACTGACCCCAATATCGTTGCAGGAGGGGTTATCCATAGGAACGAATTTGGCATCCAAAAAGGTACTTTCTTTTCGCCTAAAGGCTCTTTGTTGGCTTTTTATCAGAAAGATGAAAGCCGCGTTGCCGATTATCCTTTGGTAGATATTACCACAACCCCTGCTGCCCTAAAGGCTATCAAATATCCTATGGCAGGACAAGGTAGCGAACAGGCCGCTGTAGGGGTGTACAACCTGCAAACTAAGAAACTTATCTATTTAGATATAGACACTAAAGATGAACATTTCTTGACTAACCTCGCGTGGAGTCCTGATGAAAAGTACCTACTTTTAGCTGAAATAAACCGCGAGCAAAACCACTTTGCCCTAAACCGCTATGATGCTACTACAGGCAAAAAAGTGAATACTATTTTTGAAGAAAGCAACCCAAAATGGGTAGAACCAGAAAATCCAGCTGTCTTCTTGCCTAACTCTAACGACGAGTTTCTATGGCTTAGCGAGCGCGACGGATTTATGAATGTATATCATTATAACACCAATGGAAAACTGATAAAACAGCTCACTCATTTCCGCTGGGTGGTACAAGATATTTTAGGCTTCGACAGCAAAGGCGAAAACTTCTTTATCGTAGGAACAGGGGCAGACCCTCGCGAGAAACAATGCCTAAAAATAAACCTCAAAAATCCTAAGAAAATAACAGCCCTCACCACTACCCCTGGTACCCACAAAGTGCAATTAAGCTCTGACGGAAAATACTTATTAGATACTTATTCAAGCATAAGTATCCCTAAGAATATCGACCTTATCAACACTGAAAAAGGTAGTGCCAAACGATTGCTAACGGCTGCTAATCCGCTAAAAGATTTTGCAGTAGGCACTGCCGAGCTGCTCACCCTAAAAGCAGACGATGGCACTACTCTCTACGCCAAAATGCACAAACCTCAGAACTTCGACCCACAGAAGAAATACCCTGTACTTATATATGTGTATGGAGGACCTCACGCACAAGAAGTTAAAAACTCTTGGGGAGTAGGTTCGTACCTATGGTTATCAGCTTTTGCTCAAAACGACCAGTATATCGTCTTCACTCTCGACAATAGAGGAAGTGAAAATCGCGGTTTTGCTTTTGAAAGTGTTATACACCGCCATTTAGGAGATTACGAGATAAAAGACCAGTTAGCGGGAGTAGCTTATCTGAAGAGTTTGCCTTATGTAGATGCAAATCGTATAGCAGTACACGGCTGGAGTTTTGGAGGGTTTATGGCTTCGAGCCTACTCACTCGTCACCCTGAAGTATTTCGCACCGCTGTGGCAGGGGGAGCCGTTACTGACTGGAAATATTATGAAGTAATGTATGGCGAACGCTATATGGACACTCCTCAAACGAACCCAGAAGGGTATGAAAACAGCCGTGTAGGCAAATACCTTGACGGTCTTAAACGTCCTTTGCTTTTTATTCACGGTAGCGTAGATGATATAGTAGTGCCACAACACCTAATGAGCCTTACTAAAGAATCAATTAGCAAGAATGACTTTATCGAGATGTTTTTCTACCCTATGCACGCTCACGGAGTAAGCGGTCTCGACCATATCAACCTAACAGAAAGAATCATCGACTATATCAAGAAACACAATCAGTAAAATTTGCCAATAAAAAAGGCTGTCCAAAACTTCGGACAGCCTTTTTTTATTATCTGTAATTAACCATTTGTTATTAACCGTTCGAGAGCCATTCCTCTTGAGCCTTTGATGAGGATAAGGCTATCGGTAAAAGTGAGTTGCTTAAACGCTTCTTGAAATGCCTCAAAAGTTTCATACTTCGGATAAGCACTCTTAGTTCGTGCAAAATGCTGACCTACTAAATAAACGCCTTCCCATTGGTGAGGGGTGAGGCTATCTACTATCTGTTGGTGTTCAGCAGCAGCATAATCGCCTAATTCAAACATATCACCCAAAATAAGGACTTTCTTAGTGAAGTTAGGCATTGTCAGTACATTATGTATAGCCGCTGCCATACTGCTAGGGTTAGCATTATAGGCATCGAGCAGTAGCGTATTAGTACCCCACGCCATTAACTGACTTCTATTATTATGAGGAACATACTTCTCTACACCACGTTTGATTGCGGCTGCAGGCAGTCTGAAATAACGCCCAAAAGCTACAGCTGCTGCTATATTGTTGAAATTATAACTACCCATAAGATGCGAAACAGCTGTTGTTACCCCTAAAAAACCTTTGATAGTTGTATCTATATAAGGGAGATCTTTAGTGGCTGGTTCTTCCGTTTGCAATACTGCCCCCTCGCTAAAACGTATGCTCACAGGCTGCACTGCTATGCACGCTACCGGTACATTCACCTCATCGGTTGTGCCAAAACTATAAACATTGGCATAGCCCTCTACTAATGACTGTTGCAGGGTGTCGTCTGCATTATAAATGATAGTCTTTTGGTGTGCCTTTAGGTAGTCGTATAGTTCTGCCTTTGTTTTGATGACTCCTTCAAAAGAGCCAAAGCCTTCTAAATGTGCCTTGCCTATGCTAGTGATATACCCATAGTCAGGTTCAGCAATACGGCAAAGGTCAGCTATCTCGTGTGGGTGGTTAGCTCCCATTTCTACAATAGCTATATCGGTTTCAGGTTTGATAGACAGCAAAGTCAGCGGTACCCCTATAGCATTATTGAGGTTACCTTCAGTAGCCACTACCTGCATTGCCTCGCTCAACACTGATTTAATAAGCTCTTTAGTAGTGGTTTTGCCATTACTACCCGTTATACCTATGATGAGCGTTTTGAGTGTTCGGCGATGATAGTTAGCCAACTCTTGAAGTGCTAAAAGCGTATCGGGTACTAATAGAGTTCTCTCATCTATCTGATAGGCAGGGTTATCAATCACAGCTAAAATAGCCCCCTTATTTAATGCCTCTGCCGCAAAGGTATTGCCATCAAACGAAGCCCCTTTCAGTGCAAAGTAAATACTATTCGGAACTATCTTGCGCGTATCGGTACAAACACCTGCTGAAGCTATAAATCGCTGGTAAAGTTCTTCCATTTCTTGTGTTTTGTATTTATAAAAAAACGCTGCAAATATAATCATTTTGCAGCGTTTTCAAATTTTATGTATCAATTTTTTTAAATCCGTTATCCACGAGGAGTACGATGATTTGTCTTAGATTTTGAACCTACACGACTCATAGCATTACGGAATCCGATATAGTCTGTAGCGATATACTGAGGTAAGTAGCGGCGTTGTGCTGGGTCAATCCAGAAAGCACGGTCTCTCCAAGAACCTCCTTTAAATACACGCACTTCGTCATCAATAAGTGAGGTACGGTCGTTAGAAGTATCGTAATCCTTACCGTTAAGCTCTGTTCCTGGTTTTTTAGGTTTAGGAGCGTTGTACATAGAGTTAGTGTACTCTGAACCTTCAGAACCTAAATCATTTTGGTTGCGGAACTTGCGTGTAGAGGCTTTATCACCATCATTATAACTACGGTTATCAGAGTGGGTAAAGTTATAACGTAGGTAAGTTTCGTTTGAGTCTACAGGTACAGTAGCAATATTACCAGGTAAGTTACGTGCAACTACTTTACCATTAGGCAACGTATCGTATTTGATAGTCTCAGGGGTAACTATTACTTGCTTACCATCTTCGCCTATAGCGTGTTTCATATATACGTTACCACGATAGATGTTGAAGTCAGATATTTCATCATCTATGATAGGACGATATACGTCAGCTACCCATTCTGCTACGTTACCAGCCATATCATACAAACCGAAGTCATTGGGCGGATAAGTTTTAACAGCAACTGTTATATCACCTTTATCATCAGACCAACCAGCTAGTCCACCGTAGTCACCTTTACCTTGTTTGAAGTTAGCCATTTGCTCACCACGGGTTCTACGCTCAGTAGAACGAGTGTATTGGCTATTCCAAGGATATTTTTTACGTCCTTGTAGTGAATTGTATTGGCGGATACCGTTTAGAGACTTAGCTGCGTATTCCCACTCAGCTTCAGTAGGAAGTCGGTACTCAGGTAGTAAGATACCACTTGTTTGCTTAGCATAAGTCATTTGTCCGTCTTTACCACTAGCTTTTTTACCTCCCATTTCTCCTTGTATTTTACCACCATAGGTTTGTGAAGGAGTGTTTAGGTAAGTATCTGTGCTAAAAGTACTAGTAGCATCTACTTGGTAGCGAGCATCTTTAGCAAGGTAACCATCGCGTGAAAGGATAGCCTCATTCACACGGTCAGTACGCCAAGCACTAAATTGTACCGCTTGTACCCAGTTTACCCCTACTACAGGATATTCAGCAAAAGCAGGGTGACGCAAATAGTTAGCCACCATCGCTTCGTTAGCACTTAGAGGGCTTCTCCATACCAATGTATCAGGAAGAGCACCTTTATAGATGTTCTTATATTGCTCTTCTTCTGGAGGGAAAACGCGTTTCAACCAATCGAGGTACTCCATATACATCTTATTGGTTACTTCGGTTTCGTCCATATAGAAAGACTGTACGTGTTGTTGGGTAGGAACGTTGTTCCAATCGTGCATTACGTTGTCTTGCACTTGCCCCATTGTAAAGGTACCTCCCTCTATCAACACAAGTCCTGGTCCTGTTTCTTGGTCTTTAAAGTCAGTATTATACTGGAACCCTCCCTCTTTGGCATTGATTTTCCAACCAGTCGCACTAGAGATGTTCTTATCACCTTTACTCTTGCCTCCACAGCCTACCAATAGCAAGCCAGTAAGAGCCAAGCAAACAGGAACTTTTAATAAACTTCTTTTCATAGTAAAAACACTTGTTAGCATAAAAATTCGGGCGCAAGATACTACTTTTTTTTAATATAGTATCTCCCTTTCACTATTTTAACGCTATATTTAATATTATTTTTTTACAAACTTTGTTTTATACAGCTGTAAATCAGCTATATACAATTATATTTTGCCTCGCATTTTTCTTGAGTAACTAAAGCAAAATACGCTACATTTTAACAATTCTTTAAGTCTTCTATTAGAGCATTTTGAGCATATCAGCCAAAAAAATGAGCAATAGCGACAAGAAAAAAGAGATAATAGGGGCTATCATCCACATAGTGAAAAAGCGCTTCACTTGCGTTTTTCTGAATATATTTTTATGCCCCATTTTGGCAACACCTATCCCCAATATAGCTGCTACATTCACCTGTACTAAAGAGGTAGGTATCCCTTTGATGAGTGATGCCAAAAGCAGTAAGCTACCCGATATAAAAGCGATAATTACCGCTTCGAACTTACCAAAAAGAATAATCTCTTTACCAGTATTCTTTAATATTTTATGTCCGAAAAGCGACGCCCCTATACCAAAACAAGGCGCTACTACAAGGGTGGCAAGCATCAGTATAACTATATGGTCGCTCTCGCGTATGTTCAGCTCGTTGATAGTCATCGTATAGAGAGGGCCTGCCGCATTGGCTACGTTATTAGCCCCTATCGCAAATGATACATAAACAGCCATCACCACTAACACTATATCCCAAATATGCTTTCTGTTCTCATTCTGAGCGCGCTGTATGGTAAGTCCGCGTCGCCGCATAGGCTGGTAGATGTATTTTCCGCAGAAATAACTCAAAAAATAGGATATAATAGGCAGTATGAACCACGCAGGGATAATCTCAGCAAAAAGCACTTGCGTATCGAGTTTACCGAAATATACCGCAGGCGCTGCCAAAGCTAATACGGCAGCTTGGCTGGTAGACTGCGGTATGCCTGATATATTGGAAATCAGCATTGTAACAGCTATAGAAAACAAGGCAATCGATACGACCATAAAGGACATATACTCCGATGGCAAAATGCCACTACCCATAGTGCCTGCTGTCTTTTTGCCTGCCAAAAACGCCCCCACGAACACTACTATACCAAATAACCCTGGGATAATCGACTTGCGGATAACATTAGCCCCGTAAGCAGCCGAGAATGCAGGTGCCGTACCACTCCCCCCCATAGTGATAGCCAATGCCATCGCTGTGATAAAAGGAATTAATAGTTGATTATATATAGGAGTCATCTGTTCTTATGAATGTTCTTGGTAAAAACGTCCGGCAAAAATACAAAAAAATTGACAATAAACAATTAAGAATTGATAATTAACGCGATTTTATCATTTTCGTAGCAAAAATAAAAATAAGGACTACTATACCGCCCATTACCCACCAAAGCAACTGTTTGCTGTCTGTCTTTTGAGTAGTAGGGGTAGCCGTATGAGGGGCTGTAGCAAGAGACTGCTGGTCGGTGATTTTGCCAAAAGTGATACTAGTAGGGTGGGTAGGAATATCTTTAGGAAAATAGGTAATGTCGTACACAGGAGCGTAGTCGCCCCATTTGCCATACGCCAAATAATAGGTATAGTCGGCACTACCAAAGCGCGCCTTGAGGGTATAAGGCACCGCACTGACTACTATCTCGCCTATAGGTAGCGGCTGATTATCGGCATTGTCAATAATTATCTGTATATATTTAATGAGCTGGGTGCGGAAGTAGAACGCATTGGGCGTTTTAGAGCTGAGCACATCAGAGAAAAGCAATGTACTATCCTCATTATAGGGGTCACTCTCTTGCGAAGCAGTATAGCGTTTGAGCACTTTTACCTTTCTGAAATAATCGTAGTTAGCGTTGATAGTAAAAGCTATTTTAGAGAGCCGCAACGTATGGGGCAGCGCAAGACTGATAAGGGTTTGCTTCTCTTTTTTGAGTTGTTGTACATTGAAAGGCACTGATAGCTTTTGGGCTACACTATCGGTATATGAGGTGCGCGACTCGGTGTCGATATAGTTAGTCTTATCGATACTATAGGGCACCTCAATAGTGTCGGTAGCCGATACGCCATAAATACGCAGGTCGTAATAGCCGCTCTCTAAGTGCTGAAAGACGGTACTAGGTAGGGAAAGTTGATGCCAATGATTGGGCTGCACCCCTTGTAGTTCCTGACGATAATGGTAACTTTTGAGCTGTGCTTGCCCTTGTGCTATGTATAAAAAGGCTAAAAACAGATATAAATACTTCATAATTTGGCGATTTGTCGATTTGTCAATTTGTCAATTTGTCGATTAGGTAATGCTTTAGTTTGCGTAAGGTATGACCTTTATAGAGCCGTTTTCGTATTCGGCTAAAAATACCTCAGCAGGGGTACTGTAGCCTGCTTTTTGTAACTGTTCGAGCAACCATTCTTCGGTTTTATCTACATCTTCGAGTACGCTTTTTTGGATAATTCCATCGGTAATGATAGGGTATTTAGGGTTTTCTTCGCCTGCTAATACAATAATAAGTTCGCCATTTTGCTCGAGTACTGCCCTTTTCACCTCTCTGATATAATATACCCCCTCTCTGCGCAGTTTGAAAGCAAGTTCGTGCGCTGTAATTTTGGCTTTCTTGCAAGCTTCTATATTTATCTTTCCACGATTGATAACAATTACTGGGGCTCCGTCTATAAAGCGCCTAAAAGCGTGATTCTTAGTTTTGAGCTGGCGCAAGCCAATGATTAGAAATGCCCAAATAAACAAAACGACAGCAAACTGAAAAATACTAACAGAAGGACTATAAATAACACCCCCAATAATACCCCCCAACACATAGTTTTGTACCTGATCCATAGCTGAAGTGGGGGCTAAATTGCCTTTGCCTGACTTATTGATAATCAGTGCAAGCGCTAACAATCCTAACAGCAATTTTAGGAATACATCTAAATAGAAAAACTCATCAGATTCGATGTAAGGAATTGTGTACATAATTAATATTCATAAGTTTTCAAGGGGCAAAAATAAGAATAATTAGGTAATTAGCAAGCTAATTAAAATCTATTTTTTCTTGCGGAAAAGTGCCTTAAAAGCATTAATTATAAGAGAACCTATCATTATTATAACTAACCATATCAGCAGAGCGCCAAAACCTCGCCCTCTTCTTTCGTATCGCTTGCGTATCACAGACGACTCATCGGGGGTTGGAGGGGCAAAAGGTATCTTAAAAAGTACTTCTTTTTCGCCCAAAGTGACCTCTGAAGATACTTCTGAGGGTACACGCTCAGGTAAATCGTAGGTTTTAGGGTCTTCGCCAAAGCCTCCGTAAGCAAGATAATAGGTGTATTGGCCCCCTGCAAAACGTATATACACCGCATAAGTGTAGCTTTTTAGGCTGACCTTGCTAATAATAAGGGGTGATTTGCCACTGTCGTCAATGAGAAGTTCTGCTTTGTGCAAATAAACAGGTTCAAAAGCTAACGTATTGACCAATTGTGGCATCAGTTTGCCTTGATAAAGCGTCTTGGGGCGGTCGCAGTGGGGGTTGAGGGAGGTAAGCCCCTCGCACATAGTGAGTTGTACCTCTCGCTCGCCTTTGAAGACAGGCGATACCTCTATCTGCAATTCGCTTACTTTTAGGCTATTAGGCAATAAAAAACTGAGGTGGGAGGTCTGCCGTTTGGCATCGGAGCGGTAGTTGAAATTGATGGACTGCCAAGTGAGGGTGCTATCGCCCCATACAAAAGGCACCTCGATAGTATCGCGCTCGGAAATGCCAAAAATACGAATGTCCTTCCCTCTTGGGGTGAAGAAATCGCCGTGGATGTGGGGTAAATAGCGGTCGAAAGCGGCAGCAGGCAAGACCAGTCGCTGCCAAGAGTTGGGCTGCACGCCTTTGAGCTGTTGCCTAAGTGCATAGCCCGAAAACTGCCCCCAAAGCGGTACGACTACTAAAAGCATTATGGTCTGTAGTAAAGCTTTCATTTGCAAAAATAATTATTGGCAGACTGATAAAAAGGCTTTGGTGGCACCTTGTTTTTCTGTTATGTAACGGCTGTTTATGGCTCCGATAGCAGCGCGTTTGTCCGGTGAATTTATCAGGCTATCCATAGCTGTGGCAAACTGCTCGGGGCTGCTGATAGAGAGTACCCCCCCTAAAGCGACTAACTCTTTGGCTTCATTAAATTTGCTGTAATTCTTGCCAATGAGAACCGGAATGCCAAAGACGGCAGGCTCTAAAACATTGTGCAAACCTGTATTGCCCATACCTCCGCCTACATAGGCTATATCGGCATAACTGTATACCTTAGTGAGAATGCCAATGGTGTCGATGATAAGCACCTCATAATCAGCTAAGTTAAGCGTGTCTTTCTCGGAGAAAAGCGCTACCTTGCGGTCTAACTTCTGTTTGTTATGCTTTAAAACGGCTATCTCATCAGGATGGATATTATGGGGCGCTATAATGAACTTCACCCTGCCCTTACAGCTATTGAGGTACGACAAATACACCTCTTCGTCGGCAGGCCAAGAACTGCCAAACACCACACAGAGGGCATCGCCTTTGAACTGCTCTACAAAATCGAGGTGGTTATCGCGGGTTACAATCTCGGCTACACGGTCGAAGCGGGTATCGCCCCCTACCGTAACATTGGTAAAACCTAAGCCGTTCAGCAGTTGCTTAGACTCGTCGTTTTGGACAAAAAAGTGAGTGAAGCAGTGCAAACAACGGCGCATAAAGCCGCCATAAGGCTTAAAAAAGGCTTGTGTAGGTCTGAAAATGCCCGAAAGGAGGTAAGTTGGTACATTTGCCTTATGAAGTTGTGACAAAGAGTGCCACCAAAACTCGTATTTGACAAAAACAGCCATAGCAGGTTGCACCATTTGCACGAAACGGCGGGCATTGGAGGGGGTATCTAAGGGTAAATAGACTACGATATCGGCATCGGGGGTGTTTTTGCGCACCTCATAGCCCGAAGGCGAAAAGAAGGTGACCAGCACCTTATAGCCCTGCTTGCGGAGGGCTTTGATAACGGGCAAGCCTTGTTCGAACTCGCCTAAAGAAGCGGTATGCACCCATACATAGCGGGCTTGGGGGTCGAAGTGAGTGCTGAGGGTCGCCCATACGGATTTGCGTCCGCTGACGAACAGACGTATTTTTTTGCTGAAAAGCGCCACAATAGGGAGGATTGCCCTAACGAGGTATATGGATAATGTGTACATTTTTTTAGTGAATTGCTGATGGTTTTGGCAAAGGTAATAAGTTTTTCGGTGCAAAAGTAGTAATAATTATATATTAATGCAAATTACGCATTAGAGGGGGAGAATTACATTATTCGCAATGATTTGCTCATTTTGTTATCGATTTGATAACGATGCTTCTTCGCCCTTCCTATACTTAATCTATACTTATTGTATACTTAATCTATACTGAAGATATTATTGAACGATATTTAATAAAAAGTGTTAATGTTAGTGGTGGGAGGGCGAGCCGCACGGGCAGAGATGTGAGACAGATGGGAGGGCGAGCCGCACGGGCAGAGATGTGAGACAAGTGGGAGTGCGAGCCGCACAGGCAGAGATGTGAGACAAGTGGGAGTGCGAGCCGCACGGGCAGAGATGTGAGACAAGTGGGACGGGTGAGACGGGTGAGACGGGTGGGAGGACTGGGACGAGCTGGGAAGGCTGGGAGGATTGGGACGGGTGAGACGGGTGGGACGAGTGGGACGAGTGGGACAGGTGGGACGGGTGTAATGGGCGTGTCTTAATTAAAATTTTGGCGATTGAGAAAAAAATACTACCTTTGCTGAAAGTGAAAAATATAGTACTGATTCGTGATGCCATAATAGAATATGGAGATTGCAGAGTAAGAATGTCGCCTTAAGGAAAAAAAGTTATCGTATAAAATATGAAGAAATTACTATCCCCCGCACTAAACAGATGGTTTTGTTATGCATTAGTGCTGTTATGTAGTGCAATGTATGCACAACCTTGTACTTTTAATGATGTTATTGAAAGAACTATATATAGTTCTTATAAAAAATATAATGCTGATCTTGATATGTTAGCTGTATTAAATTATAAGAAGACAGATTTTTATGGATTTATAGGGGTAAATCGTAAACGCTTGCGCATCACTTTTACCTCTATAAAAAAGAGTGAGGAGAACAAAGATGTATATGAGGTAGAGGGCTTTAGTACTGTGATGAACAAAAACAAACGAACTTTCAAAGGGACTTTCTCTTTGCAGTCTCATTACAAATTTACTGAACCTACCTCTGATGAACCTCTTAAAAACGGAGATATAGAGGGTTTTTCTACTTTTTCATACCAATTAACAGAAGATGAAAAACTTTCTGCAACAGGTATTTTTAAGGGGGAAATGCTTGTTCTTTGGTATAAGGAAATAAATAAAAAACCTGTATATTCTAACATTTTCTTTTATACTGATGGAGAAAGAAACTACCAATTTTTTGGCACTTGGACGAGTTACAAAACTAAAAAAGCCTCTATAGCCTCTTGGGGAATATATCGTATTCCTTGCTCAGACGATTTTGATGAAGGAGTAGGTGATTTTATCCCTAAACCCCAATATTGGCAATATGGTTGGGAGGAGTTTAGGTATTAAAAGGAATTGAAAATAAAATGAAAAAAATACTATTGATACTATTGATTGTTTGCATATTTCAATGCAAAGCACAGTATAAAGAGCTTTCCATAAGTGAATCTGATAAGGCTTTATTAGAATTTTTATATAAAAATTCTAATAAAGCTAAAGTAACCCCTAGTTACTATTTTGATGAATTGTCAGAATGGGATTTGAGTAATAATACTTTAAAACAAAAAATGAAGATGCTATTTAAAAACGACAAGAATCTCAATCAAAAATTAAAAGAATTAGAGGAAGCTCGTATTTTGTCATACAAATCTGCGTTATGGGATGTCAAATATACCTATCAACAATTTCATTATGTTGATGGACCTCGTCTTGAATACCTTGTACATAGAGGAGATTTAGAGGTAAAAGAGATTATATTAAAAATTCTCAAAGACCCTAAAATATCAAAATCTGATAAGGAAAATATCGAAGTATACTTAAAATATTATAAATACTACATCTCTGATCCTGATGGTTATACCAATGTGAGAGAAGGTAAGAGTACTTCTTATAAAATTATAGCTACAGTAGATTCAGGACTACCCATAAGAGTACTGGATACCACAGGAAATTGGTGGCAAGTAATGACAAAAGACAATGAAATAGGCTATATCCACAAAAGTAAGATAAAAAAGAGGTAAAACCTCCTATGAGAAATACAAAAAAGTTATCGTATAAAATATGAAGAAATTACTGTTTCCTGCACTAAGTAGATGGTTTTGTTATACATTAGTGCTGTTATGTAGCACAATGTATGCACAACCTTGTACTTTTGAGGATGTTGTAAAGGAAACAACACATAATAATTTAAATAGTAATTACAAAAAAGTATCATCTTACAACGAAATAGACACTTTAACTTATTTTAAAGAAATAGGAGATAAATCTATTATGAAAAAATTTCCTAAAAGATGGAATATTAGCGTATATCAAGCTACATCACATAATGATTCTATTAATGAGAGAAAATTTTATAAGATAACTAACTATTATAAAAGTATAAAAGGAATAAAAATTAAGAATATCTACAACTATAAGAAAATATTGGGGAGAGGAGAGATTGTTTCTTTAGAACTGATTCATAGATTTTTTAAAAATGGAGAAATTTATGAATATATAAAATCAGTGAAATCTATTAAAAACAATGAAGGCTTTCCTTCTGTCATTACAAGTATTGATATTCTTGTTTTTAAAGATAATGTATATTATAATAAACTTAATGTTTATTATGAAAAAAATTATTCTTATGCGGTATCATATAAATTAGGATATTTTGATAAGAATGGAGTTTTATATTACAAAATATTTGAGACAGATGAAGTAGAAACTCTTTATATAAAAGAAAGTAAAGATTATCTTCTTTTTGACGGAAATATTTAGCACTGTCTCTTATACACATCTGACGCTGCCGACGACTCCTTACGTGTAGATCT
>OJLB01000118.1_pt1 | contig 54560 bp, 47 predicted proteins | sample 1596861 | NCBI WGS metagenome assembly OJLB01 (sample SAMEA3904681, study PRJEB24821) | metagenome | biome: Builtin; feature: hospital; material: surface | place: USA | collected 2013-06-06
AGATCTACACGTAAGGAGTCGTCGGCAGCGTCAGATGTGTATAAGAGACAGTGTCTCACCTGTCCCACTCGTCCCACCTGTCCCACCTGTCCCACTCGTCCCACCTGTCTCACCTGTCTCACTTGTCCCACTCGTCCCACATGTCTCACTTGTCTCACCTGTCCCACTTGTCCCACCTGTCCCACTCGTCCCTCAATCGCCTGTGCGGCTCGCACTCCCACTCATCCCACTTGTCCCACCTGTCTCACTTGTCTCACCTGTCCCACTCGTCCCTCAATCGCCTGTGCGGCTCGCACTCCCACTCGTCCCACAATCGCCCCCACCAGCCTTCCCAAACCTCTCAGCCCTCCCAGCCCTCCTATTACCCCCACTCTCTAAAAAAAATGTTAATATTTTTTTGCCCATTTCATTTATTTTTCCTACATTTGCTGAAATTTTTAGCGTAAGATTATGAATATCTTACCAATACATTCCTAACAGATTAAAACCAAAATGATAAAAAAACTATTCTACGTATATTTATTATTCCCAGCAGTTGCCTTGGCAGGTCTAAGGCAACTGCTTCCTATACCACAAATAGTAACACCCAATGGGCAGCAATATCCACTTAGTGCCTCTACTCTACTAACCGATATTGCTACGGTACGATTAGTCCCCGATTTGCCCCAAATACCCCTCAATAAAGACGAAGCCTATATATTAGAGGTCACGCGCGATAAGGTGCGCATCACCGCTATTACCGCTTTAGGGGTTTATAGGGCACACCAAACCCTACAGCAATTGGTGGTACAAAAAGGCAAAAAGTGCTATATCGAAGGTTGTACTATCACCGATTATCCTGCCTTTAGGGTGCGTGGCTTTATGCAAGATGCAGGGCGCAGCTACCTGAGCATACAAGAGCTCAAAACCGAAATAGCACTACTGGCACAGTATAAGATAAATGTATTTCATTGGCATCTGACCGAAAATGAGGGCTGGCGACTGCAGAGTCTGCGATATCCACAGCTCAATGCTGCCGAAAACTACGAGCGTATGCCTGCCCAGTACTACACCTTAGCCGAAGCCAAAGAGTTAGTCGAGTTCTGCCGCGAACGCCACGTAATGCTTATACCCGAAATCGATATGCCGGGGCATAGTCGTGCGTTCGAGAAGGCTTTTGGCACCTCTATGCAGACCGAAGCAGGCATCAGCATACTCAAAAACCTATTAGACGAGGTCTGCGAAACCTTTAGCGTCCCTTATATACATATAGGTACTGACGAGGTTGCTTTTACTAACCCGCGCTTTGTACCCGAAATGGTGCAGTATTTGCGTGACAAGGGCAAGAAAGTAATTTCGTGGAACCCCGGTTGGCAGTACCAAGCTGGCGAGATAGATATGACCCAGCTATGGAGCTATCGGGGCAAAGCTCAAAAGGGTATCCCTGCTATAGACTGCCGTTTTCATTACCTAAATCACTACGATGCTTTTGCCGACCTCATCGCCCTATATAACAGCCGCATACTAAATGTAGAGCAGGGTGATGAAGACCACGCAGGGGCTATCATCGCTATATGGAATGACCGCTATATAGCGAGTGAACGCGATATTATCGCTCAAAACAACTTCTATCCAGCAGCCTTAGCCTTAGCCGAACGCGCGTGGCGTGGCGGAGGCAATGCTTATTTCGATGGCAATGGCACTATGTTGCCCTCTTCGCCCGATGACCCCGCCTTTCAGCAGTTTGCCGATTTTGAAGCTCGTATGCTCTGGCACAAAGCGCACCACTTCAGTCACGTTCCTTTTGCCTATGTAAAACAAACGGACATAGAGTGGGCAATCACCGAACCTTTCGATAATGGGGGCGACCTAAGCAAAGATTTCGACTGGGCTAATGCCCCTACTCGCAAAGCCTATGGAGCGAGTATCTACCTGCGGCATACTTGGGGCGACCTCGTACCAGGTTTTTACCCTCACCCCAAACCCAATAGTACCGCTTATGCTTATACGCGCGTGTATAGCCCTAAGAAACAGACCGTTGGGCTCTGGATAAGTTTTCAGAATTACAGTCGTTCAGAGAAAGACATACCCCCACGCATAGGTCACTGGGACTATAAACAGAGTAAAATTTGGCTTAATGGCACAGAAATTGCACCGCCTATATGGCAATCTCAGCACAGCACTCCCTCTAATGAGGTTCCGCTGACGAATGAGAACTTCGAGGTACGACCGCCACTGAGGGTAATGCTCAACAAAGGCTGGAATCGCGTATTGTTAAAACTACCTATTGGCAGCTTCAGCACCCCCGAAGTACGATTAGTAAAGTGGCACTTCACCTGTGTATTCGTAACCCCTGACGGCAAAGAAAGAGCCGGCACTATGAGGGTTAATAATTAATAAATAATATGGAAACACTCCAAAAATGCATCACAGACATTAAGCAAATACTACTTGAAGCACGACAAAAGGCTTATCAAGCAACAGCCTTTGCTATGATTGAAGGTTTTTGGCTTATAGGTGAACGTATTGTAAAAGAAGAACAACAAGGCAATATTCGTGCTAACTATGGAGAGCAGATTATAGTTCAACTCTCAAAAGAATTAGGCAAAGGATTTAGCAAACGAACTCTTTGGGATTATAAAAAGTTTTATCTTACCTTTCCTAACATCAAAGATTCTGCACACATGTGTGCACAATTAACGTGGTCTCATATTCGATTGATAATGAGAGTTGAAAGCACTCAAGCAAGAGATTATTATTTACAGGAGACTGCTGAGCAACATTGGTCAGTTCGCACCTTAGAGCGCAATATCAATACGCTTTATTATCAGCGTTTGTTGGCTTCGCAAAGGAAAGATATTGTTGTAGAAGAAATGCAACAAAAAACAGCAGAATTTCAGCAAGACCCTTATGAGTTTATCAAAAATCCTGCTGTATTAGAGTTCTTAAACATTCCTACCTACTATGCTTACAATGAAAATGATTTAGAGAAAAACCTTATCAATAATTTACAGCAATTTTTATTAGAGTTAGGTAAAGGCTTCGCTTTTGTAGCAAGGCAAAAACATATTCGCACTGAAACCCAAGATTTTTATATAGACCTTGTATTTTATAACTATATATTAAAGTGCTTTGTAATTATTGAGCTCAAAACAGACAAAATCACCCACCAAGATATAGGGCAATTAGATATGTATGTTAGAATGTTTGACGATTTAGAAAAATCAGAAACTGATAACCCTACTATTGGTATCTTACTTTGTACCCAAACAGACCAAACTATAGCAAAATATTCTGTTTTAGCCGAAAATAAACATCTTTTTGCCACCAAATATATGTCTTATTTACCTACAGAAAAAGAACTTGCTGAGGAGATAGAGCGTCAAAAACAAATTTTAACTCAAATTACACATTAGATAAAAGACCTCTGCCATATTTCACAAAGCAGAACACAAAATACAGTTAAATGCATAAGGGGTAATTGGCAAATTACCACTATCTTTGCCTTATAAAAAGCTTCATTACGATGATTGAAACTAAAAATATAGAATACAAACAGCAAGTAACCCCCGAATTAGAAAAGGAAGTTGTTGCCTTTCTCAATGCTAAAGAGGGAGGGGTAATCTATATCGGTATTGACAAAACAGGCAAAACCATTGGAGTGCTTGAGCCCGATGCAGTACAATTAGAACTTAAAGACCGTTTCAAAAATAATATTCTCCCCTCCTGTATGGGATTGTTTGACATTCTTTTAGAAAAGCGTGATGATAAGAATATAATTAAAATCATTGTGGCAGGAGGATATGAAAAGCCTTATTACATCAAAAAATATGGACTTTCAGAAAAAGGAACATTTATCCGTATAGGTAGTGCCTCAGAACCTATGCCTTCTCGACAAATAGAGGAATTGTTTACCAAACGTACTCGCTACTCTATAGGCAAAATAAGGTCTCTTAAAAAGGACTTGCGTTTTCAACAGTTGCAAATCTATTACCAATCTATGGGCAAAACTCTTAACGAACAATTTGCTAAAAACTTAGAGCTTTTGAATGAAGATGGTGATTACAACTACGTAGCCTATTTAATGAATGACATCAACAATATATCGGTAAGAGTAGCTCGTTATGCAGGTACTGACCAAGTAGATTTGGTGCAAAATGAAGAATACGGACACGAATCGCTTATCAAAGCAACCCAGCAGGTATTAGATAAACTCAATCTTGAGAACCGTACTTTTACTAAAATAACCTATAAACAACGTATTGAGCGACGTCTTTGGAATCCTGTTGCCCTTCGTGAGGCAGTGATTAATGCCTTTGTTCACAACGATTACACGTATGAAGTAGCTCCTAAGTTCGAGATTTTTAAAGACCGATTAGTAATTACCTCTTGTGGCGGACTCCCCTATGGTATTTCGCAAGAAGAGTTCTTTTCAGGCACTTCTATACCCCGCAACAAAGAGTTAATGCGTATTTTTCGCGATGTAGAGTTAGTAGAGCATTTAGGTTCTGGTATACCGCGTATTTTACAGAGTTACTCTAAGGACGTATTCAAATTTATGGATAATACCTTGCGGGTAATTTTCCCCATAGAGGAAGATTTACAAGCTCTTATGGAAGAGGAAACTCAAACTACTACGCAAGATACCGCGCAAGATACCGCGCAAGATACCGCGCAAGTTATCAAATTATTAAAAGTATTAAATAAACCATATCATAGGGAAGAAATACAGCGATTATTGGCTTTATCTCATAGAGAATATTTCAGAAAAAACTATCTTGTCCCTGCTATAACACAAGGCTTTGTAGCACTTACCATTCCTGATAAGCCGACAAGTAAGCACCAAAAATATTACCTTACTGATAAAGGTAAAGAATTGTTAGAGTCCTTAAAACAATCGTAGAAAATTTTGAATTTAGTAATTGACGAGGGGAATACCCTTATAAAAGTAGCGGTTTACGACGGAGGTAAACAGCAGTTTTTCGAGGCTTTTGAGAAAGACAACTTTCAGCAGCAATTCTTGGCGAGAGTTCCGCTACAAGGCTGCACACACGCTATTATCGCTACAGTCGTAGCTGAGGCTGAAGAGCGTTTTAGCTTCCTCTCATCATTAGTAAGTAATTGCGTAATGATGAGTGCACAAACACCCATGCCTTTCATTAACCGATACGCTACCCCCCACAGCTTAGGCATCGACCGCATCGCCTTAGTAGCAGGTGCGGTGAGCCGTTTCCCGCAGCATAATACCCTTATTATCGATGCCGGCACGTGCTTAACTTTCGACTTTGTGAATAAAAAAAATGAATATCTCGGAGGCGCCATAGCCCCTGGCATAGCAATGCGCCTAAAAGCAATGCACCATTTCACCTCTAAACTACCGCTGATAAGCGAACAAGATTTTGACAATCAGCAGTTTATAGGCACTAACACCCAAGACTGTATGCTCTCAGGAGTATATAATAATATCGTATGCGAAATAGACGGCGTGATAGCCCAATACACCCAAAAATACCCCGATTTGACAACTATTCTCACAGGCGGAAATCAGATTTATTTGGAGAAAAGAATAAAAAATCGGATATTTGCAGGCTCATTCGTATTGTTGGAGGGCTTAAACGCTATTCTTGAATATCAAAAACAACTATGAACAAAAAGCTAATTACACTTATCATCACCTTATTATCAGTAAGTTACAACGCATTTGCTCAAAAGACTACTGAGTCTCCCTACTCGTTTTACGGAGTAGGCGAACGCAATTTCAATGGTATAGCTGAAGAAAGCGCTATGGGAAATATCGGTGTCTTTGCCGATAGTACAAGGGTAAATATGCAAAATCCTGCTACCCTATCAGAACTAAAATACACGGCTTTTTCAGCAGGGATGACGATGCAATCAAAAAAAATTGTTACAAATAACACAAGTATCAATGCCCGTTCGTCAGCTTTTGATTATTTCACCTTAGGGTTTCCTATTATTGATAGGTTAGGCGTTTCTTTTGGCTTAGTGCCTTACTCATCAGTAGGCTACCAGCTAAAATCAGAAACCTATGGCACTACCTATCAGTATCAGGGCAATGGCAACGTAAACCAGTTTTTTGCCTCAGCAGGCTATAAACTTCGCCAAGGGCTGAGTTTAGGGGCTACCGTTCGCTACAACTTTGGTACTATACAGATGACCGACATACAGCAGTTGCGCAATGTAGAGTTCTTTACACAAGAAGACAGCAAGTCAGTAGTAAAAGGGGCTGCTTTCAACCTCGGACTTTATTACGAACACCCTTTACAACACAGATTGCGCCTCTACAGTTCATTAGTATACACCCCTCAAAGTGTGTTAAGGTCTGACAACGAGCGCAGTATCTCTACCTTAGGCTACGCCTCAGGCTCAAATTCAAATAGAGGAGCTCAGCTATCAGTACGCGAGGTGCAGCAAGTAAACCTTAGCGCGCAAGGCATCAAGAAAACAAACCTAACAATGGGCAGCCAAATAGAAGCAGGTATAGGGATAGGCGAGCAACAAAAATGGTTTGCCGGATTAGAATACACCTATGCTAACACCAGCAAATTTGCTAATCCTTTCCTAACTACCACTAATGTAAGCTACAAAGATAGCTATAAAATAGAAGTAGGTGGATTTTGGATACCTAACTACAACTCATTCACAAGTTATTGGAAAAGAGTAACTTATCGTGCAGGTTTTCACTACGAAAACACCGGAGCAGTACTTAACGGACAAGCCCTCACCAACTTTGGCACGTCTTTTGGACTTAGTTTGCCAGTGAAAGGCTTTTCTAACATCACTACCGTATTCGAGTACGGCAAACGCGGTACCCTAAGTGCGGGATTGCTGAAAGAGAATTATTTCAACCTAAAAATAGGATTCACTTTAAATGATAAGTGGTTCCAAAAAACAAAGTATCAATAAAAACAAACGAAAATGAGAAGAAGAATTTTATTAGCCACTATCGCCGCGAGTTTTTTCTTCGCCGCGAACTTGCAAGCACAAGATTGCAAAAGCAATGATGAACTAAAGCAAAAACTTTCTATATTTAGTGAGTATGCAAAAGCTAGAAATTACAACGAAGCATACCCTGTATGGAAAGAAGTGTACACCCAATGCCCTTCATTGCACTATGCTACTTTTGCCTATGGCGAACGCATATTGCAAGACCGCATCAAAAACAATACTGCAGGACAAAAAGCTCAATCTGTAAAAGAGCTTCTTCAGCTATACACCGACTATAATAAGCTATTCCCTACTCGCCTATCAACTACCGATATGCGCATACGCCAAGCCCTACTTATGTTTGACGAAAATGCTGGTAGCGAACAAGAAATATACGACTTGCTAAACAAGGCTTTCACTGAAGACAAAGCTAACTTCAAAAACGAAAAAGCCCTATATTTGTACTTCTCTGAATTGGTAGCTCTGTACGAGAAAGGGCAAAAAGAATTACAAGAAGTATTCGATGCTTACGATAACGTATCAGAAAAAATACAAGACGAAAAGAATGAGCTTTCTGCTACTATCAACCAGTATTTAGCTCAAGAAGAAGCAGGTACTATCAGCGAAAAAGATAAGAAAACATTAGACGCAAGCCGCAAACGTGTAGATAACTACGAAACTATAGCTGAAAGTGTAGATGCTAAATTAGGGCAGTTGGCCGATTGCCAAAACCTTATACCATTGTATACTAAGAACTTCGAAGCTAACAAAACTAACGAAGAATGGCTACGTCGTGCTGCTGGAAAAATGTCTGATAAAGACTGTACTAAAGACCCTCTATTCGTAAAGATAGTAACTTCACTACACAATGTGAAACCATCAGCTAACTCAGCTTACTACTTAGGGGTTATGAGCGACAAAGATGGCAACACCTCTAAAGCGATACAGTACTACAATGAGGCTGTAAACCTTGAGACAGATAACTTTAAAAAATCTAAGTTGCTTATCAAAATAGCTTCTAAGCACAGCAAAGCACAAGCTGTAGGCTACGCTCAGAAAGCCTTAACTTACAACCCTTCAAACTCTGATGCTTATCGTATTATGGCACACGCCTACGCAAGTTCTGCTAACGAATGTGGTAGTACTTCTTTTGAGAAGAGAGCAGTATACTGGTTAGCGGCACAAATGGCACGCAAAGGAGGTTTGGAAAGTTTAGCAGCTCGCTATGATGCTCTTGCTCCAAGCAAAGCTGACATCTTCGAGTCTGGCTTAGCTGGCAAAACTATCAGCTTCAAATGCTGGGTAGGACAGTCTGTTACTGTGCCAAGATTGTAGTGGTAATAAGCAGATTTGAAAACAAACAAATTTGCAAACGATATATGAAGAAAATAATTACATACAAATTAATGAAAAGTATTGTCATACCTTTGGGTATGGCAATGCTTTTTTCGTGTAGTAATGATATGAAAAATCTTCAGCAGCTAAGTGTGCAGAAGAAATTCCCTCAAGGAGAAGCCTACGACTTTAAGTTGGTATATACCGACTCTTCTAAAGTAGTAGCTGTACTGACTAGCCCTCTGAACAAAGATTTTTCAAACCAACAAATGCCCTATTCTGAGTTTCCCGAAGGAGTTAAGGTAGAGTTTTACGACCAAGCCCGCAACAAGAATACCGTGCAGGCGAAGTACGGCATCATCTACCCGAGTGCTGATATAGTAGAGCTGCGCGATAGCGTAGTGCTGACTACCTACGATGGCAAAAAACTCAATACACCACAACTGTTCTGGGACCAGAAAGAAGACTGGATTTTTACCGACAGAGAGTTCACCTTTACCGACACCAAAAAAGGTACTGTTACCAAAGGAATAGGAATGGACTTCGACAAGAAATTTTCAACCGTAAAAGCCCATAAAACTACTGGTATTCTATCTATTGAAGACAAAGACGAATAAAATATGAATGCACGTATCTTTTTTGAATACGCCTATTTGGCAATTGCCCTTTATTGCGCCTACGAGGCGTATCAGCTGTGGAATGCCGCTCAAGGCAAACCTTATATGTATATCATCTTTGCCATAGCCGCAGTAGCAATGTTTTGGCTAAGAAGACAAACCCGACTAAAACAGACAAGAAAATGATCAATTTTATAGGTTATGCTGCCTCCTTTTTTATTGTTTTGAGCTTTATCATCAAAGACAACTTATTGTATATACGCCTTACCAACCTCGTGGGGTGTATTCTCTTTGTAATATACGGCTATTGCATAATGAGCATTCCGGTGATTCTACCCAATGCTTTTTTGATAATAGTACAAATAGTCTATATATGGAGGTCTACTCAAAAAGCTCATAAACAAACATAATTAGGTGCTGATAGTGAGACTATTAAAAGTATATTTTTCAATTATCTATTAAAAAAATTGCTTTTATTTTAAAAATACACTATCTTTGCGCCAAATATTATAGTATCGCTACTGATGAGTAATATAAGCCAATTAGTGGACTTAATTGAGGCTAAGACCGTATTGCTAAAGAAGAATATAGAGGCACTGAAGGAGGAAAACGAAAGCCTGAAGCAGTGTATAAACGGTCTCCTTGAAGAAAAAAAAGAGTGTGAACACAACCTCTCTGAACTGAAGAAGCAGAATGATGCCCTGAAAGTAGCGAACCGCATATTGGGCAGTAAAGAACATAAAACTGAAACAAAACAGAAAATAAATGCACTCATACGCGAAATCGATGCGTGCATAGCACAACTTTCTAAATAAATGCAATGGACAAGGATTTGCTGAATATCAAACTAATGGTAGCCGATAGGCTCTATCCTCTCTCCATTGTCCCCTCAGAAGAGGAAAGTTTTAGATTGGCGGCTAAAAAGATAAATGAAATGATTCAAACCTTCGAGCAGCATTACGACCTGCGCGACAAGCAAGACGCTATAGCTATGTGTGCAATAGTGTTAGCGCGACAGGCCTCGCAAGAAAAGCTGAACGAAGATGATAAACAAGAGCAAATAACTAAAAAGCTACAGGATATTTATGCTGTGCTCAATAGTCTTGCTTAAAATAAAAGTTCTTTTACATAAGAAAAACTTACTGCCTATATTGATTAACCTTTCGGTAAACTCAACATTAACATTAAAAAAAAGGGTGAGTTGGAGTGGCTAAAGCGTGCCGCCATTGCGTTGCGGATACTTGCCCCACCCAGTATCCCTAAACCTGTTTCTCAGAGTTTTACGTGAAACAATCTAATCAATATAGGCTTTTTTATATAATCAATTTTATATCATATACCAAAAGATGGACAGTACAAGTATTATAGTAATCATTGCCGTTTTTATCATTGCGCTATTCGTAGGATTTAGCATAGCAAAAGTTCTTGAGAAGAAGAACGCTTCAAAAATTATTCTCAATGCACAAAGCGAAGCCGATATTCTACTCAAAAATGCTAAAAACGAGGCAGAAAACATCAAAAAAGAAAAAATCTATCAGGCCAAAGAAAAATTCTTAGAACTTAAATCAGAACACGAAAAAACTATCGCTGCTAAAGACAAGAAAATGGCAGAGGCAGAGAAGCGTATTCGCGATAAGGAATCGCAAGTATCTAACGAGTTAGCCCAAAACAAACGTTTAAAAGACGAGTTAGAAACTAAAACACAAGAGGCTGAACACCGCTTGCAAACACTTGATAAAAAGCAGGAGGAAATAGACCGTCTACACAAAAGCCAAGTGCTACAGTTAGAAGTTATTTCTGGGCTTTCTGCTGAAGAGGCTAAAAAGCAATTAACCGACTCGCTACGCAGTGAAGCACAAGCCGATGCAATGGCTTATATACAAAACACTATTGAAGAAGCAAAACTAACTGCACACCAAGAGGCACGCAAAATTATCATCAATACCATACAACGTATCGGTACTGAAGAGGCAGTAGACAACTGTGTATCGGTATTTAACCTCGAGTCTGATGAAGTAAAAGGCCGTATCATTGGGCGCGAAGGGCGCAACATACGTGCCCTCGAAGCAGCTACTGGGGTAGAGATAATAGTAGACGACACCCCTGAAGCGATTATCCTCTCTTGCTTTGACTCAGTACGCCGCGAGATAGCACGTCTTTCGCTACACAAACTCGTTACCGATGGCCGTATACACCCTGCTCGTATAGAAGAGGTAGTTGAAAAAACTACTAAACAAATAGAAGAAGAAATAGTTGAAATAGGGAAACGCACTGTGATAGACCTCGGTATACACGGACTACACCCTGAATTAGTGAAGTGTGTAGGACGTATGAAATATCGTTCTTCATACGGACAAAACTTATTACAGCACTCTCGCGAAGTAGCTAAACTATGCGGGGTTATGGCTGCTGAATTGGGCTTAAACCCTAAACTTGCTAAACGTGCCGGACTACTACACGATATTGGGAAAGTACCACAAGTAGAAAGTGAAACCCCTCACGCACTACTTGGTATGGAGTGGGCTGAGAAATACGGCGAAAAACCAGAAGTGTGCAATGCCATAGGGGCACACCACGACGAGATAGAGATGACCTCTCTACTCTCTCCTATTGTACAAGTATGCGATGCTATCAGTGGAGCACGTCCAGGGGCACGCCGCCAAGTTCTCGACTCTTATATACAACGCTTAAAAGACCTTGAAGACGCAGCCTTCACTTTCCAAGGTGTGAAGAAAGCCTATGCTATACAAGCTGGTAGAGAGTTACGCGTAATAGTAGAAAGCGAAAAAGTAACTGATGATAAAGCGGCAGAGTTATCATTCAATCTATCGCAAAAGATACAAACTGATATGACCTACCCAGGACAGGTAAAAGTAACCGTTATCCGCGAAACAAGGGCAGTAAATATCGCCAAGTAATACCCCTTTTATGATACTACAACAATATCTATATCAGATTATTGCTACGGTAATAGCTATCGTAGTATTTGTAGTATTGCGTTATTTGGTAAATTCTATTATTGGAAAATTCGGAAGAAAAGCAGACTTTGGTGAGAGCCGTACTCAATTGGTAAAAAAGTACATCGACTATTTTATCTATGCGTTGGCGGTGCTTACCTTAGTCTCTATATGGGGTATTAAGCCAGAGCAAATATTCCTTTTCGTATCTTCTGTACTTACGGTGATAGGCGTCGCATTTTTTGCTCAATGGTCTATATTGAGCAATATCACTGCTGGAATTATAATATTTTTTTCTTCCCCTTTCAGAATAGGTAACACTATTAGATTTGTAGATAAAGAATTCCCTGTAGAAGCTAAAATTATAGATATCAGATCTTTCTATACCCTACTAAAAACAGCTAAAGGCGAAGAGATAACCCTACCCAACAATCTCTTGCTGCAAAAAGGAATTATCATCATAACGCAACAATCGTAACTACTCTCCTACCTACCTTTTTAAACAAAACTCTAAAACTATTTGATATGTCCTTAACCAAAATGATTAGAAAACCGACCCTTATAGTAATAGCTATACTCATAGCCTCTTTACTATATGCTTTCTTACCTTACCCTGCAGAAACTAACAAAGGCCTAGCTCTTTTAGCTTTCGTAGCTATCTTGTGGCTTACTGAAGCTATACACATCACTATTACAGCGCTTTCAATACCTGTAATTGCGATACTATTAGGCTTAGAAACTACTAAATCTGCCTTACAAGCCTTTGCTAACCCTACTATCTTCTTGTTTTTTGGGGGCTTTGCCATTGCTACAGCACTAAGTGTGCAACAACTCGATAAATACATCGCTTATAAGGTGATAGCCTTAGCTCGAGGCAACTTTATGGTAGCAGTCTTCTTGCTATTATTAGTTACTGCACTCCTATCAATGGGTATTAGCAATACTGCTACTGCTGCTATGATTATCCCTTTGGCTATTGGGATGCTAAAAAATATAGACTACAAAACTAATAAAGGTACTTATGCCTTTGTAATATTAGGTATAGCCTATAGTGCAAGTATAGGTGGTATGGGCACCTTGGTGGGTAGTCCACCGAATGCTATTGTAGCCTCACAACTTAAAATCAGTTTTTCTGAATGGTTGCAATATGGTATGCCTACTGTATTAGGCTTAATGCCCTTAATGTTGGGTACTATGTACCTCGTATTTCGCCCTAAACTAAATATTAAAATAACGCCAGAGGTAACAACTGAAAAGCTTAACAGCAAGCAGTATATCACTATTCTTATTTTTGCTATTACAGCATTATGCTGGATATTTGGTGATACCCTAAATGTACAACTTTCTTCTTTATTAGGTATTAGCAAGATAGGTGATTTTGACGCTGTAATAGCTATGATAGCCGCTATAGCTGTATGTATAACCGGAGTGGCTGAATGGAAGCAAATACAAGAAAACACCGATTGGGGAGTGCTAATGCTCTTTGGTGGAGGGCTCTCTTTAAGCCTTATCCTAACCCAATCAGGGGCAAGTAAGGCATTAGTAGACTCTATTCAGTTTCTGATAGCCGGACAAAGTCATTTTGTGATTGGGCTTTTAGTGGCTACTTTTATTATCTTCCTTACCGAATTTACATCGAATACTGCTAGTGCGGCTCTGTTAGTGCCTATATTTATATCGGTAGCTGAAAGTTTAGGAGTGAATCCTTTAGGACTTTCGCTCATTATAGGACTGGGTGCCTCTTGCGCCTTTATGCTGCCTGTAGCTACCCCTCCTAATGCTATCGCTTTTGGTACGGGAATGGTAAGCCAACGCGATATGATAAAAGCAGGATTTGTACTCAATATTCTTTCTATTATCTTTATCTCGATAATAGCTTATTTCTTCTGGGGAGGAATTAATTAAACAATATACTAACACAAACAAAACGGCTGCACTCTATGGAGTGCAGCCGTTTTATTTTTATATTTATTTTATACTACCAGCCTGGGTTTTGTTGCCAGTTGGCTCTGCCTTTTTCGTAAAGGATATCACTTGGAGGAAGTGGCCAAACCATCTTATAATTGGCTGCTGGAATATTCAGTTGATGATATTGATCAGCGGGATCTGATACTATGGCATTCAGATTTTGAGGAGTACCGCGTACTACCCCTAAATTCCAACGCTTGATGTCTGCCATACGGAAGCCCTCAAAAGCAAGTTCGCGGTTGCGCTCATTTTGTATCTCTGCCCAAAGGTCGGTATAGGTGACTCTGCCAATGCCTCGCGCTGCACGCAATCTATCTAAATAGGTTTTAGCATTGGTTTGATCATTGTTTTTATAAGCGGCTTCGGCTGCTATTAAGTATATCTCGGCAATACGAAATACTTTAGGACGGTGCATATAAGTAGACGAAGTACCCGATGTTTGCTTTAGAAGAGGGTTATCAGGGTACTTATTTACCAAATACAAATCGGTGAAAGTAACACTACCATAATTAGCAAAAAGCTTTTTGATGTAAATAGACTTACGATAATCGCTGTTATTATACAAATCTACGAAATCTTGGGTAGGTACCGCTCTTGGCAAATACCTTACTTCAAACCTGCGCAATCTATAGTTCCACTCTCTTTGGTAGCCTAAATAAATATCATTGGCTGATGGTAACTCTGCTGTATTACCTACATCATATTTAGCATAAAGCTGTACAATACTCTCTGCAGTATCATCATCTTTCCATACTTTTTCTAAATCACTACTGCTAGTTACTAAGCTATAACGACTGCCAATGATAGAAGTAGCTGCGGCATAAGCCTCCGCCCATTTGCCTCTGTAAAGCAATACTCGCGCTTTGAGTGCTGCCACTGCATCTTTAGTAAACTTCTCTGCCCCTAATGAGCCTGTTACATCGCTGAGACGGGTTTCTGCTTGCGCTATATCAGCTAAAATAAAATCATACGTTTGACCTACTGTACTTCTGTTAGGGAAGTTATTGATAGTAGGGCCGCTTAACAAAGGCAGTCCGTATGCTGAAGCCTCATCAGTAGGACAATAATGGGTAAGTAGATAAGTGTAATAATAAGCACGTGCTAAATACAATTCGCCTATATTGTGCTTTATTTGTGCCGAATCGGTGCGGTAATTCTCTTGTGGAATAGCAATGGTAGGAATACCCTCTAAACCTATATTGATGTCTTGTACCGCCTTCCAATAACGCTGCCAAATAGCAGCTGTAGCACCATTATTGACTGTGAATAATGACCAGTTTTGGAAATTGGTAATCGCTTCGTTAGTACCATCTCTTTTAGTCATATTCAAGAAATCAGCTTGCAAATCGGTAGCATACATAGCACTTCCGTATACGTTTGTACGCAAGGTATTATACATACCATTCACCCAAAACTGTGCATCTTGTACCGTTTTGAACGAGTTAGCTTGGCTCAAATCTTCATAAGGCTGTTGATCTAGGCTAAAGCAGCCTGCGAAAAACAAAGGAGCCACTACTAAAGTTATTATTTTATAAATCTTTTTCATTGTTTTGCATTTTTAAAAATTAACATCAACCCCTAAAGTAAACTGACGTGAAGGAGGATAGCCCCCTGATGATATTGGATTAGTGTATTCAGGGTCTGCCCCCTCATATTTGGTAAGCGTAAAGATATTGCGAGCTGTAGCATATAAGCGTACCCCTTCAAAGAATTTTATCTGCTTAATAACCTCTTTAGGAAGGCTGTAGCTAAGGGTAATATTCTTTAGACGCATAAACGATGCATCTTGTATCATACGCGCATCAGATGAATTTACAAATGTTGTAGTGTTTATCTTAGGGTGACGAGTGTTATCACCTGGGTTTTTCCAATAATCCAAAATCTTTCTGCTTAGGTTGTGATCGCCAAACTGGTCAGGATTTTCGGTGTACTTCATATCGTAATTCCATTTGTATTTTTCTAACGAAAAAGAGAATGCCATATCGAGCGAGAATGTTTTATAGCTTACATTCCAACCAAAACCACCATTGATAGGGGCTTGCATTTTCTTGCCTGTAGTCTGTCCTAATTTACTAGAATCGTAAGTAGTTGACACCCTATTATCATCGGTTACTTGCTCCATACGATCATCACCTGGTATATAGTACTCCATTTGTCCGGTATCAGGATTTACCCCTTTAGGGATAACCGCAGCCCACTCGAGCGCACGCCCTAACTTATACCCTATTTCAGAAGAAGGAATCACATTAGAGGTCTTGTTGCCAAAAAGGGCGGTTACTTCTTGTTTGTTATAGTTTACGTTGAAGTAAGGACGCACTGTTAGGTCTTGATTTTTACTTCTGTAAACTACTGATGAGAAAGTAAAGTCGAGACCACGATTGCGCATTCCCCCTGCATTGTCATAGAATTGAACTTGCCCAGTGGTACTATTGAGGTCGCGGCTAGAAATCATATCATAGGTTTCGCGGTCGTAGTACTCGATGTTGAAAGAAGTACCTCTATCTATGACCAAGTTTAGCCCTACAGTAGTTTTGCGTTGTTCTTCCCAACGCAAGTCAGGATTCCCTAATCTACCTACGGTATAAGCTGTTTTGCTTTGGTAGAAATTGTCAGGCTTTACAGTGGTGATGTGGTTATAGCCCCCTAAAGCGTTTCCTGAAAGCCCTGTACTGAAGCGCAAATTAAGGTCTGAAAGCCATTTCACCTCTTTTAAGAAGTTCTCTTGTTTTAGCTTCCACATCGCGCCTATCGCCCAGAAATTACCATAATGATTGTTCTTACCAAAGGCTGACGAACCATCGCGGCGCATTGATAAATCTACGAAATAACGGGTATTGTAAGAATACTCTAATCTTCCGAAGTAAGAATTAAAAGTACTTACTGACTTTTGGTCTTCTATTCTTTTATTTTTACTACCGTGACGGAGCATTGTAAGTCCTTCGGCAGGCTGCCCGTAAGTAGCAGCATCTAATTGTTTGGTACTGTTTTCGACAGACTCTTGCCCTAATAACACATTGAAGCTGTGTTTTTTAGCTTCACCTAACAAAAAGCGATACTCTAATGTATTAGTAAGCGTTTTGCGAAGTGTGCGGTTGTTAGACACAAAAGTGTAAGGGTTGGGATCGTCGTAGAACTTATAATCTATAAACGATGGCAATTCTCTTTGTTCTGATTCGCCATAGCCGTATTGTACCCCTCCTTGTGTTTTGAATATGAGGTTTTTAATAGGCTCTATGGTAACGAACCCTGATGGTAAAAAGTCATCGTTGAAGGACTCGGTAGGGTGTGTTTCGGCATAGTAGTCGGGGTGATAAAAACCAGCTGAACGGCTAGTGATACCAGGGATATAGTTCTTGCGTCTGCCATCTTCGTAAGTAGGACTGTAAAGCGGCAAAGCTATCACCTTAGGCATATTGAGAGAAGAGCCGCCTTCGCGCTCAGTATGTCCGGCAGCGAATGAGAAACCTGCTTTTAACCAATTTGTGATTTGGGTATTGATACTACCATTGACGGTATAACGGCGGTAATCGCTGCGAGGTGAAGTAGAACCCTCTTGGCTGAAGTGCCCAAATGATAGGTAATAAGAGCTATTATTAGTACCCCCAGAGATAGAGACATCGGTACGAATCAACGGTACGAAATCTCTGAAGAAAACCTTATCCCAACGAGTATTGTAGGGATTTGCGGCTAAGATTTTATCTGCTGACTGTCTGGCGACCTCCTTGTTTGAAGTGAACTTGCCTGCTGCCAAGTTTACGGCTTGAGGATCTTTTTCTATCCAGAAGTCCATATACTCGCGAGGGGTCATCATATCATCGAAGAACTTACGGCTAGCGTTAGTAAGTGCTGTGAAACCGAGTTGGTGACTGATAGTAACATTAGTACGCTCGTTATTACGCCCTTTTTTGGTGGTGATGAGTATGACCCCATTGGCAGCACGTGCCCCATAGATAGAGGTAGAAGCAGCGTCTTTGAGCACCGTAATACTCTCGATGTCATTAGGGTTGAATCGGCTCATCACATTGGCACTAACAGCAATCCCGTCCATTATATAGAGGGGTTCTTGGGTTCTTTCACCACGTAGCGCCCCTTGGAAGTTGTTATAACCGTGGATAAGGATATCGCTATTACTACCAGGGCGACCCGAATCGCTGGTAACGACAACCCCTGCTAAGCGGCCTTGTAGCGCATCGGATACGCTGGCTACAGGTGCTGCACTTACGTCCTTGCCCTGCACTTGCGCTACTTGCGCTACCGTACGGCTGGCGAGCTTAGGAGCCCCATAGCCTGTAACTACCATTTCTTCGAGCTCTTGTACGTCGTCTTTCATCACTACATCGAGCTTTTTGGTATTGGCCGTTACTTTCTTCTGTACGGTTTTCATTCCGAGAAACGTAAAGTCGAGCACATCGCCTACGTTGGCATTGAGGGTGTACTTACCGTCGGTGTCGGTAGTGGCACCTCGCTGAGTGCCTTTAATCATAATAAACACACCTAAGAGAGGCGTGCCAGCTTCATCTTTCACTGTACCTGAAAGCTGCACATTTTGAGCCGATACCGAAAATATCGCCAAAAAGAAGAAGCCCCAAGTGAATAACTGTTTTAATTTCCTCATTTTGATTTTTATTATTACAAGGTGGCAAAGGTATTATTTTATTTATTAAAATGCAAGGAAGAGAAAAAAATATCTCAGTAAAACACTTTTTTGTTATAAAATTATCAAGTGGGGGATTTGGTAAAAGCAGTGTTTTTTTCTGGCTTTAGGGCGATTAGTAGACGTTTATACTTCGGTGAGCGTTCGCTTATCGTTCGCTCTTCCTGTATCGTTTGTATAGTGTTTGTATAGGGTAAGTGTATTTAGAAAATTTTTCTGGGAGTGCGAGCCGCACTGGCAATTGTGGGGCGAGTGAGACTGGTGGGACAGGTGGGACAGGTGGGAGGGCTGGGGCAGGTGGGACAGGTGGGACGAGTGGGACTGGTGGGACAGGTGGGACGAGTGAGACGAGTGAGACAGGTGAGACAAGTGGGACTGGTGGGGCTGGGGCGAGTGTGGAACGGGTAGGACAGGTGGGACGGTGACTTAGTACTAAAGGCTAAAAAAGGGGGGTAGGGTTGTAACTTCAAAAAATAGTTGTATATTTGTAGCCTGATTAACCATTTTTAGCGTTTTAGACTAATGAAAAAAGTACTCTCTTTTGCCGCTCTGTGGGTGGCTCTATCAATACACGCTCAGCAGCAGCCGGTAGATTATATCAATCCGCTTATTGGAACCTCTAACTTCGGGGCTACTCACCCTGGGGCTATTGCGCCTCGCGGTATGCTTAGCATCTCCCCCTTTAACGTGGCTTTCGATACTACTGGCGTGAAAGCTCCGCTTGAAAAAGATAGCCGTTGGCTTTCTAACCCTTATGTGAATGAAAATAACTTCTTCACCGGACTTACCCACGTGAACCTCAGCGGTGTAGGGTGTCCTGAACTGGGGGTGATTATCGCAATGCCTACTACTGGTAAATTGGAGGTAAATCACCTAAAATACGGCTCAACCTACCAAAATGAGGTGGCTAAAGCAGGCTATTACAGCAACTTCCTTACTAAATATCATATCAAAACTGAAGCTACCGCGACTACCCGCGCAGGTATTACTCGCTATCACTTTCCGAAAGGTGATGCTAACCTACTTATCAACCTCGGACTTGGACTCACCAACGAAAAGGGGGCTATGCTGAAATTCGTATCGCCTACCGAGGTGGAAGGTATGCGTATGGTAGGGACTTTCTGCTATAACAGTCCGGAGCTGGCTTATCCGGTGTATTTTGTAGCTAAAGTGAACAAAGTTGCCCCCTCATACGGGGTATGGCATACGCCCGAAAAACACCAAGGGGTGGAAGCCCAATGGATGTGGTACAACGGCGATACGCGCCTAAAAGAGCAATTCGCCCGCGAGGTAGTAGGCGATAGTATAGGGGCGTATTTTCGCTATAAATTCGACAAAGAAGAGGTAGTGGAACTAAAAGTGGGCATCTCGTACGTGAGCATAGCTAACGCTCGTGAAAACCTTGAGAAAGAGATAGGCAACCGCACTTTTGACGAGGTGTACGCCGCTGCCCGCCAAACGTGGAACGATGCCCTACGCGCTACCGTAGAAGGGGGTACGGACAACCAAAAAACGATATTCTACACAGGGCTCTATCACGCACTTATTCACCCCAATCTTCTCAATGATGTGAATGGCGATTACCCTGAGAGCAAGACTAACAAAATAGGCAAAAACAACGAACGCTATACGGTATTCTCGCTTTGGGATACTTATAGGAATTACCACCAGCTGCTGACCCTACTCTACCCTGAACAGCAACTGCAAATGGTGCGCACGATGCTCGACATCTATAAAGAAAGCGGTTGGCTGCCTAAATGGGAGCTTAACTCTACCGAAACCTTTACGATGGTAGGTGACCCTGCCAGCATAGTATTAGCAGATACTTATTTGCGCGGTCTGACTGATTTTGACATACAAACAGCCTACGAGGCGATGCTAAAAGGGGCGAATACGCTTGAGGGTAACCCTATACGCCCAGGGGTGAAAGAGTATTGGAAGTTAGGTTACCTAAGCGTAGATGGGGGTGTGAAAGGTCCGGTATCTACTACCCAAGAGTACAACGCTGCTGACTTTGCTATTGCACAAATAGCTAAGAAGTTAGGCAAAAAAGCTGATTACGAGAAGTTTAACCAACAGGCTTATTCGTATAGAAAGCTATTTGACAAAGAAACCCATTTATTGCGTCCGCGCCACGCTGATGGCAAGTGGTATGCGCCTTTTAACCCAGAAAGTGGGGCTAACTTTGAAGAAAACGTAGGCTACATAGAAGGTAATGCGTGGCAGTACGTGTATATGGTAACCCACGATGTAAAAGGAATGATTAAGCTAATGGGTGGCGAAAAGCCTTTTGAAAAGCAACTCGACCATATTTTTGACAGCAAGCAGTACGATATGGCTAACGAACCTGATATTGCTTATCCGTATCTGTACAACTTCCTTAAAGGCAAAGAGTGGAAGACCCAACAGAAAGTAGACCAACTTATCAATGAGTATTTTCAAAACAAACCTGCGGGACTGCCAGGGAATGAAGATACAGGGGTAATGTCGGCTTGGCTTATCTATGGTATGGCAGGTTTTTATCCTATTACTCCTGCTGAACCTAACTATACTTTTACCTCGCCTAAGTTCACTAAAATCACCCTTAAACGCGATCCGAAGTACTATCCTGCTGGTGATTTGGTGATAGAAAGTAACGCTTCGCCCGAAAACATTTATATTAAGAATATTTACATCGATGGGAAGCCTTACAAATCGTATTTTATCAGTCACGAAGCGCTAAAAAATGCGAAGAAAATACGGTTTGAATTAATTAGCAAATTGGGGAATTAGCAAATTTGGCGATTTGGCGATTTGACGATTAGTAACATCCCCCCCTTGCACATACTCCGCTGCGCCAGCTCGCGGACTTCCTTCGAAGGGGGAGACGTGACGGTAAGCAGGATGGGGAGATGTGATGGTTCGTAAACTTAACATCCCCCCAGCCCCCTTCAAAGGGGGAGATGTGACGGTCAGCAGGATGGGAAGAGGTGACGGTCAGCAGGATGGGGAGATGTGACGGTCAGCAGGACGGGGAGATGTGACGGTTAGCAGAGCTGGAGATGTGACGGTCAGCAGAACGGGAAGATGGGATGGTCAGCATACACGAAAAACTTTTGGGAGAGCCTTGAACAAATTTTAACCTTTAACAAATTAGCAAATATGAAAATATTCAAATTAGTCTTGTTGTTGTGTGGCTTTACGGGGTTGGCACAACCTAAATACTTTATCTTTGAAGAAAAGGGTAAGTTAGGTTTGGTAGATTTGCAGGGAAAAACAGTGTTAGCCCCTACTTTTAATTCTATAAAAGAAAAACAACCATACATCATTGCTTGTAAGCAAGCAAAAGGCTGCTGGGTGTATAACGAAAATTTACAGCCCATTCTTAAAGGGACTTATAACTCTATAAGATTTGGGTGTGAAGGTCAGTTTATTGTTGAGAAGAATGGGAAATATGGGGTGGTTTCTGAAAAAGGTACTATAATACTCCCCTTAAAATATTCATTTATAAACTCTAACAAAAATGGCTATACAGTAACTCTTAATGATAAAACAGGTCTTTTTAACTCTGAAGGAAAAGAAATTATCCCTATAAGCTATCGCTGGATTTACACCGATGAGATAGATGATAATATTCCTATTGTAGCAAAATTGAATGGCAAAGAGGGATATATCAATACTAAAAATGAATGGGTGATACCTCCTACCTACAGAGATGCTTTTGCTTTTCGACAAGGTTTGGCTAAAGTAAGGGAAATGAGAGATTACATATATATCAACCTTAAAGGAGAACCTGTTATTCAAGATTTTGATGCCTATGTAATTGATCCTTCTGACAACACTTACATAGTAGGTGTACGTAAGGAATGTAAGTATATGGTCTATGATTTGAATGGTAATTTGTTAGATACCTACAATCTTTTGAGAAACAATTGGAATGATGATGCTATTTTCGCGGTTAAAAAAGGGGGTAAATGGGGCTATATAGATGGCTATGGCAAGGTAATAATTCCGTTAGAATATGAAGAAGTAGGTAATTTTAGCGAAGGCTTGGCTGCGGTACGCAAAGATGGTAAATGGGGGTATATCAACCTAAAAAATGAGGTAGTGATTCCGTTTGAATTTACTAATAGAGGGGTGAGCTCCTTTAAAAATGGGGTTGCTAAATACTATACTGATAGCGGTATAGGTCTTATCAATATGAAAGGAGAAATAATAGCTGAACCTAAATATAATAGTATAGAATACATAAGAGAGAATGTTGCTATAGTATCTTTTGATGATTATTACTATCTATATGATTTTGTAAAAGAAAAGAAACTAAAACGCCTTGAAGAAATAAGAATTGAACAAGCTCTTATAACTGATGAACCAAGATGTAACTAATTGACAAATGGCAAGAAAACTTCATTTAATAATTGCCCTAATAGCGGGGGTATTCATATTGCTGGGAGCTCTTACAGGGGCTATCTTAGCAGTAGAATCGGTGTATAATCAGACATTGCCTTACAAAAGTGCAGAGTTTGAAAAGGCGACTCTTGCCCAAACAATTGCCGCCCTAAAAGAGAAGAAGATAGATGCCCTTAAACTCACTATCGACCGCAATCACTTTGTGCAAGTAGAGACATCGGAGGGTAAAAAACTATTTATACACCCGCAATCGGGCGCGGTAATGGAGGGAGATTATAAGCCTTCGAAGTTTATACAGTTCGTTAAAACCTTGCACCGCTCGCTCTATATGGGCAAAACAGGACGGGTAATAATGGGAATCACGGCTTTGTGCTTTGCAATAATAGCCTTATCGGGTATATGGCTGATTGTACGCAAACAGCAACGCTGGCGCCACTTCTTTGGAAAACTACCCGAAGGGGAAGAATTTAACCCTCATTACCATTCGGCTATAGGGCGCTGGATGCTCATATTTATCTTTATTATTTGCCTTACCGGCGTGTATATGACGCTGGAAACCATAGGAATTGTACCTAAATTCAAACCTCAACACGAGTACGATGCCTCTACCCTATCGGAAGAACCCGCAAAGGCTTACACTGATTTTGAGGTCTTCAACATACCCCTATCTGAAGTGCGGTCGGTAGAGTTTCCTGCTTTTGAAGATGTTGAAGAAGTGTATAAGATAGATTTTATCAATAAAAATGTGATTGTGAATCAGTTTACAGGTGAGATTATCAGCACCTCAACCTCTCCTTTTAAAGGGTTGGCTTACTTAGTGCGTACCCTACACATAGGCAAAGGGCATTATATTTGGGCTACTCTGCTATTTATCAGCTGTTTGGCTATACTATTCTTTATCTATTCGGGGTTTGCTATCACACTGAAAAGGCGCAAAAAGAGCGTGAATCCGTTTGCTAAAGAAGTGTGTGAATACATAGTGTTAGTAGGCACTGAGGGCGGTAGCACTCGCGAGTTTGCACGCTCTGTACACGATGACCTGCTAAGGCAAGGCAAACGCTCTTATATAGCTGATATGAACGATTTTGGCAACTATCCGCAATTAGAACAATTGCTTATTTTTGCGAGTACTTACGGCGATGGTGATGCCCCTATGACGGGGACTCGTTTTGCTGAACTCTGGAAGAAACACCCTATAGTGCAGAGTTTTGGCTATACGGTGGTCGGGTTTGGCTCGCTTTCGTATCCTGAGTTTTGCCGATTTGCCAAAGAGGTAGATGTACTCTTAGCCAAAGAGCCACAAGCCAAGGCGATGACGCCGCTGCACACTATAAGCGACCAGTCGGTAGACGCTTTTAGGCAGTGGGCAGAAAAGTGGAGTGCTACGCAAGACCTCAATCTGCGTTTGCCGTCAGACTTCTTGACTCGTAAAAAGCGCATACGCGCTGAATTTGCCGTAGTAGAGAGAACGCCTGTGATGGACGATGATATTTTCTTAGTACGCCTAAAACCGCTTAAGAAAATAGACTTTGAATCGGGCGACCTTCTGGGCATTACCCCTGCTGATGGTCGCGAGCGTTTGTACTCTATAGCCAAGTATCACGAAGAAATATGGCTAAGTGTTAAGCTCGTAGCGCAAGGGGTGGTATCGAACTTGCTAAACGACCTGCCTATAGGCGAAACATTGCGGGCAGTGATAGAGCCTAATCCGAATTTTCATTTCCCTAAAAAAGCGCCCCAAGTGGTATGTATCGCCAATGGAGCCGGTATGGCGCCTTTCCTTGGAATGATAGAGGAGAATACCGACAAAAAGCCTCTTACCTTAGTATGGGGTTGTAGGCGTGAAGCCTCTTTAGAGTTGTATCGCCCTTATATAGACCCTTATATAGAAGAAGGAAAAATCAGTACCTACTGGCAGGCCGTTTCGCGAGAAGGAGACAAGTTTTACGTGCAGGACATCATTCACCGCGAAGGTTCGTTTTTTGCTAACTTATTAGCCGAGGGAGGGGTAGTGATGATTTGCGGTTCGATGGCGATGCTTAAAGCCGTAAAGGAAACTTTGGAAGAAGTCTGTCATTTTCACCTTCGCAAACCCCTAAGTTACTTTGAGAACAACGGACAAATAAAAACAGATTGTTATTAATGACCACACATTCTTTATACATAGACATAACACGCTCAGTAGAAGAGGCAAAACTTTTCTTTGAGGCGCATAGTCTTTCGGCTCTCCCTGTGTGCGAAGAGGGACTATTAGTAGGCGTGCTAAGCAAAAATACTATTGCAGAAGAAGATGAAGAGGCACTTATCAGCGAGTACCGCTACGCTTTTGACCATTACAGCGTGTCGGTAAGCACCTCGTGGGATGCGGTAATGGAGGCTTTTGCGGTGCATCGCACAGATATGCTGCCGGTAGTAGATGAAGCACAGCACCTGATGGGCTGCTATCAGCTTCGCGACTTTGTACTGCAACTGGCAGAAACCCCTTTTATAAAAGAAACAGGGCGTGTGCTTATCTTAGAAAAAGACGCCCACAGCTATTCATTTGCCGAAATAGCGCAAATAGTGGAAAGCAACCACAGTCAGCTTTTAGGGTTATACATTTCTAACTATCACGAAGATACGGTACTGATAACCGTAAAACTGATAACCGATGCCCTCTCGGAAGTGCTACAGACTTTTAGGCGTTACGGCTATGGTATCCTCTCAGAAAAAGAAGATGACCTTTATCGCGAAGAACTGAAAAATATAGCTAACTATTTCGATAAATATATCAACTTATAATTGGCAAATTTGCTAATTAATAATTGTTTTGTACTTTTGTACTCTGAAATGGTTAAATCAAAGAAGCTAATGCACAAAAATATACCTTATAAAAAGTATGCGGTAGCGTGCCTGCTCTTTCTGGGCACAGGGCTTTCGCGTGTGCTAGAGGGATGTGTGTGGATAGGCGAAAAACTGTACTATCTGTTGCGCTATTGCCTCAAAACCCTTTGGATAGCCGCTGTAGCCGCTATAGTACTCATACCTTTTGGTATCTACTCATTGCGCGGCACTTCGCGAAAATCTTACCTGAAATGGGGAGGCATCATTATAGGTAGCGGCTTGGGTTGCCTATTGCTACTTATACTACTCATCTACTTTGGGGCTTTTGGCAAACTGCCTACCAAACAGGAACTTAAAGAATTGCGCCAAGCTGAAGCCAGCCTTATCTACGACGATAACAACGTTTGTATAGGTAAGTTTTTTATCTTCGACCGTACACGTATAGAATACAAAGACTTCCCCCCTTACCTTATCAATGCGCTTATAGCCACTGAAGACGAGCGTTTTTACGACCATAGTGGGATAGATACTAAGAGTCTTTTTAGGGTTTTCTTTAAAACACTCCTACTGCAAGATGACTCTTCAGGAGGGGGTAGTACCCTAACGATGCAATTGGCTAAAAACCTCTTTGGGCGTGGCGAACGCTATGGGAAACTGACAATGCCTGTACACAAAATTAAAGAGATGATTATCGCAAGGCGCATAGAGAGCGTTTACACCAAAGAGGAAATTATCACCCTTTACCTAAACACTGTGCCTTTTAGCGATAATACCTACGGCATAGAGAGTGCCTCGTATCGCTTTTTTAACAAACCTGCTAAGGAACTGACCCTGAACGAAGCTGCTACCCTAATAGGTACCCTAAAGGCGAACAACAATTACAACCCTCGTCTGTACCCTCAGCGCAGTGAGGAACGTCGGAATACGGTATTGGCTAAAATGAAGAAAAACGGCTATCTGACAGATGAAGATTTTGCTGCGCAAACTAAAGATAACCTAAAAATAAACTACAACACTATAATAAGTGAAGGCGTTGCGCCCTATTTGCGCGAGCAAATACGCTTACAACTGCCCGAACTGCTAAAAAATATCACAAAAGAAGACGGCACTCCTTACAACATCTACAAAGATGGGCTTCGCATCTACACAACTATCGACTATACGATGCAAGAATACGCCGAAACAGCTGTAAAGAAGCACTTAGCCCGCCTACAAAAAGAATTTGAGCAGGCTTATGGCAAAAAAGCACCTTGGAACTTAGACAGCGATTGGTTTAAGCAAGAGGTGAAACGACTGCCTATCTATAAAGAACTGAAAGCTAAAAACCTAAGTGAAGAGGAGATATGGAAGCAGCTGAGCGAAAAGAAAAATATGGAATTGTCGTTTTACGAAGAAGACAAGGTACAGCAGCACAGCACCCTCGATAGTCTTTCGCACTATATACGCTTGCTAAACACGGGGTTCATAAGTGTAAATCCTCAGACAGGCGCTGTAAAGACCTACGTAGGAGGTGTTGATTTTGAGCATTTTAAATACGACCACGTACTACAGAGCAAGCGGCAAGTGGGTTCGATATTTAAGCCTATCGTTTATGCTACTGCCTTAGAAATGGGAATGCCTGTATGTTCGCACTTCTCGCCACGCGCTCTGACCTATGCTGATGAGAAGTACTGGACGCCTCGTAACTCCTCCGCTACAGATGATGACCCCAGCACCTATTATTCGGTAGGCAAGGCGCTGAAAGAATCGTTGAACACTATAGCTGTGCAGACCCTTTTCTACGCAGGACTGCAAAATGTTATCCAAAAAGCTTATAAGATGGGAGTGAAAACCCCTCTGCCCCAAGTGCCCTCAATAGCCTTAGGTTCGGCTGAATTGCCGGTTATAGAAATGGCAAAAGTCTTCACTACCTTTGCTAATAAAGGAGTGCCTTCGCAACCTTATTTCATAGAGAAAATAGTAGATAAAAAAGGGAAAGTGATATGGCAGCACAAGCCTGCTAAACAAGAGGCTGCCATTAGTGAGACCACAGCCCAAAAGATGATACAACTGATGCGTGCGACCGTAAATGAGGGTACTGCTGCCCGTATGCGCGGACAGTACGGACTTACCAACGATTTGGCTGGTAAGACCGGTACTACCCAAGATAACAAAGACGGTTGGTTCGCTGGAATGTTGCCTAACTTGGTGATGATTAGCTGGGTAGGTAATGACCACCAGATAGGGTTCCGTAGTACTCGTATAGGGCAAGGAGCTAACTCGGCTCTGCCTATAGCTGCTCTATTTGTACAACAGCTGAACCGCAATCGCCAGTTCAATTCGCTTACAAAAGCTACTTTTGAAGTGAGTGAGGAGGTACGCAGCGAGGTATTAGAATGCGAGTCGGTAGTACGCGAGGGCTTTATAGACCGCCTGCTAAGCGCTCCGCCCAAAGATACTATATACGCTGGTGATGTGCATTATCGCCTGTATGAGCGCAAGGGTAAGCTGCACGATATAGACAATGATGACGATGAGATTTCGATAGACGATGTGATGCACCCTAACACCCAAAGTGCTACCCAACAAAAAGAAGAACCCGAAAAGAAAAAGGGCTTTTTTGATAGAATTTTTAGATAATAATATAGCTAATGACTGATTAATGACCAATATAATGAGAAGAAATTTAATTTTAGTATGGTGCCTGTTGGCACTAGCGTATGTAAACGCACAACCGAAGAAATTTATGGTAAGAACCGTAGCTTTTTATAACGTAGAAAACCTTTTTGATACCATCAACGACCCTCATAAGTTTGATGACGACCGCACCCCTAATGGGGCTGACCGTTGGACTTCAAAAGTATATAACGACCACGTACAAAAGATAGCAAAGGTACTTTCAGAAATCGGTACTGATGTTACCCATCACGCTCCGGATATTATAGGCGTTGCCGAGATAGAAAACGATGCGGTACTAACAGACCTTATCAATACACCTTACCTGAAAAAGTACAATTATGGCATTGTACATTACGAATCGCCTGATGCACGGGGGGTAGATGTGGCACTTCTGTACAAACAAGGTGTTTTTAAGCCCTCATCATCTAAAGCGCACCCTCTATACCTGACCAAAGAAGATGGTAAGCCCCTCTACACTCGCGACCAACTATTGGTTAGTGGTGATTTAGATGGCGAAGAAGTACATTTTATCGTAAATCACTGGCCTTCACGCTTAGGAGGAGAGGCTAAAAGTCGCCCTATGCGCGAAAAAGCAGCTGCCCTTAATAAAAAGATTATTGATTCGCTACTAAAAATAAACCCTAATGCTAAGATAATGTCAATGGGCGACTTTAATGACGACCCTATCAACTCCGGATTTAAAAACATACTTAAAACTAAAGATAAAAAAGAAGATGTTAAGCCCGGTGAACTCTTCAACCCTATGGAGGCAATGCTGAAAAAAGGAATGGGTACTCTTGCCTACCAAGATGGTTGGAATCTCTTCGACCAAATATATTTCACTTACGACCTACTAAAAGAAGACAAGAGCAGTTACCGCTATTGGAAAGCTGGTATTTTCAACCGTCCTTATTTGGCTAACCCCAAAGGACGTTACAAAGGATACCCCTTCCGCAGTATGGCAAACGGCAACTACACTTGGGGCTATTCAGACCACTTCCCTGTATATATATACCTGATTAGAGAGATAAAAAACAAATAACTTTAACTATGACTAACTATTTTTCATCAGACTTTACCCTTGGCATACTCGGAGGAGGACAACTCGGCAAGATGCTCTTAACCGAAACTCGCAAGTTTGATATTGCCACTAAAGTACTCGACCCCTCTGCTGAAGCGCCTTGTCGCATTGGTAGCAATACCTTTATGCAAGGTAGTCTGACAGACTTTGATACCGTCTATCAGTTCGGCAAAGATGTGCAAGTGCTCACTATAGAAATTGAGAATGTAAACGTTGATGCCCTTGAAAAGCTACAAGCTGAAGGGGTACAGGTATACCCTACTCCGCAGACTATCAGACAGATACAAAATAAGGCTGTGCAAAAGCAATTCTATGCTGCAAATGGTATTCCTACGGCTCCTTTTAGAGTATTTGAGTCTCTTACCGATTTGCGCACAGCTGCTGAAGCAGGTACGCTAAAATTGCCTTTTGTATGGAAGTCTGCACGTTTCGGTTATGACGGCAATGGTGTGAAGATAGTACGCCAGCTTACCGACCTTAATGGTTTGCCTGATGGGCAGTGTATCGCTGAAACATTAGTGCCTTTTGCTAAAGAGTTAGCTGTAATAGTAGCCAGAAGCAGTCAAGGAGAAGTATGTACTTATCCGGTGGTAGAAATGGAGTTTCACCCTGAAGCTAATCAGGTAGAATACGTTATTTGTCCCGCTCGTATAGATGATGCTGTTGCAAAGAAAGCAAGAGCCATAGCAGTACAAGTAGCAGAGGCTTTCGGTGTGGTCGGTCTTTTGGCTGTTGAACTCTTTCAAACAGCAGACGATGAGATCTTAGTAAATGAAGTGGCTCCACGCCCTCACAACTCTGGTCACTACAGCATAGAGGCTGCTTATACTAATCAGTTTGAACAACACCTGCGAGCTATCTTAGGGCTTCCATTAGGGAGTACCCAAAGCAAAGTAGCTGGTGTAATGGTAAATCTTGTAGGAGCTGAAGGCGAGCAAGGAGAGGTCGTCTATGAAAATATAGCACAAATATTAGCAATGGAGGGGGTAACTCCTCATATTTATGGCAAAAAAGAAACGCGCCCCTTCCGAAAGATGGGACACGTTACAATTGTAAACCCTGAGGTTGCACAAGCTCGCGCTATAGCTGAACAAGTAAAGCGCACCATTCGGGTGATTGCTTTTAAAAAGTAGCTTGTTAATCTCGTTTTAGCTGAAACCTGATATAAGTAATAGGTTTGCCTTGCTCTAAATAAAACTGCTCGTAGAAAGTCTTGATTTCAGTGACCTCTGTAGGTACCCCATCACTATTGTAGATATTGTGGTTAGCATACAGTACCTTATGTCCAGCTCCGTGTAGCAGTCCGAGGGTATAGCCGTGCATAAATTCACTATCAGTTTTCAGATGTATATAGCCTTCTGGCTTTAGAATATGCTGATAACGAGCTAAGAAATCAGCATTTGTTAGCCGGTGTTTAGTGCGTTTGTATTTTATCTGAGGATCAGGGAAAGTAATCCATATTTCGCTTACCTCTTCGGGCGCAAAACATTGTTCTATGAGTTCTATTTGGGTGCGAAGAAAAGCTACATTGGCTATTTGCTGATCGATAGCGGTCTTAGCACCCCTCCAAAAGCGTGCTCCTTTGATATCAATCCCTATAAAATTCTTTTCAGGGTGACGCTTAGCTAAGCCTACTGAGTATTCGCCTTTACCACAGCCTAATTCTAAAACAATAGGGTTATTATTCTTAAAATACAGCTCGTTCCACTTCCCTTTATAAGCAAAAGTATTGGTTAAAAGCTCCTCTCGTGAAGGCTGTATAACATTAGCAAAAGTCTTGTTTTCTTCAAAACGTTTAAGTTTATTCTTACTTCCCATATATTATCTATTTTATCGGGCGCAAAGATACATAATAATTAGTAATTTATTATCTTTGCCCCCATTAAACATTAATTCTTAGTATTATGACAGAAGCCCAAACACTCCGACACATCATTACCACTCGCAAGAGTATATTCCCACCTGAATATAGTGACGCTCCTATAGCCGAAGAAGTATTAGAAGAGATTATCAGCTCTGCTGACTATGCTCCTAACCACAAACGCACCAAACCTTGGCGCCTAAAAGCTTATATAGGTACTGATAAAGCCCTTTTAGGAGAAGAATTAGTACGATTGTACAAAGAAAATGTACCTGCTGAGAACTTTTCTGAGCGAAAAATGAATGAGATAGCCCAAAAAGTGGCTAAATCAGATACAATAGTAACTATTAGCATTTGTTTTAGTGGTAAAGTACCCGAGTGGGAAGAAATAGCTGCAACAGCGATGGCTGTACAAAATATGTACCTCACCTGCACTGCCCACAGCGTAGGTTGCTATTGGGGCACCCCCGGCTTTATGTTTCAGATGAAGGATTTCTTACAACTAGAGGAAAATGAACGTTGCTACGGATTTTTCTTTATGGGAATGAAGAAGTAGAAGTAATAATACAAAACGAGCACCGGTCTAAAAAGGCAAGCCTTTTTAGACCGGTGCTCGTTTTTATATTTCGTTTTGTCCTATCCTGAGTAAGTATGTACACTTATTTGAGCTGTAGGTAGGTAGTTCACGCCAAACCAACATACCAACAAAAGGATAAAAGCTATCCCTACAATTACGAAGCTTTGTAGCGGCTTACGCTCATTATGATTGTACTTGTGATGCAAATATACCAAATAGCCCAACCAAGTGATGAAAGCCCACGTTTCTTTAGGGTCCCACGTCCAATAGTGCCCCCACGCTTCTTTTGCCCATAGCGCTCCGAAAAGCAAGCCAAAGGTTAAGAATACATAACCCACCTTTATAAGCTGGTCTATAACAGCAAATATGCTGCTGGTTTCTTGTCCTTTTTTATATCGATAGATGCCATAAAAAGCTGTAAGTGATGCCATACCCAACATCGCATAGGCAAAGATATATACGATTACGTGCGGTATAAACCATACACTTTGCAGTGCTGGCATTAGCGCTTTGTTCATCGTATCAGGGTGCGTATAAGTGAGCACTATAAATACAATACCCATTACAGCTGAGTAGCTAAGCATCCATTTTTGTCGATAGAGCAAGTAGATAGCGTAGCCTATGAGCCCCATAAAGAGTGAGTACCATATGCGTGTTTCTGCTAAAGTGCGCAATGGCGGACGCTCTAAGTTCTTCCAAAGTGCTATAATGAAGCCCCCTACTATAAGGGTCGCTCCTAAGTGAGCAGCTATACTCGCTACCCTTAGGGCTTTGTTTTTACTGTAAATAAGGCTACCTCCTAATAGCCAAAGTGCTACCGAGAGATAGGTTACTATGTCAAAATGATGCCACATTTCTTTTAATTATGAATTTAGAATTATGAATTTACAATTACCTCTTTTTTCCCTTTTACTTGGAACAAGAAAGCTATACCACCGGCAATAAGCAAAAATATACCTGTATAAACCACTGGTAACCAAGGGTCTGAGATAAGCTCTACTACACTAAGTTCAGACCAACGACCGGCACGCTCATCGTAACTCACTTGATAAATACGCCAGCCTCCTACACTAATAGGATGGTTTACCTCTATGCGTTCTTCGCGTATCTCATCTTTCTTATCTTTCTGAAATACTAACACTTGCGACTGAAACTTACGTGCTTCAGGGGGTGCCATCACTAATGTATGATCTTTATCTAAGTCAATAGCACGAGGCGAAAACTGAAAGTTACCAGCTGATATCCAGTCCGTTTTCTTCTTATGAGTGCGTAAGTCTTCTACCGTCACTTGGGCAGCGTTAGTAGCTCCCCACATAGTGTGATTTATATAAGTGCTATCTGTGTCGGGTATTGCTTTTTCAAGGTATTTATGAAGAGTAACTTTCCAATGTAAAAGAGTCATACTCTCCCCTTCTTTTTCAAGCATAAAGCCTTGTGGTTTCTCTACAGGCAGTGCCGAACCAGTAGTATCTATCACAAACAGTTTATTAGGATAAATATCTATGCTAAATTCTTTAAGCTCTAAAGCCAAAGGCAGTTGTACCATTTTGTTTTCTTCAGTAAAGGCGCGCCACTCAGCTTTATCTTTGTAAAGATTCATTTTTAGTCGTACGATATCTCCTTGTCCGAGTACACCTGCAAACATCACCAACCATAATCCAAAGTGATTGAGCAAAAACGGAATATTCTTGCTCTCATATACTAAAGAGCGTTTGAGTATCGCAAACCAAAGGTTCATAAGGGCTAATACAAATATAAGACCAAAATACCACGTCTTAGTTAGGTCATTTAAGCCTAATTTGCCTAAAACACCTTGCATTTCTTCAGGTTTTACATTGATACTTCCAAGCCCGATAGTCAGTAAGCCTAAAACAGCTACAATTACAATAGCAAACGGAGCTGATGAAAATCTACTTACGAAAGCCGACTTTCTAAAAATAAAGAATACCAGCGTGGTAATCACTACAAAAGTGAACCCTGCGATGATATTATCAGGAAAGCTAAACCAGCTTTTGCTGAGGCTCCCGACGGTAAGTTGTAAAATAAGCCCTATTATAAGGGATATACACGCTACTAAGGTAGCGAATGGGTATTGCTTCATAAAAACTAAAAAATAATAATATAATAAAGACAAACTTTGCCAAAGTCTCGCAGGCTTTTCGTCCCACGACCTTTGGCAAAGTCTATATTATTGACTGTTATTGCCTAATGCGGCGTGCACTATTTTTGTGATACTAAGCGTCCTGCTTTTTTAGCTTCTTCTATCCATTTAGGCACTATAGTTTCTAAGAATTTTTTCTTAGCAGCTTCTTCTTTTGGTATATCCAAACCAATTTCTTTTTGGGCTTTAGCTTTAGTGCTGATATCAGGCATTACGAAAGCTGTTTTGATGTTTAGTTTTTCTTTAAGCACATCTAAATTATTTTCAGCTTGATAAGCATAGATAAGACCATCGCTAAGGAGGCGTTCAGATTCGATAGGAGCGTGGAAAGCGGCACCGTGTGAAGAGTGTACCATATCCCAACGCCATTGTGATTTGCGGATAAGTGCCAAAGTAGGTTTCATTTGTTCTTCAGTAGCACCATTATCCCACAAGAATTTAGCTTTGAAGTGTACTTTTGCTAATTGTTTTTCGAGTTTCATACGCATACCATATACAGCATCTTGGCGATCGTATACGTTTTTCACCAATTCTTCTTCACTTTGGCGGTGACAAGTTTGGCAACTCGCTGATACATTGCGTAGTGGGCTGCTGATATGGTGGTCAGAGAATTTCACAGCACCATCAGTTTTGTATGGCATATGGCAATCGGCACAAGAAACGCCACGTTGTCCGTGAATACCGAGTTGAGAAAGTTCATAGTCGGGGTGTTGTGCTTTTAGGATAGGAGTACGGCTAAGTGGGTGTACATAGTCAGTCCAACCTTCTGCATCGTAGTACTCTTCCATCTTTTCAATAGTCATACCTTTATCCCAAGGGAAAGTAAGGTGTTTTTTATCACCTTTAAAGTAGTACTCTACGTGGCATTGTGCACATACTAACGAACGCATTTCTTGATGAGTAGCATTGTTAATATCTTTTCCTTGACGTTCAAAAGCCTCAACAAGAGCTGGTTGATGAATTTCAAGCTTCATTGTTTTAGTATTGTGGCAAGTAGCACAACCGATAGGGTTTACTATCTCGTTACCCCACTTATCCCAAGGAGCACTATAGTAATTGTCTAGTCCTACTTTTTTCATTAGGCGAGGCACATCAGGGCTTTTACAAGTCCAGCAAGTACCAGACTGAGGAGAGTGGGTAGAATCGGTAGGCGCGCCAGTACGAAGAATTTTAGTAACGTCTTCAATAGCGTGCATATGTCCGCGTGGAGCGTTGTATCCCTTAGAGAAAGCATAACCAGCCCAAAGCACGACCATTTCAGGGCGCAAAGCGAGCAAATCATCATCTTGACTGCTCATATACCTAGAGCGGAATGTAGTGTCAGCAGTCGCTCTCCAAGAGTCGTACTGACGTGGGTAGAACGGTGCGAACAGCTCGTTCTTACACTCCTGATCTGGGAGGTTATTACCGCCTTTTGCGATAAACTCAGCCTCTTGTGATCTATTCATTATTGAATTAGCCAATAGTCCTAATAAAAAGGTCACTATTGCCAATATACCTGCAATTAACCAATGTTTCTTTTTCATCGCTGTATAAATTATATTTCGTTTTTTTAATTATTACTTTTTTTACTTTTAGCGGCCATTTCTTGTAGCCAATCAGGAACGTTAGCGCCCATATCATCAATAATAGGCACGGGCGAGTTAGGAGCAGCGTTCAGCCCGCGTACGCGGCTATGAGGCACTTCGCGGTGGCATTCCCAGCAGAGCTTGCCATTGCCAGCGTGTGCCATTGGGGCAGTTACCTTGCCTATCTGCACCTCACTTACAAGGGTGCTGTGGCAGCGAATACAGTTCTCTTGCACTACTTTTTGTCCTGGTGAGTGCATCTTGATAACCTGTGGCTCCATTCGGAAGGTAAACATCGTAGCGTGGCGCAAACCGTCATTAGCTTTGAAATAATACTTACGGAAGACATTGTCGTGCGGTACGTGGCAGTCGTTGCACACGGTATTACGTCCGTGCGATGAGTGTAACCACGTAGCATACTCAGGCTCCATAATATGACAGTTCACACACGCCTTTGGATCGTCAGATAGATAGGAATGTGCTTTAGATAGGTAGAATATATACCCCGCAAGACCTATCAAGATACCTACCAAGGAAGGTATCAGAAAACGAAACCATCGTTTGTTTTTTGTTTGAGTGTCTTTATCAGTTGTCGCCATTATATAATAAATAAGGTATTTCGTGTCTTTTCGTTGCAAATATACCACGCTTTCCTTTCATTACAAAACAAAAAACGAAAAATAGCGAAATTTATTATTGTTCTAAGTAAGAAAAGGGGTTAACCTATTAAAAATAAGCCAATTAGCGAATTCTAAAATTCACTAATTGGCTTATCTGCTAATTTGCTAATGAGCAAAATCAGTCTTTATTTACCAAAAATAGAAAGTTCAGCTAAACAGAAATACTTAGAGCCTGCGTAGGTTTGTGTAACATCAAATCGTAGTATCTTATAAGCCGTACTAGCTTCTATCACTTCTGATGTATAGATAGTCGCAGCCCCTACAGGCAATCCACTGCTTATAGTAGTAATTTCGGTGAAATTAGTGCCGTCATTAGAGCCTAATATCTTTATTACTTTAGGCTTACCATTAGCATGGTTCCGATTAGTATATTGGAAAGAAAATTTGCGAATAGGGTTAGCTAAAGTTACCGAAAAATTATGAGCATCATCAGTAGGGTGTACACTCCAAGCGGTATGGAAGTAAGTTGCCGGATTGCCGTCTATCATATTAGCAATAGGCCCTTCTCTTGGCTCTTGTGCATTAGTAGCCAACATCTCTTTTGTTAGGTGTATCTTATTAATCACCGTTCTTAGCATAAAGTCATTAGTAGGTTTAGCTACTCCTTCTTTACTAATGTGACTGATTTTTAGCGGTAGATTATAGTTACCCAATAAGTCTGCCTTTACCGTTACCCGTAGGGCAGAGCTGCGTTTAGACCCTTTGCTAAAGGTTATTTTTCCACCATTTTCTATCGTATACTGCCCTGCAGGTAGTAGGTTACTACCTGTACTAGTAGCTACAGTACATTCAAAATCCCACGGACTAGCAAAAGGTAAGGTAAAGAAAATTTCTTGAGTAGCTTCTCCCCCATTTACGGCTATTTCTTTCTCCGATACCTCATAATCTACTGAAGGTTTTAGCAATATGGGTCTAAGCAAAAAGTAATTCTTCTCAGTATTTATCTTAGAGGTCGCACTCTTTATCTGAATGGGTACCACATAGGCAGCGGGGTTCTCAGCAGTACTCAGAAAAGTTTTGATAGCATCGTTGTTCAGTACAACACTTCCTTTCTGATACATATTGTCTGCTCCAAACTGAAACTGAGTAGTCGACAAGCTATAAAGCTCAGCAGGTAATATCTTGTTAGTCGAATAGCCTAACGCTGTCATTTGTGCTTCTGTCATAACTTCTGTTTCAGCCGAAGTAACAGCTTGAGGGTTTTTGCCTGCTTTCATCACTGTGAACTCAAAAGTACCTTTCTCATTCACATCAGTATAAAGAGTCACTTCTTGGCTACCATTTTCTTTGATAAGTAGCACACTATTGTATTCGGCAGGAATAAGGTCGTACTTCTCGCAGCCCATAAGGCTCAGTACACCTATTGCGGCTATGTATTTGGTTATCTTATTCATAATTATATACTTTTTAGTTATTAGTAACCAGGTGCTTGTACCATTTGTGGGTTTTTATACACCTCACGGTCAAATACTGGTAGTAGATACATACGGTTGTTCCATTGAAAAGGTTGCTTCACAGGGGTTACCGTATTAAATTCTTCAAAGGTAGGATTTTCTTTGCCATAAGCACTCAAGCCCATACGGGTGCCCGCAGCCATTGTTTGAGGGGCTATCAGCCAACGGCGAATATCGTAATAACGGTGTCCTTCACCCCATAATTCTATAAAGCGTTCATTGCGTACCCAGTCAGTCATACTCATAGTGCTAAGGTCAGCAGTAGTAAGGTTAGGTACCCCTGCGCGAGAGCGTATGATATTGAGGTGCTCTATCGCTTGCGCATCTTCACCTAAGGCAGCTTCGCATTCTGCTAAGTTTAGGTATAACTCTGCCAAACGGATAAGACAACGAGGTTTGTTTTCGTAGTTCCACCCACCATTCTTATTACAGTTCAGCTTAGGCATAATACCTTTTTGAGTGAAATAGCCTGTTACATTGTTATCTCGTTGATATTTCACAGGGTTATAACCTTGTTTGTCTGCATTGCGCAATTCAATGTGTAAAGGTCTTCCGTCTGCTAACTTGCTGCCGTAATCACCATCATCAAAGGCAAACCAAGCATAAAAACGAGGTTCACGGTTTACATTTAGCTTGATAATACCAGGGCGACCACTAATATTGGCACTTTTATACCAATCCGATTCGGGGGTAAAACTACCATCGTGGGCAGGGCGTTTACCATTTTTGGTATAAAAATATTGTATAGAGGTATTAAGTACTGGCGATACCCCACTATAACCTCCAAAATTTTCTCCGTTAGATTTGGTGATGATGTGGTGAGGTAGTACTCCATTGTGCCAATTCCCTTGGTCAGCTAACCCCCAGATAATTTCGTGATTACCTTCTGAATAACGAGTATTAGTAAGGTAGCGCATTAGCATTACCTTCTTTAGGAAGGCTTTCCCTTCAGCAGTATTTTTATTCACACCTGGCACAAAAGGCAACTCTAAGTCTTCGCGAACGTAAGCTTCTTCGTTTGTATAAAGGGCATTACCTCCTTCCGAAGTAGCAAAACTGATAGCTTCTTCGCAAGCCTGTTTAGCTCTCACCCATTTTTGTGGGTCATAGGTATAGCTTACTAAGGCTTTGCCATAACCAGGGGTTTCAAAATTGGTGTTTTGCCAGTTAGGAAAAGGGAAACTACCATTCCATAAAGGAGAGGCGGCATATAATAGTAGCCGTGCCTTGAGAGCTTTTGCCATAGTTGATGTAGCACGCCCCCATTTTTGGCTAGTGCGTTTAGCGGGTAGGTCTACCGCAGCTTCGTCAAACTTATTAACGATCCAATTTACTACATAGTCAAAGTGTGAACGACCAGGATATTCTTTTTCATTAGCGTCCATATCTATATAATGGTCATTGATAGGACAAGGCCCATAGATAATCAGGGTCATCATATGATAATACGCTAATAAGAATTTCGCTTCCGCTTTCCATTCTTTTATCTCTTCGGGGCTTACTTCGCGGGCTTTGTCTATCTCGCTCAAAAAGAGATGTATTTGCCCAATACTGCGGTAATAACCACCCCAGCGCCATTCTGCACTATTTGAAGCCTCATTAAGATTGTAAATCATCTTGCTCGAAGCAGTCTCTGACCATAGAGGGGGTAATACATACTCGTCTGATACTGCTTCTATAGTATGATAATTATAAGGACTATATATGGTAGAATAGCACGAATACAAGAATTTGATAGAGGCATCATAACTCTTAGTGGCATCAGGAAGACTCGCTTGTTCAGGAGGTACTACATCCAAGTAGTCGCCACAACTTACGCTACTCATTGCTATAGTCGTAACGAGCGATAGCTGTAAGAATCTATTTTTTAAAGTATTTAAAACTTTCATACGATTACTGTTTTTATAGTGAAACGATTAGAAATGAAGTTGGAATCCTAAGCTATATACTTGTTGTAGCGGATAAGAATTCCAATTGAGTTCAGGATCCCATTGTTTAAATTTGCTAAACACGGCTAAGTTATTACCGGCTACATACACACGCCCTTGTTTGAAAGTGTAGCCCAATGATAGTTGTTTAAATCGCAAGTAGCTACCATCACGTAGCCAATAAGTACTTGGTTTAGCATTGTTGGCAGTTTCTGTGTCTTGCAATCCCAAACGTGGGTAGGTAGCATTAGGGTCAGGGTTAGCTTCTGTCCAACGACTGTCTGCTATATACTGAAATACGTGGCGGTCATTACGCCCAAAAGGTGAATTGAGTCCTGTCATTATATTGCGTTTGGCAGCTCCAGTAAAGAATACCCCAAGGTCAAACTTCTTATAGTTAAGGGTAAAACCAAAACCGTATTGTATACGTGGCATATTACCATATTCTGAAATCATAGTGCGGTCGTTATCGTCTATCACTCCATCACCGTTCAAATCACGGTATTTTATATCACCAGGCATCACGGTACTTCCTAAGTTTTGGCGCGGACTGTTGTCTATCTCTTCTTGCGATTTAAACAAGCCTTCAGCTATAAAACCTGCGTGATAGCTAAGCGGCCAGCCTGTTTCTCCTCGCCAAGGGTATTTAAACTTCACATCATCGCGGTCTATGTATTTGTTTTGGGTGTAGGTGAAGTTTCCTCTCACTGAGGCGTGCAAATCTTTAGTAATCTTTCGGTTGTAGTTAGCACTAAACTCAAAGCCCCAGTTATCTACTTTCCCTTTGTTAGTCCAAGGTTTAGCACCTGCATATCCTAATGATTCAGGGAAGGCTTCGCGTTTTAGCAAGATGTCATAACGTTTGTCATAGAAGTATTCAGCAGTGATATCTACTCCTAAAATCTTCATATCTGCCCCAATATTAAATTTCTTCACCTTTTCCCAAGTAGCATTGCGTACGGCATAATTCACTACTCGAGGCCCTTTGTAGGTAGTATTGAGGTCTTCACCAGTTGTATAACCGTAGTCTTTATGGTCAAATTCTACCTTAGTGATGTACAAGAAGTGTTCAGCCCCTGCGTTAAGCCCTGTACCGTCTTCACCTATCAACCCATAAGAAGAACGTACTTTAAAGAATGGTACTATTCCTTTAATAGGTTTGAAAAAGTTTTCTTCACTAATAATCCAACCTGCTGATACTGCTGGGAAGAACTCAAAGCGTTTGCCTCTCTCAAGACGCTCAGTACCTGTATAACCAAAGTTACCTTCTAACAGATAGCGAGAATCATAGTTATAAGTCAGACGTCCAGAGTACCCTTGGTTGCGGTGAGGAAGTACATCGCTCTTAAATTCGCGTTGGGTATAAAGTCCCATCGCGTCAAAAGAGTGTTTACCTACTTTGCGTGAGTATTGCATATTGGCTTGCAAAAAGAAAGTTTGGTCTCCCTCTTTAGCTATGTTAGACTGACTGATATACTCGGTACCTGTGTTGAGCTTTTCTAACTCATAGGTCTTGTCTGCAGGGTTATAGGTGCCCGATTTTATACGATAAGTATAAGGGTTAATAGAGCGGTTGTACGAATTGCGCGCCCAGTTCTTAAAGTTTATAAGTATAGAACCTCTGAGTCCTTTGGTGATAAAGTCAAAATCCTGATCTAACTTAAGCGAAGTATTAAGAGTGTTTTCGCGTTGCTCTTTAAACGACCTAAGCATAGTAGCATAAAGGTTTTCTTTATAACTATTACCAGTGATTACCGAACTACCATAGCGTATGTGGGTATCACCTGGTTGGGCAGGAAACGTAAGCGGGAAGTTAATAGGGTTAGCATTAAGCATACCCGCAAATAGGTCTGCTGTATTGTAGTTACCTCCAGTATGTTGGCGTATTTGGGCGTTCATACGTAGGTCTATCTTAGTAGTAGGTGTAAGTTTGTAAGTGATATTGTTCTGAAAGTTGTATGCCCATCGGCTAATAGCATTATCCCAAGAATATACTTTTTTAGTTTTTATTAATCCATCATCGTGGTTCGCTTGTATACTCATATAGTAGGTGGTTTTATCACCCCCTCCTTGCATATTAAGGTTTACGCGTTGGGTAAGTGCCATATCGCGGAAAAGGGTCTTTTTCCAATCCACATCAGGATAAGCATAAGGGTCTACCTTATTGCGTGTATTGTCTATCATCTGTTGGGTATACTTAGTAGAGCCAGCAGGGTTACGGGTCAAAAGGGCTTCGTTGTAGAGTTCCATCCAAGTAGCCCCATCTACGAAGTTAGGGAAGTTCACCGGTACGTTGAATGACTGTTCATAGGTAACCCCTACTTTAGTCTTTTCGCGGTGTTGCCCGTTTTTGGTCTTTACAATCATTACCCCATTAGCACCGCGCGAACCGTAGATAGCTGTAGCCGATGCGTCTTTAAGCACTGAAAAGCTTTCGATAGTTTCAGCAGGGATATTGTTGAGGTCTTCTGCCGAAATCTCAATGTCGTCTAAGATAATTAGCGGACGGGTTCTACCTCCAAAGGTGCTAATACCTCGGATATAAAACTCTGATACACTACCAGGTTCTCCTGTTCCCGAAAGCGAGAATACCCCCGCTAATTGTCCGGCTAAGGCTGAAGTAAGAGAAGAAGAAGGCATTTTTACCTCAACACCTTTCATACTGGCTACAGCACCACTTAGGGTTACTTTCTTCTGAACATACCCCCCTGCCGTTACTACTACCTCATCAAGCTGTTCGTTTTCTGAGGTAAGCTTTACATCTATAATTCCTTGTTTGCCTACGGTTATCTCTTTGTCTTTATAACCTATGTAGGAAAACTTTAGCACATCTTTAGTGCCTTGCACCTCGATGCTGTAATGACCGTCAAGGTCAGTAGATACCCCTTTAGTGGGGTTGTTTTTGATGATGACACTAGCGCCTGCTAAAGGGCCTGTTTCATCAGAAACTGTTCCGGTAATAATACGTTTTGGCTTAGGCTGTTGTGCATAGCTTTCACCGAGGCCAAAACCTATTAGCAGAAACAAACAACATAAAATTCTTTGTAACATACATTAATTGGCTTTGTGATAACGGGTTAAGTTATCGGGTTAATGAATACTTTGATACGAAATTTTCGGCAAATATATAGAAGACTTACAAAACAAAAAAAAAAAAACGTAAGTTTTTTGTGATATTTTTAACAGATATAGTGTTTTATTAATTATATATTAAGAAGTCTTTAAGATAAATATTTGAAGTACAAGAGGTTAATTAGCTAACCCGATAAGATAATTGCCAAAGAAAAAATAAGCCAATTAGCAAATTCTCTCATTTTGCTAATTGGCTTATTTCTTCTAATTGACTAATCGTTTAGTTCTTTCGTATTACACTTAGTGTTTGTTGGGTGATACCCAATAGCGAGGCTATATGCCCTAAAGGCGCACGCAGTAGTATCTGGGGGTATTTCTTCAGCAGCAACTCATACCGCTCTTGGGCGGTCTGAAACTTAATCGTGTACAGCTGCTCTCTAAGAGTCTGTATGGCCGAGACTAACAGCAATCGCATCAGCCGTTCCAGCTCCTGATGCTCATTTACCACTCGCTCTACTTCTCTAAAGTCAGCTTCCCATACCACACAATCCTCCAATGCCTCTAATTGAATGGGGGTGGGACTGTCGAAATAAATATTCTCTACCGGAAAATAAAACATTTGCTCCATAAAAAAAGAATGAGTAATGTCTTTTTTCTTTTTCTCGTAGAAAGTGCGTAGCAGTCCCTGTTCCACATAGTACAGCCGTCCCTCATTGCTACCTGCTTTTTGCAGCGTTTGATATTTTTTGTAGTGCTTTTGCTCAAAAAGCCTTTCTACCAAAGGCGCAAGCACTTCAGGGGTGATAAGGGTCTCTTGGCAAATGTACTCTGTCGGACTCATAGGTACTTATTGCATATTTTTAGCCTCAATGCTTAGGGTAGCGTGGGGCACCGCCATCAAGCGACGTTTGTCTATCAGTTTACCTGTTACGCGACAGATACCATAAGTCTTATTCTCAATGCGGACAAGCGCATTCTTAAGGTCGCGAATAAACTTCTCTTGTCTAATGGCCAATGCCGTATTCTCTTCTTTGCTCGTTACCTTCGAGCCCTCTTCAAAAGCCTTAAAGGTAGGGGCGGTATCGTCAGTACCATTGGTAGCGCTGTTCATATACGAACTGCGGATAAGTTCTAAGTCTGTCTGAGCCTTTTTTATTTTCTCTTCTATAATCGCTTTAAATTCTTCTAATTCTTTATCAGAATAGCGCACTCTTATATTTTCTTCCATAATATTCTGAGTATTTAGTTATTAATTCATTTTTTCAAGGGTGTAAAAATACAACTATTTTTGTAACTACCAAAAATAATTCCACATTTTTTACTCTTCAAGAGCTATTTCTCGCTGTAGTGTCCATACCTCTACTTCTTGTATCTTGCGGTAGTCTGTTTGCCTAAAAGCGTGTCGGGTATAAAAATGCACATTCATAGCCGTATTGGTCACCAAGCGCAATTGGGTAGCCCCGCGTTGGGCTATAAAAGGCACTATACCTTGGTCTATAAACCTACCGCCTACCTTTTTGCTTTGCCATTCAGGGCTTACCACCAAACTCTCTAAATACCACGTCCCTTCTGGTGCATTGTTTTTCGCCTGCTCGCTGCTTTGGTCAAGAAAAGGCAAAAAATGCTTCGTAGGTTTCGCGTATTGCCATAGGGCAAAAGCTCCCGAGCGCAAGTAGTCCCATAAACTGATGTGGGTTTTACCTAAGTGCTGCATCACAGCTGCCGCTACGGGGGTGCCTTCGTGCTCAGCCAGCAGACAGTACCCCTTGCGAATATTGCTCATCGCCTGTACGTAGTGCAGTTTGTTCAGATAATCGATATACTGACTATCCGAAAAGAAAAACCGATTTAGCACAGCGCGATACATATTATAATTGGCAAAAGCATCGGTAAGGAGGTGGGCTACACATCTGGCGTCAGCAGCCGTAGCCTGTCTGAAATGTAATTGCATAAATAATTGTTTTTTACTTCAATAGAGGGGCAAATATACAAAACTTTACTGAAACTTCAAAAAAAATTACACTTCCAAAAAACATCAATACACTAATTATTAACAAGTTAGCTTTTTCACTTAAATTTTTTCTTAAAAAAATACGCTTAAAAATTTGGAGATTAAAAAAATAGCTGTACCTTTGCACCGCAAAAATGCAAAAAGATTGGTCTATGGTGTAATGGTAACACAGCAGATTTTGGTTCTGTTATTCTAGGTTCGAGTCCTAGTAGACCAACGAAAAAAGCTCTTCAGGTTCAAACTTGAAGAGCTTTTTTATGTCTAACAGCAAAAGCTGTCTACTACTAAAAAAATTAACTTTCTAAACTACAAACTTCTCCTTTTGCTATAGGTTCTGAACTGTAGAAATAAACTTTTCCTTCTTCTGAAGTGGCTTCTATAAGGTATTGTGCCCCTTGGAAGTAGTGCTGCTGTACAGTAACCTGCCAGTCAGAGTGGGCACAGATGTGTATCTGATGAGGTTTTAATAACTTACCTTTATGCCAACTTACCTCGCCAAAGAGCGAAGCAGTGTAATAATCAGTATCTTGCGCGTATACGGTTAGCGTATCGCCAAAATGCAATAACTCCCCGCCTTTCATTATAAGGGTTTTATCAGCAAATGAGAGAGCCTCTTTACCATCGTGGGTAGCCACTACGCAACTGATGCCGCGCTCCTTAAGGTAAGCAAAAAGCGTGCGCTGCAATTCGTTCTTCCTAAAATTATCTACCTGACTAAAAGGCTCGTCTAAGAGCAGCAGCTGGGGTTCTTGAGCCAGTGCCATAGCAAGGGCTACGCGCTGTTTTTCTCCCCCACTAAGGTCTAAGGCTTTGCGCTGAGCAAAATCCTGCATTCCTACTAAACTGAGGAGTTCTGCCACACGTTCTTTCTTGTAATCAAGGTCGAGATTCGACACAAATTTACCGACATTTTCAGCCACAGTGTGATAAGGACCTAAGCCAAAATCTTGGGCTAAATACTTCATCGCAACATAACCAGGCACCAATTGCCTCGAAGGCCCCCATACACGGTTTTCGCAGAAGTATATACTCCCCTGCACATCTATAAGCCCATAGATAGCTTTCAGCAGCGTACTCTTCCCGCAGCCACTTTCGCCCATCACTGCCAAATGCTCACCCTGAGGCAACGCAAACGATATATCTTTCAAAATCGACTGCCCGCCATCATAAGCGTATGAAATATGATCAAGTTTTAGCATTAATTATTTTTCAATTTTAAACATTTGCGTGAAGTCCGACCATTTTTAATGACAACACTAAATTAGTTATGATATTCGTGTATATTGACCATCCCATCTCCCCCTTTGAAGGAAGTCCGCGAGCTGGCACAGCGGAGTATGTGCAAAAGGGGGGATGTTATAGTTTATATAAGGGGGATGTTATTTAATAAGCACTCTTAAACTGCTCTAAGAAGCGCAAATCATTTTCGTAAAACATACGTATATCACCCACTTGGTATAGTAGCATCGCAATGCGCTCTATCCCCATACCAAAGGCAAAACCACTATAAGTATCGCTATCTATACCGCAGTTTTTCAATACGTTAGGGTCTGTCATTCCGCAGCCCATTATCTCAAGCCAACCGGTACCTTTAGTAATGCGATAATCCACCTCATTGTTCAGCCCCCAATAAATATCTACCTCAGCACTTGGCTCGGTAAAGGGGAAATACGACGGACGTAAGCGTATGCGCGACTTGCCAAACATCTCTTTGGTGAAGTATAGCAAAGTCTGCTTAAGGTCAGCAAACGATACGTCTTTATCTATATAAAGCCCCTCTACTTGGTGAAAAAGACAGTGCGAACGCGCCGAGATAGCCTCGTTGCGGAACACCCTCCCTGGCGAAATAGTGCGTATAGGTGGCTGATGCCCTTCCATATAGCGTATTTGCACCGAACTGGTGTGGGTTCTAAGTAGTATATCCGGATTCGTTTGTATAAAGAAAGTATCCTGCATATCCCTAGCGGGGTGATATTCAGGCAAGTTTAGGGCTGTAAAGTTGTGCCAATCATCTTCTATTTCAGGCCCGTCCGACACATCAAAGCCTATGTTAGCAAAGATAGTCAGAATTTCGTTTTTTACTAACGAAATAGGGTGACGCGCCCCTAAGGGAGTAGGATATGCCGGACGGGTAAGGTCGGCATACACCCCTTTGCGCTCCTCTTTTTGCTCTAAAAGGTCGCGTATTTCTTGTATTTTAGTTTCTGTTTTTTGTTTCAGTTCATTAAGTACTTGCCCAAAAGATTTCTTTTCGGCAGCAGGCACTTCTTTAAAAGCCGCAAAAAACTCATTCAGTACCCCTTTTTTGCCGAGGTATTGAATGCGCAATTGCTCAAGTTCTTCTTTAGTCTGAACTTTAAAGTCCTCAATCTTAGCGATATGCTCTTTTATTTTATCAATTATCATAACTGCAATGCAAGTTCTTTTCTTTTTTCTAAATGGCAAAAATACTATAAAAATATGTAAGTGCCAAATTTGTTTTTTTGATTTTTTTGATTTACCAAATCGGCAAATTGGCAAATCGACTAATTATTTATTTTGTATCCCCGCCACTTTTCTATGCACGCCTGCATATCAGCAGGCAGTTCGCTGTCAAAGCGCAGGTACTCACCGCTCACAGGGTGTTCAAAACCCAAGGTCTTGGCGTGCAAGGCTTGGCGCGGCAATACGCTAAAACAGTTGTCTACAAATTGTTTATACTTGGCAAAGGTCGTCCCTTTCAGTATCTTGTCGCCTCCGTAGCGCTCATCGTTAAAGAGCGTATGCCCTATGTGCTTCATATGCACCCGTATCTGGTGGGTGCGACCTGTTTCTAATCTGCACGACACGAGGGTCACATACCCAAAACGCTCCAACACTTTGTAGTGCGTTACCGCCTCTTTGCCGTGCGACCCGTCTGGGAAAACATCCATCTGCAGCCGGTCTTTCAGATGCCGCCCTATATGCCCGCGTACCGTACCCTCATCAGCTTCCACGTTGCCCCATACGAGGGCTATATACTCGCGTTCGGTAGTCTTGTGAAAAAACTGCTGAGTCAGGTGCAGCATAGCCTCTTCGGTCTTAGCGATAACCAGCAGTCCGCTAGTATCTTTATCGATGCGATGCACCAACCCAGGGCGGTTACTGCTGTTGTTAGGCAGGTTTTCAAAGTGATAGACCAGCGCATTGATAAGGGTACCGCTGTAGTTGCCGTGTCCAGGGTGTACTACCATACCCGCCGGCTTGTTTACCACCAACAGACTATCGTCTTCATACACTATTTGCAGAGGTATATTTTCGGGTATCAACAAATCCTCGTGAGGTGGATGCGCAAAATACACCTTCACCTCATCGTTAGCTTTCACGCGATGATTAGACTTCACCGGCTGACCGTTCACGAATATATTTCCTTGTTTAGCAGCCTGTTGCACCTTATTGCGAGTAGCGTTTTCCACGAAGTTCATCAAAAACTTATCCACGCGCAGCGGTTCCTGTCCTTTCCCCGCCTTAAACGAGTAATGCTCATACATCGAAGGACTCCCCTCTTCATCTAACTCGTCTAATTCGTCTAAATCATCTATATTTTCTAATTCGTCTATATTTTTCATATTTTTATTTCCAACATCCCCCTATCCCCCTTCAAAAGGGGGAACTCATACCCTAACATCATACCAACATATTATATTCTTACCTAAAAATTATATTAATTTATTGTAAATCAATATTTTAGTTTATGCTGACCATCACATCTCCCCCTTTGAAGGGGGCTGGGGGGATGTTTATAACCATCACATCTCCCCATCCTGCTAACCGTCACATCTCCCCGTCCTGCTGACCATCACGTCTCCCCCTTTGAAGGAAGTCCGCGAGCTGGCGCAGCGGAGTATGTGCAAAGGGGGGATGTTTATAATCGACTCATCGACAAATCGACTCATCGACAAATCAGCAAATCGACTCATCGCCAAATTTGCTAATCTGCTAATTCCCCATCAACTCCTCAATAGGAATTTCCTCAGGAATAGAGTCTCTCGCCTCCATACCATTACCGCAGATAAGGTCAATGCGCGAAGTTTTCACCAACTTATCCCCAGGTAGTACCGGTTTGCCCTGATACTGCATTTCCAGCACCATATCCTTACCGATATCATCTACATAAGTAACGGTACCGATAGCCAATCCTACCGATTGTAGGGTAGCCTCAGCGCTGCGTCGTGTTACCTGAATCACCTTTGGTACGGTCACTTTATGATAGCCCGAAGGGTTGAGGGTCAGATATATTTTGCGGTTTTTCTTCACCCGCTCGTTAGGCTCCGGACTCTGACTTATCACGGCGAAAGGTGCATACGTAGGGTCGTATTCGGTAGAGTCGATTACCTCATAGCGCAATTGCTGTTCATCTAAGAGTATTTGCACTTGCGAGAGCGTTTTTTTGGTCAGGTTAGGCACTACTATAAATTTGCCGTGGTCAGTATAAAAATTGAGCAATTGCAAGAAGCACCATACCAATATACCCCCAGCAATCACTGCCAACACCAACTGCCAAAACAGCGTAAGGCCAGTTTTTTTCAAACTTTCTTTGATATTCATTTTTCTGTATTTCGTATTTTATCTGTGCAGCCACAGTTAATTACTTACTTCTTCTTTTTCGATAATGCCAAAAACAAGCGTTTGTGCCAGCGATAAACACACGCTAAACATCATCCCGCCCCAGAAGCCGTGCACCACGAAACCACTCACTACCTCGCCGGCCAAAAGAATGATAACCGCATTGATTACCAGCAAGAAAAGCCCCAAGGTAACAACGGTGATAGGAATAGAAATAATAGTCAGAATAGGGCGCACCATCACATTGAGCACCGATAGCACAAAGGCCACCAAGATAGCCGAAAAGAAGTTCTCTATCTGAGCCCCTACATTAAGGTATCCCAACAAAAAAATAAGGATAGCACTTACAAAAATACCTATTAAATATTGTCGCATAAAAAATCTATTGTTTTTTGATAAAATTGAGTAGGATTTTGGGCGTGAAGCCAATGCCCCGCTTGACTAATCGTATCGATAATTGCGTGCGGGAAGTGTGTGTATATCAAGGCTTCATCTTCAGGCATCACATACTCCGAAAACTCGCCTTTCAAAAAGAGCGTCTTGCCCTCATATACGTTGCTGTCGGGCAGTTCAGCCCCTATTTCGCTTTCGTTCTCTATCAGGGCAGGCAGGTTCAGGCGCAAACCCAAACGGTCTTTAGTCTCCCAATACAGGTTCTTAAGCAAAAACTGACGTACCCCAGGCTCGCTAACATAAGGAGTGAGAGCCTTATCAGCTTCAGCACGCGAGTGTATTTGGTCGAAATCCAACGAAGCCAATCCCTGCAATATCTGCTGATGATGAGGCGGAAAGAATTTAGGCGACATATCAGCTACGATAAGCGAAAGCACCTTATGGGGGTATTCTGTAGCGAAGAGCATAGCCGTTTTGCCACCCATAGAGTGTCCCATCAGGTGGAAAGCCTTCAGGTGGTGTCCTTCGGCATACGCCAATAGGTCAGCCACCATAAGCGAATAGTTAAAGTCGGGCGAGTGAAAGCTATGTCCGTGATTGCGTTGGTCTATCAGATGCACTTCATAGCCAGCTTCGGCATATCGCAAGCCCAAGCTACGCCAATTGTCCGACATACCTAAGAACCCGTGCAATATAATAAAAGGAGTCCCCCCCTCACCTATAATCTGAGAATGCAGCATTTTTAATAATTATCAATTTTGAATTATAAATTTCAAGCGACAAAGATACGAAATAATTACAAATTACAAATGATAAACCACAAAAACAGAAAAATACGCCCACCAGTCCCACTCGTCCCACAATTCATAATTCATAATTTAAAATTCAAAATTCATAATCCCCCTCGCACTATCTAAAGCCATTATAGGCTTAAAAAACGCTTATCTCTATAATGGGTAAAGAGAAATAGATTTTGTTTTCTTTGTATTTTGCTAATTGTAAGGTTGTTGTAATTTTTAACAACACGTCTGACACATTACCTCCCCTGTATAATCTTTTTATTAATCATATATATATAAATCTAAGTCAATTGAAGCATTCAATTTGTATAATAATTTAACAGTATTATTATCAAAAACTATTGCTGGTGATGGTTCTTTATTTGTTTCTACTTTGAAACGCATTATAGATTTTAAATTGTTCTTGTGTATAAATGAGGATATTTCCTCAATTCTTGGGCTTACAATTTTTTCAAGAGGCTTTAAGCTATCTCCTATATAAAGAGATGTAATATCTTTAAATGAATACTTCCAAAAAGTATCTGTACTTACTCTAAATTTCAGCTTATCTCCTTTGTAAGCAAAATCAGTAGGGGATATGTTTATTATTTCAGAAAACTCATCTATGTTAAACATATCTCCATAAATAATAAAAGTTAATTTAATTCTAGTCATATTGATAATCTGTATATGTATCTATAGGATCTCCTTTTCCTCCTTTTCTATATGGATATAATATTCTAAGTCCTTTAAAATAGGAGGTTTCACTATAATCTAATACATATTTTTCCATACTAAGTACAATTATTCTTTTTATTTTTTTCTTCTTCCCCCCGCTGTCGCAAGCTTGCAGCTTGTGCCCAATTCAAAATTTATAATTCCCCTCGCACTATTTAAAGTGCTTTATACGCTTAAAAAACGCTTATCTCTATGGTTTATAAAGAGAAATAGTAGGGCAGTTCTTTTGTATTGTATTGATTTTTAATGAAATAAAATTTTAACAATACATCTGATACATTACCTAATTAATAAACTAATAAATCATTAATTTCTATTTTAGGAACACAATTGATGATATATCCACTTAAAAATAGAACTAAATCACTTCTGCCTTCTTCAATAGTCCATAAAGGGATATAAATATCTAATCGTTTTTCTTTTTCTATATAATAAACACTAGCCTCTTTAAAAGCATTATTTGGTAAAACAGTAATAGTATGATTGTATTCTGAAACAATTCTTTTAATATCTTCTATGTTAGTTCTACCATATTGATCTTTTTCTAAAATAGCATTATAATTGTTACTTGATATATTGCTAACTAATTCTTCTATTAAAGGTTTAAAGTCATTTATGTGTAAGTCCATAATAGCTTATTTAGTTTTACCCCCCCGCTGGCGCAAGCTTGTAGCTTGTGCCCAATTCAAATTTCACAATTCAAAATTCTCTTCCTGTCCCACTCGTCTCACATCTTTGCCCGTGCGGCTCGCCCTCCCAGCCTTCTCATACCTCCCATCCATCTCACACTTGTATCGTGTTAATAGCTAGTATCCTAAATTCACTATCACATCTAACACATCACCTATACATTCAGCGTTAGCTTAGCCCAGCCTGCATTTCTGGCTTTCTCCTTGTCGAGAGGGGTAAAGCCTTTCTTTGTCTTTTTGATAGGGATTAAAGATAAAATGGTTACTTCATCATCCGTATCTTCTTCAGGTTCTTCGTCCTCTTCTTCCTCTTGGGTTTTATTCCAAGTCACATCACTTACGTAAAATCCTGCCAAGCCTTCAGGCGCGGTAAGAGTATTAAAAGGGGGGGTGTCTAATAGCAAGTAATCCCCTTCTTTAATAGACTTTCCGCTTTGTATCAAGGCAATGGCTTCTTTTAAGAAATGTACAGGGAAAAGGTTCGCGCCTTTGGTATTATAAAAGTTCCAGTATTCAGGCAGTACAAGGCATAACTCAATCATTGGTTGCTGTAAGGCATACAAGCCAAAAGTAAAGAGTACCCTTCTCTTTATCTTGCTTCCTTGTACCATTTTTATGGCGACATTCCCACTATTTTCTATATCTAAAGGAAAGATTTTGCCTAACTGCACAGTGATATAAGTGAGTATGCCAACTCCCTCAATGGGGTTATCTACCCAATCAGGAAGCTGAGAAAGCGCCTTTGCGCCTTTACTTTTTAGTAATCGCGCTATTTCTGTGAAAGATTTAGCATAGTCTAAGGGTAATATTCCCAACTTTCGGTGCATTCTATTCACATTGGCATTGTGCTCTATAAGAAGTTTTACAATATCTGTATATCCTTTCATTACAGCACACATTAAGGGAGAAAGCAAGTCGGTATCTTTTCCATCTACTTTTGCATTATGAGATAAAAGCCACCGGACTGTAGCTATGTTTCCATAACCAGCAGCTTCTCCCAATGGTGATAAGTACCCCTTATCAGATAAGTCGATGTCAAATTTTACTTTCGAGTAAAGCCAATCTAACATTTCAGGATTGCCAAAAGCAGCCATAGAATGCAAAGCCGACTCAAAAACTTCTTTATAATCTTCAAAGAATAAAGAAGGTTGTGCGGCATAAATCTTTTCTAATTGAGACAAATCGTTTTGTTCTATAGATTTTCTTATATCGTAATAATTATACATAACTTTTATAAATTATTCTGTAAATTGATTATTATTCATTTTTTCTGCTAATATCTTAAGCGTTTCTTCTACATCCGTAGGTTTATCTAATTGTTTATAAACACATTTAGCTACTTCTTTTGTATATACCTTCCTACTTGTCCCACTCGTCCCACTTGTCTCACCTGTCCCACTTGTCTCACCAGTCCCAAAATTCATAATTCCCCTCGCACTATTTAAAGCGCATTATAGGCTTAAAAAACGCTTATATCTATGGTAAGTAAAGAAAAATAGTAGGGCAGTTATTTTGTATTGTATTGATTGTTAATGAAATAAAATTTTAACAATACATCTGAAACATTACCCTTTTTTCCAATTAATGTATCGTGTATTTAATACTTCTTTCCATTCCTTACTTGGACACTGGTTAATAATTTCCAAGTATTGTTGTTCATTTTGTGTTAAAAAACTTTCAATTAGTCTTACCAAGTCCCAATGTAAGTCATAGAAAAAACCTTCAGGAAAAATAGAAATTATAACTTTTGCTTCTTCAAAATTAATAGGACTTTCTATGTTAGAAATAACAGCGTTGTATTTTTCTATTAATGACAAGATATCCTCAGTATCTTCTAATGTTTCGGTAGGCATTCGCCCAATGTTTTTCAATTCTAAAACTTCTTTTCTCATATTTTATTTAATTGAGTTAGATATAAATAAACAGCCACTTTTTTAAGTATCGCACAAAGCCAGCGAGGGCATTATAGGCTTTAGTCATTTTGTATTTTACTGATTAGTAAGTTGTTGGATTTTCAACAACACATCTAATACATTACCTACATTACCCCTATAATTCTAAGCTCTCTATTGAAATACCTTGTAATAAATTTCCAAAAGCTTCAAAAGGATCTCCTCCATATAAAATTAGCTCAAACCCCTCTGCATATACTCTGTTATCTTCATTTATAACTAATGTATAATAACCATCGTACGCTTCTCCAAAAGGAATTAAATTTTTTAAATCAAAACAGCTTTCTATGTAAGAATATTTACCTTTATGATTGTTTAATAAAACCTTAGATAAAGTGAAATCTATATAATTCCCTCTTACAAAAAAACATTTATCTAAAAAGTATGACAAAAAGATAATTAATTGTTCATTAACATAATCATACCCCTTCGATTTGTATAGATTAGTTATAATCTCTCTTTTAGCTTCAAACTCAAGAGAATTAATTTTATAATTAATTTCTATGTTATTTTTTAACAATATTTTTTTTAATTGATTAGTTATCATTATTCTTTATTTTTAGGCACCCATTAGAACAATTAGCACAAGCAGTTTTTTTCATTGAGTTATTAACTTGTATTGAGTAAGTTTCCCCCCGCTGGTGCGAGCTTACAGCTCTGTCTCTTATACACATCTCCGAGCCCACGAGACTAGGCATGATCTCGTA
>OJLB01000121.1_pt1 | contig 53727 bp, 48 predicted proteins | sample 1596861 | NCBI WGS metagenome assembly OJLB01 (sample SAMEA3904681, study PRJEB24821) | metagenome | biome: Builtin; feature: hospital; material: surface | place: USA | collected 2013-06-06
GTGATGGCGATGGCGATGGCGATGGCGATGACGATGGCGATGGCGATGGCGATGGCGATGGCGATGGCGATGGCGATGAAGCAGCAGCAGAATTAGACATCTCCGATCCAGATAATGATCCAGCAGAAGACTCATAGGCCGACGTCGATTTGACAATAGGTGCCTGGATGACCGAATCGTGCGTAGATGACGAGGGTGGTTCATTCAAGATATTGGATATAGACATAGCAGGACGTCGAGATTGAGCCCATTCAGCATCAGTCCAGTCTTCGGAAGGCGAAGCAATAGGCGACTTCGGCGTGAGTGATGTGTACTCCTTCGCTTGAGAACGTACTGATTCCGCTGCATACGGAGGCGAGAACGCGTCACCCGACATGACTCGCACTGACTCGGCTGGCGGCGCTTGAGCGGAGCGCAAGTCCATATCGATGGTGACGACGCGATGCACGAGACTGGATGGGGAAGAGCGTCCCTTTTTTTTTCCTCAACTCCCGTGCAAGGACGGATGGAATGGATGCGTGAATGGGAGCGGTCACACGCTCGTTCGTTGGCTAACGGCGGCAGCGGCCCGGGAGGACGGGGGTTGTTGTAAAAACGCAGCTCAGATTTTCCTCCGCACAGTGCCCCTGGCCGCCGCCCAACCATGAAGAGCACACATCACGCCCCCCTCGACCTTCCCTGCCCCTCGTTTTTTTCCCACCCAGTCGCCGACCACTTTGCTCGTACAGCACTCTGACCACACACGTTCTTTTCCAACGCATGTCTCGAGGCACCTGATCTGAAAGACCTTGTAGGCACGGTTGTGTTACACAGTGTGCTTAGTCATCGAGTTGGAGAAACGACGTTGAGACCTTGCTTGTTTGCTTGTGTCGTGGACGGGCGGCGCTGCCGAGCAAGAGCAGCAGCACTGCCGACCGATGACGTAAGGCCTCAGTAGCGCGGCGAACAGCCATAGAGCAACGAACACATCCTGTCACACACAACGCGCTTGTTCGCCGTCGCTGAAGGAAACGATCCATTGTTGTCAACCATCCGACCGCTTCGTGATGCCACTGTGAACGTTGCACATACTATACATGGATATCTACGCACAAAGCAAGCAGGCCAGGGCGACATCGTCACAAAGAACACGCATCTATGAAGACGAGGTGGCGGTTGAGCTGGGTAGTGACGACGTTGCACGAGCTGACCGCATGAACGAGGGAAAGTTTCGGCGACTGAGCAGTAGGCCTTTAAGACTGCGAATGTCTGCTTTCATCTGCATGATTTCAACAGCTGGGCCTGAGGTGGATCGAGACGATGACGCTTGTGTATATGCGCTAAATCGATGACTGGCCAGGCTCATGGGCTCATCATCGGATAATACCGACGCGCGCAGCTCATTACGTACTTGATCCAAGGTCTTCCGAAATGCACGTATGCCAGCAGAGGGACCATCTGAATGAGGCAGTGATTGTCCCGATGACGCTGCGTCAGCCTCTGGGATGGGCGTGAGATCCAAGAGGCCATGTTCATCCGTATCGCTGGGTATAGTGTCATAGGTGCTCGACCTATGCGCATTTCGGAGCGTCTGTGCAAGCCGACTCAGTGATTCGCGTAAAGGATGAGTGATGTCGATCGGCTCCAGCACACGTCGCCGCGTTGGACGTATCCGTGCAGATACATGTGCGTTTTCACCCTCCGACGTCTCGTCATCGTTGACAGAAGAGACATGCCATTGAGACGGCTCCTCAGGCTCAGACTTGGGCCTGTTGGCACAGAAAGAGAGAGCGCTATCTTGTTTGTTGGAAGAGGAGTTGACCATAGCGCCATTGCTAGACTCATGCTTCGTATGCTCCCTTTGCTTCTCATCTTGTACAGAATGATCATCTTGGTTGTTCCCGAGATTCGACCCGCACTCCTGCCCGGATTCGGATTTCTGGACCTGTTTCGAATCCAGTTCTTGTTCTGTCCATGAAGGTTTGTAATCCTCAGGCAGGAGACGAGCCAACTTGGTGGATCTTAGACAAGTCAAGGACTCTAGCATCTTGCCGAAGTTCTCCAACTGCAGAGACAGCAGACTCGTGCGTGCCTCAATCATGGCAGTAATTTTCGGCATCAGAAACTTTCGATACATAGCCACAACGATGGCTGCTCCACCACCCGTCAACATGAGTAACAAATGCAAAAGGCGGAAATAGGACACAAGCGTGTCATACCGTGGCCGTGCCATAGAAGCTGCAAAGTCGGAAAGAATCTGGGTTGCATCGCGCCGCGGCACTGGTGAATCAGCGGCTGAATACAAAACCAAAGGTGACCTGGGATAAGATGCGGCAGGAGGAATAGGCGGTGCATCAGAAGTAGTGGTTGAGTCCAGAAGCGGCGCACGAAATGAATCGGCGGCTTGTTCAAATGCAGCACTATCGCCTGATGCATGGATCCGCGCTTGGTCATCGTCGAATATATGCATCATGTTCGTATAATCAGGGCGCTCAGCATCTTGCCGCGCGCGTTCAATCTCGTCGTCGCTCATGCCTTTCGAATGCAGAAAGTCCACATGCTTCGGTGTCAAATGAATGCGAGTGTCCTTCGAAGACGAGCGGAGTGACGTCAGGAAACGCACTGCTTGAGCATGTCGCACATGCGCATCTTCGTCTCCAGCATGCATACTGAGTTGTTACCGCGACAAAAGAGACTGGTCGGCCGTGCGTGCGTGCGTGCGTGCGCGACTGATACTGGCTGATGTCGAACGATGGTCTGCGGAGGGACGACGCGCAAGGTCTCGACCACGTGGTCTCGTAGGCTGCGGGGTGAGGCGCCCGCGTGGTTGTATGTATGTATGTACGTACCGGCATCCAGCCCATGCAGCCAAAAGCCTACGCCCCCCATCCGCAGAAAAGCTCACGTCCGCGGCTTCTACCCTCCACCCTCGTCCATCCCACACACGTCTGCGCCGTGGAAGCACGTGCGTGTCTGCTTTTAGTCACGTGAGGGTCTGCAAAACTACATCGTAGGAGTGTGCATGCTGCGTGGCCTACGAGGCGGTTACGGGCACGCTGGTCGGAAAAAGGTGCCACGCTGCGTGAACAAGTCGTTTTCCCACCGAAACGAACGTATCATCATTATGGACGCCGCTCCCCAGAAGGCCCCTGTCAAGCTTGCGCGCGTACGTATTCTGCATGGATGGTACTAGGTACTGTCGTGCGTCCGGGCGTGATACTAACCGAGAATAGGTTACCAAGGTGCTTGGTCGTACTGGCTCGCGTGGTGGTGTGATCCAGGTCCGTGTTGAATTCATGGACGACACGTCGCGTAGCATCATCCGCAACGTCAAGGGCCCTGTCCGCGAAAACGATATCCTTGCTCTGCTCGAGTCGGAGCGCGAGGCCCGTCGCCTGCGTTAAACGCATCATATATTGTCGACGACGTCGTTTGTATGTCATGGGCGCTCATTTAGGCCCGCCAAAAATATATACTCTATGGAACATGCCCCTTTCCAGCTGCTCTTGATATTGTGTGTGTGTGTGTGTGTATGTGCGTATGTGTGTCATCTTATGACACTTGAGTGTATGAGTATGCGCTCGAATCCAATTCGTCAGTGTTAGCTACATGGCTATGCAATCGCAGACAGTATGAACAGACAAGCCTCGTCGCTCGGCGCGCGCACCGACAGCTCCATTGTGACGCCTTCGGATGGCTGGTGCATCATGCGTACGCGCGCAAGAACGGTCTCGAGACCACCTGGGCATGCAAGGAGTCCAGCCAGCATCATGGTATGCACACTAGGGTTAGCTGGCACGTCTGTCCCGCCGAGCGCTTGCATGCCCAAGAGCTCAACGAGCGTCGAGCATGATGCATCGAGGCTCTCGAGCGCTGTCAGTGCGAATGTCTCGCTGGCCGAGGCCGGTAGTGTGTCCCATGTCATAGCAAAGTCGAGTTCCACAGGCTGCAGGAAGTCAGCGACACCAACGTCAAGCTCTTCCGTCTGGTACTCGTCCTGGTATCCTTCAGGCTCGGGCTCGCCACTGGACGGGTCCACCTCTTTCGACACGAAGCGAAGCGTGTTGGTGAGTGTCGCGAGTGGGAACGGCAGGCTAGGGTCACGTCGGATCGACACATACACCTTGCCACTGGGCGTCGCGCTCGAGAGACATGGGATGGGCAAAATAAACTCTTCTTCGAGGCCTGCTTCCATCAGTCCCCCGACGACCACAACGACATCCTCCAGTACAATCTCGGCAAGCGTATTTGTGACATTGTACTGCAGAACGATGTGCTCAGCAAACACATGCTTGTATGCTGTGACAATGTACTCCGTCTCACTTTCGGTCAGTTGCACAGGTGCATTGACTGGCGAGGTTGTCAGAAGTTTGCCGTATGACGCGAACTCTGCGATACTGGCTAGCTCTGTAGCGTGGTCTGCATAGGCATCAAGACCAGATGCCTCAGCTCCCATAGTATTCGCTGCTGATAAGCCAGCCCCTTCCCCACCGATGCCAGCCATGATACCCCCTGTGCCACCGTCAACGCCCATCATAGCACCAGCAGTGCCCGGAGCCCCACCGGTCGGAAGAAGCGGGTCCGATGCAGGCCCACTCTCTGTCTCTGGCTCATCAAGCGCGCGAGGCACACTCTCATAATCAAACGGTGCAGACGTGGCCATAGAATCCACGTATGACTGCAGGCTCTGCTCAAGCACTTGCAAATTTGGCGTGTCGTCCAACGTGATGACAGGCATCGACGGAGGCTCGAGCGTATGCAACGCATACGTCGCACGATCCCGTACTTCATCATCAACATCTTCAAGGCAGCGACGCAGGAGTACACGGATTCGCGCGGTCAGGTGCTCGTTGTGCGCGCCAAATTTAGCGAGACTGTTAACCGCCGCGGCTCGCACGATGGCATTTTCCAGAATGACCCGGTTGTAAATAAAACGGATGTATTTGTGCGGCTCAGGCATACGAGGACCCTCGGCACCGAGCAAGTGAAGGATGCGCACATTCAGCTTTGTGAACTCGCAGTCCTCGATAAATTCACACAAGTGACTTAGCGCTGCTTCCTTACAACCCCTGACGTAGCGAGCCATGGCGAAGATGGCCTCCACGACACAGCGCTTGAATTCATAGCCACCTTCGTCACGCAAAATACCAGCAAGGAAGCCGAGCATGGTCGCTTGTTTCGAAGGGAACTTGAATGACAGGCTGCGAATAGCGTCGACGACTATGACCTTGAACTCGTCACTGATGTCCGACATGAATCCACTGATCTGTTTGATCAGCCGATCAACACTCGACTCATTGCCAGTTTTGAGCAGTGTCGCGATGGCATACGTTGCTACGCCGCGGTTTGAATCAGTGATGAGGCTTTCCATGTCCACGTTGCAACTTTGTACGGCCGCAGGTCGCAGCTGTGCAAGCTCGGCAAGTGTGCGCACAGCCGCAAACTTGAGCACAGAGCGTGGCGAGGACAAAAACATCTGCAGAACCGAGATCGCTTTCGTCTGAGGCTCAACTGGTACACCAGGCATCGTGCAGAGGGCACGCGCCGCTTCATAGTTGACCATATCGCTCTTGTGGCGCAGCCAGCCTTCAAGCAGCTGAATGAGCGACGCGCGCATATTCGGATCTTCTTCGGCAATTCTCGCAGTGTATCGCACCAGCATGCAGAGCGCGTATGGATTCCGCAGGACAACGCCCTGCCTCGGCTGGCCCAGCTGTTGAACCATTTTTGTGACGGCAATCCGATCGTTCTGACGCATCAGATATAGTAAGCCGAGCGCATGGTATTGCATCAAGTAGCTCATACTTGGGACATTCGTCTGCTCGACAGCATGACTTGCAGTGTCGCTGCCGCCGCCGCCGAAACGGAGGGTAATGCCAGAGTGCAATCCACCGAATCCACTGAATGAGCTCGTATTCTGTGTGACGGCCGGGCGCATATTGATAGCCTCTTGCACCTCATTGCCCCAGCGCTTGACAACATCGCGCGACTCCACGAACAAATGGTACGATGATACGAGCGCCGCGCAGGACACGCTTGGATTTCGATCGACAATAGCCGACTTGAGATATCGCTCAATACCCTGGACCATGCTGGGATCGATCACACGCATCAAAGCGCGAATCGCATTGGGTCGATACACGACTTCGGTATTTGGCTGCATATCTTTCATGATCGAAGCCGTTACCATAATGACATCCTGGGCACACGGGGCAAGCTCTTTGATGGCAAGATACACCATCTGACGAAGGCCAGCATCCTTGTTTTGAAACAGCTTGGTCGCACCAAAGAACAGGTCCGTCGCTTCTTGCTGAGAAAACTTCTCCCCCGTGTACAAAAGGTACAGGATCTTGGTGAGCAAGATCCGGCATCGCCGTGGACTAATGCTCGACTGATTGAACACACGAGCCTCCTGGATCACAGCTGTTTTATCGTGCCGAAACGACATTTCATCCTCCTTCTTGAACGACATGGCTGCCGTCGCACGTCCGACGTCCAAGCGTCCCGGGCTAGTAACAGGATCAAGGTGCGACGCACGCTGGTCTCGCCGTTTTCCACATCACACGCGCAACAGCCCACGACTTGCGGCCGGGCGTATTATTCGTCTGCCTAACAGGCATACTTCAATATCCCCTACTAGGTGTGTTTTATGAATTCATAACATGACGCGCTCCTCTGTAGCACAACATGCCACGGGCCTTGTAGGACTATGTGCCGACTAGCGCACGCATTCGGCCGGGACGTGAAGACACCGGCCAAGACCACGCGCGACGGCAAAGCTGGGGGAATTGTGCCACCCATTACTACCTTTTTTGGCAGATTCTTATTTGCTTATTGGCCACCAATCTAGCTGCAGTGAGAGAGATTCTCTGCGTGTCCCAGCGGAGACTTTATCACAAAGTCTCCCATCTCCCTTAAATCGATTGACTCAGCCGGCTCCCAAGCTACTTAAGCATCCGCGTTAAATTTTACTTTTGGATTACCGGCAATACGTCCATCGCAGCACCGAATTGATTGCGCACATCCTTCTGCGCACCTGAAATTGTCCTCATCAAAGAGACGAGACCATGTCGAGTGATCAAGGCAACTCGATCGCGTTCTTGCTAGGACTCAACCAAGTGCGTGACACTCCAAGCCATCAATCCCAGCTTCATCAGACGACACCGAGTCACAGTCATACGATCTCTTCATCATCAGACACACTCCTAGCAAGTCTAAATTCTATCTCTTCGCCGTCAGCACAACAAATGACACAGAGTTCGGCCGGCTCCTCAGCTTCAGATGATGTCATGAACAGTTTCGCGAATCAGCTGGCTATGTGGACAAATGCTAACTTTTCTTTCGATGGACCTATGGGGCACGCGCTCATTGCTGACGATGAGAAAGACAGTCATCCAGAGAAAGATCAGGATGAACGCGATCGACAAGACGATAGTGAGCGTCAGCGGCAAATGGCAGCCTCCGGTGCTCACTCCAGTGCTGCCCGCGACAAACTTCGTGCACTTGATCGTGAGCCGACACAACCAGTATCAGCGCGTCCGTCCTTGCAAATCCCAAGTCCGTCGCCTGTCTCGACGTCACCCTCGTCCATGAGAACAGGGGTAGATGCACTCTCATCATCATACCAGCAACTTCCTCTCACGCGTGACAACGCAAATCCACTCTTGGCGCCGCATGTGTCTCAACCATGGACGAGTGCTGGACATATGGATGCTTTCTCAAGCGCACCTTCTGCTTCTTCCTCATCCATCACACCACCGCCGCAGCAGCAACAGCAACAACTACAACATCGACAGCAGCAGCCAGTGCATTCAGCTTCGTCATCGTCGCCAAGCCAAGAGTGGGATCTGACGTCCACACTTGCTCTTCAACATCTTCTGAACAAAAATCCTGATATGCTTGCGAGTTTATGGCAAGCACGCTCGTCCAACCCTTCACATCCGGGATTACCGTCTTGGCAACCCCCTAATCAAACATCGCATTTATCATCCTCGTCTTCTGCTCCTTCAACAGGAGCCATGGCTGCATCTCAAGCCACAAACCGCAGTTCCGCTGCGGCGGCTGCTACATCGGTGTCACCAACCTCGACAGCATCGTCCTCATGCGCATCTCGCTCTGCAATACATTCACATCCTCTCCCTCAGGAATCCAATATATCCCCACCATTGTCATCTATACCAGCCGCAACCCAAAAGCGGAGTGCATCTATATCCCTGGATCCTGCAGGGGACGATGTTTCGCATCTTGGCACGGCATTGGATGACAATACACAGTCTCATCGGGGCCGCCCCTCATCCTCCACGCTGGCGGATCGTGTCAAACTCGTTGATACAGGCAATCCCGAGGCAGATGCAGAAACAAATCGCCTTGCAATCGAAGAGGATAAACGAAGGAGAAATACAGCGGCAAGTGCACGTTTCCGCATCAAGAAAAAACAGCGTGAGGCCGCACTAGAGCTGTCTGCAAGAGAGTTGGAATCCCAGGTCAATGAGCTGAAACACGAAAATGACCGTCTTCGTGCTGAGAACGACTGGCTTCGTCGGCTTATTATGGCTCGACCTGAGGTGCTTCCCCATATGTTTTCGTCGCAGCCGCTGCCGACAGCCACTGCACCACCCAACCCTTCTTTAGATGAGGCTCTACAGGCATTGCTGCCCCAGAATTTACCAGGTCGACACTAATGCGAAAGATCCGTTGACCAGCTGGCTCTTTTTTCGTCTTCTTTTTCTGTCTCACCCCTATCGGGTTTCTTTCTGTGTTTCACCACCGCCCCTCGGCTTACGCTAACTTGTAAGATGTCCACGTCGTTGGTGCGATGCCCGCGTGCATCTCCAGTTGCTGCTATAGATCTAGTATTTTTGGGGTATATACTGTCACAATTGTATCGTTACGAACATTCTCATGAATCATAACAAAAGAAAACTAACCTAGCACGGCGATGTGCTAGGTGCCTTCACGTTGGGTATATCCAAGGAGCTCTTGGACAAAGAAATACCAGCCTCTTCCCACGTTGCTGGGTCATTTGAGCGCCGAATATCCTCAAGTGACTTTTCCACACCATCTACGACGACCTCACGGCACACAGCATGCAATTCGGCATGTAAATCATAATCCTGGCTAATGATTTGAATAGGATAGTTGTCTGGATCACGAATGACAATCAATTGGCTTGAAGAGTTAATGGCATCTTCCCTGATTACACGTACTTTGGTGAGACTCCGAGTTCATCCATTGCAACACCAAGCTTTTCAAAGCGCTGGCGTGCAGAGATAATATCAGGGACAGTACATGTGATATGATGAAAGCCCTTCGTTACGTTAATTTGTTGGCAAACCTACCCCTGCATTTGCTTGGACATCAAAGTGATCGTCCCATTCCGTGCCACTTTCAGCTTTAGCCCGTGTGCCCCAAATACAAAACTTACTGCTTTTGGACAAGTTCAATCAAAGAGCTTGCAAGTCCAAATCCGCGACCAGACTTGTTCGACGGGAACTGGAGCCAGACTTTACTCAGATGTCTGGCCAGGTGAGCGAAACAAACGCCACATACCCTAAGTTTGCCTCGCGGACAACGCTCATTCCCAAAACTTCTTCGTAGAATGTAGCACTCAAACTGATGTCTTTTACATGAAAGCATATAGAATGAAACGAGTAGCCCTTTGTCTCACGCCATGGATTCGACATGGTTCTCGGTGTTGATGGACTCGGAACAATCGGACGCACTTCTCTTGTGGAGGAAAGCACGGTCAGTGTAACTTGTCACGCGTCCCTGATCAATTTACTTACGGGGAATTTCAGGGAGCAGGAACAAACCTGTTTGAACTCATTACCAAAGTCGCTTAGGGCTGCAGATTTCAGGCACAGATCGTGGTAGGAGATTATAACTACATGAAATGTCCATATTTTACCGTATGAATACGAGACGACTCAGGCTAGCTCATGATTTGCAATTGGGAGTCCGTAAAGCAGAGTCTCGACTGCTATTCATAAGTGCTCCGAATTGTATCTCGGTATCATTCCGCATGAAAAGTTTATGATTAGGCCCGAGAATGAGCATGCGCCAAGTATATTAAGACCGTACGCATGAAGCTCACGATCCAAGATTGATTGCATGGATCCATCTATGCAAAGTTGTGTACATTGTTATGCATATTTGTGAAGCACCTGTATCTATCCAAGACGGATGGAAGTTGCATTGACAAAGAAACCTGATTCATTAGTAGCAAGTCATAAAGAAACTATCTGGGAGATGAAGAACGGCCCGAAGCCTTACAAATTGGTCTTCCCCTTGTGATAACGGCAAGGACACAATTCTTCGCTCCAACCAATAATCTCATATTTGCAGTGCGAGAGTCGATCAGAAGATATTATTAATCTTTGCGTAACTTCCAGCATGCCTGTGCCGAAAATTTACGGAAGACGCATCTCTATTACAACTCCGATTCATCTCATCAGACTATGCACTTAAAATTAGACAACCACAGATTAGATTCAGACAGTCTACTTTTCCTTCCTGACTAACGAAAAGCCTATGGGCTCGAATTCACGTCATGAAGGAAGCATCGCTCCGCCCATCTGAGCTGTTCACATAATTGCATAGCAAACAAACGGCGACAAAGATGTGGTTCAATAACATGGCTGCTACGGCGGCTAGATTGGATGTTGGCGACTCGGGAAACGCGGAATGCATCAAGAAAGAAACTTTTAATCGCAAAGGCGATGACATTACACGATTCGGTGCATTGGTCATAAGTCAAATAGTGCCTAGCCACTCGCATTTCACTATAAGCTTTTCATCGTAGGTCGCGATCTCGTCACAATAGGAAAAAGTCTGTGGGCAACGATAGCAAAAACTGTTATTGGGTGTTAACCTGAGACGGTTGGAGATACTTTTGGATCTCGGTGCACTTCGCAATTTTCAATACGAATTCTTCGCCGCAGGAGATTCGGGTAGTTTTCATACTTCGAGCGTCCAGAACAGCCAACACAAAGAGACCCGATAAGTATCATGTCCAATCTGCATCTCCTGATGTTCACAATTTGTCCAAAATTTCTTTATACATTTGCCTGAGCCTTCGATCCTCAAACCTTGACAGTTTGCGAATACTGATACGGCTAGTACAGAAACATCGGCATGTCATCGACTTATTCCTCCCACCCATTTCGCCGTTTTAGCTCGAATATGTCAACCACTTTTAACCTCATGCCAAAGTTCGTTAACTACGTTCTCATGTTAACTCAAAGGCAGACAAAATCATGTGGCCAGAAGCAGGGGTATAGACCAGGGGTCTTAAACGTAGCCCTATCATATTTGACGAATGAAAAACCAAACCGCAGTTAGGATCGCCAAAAATGGAAAATTGCGCACTCACCACAAAAGTTGCGACAGCGCGAACTCAAAAATCATTGGATATGTTCGCAAGTTCGCACACTTTGCGGTTCTATGGGGGCCCGCACCCGACTCCCATCGGTACGAATATTGGAATTATTTCTCTCAAATAGCTTCTAGCTCGAGACTCCATCGCCCAACCATACTACAGTTTGTATAATTAGTAATTTGTGCTATAGCTTTCGAGGAACGTGTCTGGGCCCGGGCCAGAATCTGAAAAAATGAGTCAAATTCCTGTTGGCTCATTGGTGACCCATGAACCCAGCAATTGCGCAATAGTTACGGCCTCGGTCACAGTTCGTATAAATATCGCTTGCCTGCGTATGCGGCTCGCTCAATAGACATGTCCCAGCCCCTGCCTATCCCGCGAATACCTGGAGATCGTATCCTTGGTAGCGAAATTTCGCGTGACCTAGAACATCGGCTTTGCGATGTATGTGGGTTAAAGTCGAGAAGATTCACACCATCGCTTCCTGTCGCTTTTAGATTACAATCTCTTAAATCGATTTTGAACGAGGATTATTGGGTATGCGAGAAATCAGATGGAGTGCGCGTGGTCGTGTTTCTTACCACGTCGCTTACGTCGCACGAGCAAGAATTGTATCTAGTGGATCGCAAAAATACCTTCTTCCGTGTCGACCTGCGCATGAGCGATGAAATTGACCGTCAGAGCAACGATCTTCACGATACAGTCTTGGATGGTGAGCTCGTATATGAGACAAGCGAGGAGGGTGTCAATAAAACCAAGTTGCTGTTATTTGATTGCTTGGCAATCAACAACGAAAATGTGACGAAGCTCCCTTTTCAATGGCGCTATGCGTGTCTTCAAAATCAAGTACTTCCCATCATTGAAGCATTTCTTCGAAGACGTACGGACATTCGTTCGACCTTGGGTTTTGAACCTTTACTCAAACCCATGTCGCGTGCATATGACGTTGCCATTGTACTGCAAAAAATGCCTAATCTACAGCACCGCACGGACGGCTTGATTTTCACGTGTCTCCACAGCCCCTATACATTCGGGTCTAATTTCAAGATACTGAAATGGAAACCGCCTGGGTATGTGACCATTGATTTTCTTCTTCGATCCAAACAAAATATGTCAGAAAAATCTACCTGCCGGAATACAATGGATAAAATGATCGAGAAGCCTTCGCTAGAGCTTCACTTACGAACAAATGACAACTCACACGTATATTTTGATGATATTGCAATTGATGACGATGAATGGTCGAGATGGAAACAATGCGGCACTTGTCTTGATGGTCGAATTGTTGAATGTGCGCCAATTTTTATCACTTCTTGCACCGGCAAAATCCATGAGAATTGGAAAATAATCCGTCTTCGGGAAGACAAAATTGTCGCAAATCACTACTCTATCATAAGTCGGACCCTTGAAAGTATTCATCATGGTGTATCAGAGAGCAAGCTGGTCAAATCTGTTCCTGGTATAGCTCGGAACTGGTTTCATCCTAAACGTCGTGCTAAAAGAATCCGATTTGAAAGCACCATGCCCTCTATCCTCCCATCCAAATAATTCATGTGTACTATATTTTGCAGTCTTTCCGTTACGGATCACATCCCTTAATGACACACTACTCAAATTTCCTATATGTAGAGAAACTGACTGACTCTGTTACACTTATTCGAGATAGCGAACGCAAAATTATTTTTCACAGCTGGGTGATCAGAATAAATTCGGCATGCACGGCGCACATTGACAAACCGCAGTTAGATAGTGAGCTAAAAAAAGTGGAGCCCCGCGTAGAAACATTTGTTTTCACTAAGCTCACGATCATTTCAGACTCTGTGTGTTTTCGGGTGAGCGAATCAACCGCAGAATGGTAGAAGCGTCACATAAAATTTATATGCTGTTATTTTAAGTTTAACGCGACTAGATCTTATCTTGTTTCTGAAAAGAGAGAAAACAGGTTGGCATGAATAATCTATGGACCTAGTATGTCGCTTGAGCTCCGTTGAAGACTGCATGGTTTGGCGACATACATAGCACATCAAATTATGCCGCAAGCTTGATGTTCAACTTGTTTCTTGTCTCGAGGAATTACAGGCCTGTGTTTTCATAAATTTAGTACATGCTCAATTCTATGTGGGATTTTGGTACTTCGTTCGCACTGAATGTATCAGGCCACATTCGCTAAATGTATAAGCAAGATCTTGTCTGAGAAGGATTATTCATCATTTTCGAAGTTTTCTTTACATTCTATGTGATGTAATGTCTTTCTCGTACGATCGTAGCTTGCTTCCTCTTCACAGATATCGGGTTTACCGCGTCTATCCGCAAGCGACTCCACCACAAGGCCTTAATATTCCCCTTAAACGGCACTAACATGAGTATATTACATTCATTAAAAGCATAAACCAGGTTTGATCATGTTTGCCGCAAAAAACAAATCGAGTTCAAGTGATCAGGCATTACAAAAGTCTTGCTTCTGTCGTAAATAGGGATCAGATATACACACGCGGGCCTCTTTGTAAGTCCTTTCAGAAATCTTCATGAATCGCGTAGTTGATAATCAGTAGTAGACTTTCGAGGCATGTTTCAATGAATATTGTCCCTCAATTTTGTGAAGCAGCTTACAGGAATATGATGCCGCCCCTTTGACATCAAGGCCTTGATAATAGGTTCTTGGTGAAATCCATATGTCGAATTTGAGCACATATTCGCGTAATAGATAATTCGCTAGTAGCAGCAACATATTAATCTGTCAAGAAATTTGAGATCGAGTTTTCTAACTTTTAAGCTAGTATGATCTCATAGCTTCTCAAAGAGATAGTGGCTTCGCTCGACTTAATTGAAAAAGCTTGATTGCGTCCATTTCCCTACAACCATATCGAAGATAGTATTCAGTTGGCTCATGACTTGGACGGCAATATGACATGAAAATATTTGAAAAAATCACATTAGAGTCCTTGCACTAGATTCAATACCATAAATCACCCTAAGCACGTGTACATTAAAAGAATCCCCAGACAACCTATACGTCTTCTGGAGCCACTGCAGGAGGAGGGCACGGTCAAAGTACTTTGTCACGCGTCCCTGAACAATTTATGGATGGGGAATTTCATGGAGCAGGATCGATCACGTTGGAGGCCAACAAACATCTCGCCCGAGTCGTAAAACCCTGGACACATTCATGGCATGAAACTGGAACTTTAGAGTGTTGCCTTTCTTGGATATGCGTAATTTTGGTACTCCAATTCTATAGCATGCAAGTGATAGTATGCAAAGTCTGGTCTGCTATCCACATGACCTCCAAATTCAAGCTCTATTGTTTCTCGGATGAAAGTTGTCAGAATTACTAACACATCATACATTGTACATCATTTGAGAGTCATAATTTACAGATTAAGCACATAGGCAAAAATGTATGCTAGTAGTCTGGTGTGCAAGGTACCTCATGCAGGGTTGTGAAAATTGGCATCTGTCCAAGCAAGATGCAACTTGTGTCAACACAAACGTTTCTCTGATGGTGATGATGCATGACAAAATTCCGTTTGGAGAGACAGTGACGAATTCGAACTCACAGAAATGATTTACTTTGGGTAATGCTTGTGTTAACGTAACTTATTATGGAAATCGCACATTAAGCATTCAAAAAACCCATGCGGTTGCCAAAATACATGCGCATGTGGGAAGTTTTGATAATCGTACCTCTCACAAGACTATAGTTCATTTCTACAGGTTGAGCTTTACGAAATACACAGCTGCAAAGTTGATTCGTGCTTTGTTTTCGATCTCTATGGAGAAGCTGGGAGTCGAATTCCTTCGTTGCCAATAGGTTAACTACTTGCTGGCTTCGCGAATACATGGTATCAAATATAGGGATGATTTGATTTCACATTTATACAACATGTAGAACCGGTATGGGCTACGTTGAAGAGAACGCAAAGTATGTGTAAGAGAACATGTCCGAGACATGTAACAACTAAGATCGAATTGATACGCTATCCATGCGTAATGAATTGTTGAATAGCGTACATCTTGACGCTAGCCCTTCATCTCAGGCACACCCTTCTTCCAGCCATCTTGACTCAACGTTTTTCAGGTTCATGGCCAATCATAGAGCAAAAGTGAATGGACGCGAACTTGTCGTGATCTATACCCCTGCTTCGGAGAGGAGCATTGTCCTATCCCCGGGACAGATTCTTTGCCAAAAGGTTTCTGGGGGTCTCGCTAGTTCGAATGTACGGATTCATTGTTACAAAGACAATGCCGTTCATCAAAAACAACTTCGACCCCTTCCCCTCGAAACTCATACAACAGCGCGAAGATCCCCTTTAGCCATTCGCCTAACCCTAACAACTTCATGATAGTCAGCAAACCCCACAGTGATTTGCACACGAGCAGTAAAAATTCATCACTTTCCGCCCCGATCGATTTTGACACTGAGCTAACACTAACAACCAATCACCCATATCCTCGACCAAGCCATTTAACTACGTTCGTAATTCTTGGAGGGTGGCCGAATCGTAAGATTGAGAAGCTTGAGCGGAAATCCGAAGCCTAAACCAACACGAGATTTGTACCAGCAAATCGAAATAGAACGTGCAACATGCTATGTCATATTCGGAAAGACGTTAGTTCACTGTAATGCTTGCCGCAGCGATCTGAAAACACCGACACTGGTATACCCTCAAGTCCACACATCTTTTGCATACATTGAATGCCAAGACAATTGTCACAGTGTCATGAATTTTGAAAATAAATTTCAGTATACTATCCAACTCGGAAACCTATTGCCCAATCACATCACAATTTAATATAGTTTACTAATTGCGTGACGGAGTTCCATAAACGTGCCAAGACCTCAAGCCAAATCCGAGAGGCTGACTGAGAAACCTGCTTATTTGTTAGTGGCTCACTTCGTATTACTGATGCTTGAAATAATTAGCTTGGTCGTGGCTTAAATATATATGGATCTCATTGCGTGCTACCCTAGCATCATCGGCACGCATGCCCCAACTCCCGCCCTATCCGCAAATTCCTGGCGAACGGATTGATGATAGAGAAGTGTCACGCGAGCTAGAATGTCGAATGTGCAACGTATGCGGGATCAGACCAGGAACTTTCATACCCTCACTACCTGCGAGTTTCACGCAAAAGTCATTCAAATCCATTCTAAATGAGGATTACTGGGTATGCGAGAAATCAGATGGCATTCGCGTTGTAGTATTCCTCACCAAACGACCCAATACACAAGAACAAGAGCTATATCTGATGGATCGCAAAAAAACATTCTTTCGCATTGACATGTGCGCAAGCGGAGATTTCAGCAACCAAATCGGTATTTTCAGCGATACTGTTCTTGATGGTGAACTTATACTCGAGTCAAATAAAGACAAAATCAATACAACCGTATTGTTATTGTTTGATTGCCTTGCGATAAAGAATGAAAATGTGACCCGGCTCCCTTTCCAATGGCGCTATGCATGTCTCCAAAACCAAATACGTCCAAGCATTCACTCTTTCCTTGAAAAAAGGATACATACCAATGCAACATTAGGGTTTGAGTTTCGAATCAAACGCATGATGCGTGCATTTCAAATTAGAGACGTACTGCAAAGCATGCAGCAATCACCTCGCTGCACAGACGGCTTAATTTTCACATGTCTCAGCAGTCGCTATTCGTTTGGGACGAACGTTAAGATCCTTAAGTGGAAACCCTCGCAGTCGCTCACGGTCGATTTTCTTATTCGAGTCAGACCGGAAGTATATGAAGGAATTGGTTCCAAGAGGAGAGCAGATGCAGCTCATGAGAAGCCCGTGTTTGAACTATATGCTCGAACAAATGATGATTCACACGTATATTTCGATGATATGAGACTCAACGACGACGAATGGGCTCGTTGGATGCAATTTGGAAATGCCCTTGACGGACGGATTGTAGAATGCGCACCATTTCTCGTCTCTTCGGGCACGGGCATAAGCCATACATCTTGGAGACCCGTTCGTCTTAGGGACGACAAAATTGTCGCAAACCATCAGTCTGTGGTTACCTCGACCCTTGAAAGTATCCATCATGGCGTATCAGAGGAGAAGCTCTCGGATTCTGCTTCTAGTGTTGCTGAAAATTGGTTTAACCCCAACCGTTGGGCTCGTAGAGTCCAGTTCGAGAAGAACCAGTCACGCGTCTTCTCCGACTTGCATTTGTATAGTTAAACTTGCATTCTATTTATACAACATCGTGACTCTCGATGAAGTTTGGACATCTTTAAATAATGAATTTTTTGTAGTATAATAGTTATTTAAGCAGGGACGAGGGATATGAACAGTTTCAAATCGCAGGCAAGGAATAAGGAAAGAACTAAACATGCATGATGCATTTAAACGCCATTTTTGACGATCATGAAAAATGGAAGGCCCAGAGAGAAATTTATATTTTTCTCATCCTAATAGATGTCGCATCAGGACTATTCCCGTCACCGTTACACTTCAGACCACACATGAGCGTATTGGACGCTCAAAATGACATCGTAGTTATGGCAGCAGCAAATGAACGACAAATAAACGGGTTTGTATCTTCGTTAGTAGTGCATGGCAACAAGGTCACGTACTACTTTCATTATGAAGAGACTAAAATGACAATTCTAGTATCTGTGCTAAGATAGTAGACTCGGCATTAATCAAAGGCTGTATTGTTCTGGTACATACTTGTACGTAGTGTAGGAGAGTTTATCCCTCGTTTCCCTTACGAGTCGCTGCCTTTCTGGAGATATGTGGGCTGCCTGTTGGCTAAGCATAATCTTGGGTGTAGACCATTAAACACCAAGGGTTATCCCACACATGAAGAACGATGCCCTCGCCTGGCTACCTAACAATAAGTCCAAATTTTCAACCGAGCACAGTTTAATCAATTCGCTAGACTCCTTTCCATAGAATCACCCTAACTACATGTACAATAAAAGAATCCCAAAACAACCTATGCGTCCTCTGGAGCCACTCCATTTGCGTTTGAATCTTCAATTTTGTGGCCATGACTCTGCACGTAACCTTTCTTAATGCGACCTTTAGCATCGTACCGACGTGGGAAATCTCTCTCGACGCACACAACATCAAATGGATTCCAAATGCTGGCACGTGCAAATATCTCGTCCATTTCCTCCAAACTGCGACCAGCCGTCTCAGGGAAAATCCACCACGATGCTGGAGCCATCAACAAGTTGATAACGCAGAAAATCAGGTAGGTATAGTTTCGAATGTTGTGGAATGCAACAGGAGTTATCATGACGACCATGAAATTGAAGAGCCAGTTAGCACTCGTTGAAATGCCATTGGCTTGAGCTCGAATACTGAGCGGAGTGCATTCTGCCGGGTACAGCCAAGTCATACCCAGCCAACCAATCCCAAAGAAAGTGTTAAACACAAACAGCATGACACAGGCACCGTACGCATATCCTTTATTTTGGGCTTCACCAGGTTTCATTTCACAGAAGCCTGCTGCACCTGTCGTTGCGCAAAGTTCCGGATCAACTTGGACGTCTTGATATTGAAGGGCGCTCTTGCTCATCAAACCAGTCAGCACGGCCATCGTGAACGACATGCCAAGAGCACAAAAGATCATAAGCTTTCGCCGACCTATGCGTTCGACAGTGAAAATTGCAACGATGGATGCCAGGAAGTACTCTGTACCATTGCAAGCTGCAAGGATGCGAGACACAACGTCAGTCATACCGATATTGTTTTGGAAAATGGTCCCTGCGTAATAGGTGATCAAGTTGATGCCGCTAATTTGTTGGAACATCTGGACCACGAATGCTAGTGCCGTTCGATGGAAGTTGTGACTTTTTCCTTGTTTGAACAAGTCGCTCAGCCTGGCCTTGCCTGAAATTTCTAGACCCTCACGGATCTCGTCCAACAAAGTGTCAATGATTGGATCACCGCGTGGGCGCTCGTTCAGCGCCGAAAGCACGCTCCGTGCTTCGTCTTCACGACCAACAAGCACAAGCCAACGCGGGCTTTCTGGAAGCCAAATCGTGATGAAGGTGGGAAGAATTAACAGCAGCTGAAATGCGATAGGGAAGCGCCAAGCAACAGAGTCTATGCTAGTGGCAGCTTTGAAGCCCGCCTGCTCAGGATGAATACCACTTGACTTGTCGGCCCAGAATAATGCGAAATCGACCCAGTAAGATACCATGATACCAAAGGCAATCAGCGACCCTTCGATCATGATAAGCATGCCACGAAGGTGTGGTGCGGAGCATTCGGATTGCCATACAGGAATGGTGGAAGTATGTTGACCATTACCGATGCCGGCGATGATACGTCCTACCCAGAGCATGGCTATGTGCTCGCCAATAACCTGGATGACTGCACCCACTGCCATCAACACGCTGCCAATCCAAATCATTGCACGACGACCGAGCAAGTTTCCCCAAAGCAAGCACGAGATGGAGCCAAGAAAACAGCCAATCTCGTATATGCCAATCACAGCGCCTTGCATTCTTGAGTGCGTGTCAGCGTTCATGTCGGGAAATTTTTGAAGAAACGATGGTAGAGTGAGAAGACTGCCCATGACACCTTGATCGTAACCGAACAAAACGAACCCCACACCTGCGGCAATAGCAATCAAGAAATTGAGCTTTGAACCCGAGAGACCGACGAATTTGACATGTTCATTTGGGTCAAGGATGGATTGGGTAGATGGAGTGATGGAACGCTCCACAACTTTGATGTCAGACGTGAGCTTTTCTTTGTCCTCAAGCTCTTGCATGGCGAATCCTTCTAAGGCGACAAGTTGTGCCTGAAGAAGCAGAAATAGTATGGAGAGGGGATCCAAACTTTTCTTCTTTATTTATGCTGCCACAAAGCACTCGTCGGTCTCGCGCCATAGTTTCCCCATTGCGAAGAGTATCCATATTAGACAGCTTTTGTGGGGAAACCCTTTGGCTTGCATATGCTAAAGCCATGAGTTAGCCACATTTAGCCTATGAAACCCTGAATTTAACAAGTAATTCTTGGGCGAGCCCTTCAACAAGAAACAAGGACGAATAAGATTGGCCCCTATCGTATGCATATGCAATCCATGCCGGAAAACGACGTGTCGAACCACGCCTGCGCACGTGAACAAAGATGCAATCACATCATTGGTCCAACCATCTCCCTATACACGTCAGAATCATCACAGGAAGAAGCTAATGGCAAAATGACTGGACAGCTATGATGTGCCGAAGCAACTCAATGCCAGTTAAGAACTATAGACCACGTGCAAAGGTGGGGCGCCAAACCTAATGGACAACGAGTAGGCCAAGGCTTTGTGACTCCAGTTTTACATCGGCGCGGCAAGCATTTTTTTTGCGCCATCCAACCGAGAGACGTATCACCTGTACGCCCACAAGAATGATGTAAATATTGATGGGCTTAATCAGACTCATTCCTGGTGAGATGTACGCTTGTAAACTGTTTCACAATATCACTCGCACAAATCCGATTGCTGTTCTTTGATAGATGCGGCGAGTGGTAGTATACTACAAAGTTTTGAGTTCAGTTTCATCTCTGTTCAATATCCCTTGTGTCGCTAATAACCATGCATGTTTTTTGGCATCTCATTTACATGCTGTCGCGGATGGGGCAAACTAGAACCATGTTCGATCTTGCTCAATGATCCCCTGTGGCCGATCGATGATCATCACATGCGTTAATTATACAATGCATGTGCCTCGTTAAATGTACAGATATGCATGATACCGCAACGAAAAAAAATATTACTAAAGAATATTGAGTCCTCTCAGGTAGATTATCTGATTCCAGACATGGACATTTTCGTTGACGCCCACATAACCAAGAAGACTCGGATGATTAGCTTGTAGGTCTTTAGACCACAGCATTCATTATGGACAGCATCTATGGCTTCATCAGTCATGTATGGCGGGTATACTATCCCGAATTTGAAAAGCCAACTGAGACTGGTGAATTAACGGACAAGCCGGAGGCCAGACTGCCTGATGAACATGAAATAGTTGAGTATGACGCAAAGCACAATTTGAGTGAAGATGATGTTAAGCAAGTCGGTGTTGCAATTGCAGAAGCGACATATGCTGTAACTGGGTATACATGGTACTTACTCGTGATTTTCCTATGGATCGCGTATTTCGTGTTTGCACTTGATAACCAAACGGCGCTCAATTTTGCATACAATGCAACAAGTCAACTGGAGAGTGATCAGGGGCGGGCGATGGAGACATACTCACAATCATATACGGCCCAGTCATTGTTTGTGGCTATTTCTAAGCTTTTTATCGCCAAACTTGCTGATATTTTTGGTCGGTCTGTCGCAATGATGGTTACGATTTTCTGTTATACACTAGGATTCTTGATTATGACTGTTTCACAGTCTGGTAACAATTACACTGGTGGATCTGTATTTTATGGTATCGGAAATTCCGGTCTCCAAATGGTTATTTGGATTATCTTGGCTGACATTTTGTCGGCAAGATTCCGTGTACTTGGCTACGGTTTTGTGACGCTCCCGATTTTTATAACTTTCGTGGTGGGTGCCAAGATATTGAAAGCTCTCATCGCTTCGAATTGGCGATGGGTGCCGGGGATGTTTTGCATATTGGCGCCCGCAGTATTGACGCCAATCTTGTGTATGCTGTTGTATCTGGAGCACAAGGCTAAGCGAAGTGGGATTGTACCTCGTCACCCGTATTTGAGGAAAGGCTTCCATCACGCACTTTGGGAATTTTTCCTGGATGTTGACCTGGTTGGCTTGGTGCTTCTTGTCGGAGGCTTTGCCATGATTGTTGTGGCTCTCATCCGTGCCAGTAGCCCGTCCATTGTTGAGTCTACTTGGTCGAGTGCCTGGGTGATTGGATGCTTGACGGTTGGTCCGATTATTCTGGTGATTCTTCTTCCGCTATATGAATGGTTTATCTCACCACGTCCTTTCCTGCGCCTATCTTGGATGAACTCTGATGTCTTGATTGCGTTTGTGGTGGGCTTTTTCGACAACATGGCATTTATGTGTGGCTTCCAAGTGGCATACAACTGGGTCTATATTTCTTATGGTTATAAGGCTTCGGATGTTGATCTGGCTAACTATTTCACGAATTCAGATAATCTTGCATTAACGTTCTTCGGTGTGGTGGCTGGCGTTATTATTCTGTTTACGCGACGATTCAAGTGGTTTTTGGTGGCTGGCGCTGCGATTCGAACGATCGGTTTTGGCCTTCAGATCAAATACCGCACGCTAGACACCTCCATGACCCAAGCTGTGTGGGCACAGATTGTTCAGGGTATTGGAGGTGCTTTCTTGGGTGAAGTAACAACATTGCTAAGCCAAATAACTGTGCGGCACCAAGACGTGGCCATGGTCACTAGTGTATACCTTACGTTGTTTTCCCTGGGCAGTACGATCGGCCTTGCTATATACAATGCTCTTCTGGATTCTCACTTTCCCGCGGCTTTGGACAAGTATGCAACTCTACTTTCTCCGGTGCATAGAGCTTTTGTAGCGGCTAGTGGGCCGTACAGTGCACTTACCTCCGGACCAAATTTGGATCAGCATCCAGAGATGAAAAGGCAAGTTGGCATGGCATACAATGAATCAGCAAAGCACGTTTTGTACTTCTGTATTGGCATTTCAGCAGCACTCATTGTCATTACGCTCTTTGTTCGCGACTGGGTCCTCCCTCGCTCCCACAACGTCGTGAGTAACGAACTGCCAGAGAAGAACCCCTTGCATATGGCATCAGATACGACCTATGATCAGGCAATCCATGATGCAGAACAATCGAACATGGACTCGCCGACATGCTCATCCCCTACAGAAAAGACGACGGAAGAGCATGTACATGAGCATGATATGTCGCAACAGCGTGACATAGTCAACATGGGTGCTTCTACGCAGGATGTGGTCGTCACCGGGAATTAGGGGAATGTAAGCCCGATGAGAGGATAGTGTCGGCGCTTAGTACGATGCGCTTACACAACTCGAGCGCGTATGAAAAATGTGCCTATGGAGCATCATGATTGACGTAAGAGATGCCACTCCGCTCGGGCGTACCAAGTATCTCACAACGCATGGGTCCACCAAATGACCATGGGCATTTGGCTTTTTTGTGGGCACGCAAAGTGCAGCTGTTTTGCCCGCCTCGATGTGGCAAACTTGGCAATGTCTACGAAGTATATGCTCATACGCGTACATTTTTCAGCTTGAGTTTGGGGTCGCAAGAGCCATTTCATAGTGTAGGGAATAGAGTGAAGCGTTAATACGGGTATGTTGGAATAGGAATTATGAAGAAGAGGACGACGGCGCATGCTTTGCATTATCTGCTTTAGCCAGCTGAGCCCATGTACGCCGAGCCATGCTCAGCAGGGAAGCCTGAGCTGAGCCAGGCGCGTCGCTATGTGGACGAAGTACTTCAGGTATGCCCTGGTCACTACCGTAGCACATATGCATTTCGAGAGGGATGCGGCCAAGGACAGGAACATTGAGTCGATGCGCGAGAGCTTCAAAAGACTGTGCGGACCCAAAAATGGGATATGTTTTTCCTGTGTCGGGTGCAAGAAAGTGCGCCATATTGAGGACAAGCCCCAAAATCGGGACTTGAACTTTTTGAAACATAGTGATGCCCTTACGCGCGTCGACAAGAGCAACTTCTTGCGGTGTGCTTACAATCACCGCGCCGTCGACCAGCACGAGTTGGCTCAAACTCAGTGCGACGTCGCCAGTGCCCGGCGGCATGTCGATCACAAGCACATCGAGCGACTCGTGTCCGGGTGCCATGGGATCTGAATCAGGCGTCATACCAGCGCGCCAATCGACGTCGAACAGCAGTTGCTGGACCGCCTTCATGACCATAAGACCGCGCCACACGACCGGAGTATCAGCATTGGATCCTGATGACTGCGGTGGAAGGAGGAATCCCATTGACATGCACGGGATTGAGTAGTTCGTCAGAGGGAGAAGCGCATTTTCTGCAGTAAACGTCAGTCGATGCTAATTGTCCACAAGCAGAGACGTACGTTTGGTCAGCTCAGGCTCGCCGAGGTCTTCGAGGTGCATGAGTTTTGGCACGCTTGGGCCGAACAGATCCAAATCCAAAAGTCCAACGCGAGCGCGACGCCCTAGTACATCATTTGATGTGGCTGCGAGTCCCAGTGCGAGGTTCGCTGCGATTGTACTTTTTCCTACACCACCTTTGCCACTTGCTACGGCAATCACCCGTTTTACGTGGGGGATAGGCCGTTTTGGTTGCGGACCGCTCCCACGACGAGGCATGATTGGCGGGTACTTAGCATCGTTTCGTGGAAGGCCCTGGCGCGATGAGTTAGCGAGCTTGGGTGCCAGCGTGTGCCTGTATGCTCACGTACCAGTGGATTTTCATGGGCGCTCCAAATGGACGTACCAAAACGCCGTTGCCACATACCTAAGGGTTGGGCGCAATGGTGTGCACGAAACGATTTGACATTGCCCCACCGACGAGGAGTGTGGCACTAATCATGTCCGTGTCGCATTATCGCCGGGCGTGACGTGTGTGGAGGAGATTCGCCTGGCCTTGTCGCCGCCCGGCTGGCGTCAAGAAAAGCGCTTCGATGTTCATGCCGACCAGGCCGGGGCATGCGCGAGATTCCGTAAGTTCGTATCATACGTCTGCATGGCTGCCATTTATACTTGTCTATATAGTTGATGGGATGTGGGGAGCATGAGCGGGTGTAGATGTGTATGGAAGGCCACCCATCCCATGTACATCGATACCTGGCTCAAACGTGAATTGAGCGAAAACCCTGAAAAAACCCTGAAAAAAGGCCAAATTCTCGGAATTTATGGATTTTTGGTGTTTATCAGGGTTCCACATCCACTCATGCGTGCAGGCCGGCAACAACAAATATTCGCGTGACTTCGGCAGGTCAAGTTGTAGCTATCACACTACGCATCGCGTACGCACAGTCCTCTACGATACACACTCTATACTTAGTACGTACGCTTGAACGGCGGCACACTCTTGCACTCGCTTTCATCAAGTGTGTCGCTGATCACATTACGGTACTTGAGGCTCACCTTGCCCGACTCCTCATCGAACCATGATAGCGTGTGCCTCATCCAGTTCTCGTCATCACGCTCAGTAAAGTCTTCGCGTGCATGCGCACCTCGCGACTCCTTACGAGCCTCTGCCGAGTGCATTGTCTGGGCTGCACTGCTCAGCAGGTTGCGAAGCTCCAGCGTCTCGGTCAGATCCGTGTTCCAGATCATGCCACGGTCCTTGACAGCGACCTTCGGGAACTCGCTCACCACCTTGTCAATCTTCTCCACACCCTCCTCGAGCGTCTTCTGCGTACGGAACACGGCGGCATCCGACTGCATGACGCGCTGCATCTCCAGACGGATGTCGGCTGTCGTGCGGGGGCCGTCGGCCGTGCGGATCGCATCCAGATCATTAATGGCCTGTTGGCCATTGTCTCCCTTAAGTTCCTTGTGCGGCTTACCAGGTTCGAGGTTCTCGCGGATGTGACTGGCACAAGCACGACCAAACACCACAATGTCCAGCAAAGAGTTCGCACCCAGGCGATTGGCGCCGTGCACCGATACACACGCTGTCTCACCCGCAGCGTACAGACCAGGAACAACCTTGTCGTTGCCGCTCTCGTCCTGTGTGAGTACCTCACCCGTGTAACGCGTCGGGATACCACCCATTGTGTAGTGTACGGTCGGCAACACTGGGATAGGCTCTTTTGTCACGTCGACACCCGCAAAGATACTGGCAGTCTCAGAAATACCTGGCAGACGCTCATGCAGCACCGAAGCAGGCAAGTGGGAGAGCTGCAAGTAAATGTGGTCCTTCATAGGACCGACACCACGGCCATCGCGGATCTCCATTGTCATGGAACGCGACACGACGTCACGCGAGGCCAGGTCCTTCGCCGTTGGGGCGTATCGCTCCATGAACCGCTCCCCTTCTGAGTTGAGAAGATAGCCACCTTCACCGCGCGAGCCTTCCGTGATGAGACAGCCCGCACCATAAATGCCTGTTGGGTGGAACTGTACGAATTCGAGGTCCTGAAGGGGCAGACCGGCACGCGACACCATAGCAAGACCATCACCTGTGCAAGTGTGCGCACTTGTAGCACTGAAGTATGCCTTTCCATATCCACCCGTGGCAAGGACCGTGCGGTGCGCACGGAATCGGTGGATCGTGCCATCTTCCAGGTTGAGCGCCATCACACCCACACACTCGCCATCTTCCATGATCAGATCCAGGGCAAAGTACTCAATAAAGTAAGTGGTATTATGACGCAGCGACTGGCCGTACAGAGTGTGAAGCATAGCATGTCCCGTGCGGTCTGCAGCGGCAGCGCAACGGTAGGCCTGGCCACCCTTGCCGTAGTGGAGGGATTGACCACCGAACGCACGCTGGTAAATCTTGCCCTCCTTAGTACGCGAGAATGGTAGACCGTAGTGTTCAAGCTCTAGCACCGTGTTCGGCGCTTCACGGCACATGTAATGAATGGCGTCCTGGTCACCAAGCCAATCAGAACCCTTGACTGTGTCATACATGTGCCAGCGCCAGTCATCCTCTGTCATGTTACCCAGCGCAGCATTGATACCACCCTGGGCAGCGACTGTGTGAGAGCGCGTGGGAAACAGCTTTGTAATACATGCCGTGTTCAGGCCACCCTCTGCAAGACCGAAGGCAGCGCGCAAACCGGCACCACCAGCACCGACGACAATAGCATCGTACTCGTGCTCGATCACAGGGTAGCCTTTTGTCAAGTCCGGCATACCTGGTGTGTTCGACATGGCTTTCGCACGAAGGGGTTGTGTGCCAACGACACGCGAAGCCTGTGCTGATGCATGGAATGCATTCGCACGAACAGATAGACGCAACGAATGAGCGCGAGGCACGGACGTGCGCGACACAGTGCGCATCAACGCACTACCAGCAATCATCCTCAGGAGTCTCGTCGGCCTGTGTCAGAGAGAAGGAGAGTGGCTGGAGGTGGCTGAGAAAAAAAGAGGGAAATACGTCGGCTCGCTGTGTGGCTTCAGGCGGACGAGATTGGGGGCTAAGAGGTGCGGTTGACTGCGTAATACCAATGTTGGCCGGACCCCTGCAGCCAATCATACACGCCGCATTGGATACCAAAAGGCCGCCCACCTATGCACCCGAAGTTGTCCGGTCCGCGGGCGATGGCTGTTCGGCCGATTGTGATAGCGTCAAACCGACTGTGTGCGACTGGCGTTGTGGGCGTGCGCGATGACACTTCCAGCGTGTCGTCGTTGGTAAGACGACTTGCGCAAGTGTCCATGCACATGTAGGCGTGTCAACATCGCTATGTTTCATGTTTATTCGAGCCATGATGATGCCACAATCCAGGGTTTCTCTCACTCTCATCTTCTTTTTCTACATGTATTATTACTTCCAAGCAGCCATCACGTTCTAGATAGATGAGTTTCCGGTACTTCGAGGCTTTCCATACACATACCTTTTCGGCAGTAGCAAAAGCTTTTTTGAATTCCTCGACTTCTCGATAGCAGTCGAGTGTCCGGGATGGGTTTTCTCTGGGACACTTGTTAGTTCTTAATCTTGGCGTGCAAATGAGGCAGGTGTGCAAGCACGCTTGCATGTGGACGCACGTACCGGTAGCATTGAACGACCGCTTCACGAGCTTTTTGCAAGTCTGGGAATGACGACATGTCACGCCGTTTGTACTTTTCGACTTGTGCTTTGATACGATCCAGCTCCTGCTGCATCACATGGCTGCTCTGACCTTTGTCTTTGCGACCAAACCATGGCTTGTCCTCACGGTCCAAGTTCTCCTTTTCCAGGGCCAAGTTAATTTGCATCTGCACCTCTTTCTCCTGCTTTCGCAATTTCGCGAGCTCCTCACTCAGTTTCTTTTGCACATTCTCATCCAGCACACTCTGTCGCGATGCTTCTGGCCCAGGCGCCGATGAATCCGGTTGTGCGGCCTCGAGCTTGTTCAACAAGGTGCGGCCAATCTACAGGGGAGAAAGCATCAGCCACCGGTCTGAATGAAAGCCTCGAATCCAGTACATACCTCAAACGTATCAACTGACTCGTCTTGTGCTTTTGAGGCATCAGTGAACGAAGAAAAGAAACCCATTTCGCCGCGGTAATGCACCAAAAGCACTCAAAAGCACTAGTCAGGTAGCGTTGCGGACAGACGAACGGACCCGCGACGCTCCGCAAGTCATCACGTGACCTTAATCTGGAGGAGCACCACGGCGCTCAGACGGGCGCAGTCATGACACGACAATGTGTTTCTTGCTCCACACATTGGAGAACACCAGTTGCCGAGCGCGTACATATCGAGCGCACTACTTACCAGGGCGCCGCCGACGTCCTGGCTTGCCAGTCTTGCGCCCCTGACTACGGGAAAGAGCCTCGGCCGTGGCGCTTTGCCTGTTCCGATGGCGTGAATCCGATGCACTTCCTGGCGGTCTGCGTTGAAGCAGTGAATCGAGCTCAGGCACCTCGGTCAATTCTTCAGTCTCAAAAGTAGGTAAAGGCATGTCGCGTGTGTTTGAAGGCATATAGGTACATGTGATAGAGGAGGCAGGCACATCTGACCAGTGCCGGCCGAATGATTTGATCGCTTGATGAGACAAGGCGTTGCCAAAGCGGAACCTGAATCCATCGTCATCGAAATTGTAGATGAGTGGGGAGCCATCTTCGGCTGTCGAGGGCATATCTTCACTATGACCTTCGTTTCTTTTTGAAGTGTGGGTGTTAGACGTCTCTGATGCACTTGCACTTGACTTGGGTCGAGACTTGGAGACGGTGACTTTGTGTGTTTTCAGATCAAGATGTAGCGTCCGACTGCGCGGCACCTTACCTTGCATCGTAGGTGTAGGTCTTGCTAGACTGGACGGACGTTCATTCAATGCAGGGAATGCCTGCTCTGGAAACTGTCCACTAAGTCGCTGAGCCGTCCACTCAGCATGTCGCCGCGATTCCTGCTCTGCTTGCTCTTGCGCCAAGTGCTCGCGTAGTCCAGCCATTTCACTCAGCAAGCGCATGCGATCCTTGGTAGAAACAATAGGACTGGTTTGACACGACGGGCATATAGATGTGGGTGCAATAGGGACGGGACGGAGCGCGTTGCATAGCACCAAGCCACATGCTACGCACAGTGGCGCCCATTTGGCCAATTCATGTTGCTGGCCTTGGCATAAACACATGTATCTTTGTGTCGGCGCATATGAAAATGCATTCTCTGAGGAAGGCTCCGTGGAAAGCATTGTCAATTCAGCATCCAGAGCCTTCATCTCCGGTGTAGGCTCCAAATGTCGTGGTTTCGCGCGCTGATCAGCTTCTGCAAGCGCGCTTTTCAATGTGCTTGGAGTTAAACGGATGGGTTTCGCATCACGACGAGACGCAGATTCTTCCTCTTTCGGAAAATGCAAGTGTACAAATCGCTCAGTCAATGACATAGCTTCAGGTGAAGATCCGATCAAGTCGCGAAGGTATGCATGCAAGGCTTTGGGAGTTTTGTGGGATGAAATGATTGGTAAGACTTGTTCAGACACTGTCGCATCATCGAGGCCCAGGAATTTACCGAGATCTTTTTCGGGAGCAGCATTCATTGCTGTTTTTACAGATGCTGCGCAAATGGAGGGCACAGTGACAGGCTAAGGAATAAATGTATGCTTAGTGTATATAGCGAAGATGTTGATGTCAAGCATACGAGAGTGCGTCGAAGTGGAGGTCCGTTCCAACCACACGCATTGATGGAAGCGTTCTTTTCCCCACAGCATGAGGCATAGCAGGACTGAGGAGCTCGACACTCAGGCTACATGTGAGAGTCAGACGTGTCCAGCATGTTCTGAAGCTGACTTTGACACACCCAAGGTTGTTTGGGTTGCTTGCTCACATTGCAACACATGGTATCATGTAGCATGTATCCGCTTGAAAAATGTCGAAGACTATGAGAAATGGTACTGTGCTTCATGCCTTGCCAATACGCATTTAGGCCTTGCACCCAAAATGCGTCCACCACTCCGCAGGTCAAATCGAGAAAAGCCAGCAACTGATTATGCTGCGATCCAGGACGGCAAACCATCGGATCCTCTGGCCCGATGGTCTTTGTTGCTCTCGCAGTATGACGATTGGCCTGAACGTGTACGGCGTGTTTCAGGCGCGTGTTGGACGACAGATTGGCTAGCTAATACAAATAATGCCCTTGAATCACCAGTACTTGCGCCTGCGCATTCTGAAGATCGCATGAACCCAGGTTCTCATATTCCAGGCATGCGAATGCCACCGCGCCACACAACAATCCGTGATGTTGCTCGGCTTGTGGGGCCAAATACTCATGTGGAAGTAATTGATGTTGGAACACAGATGTCTTCACGCGCGTGGACATTGGCAATGTGGGCTGATTACTTCGAGACACCTGCATCGAGACGGGAAAAGCTATTGAATGTGATTAGTTTGGAAATCACCGGTACACCTCTCCAAGCGATGGTTGAAGCGCCATTGATGGTGCGAGAAAATGATTGGGTAGAAAGAGATTGGCCATTGAATCGACGACCTTGCCATGAAGATGCGAATAAATGGCCCAAAGTTCAACGGTATGTCTTGATGGGGGTTCAAGGGGCTTTTACCGATTTTCACATTGATTTTGCTGCCACACTCGTGTATTACCATGTTGTATGGGGCCATAAACGTTTCTTGTTCGCGCCTCCCACATCAGCTAATCTTGCTGCGTACAGAGCATGGACATCGTCAGCGCGACAGGAAAGTGAATGGCTCGGCTATGCGCTGCAGAACTTGACGAGAGTTGATATTCACACTGGTGAAACTATGCTCATTCCTGCCGGCTGGATCCATGCTGTTTCGACGCTAGAAGATACACTTGTAATAGGCGGCAACTTTCTCACTGACTATCAAGTCTCGATGCACTGGCGCATCGAGGAAATGGAAGTAGCTACTCATGTGCCTCGCAAGTTTCGATTCCCTCACCTGATGCGCCTCGCGTGGTATGTCGCTCATGGTTGGTATGAGCGTCTTGAGTCTGTCGTCAAGGGCGAAGATCATCAGGAGGATGTGCATGATCACAAGCACACGTCGAATGCCTGTGCGGTGGTGTTAACCCCACGTGTTATCGACGGCATTCAACAATTGTGTAAGCGACTGGGGGCGGAAATCCATAAGCTCGAGACACAAGCGCCATCTTCGAAGGGTTACAAGGCGGCTCACGAAGCCGTACCACGTGATGTCGTGAAGGACCCCAAAGCCCTGCTGGAGGCACTCCGTGCACAGCTCGAGGCACGTACATCGATGCGGAAACGCCGTCGCCGACGTTAACCTACGCGTCTAAGTCATGTGACCATCATGACCTGGGGCTGTCATGAAAGTGGCATCAGCATCCGCGTCAACGGATGACGAAAGTGGGGATGAAGATGAGGACGATAGCGAGGATGAGCGTTCGCGATGGTGGGAAGGCGGCGCATCGTCGCCATTGGTAGGGATCATGTCGTCGTGACTTTGTGATACTGGCGCGGCCTCGACGTAACTGGATGTTGGCGTGGTATCGGCTGAGTGATCAGCAGGCGGGGGCGACGATGGGGATTCGCGCCTAGCTTCAGGTGAACGAATGCCGGACACAGAAGACTTCGTCTGATTCTCAGTGGAAGAGTGTGGATAATTGTCGACGTTGCCTTGGCTCGAAGGGGCAATCTGCTCTGCAGAGTCGTCCACATCGATCGCGTCTACGTCGGCATGTTGGTGCTCATTATCGTAATCCTCTGTGCTCGGTTCCTCACCAATAATGCTAACCTCGTAAGGAACATCATTGTGCTCATCGTCGATGGCCTGCACTAGGCTGGGGATATCATCGAGCGCCCGCATGCGTGCAAATACATGCAGATGCTCAAGGCTCGCACATCGCAATGCACGCCATGACAAACTCTGAGCTTGATCGGGGTCTGTACAATGCTCTATCGCACGACACAGCGAGCGCAAAGACGGCGGTGCACGAGGAAGTTCTAGCTCTTCCCAACCATCCGTGCGAATGGTCTTGTCATGGCCTTCTTCGTCATTCACGTGCATTTCTGAAGGTTCAGCCACGTGGAATCCATCTTCCCACAGTCGCGAAAGTTCTGGTGTGCCGAGGGCATGCGGAAACCAGGGCTCTTGCTGGGCAAAGGTGGTGCGGATCTTGTCGGACCAGGCCTGCAGAGTGTCCGGATTCATTGCATCCTTGTGGAAAGACGGCGCGCTAGCCGCCTTCCACCGGATCCAACTGCTTTCCCGGCGCAGTAGCATCAGCACAGCATCCAGAAACACTCTGCCTTCCTGGCTGGACTCCCGCAGAACAGTTTGGATTTGGCGCCACGTCTTACGGAGCCATTGCTCTTCCTCTTGTTTCAGGGTATGCATAGGAACGAGCAACTTGTTTTTCCATTCCTTCGATTGTTCGTGAGTTGCACTCGTTTGTCCAAGCAAGTACTGAAACGTGATGAGACATTGCACGAGATATTGTTGCTGAAATGCCAAGTTGTGAAGCTCGTATCCAAAAAGTGTTTGTGTGCAGCGGTATCGTGGATACGTGGGTGATGAAGCGCTCGTTTCGAAGCGGGTGCGCTTCGTCTTAGGTGGAGAATCACTCTTCTTGTTTAACCAGCGCATCACATCCAAGACACACTGGATTCCCGTCTGGAATGTGTGCATAGGCGTCGATGCCTGCCTCTCTTGCAGTCCAAGAGCTTCAGCCGCTTTGGCGCCTGGCGCGTCTGACTCACTAAATAATAGGGTAGGGTTGGTGAAGTAGCGTTGTAAGGACCAAAACAGCACGTAGAACTGGGGATGATGAATCAGAATCTCAGGCTTCGTCTCACTGGGCGGCTCACAATGTTCATTTACGGCCTCAATGTCAATGGTCTGATTCGTATCAAATTCGCCTTTCAAGTTCACACCGCTCCGCTCACTGATAGCGAATGTCGACGAGAGAAGCAGAAAGATACGTCCTGCAAGCATAGTATGCTGTGGATGGGTTTTTGACAGACGTCGAAGAAGCTCATTGCACAGCCGCAAGAGCACTAGTCCTTTTCCAGATGTGGGAACCATGTTCTTTGCATTAGAAGTCATGTCATGGACACATGCTTACCTCTTTCAAGAGCGGTAACCGAGCCTCTGCGTAAGTGAAGAGGTCCGTGCAAGTGATTATAGTGGATTGCTCCATTAGGTCTTCAAGCGCTGCTAATGGAAGGCTTGGGTCTGCTATATCTGCGGTTCGAGTTAGCTGGTGATTCGCAACATAGGAACCACTTACTGGATCGAACCAGGCACAAAGCCACGTCCAAGCGATCAAACGCATCGTCTACACTATCATGTGCCAGAATGTAGGAGTGTACAAGCGTCCAAATACTAGAGCTTAGAAGTTCGTCCCACAGACCAGGTTTCGTCACATTGGACCGTGCATTCGTGCATGCCGCGTTGGCCTCGTGGAAAGCGTGCGCAAGTTCGTCACGGATGTGTGGAACGAGCTCAGCCTGTGCAGTATGTGCATCAAGACGTCCGACATGCATCTGTTGTTTCCGTTGCTGAAGCGACGATAACATCAATGGCAAACGCGATTCCAAAAGGTGCGACACATGCCGAACGAGTTCACTCTGCTTGGTCATGTTGCTGGTCCATCCACGCACGTCGTCGACGCGAGCGTCGTCGTGATGAACGTGAAGGAGGCGCAGATGCACATCACGTGCGCACATGGCGGTCGGGTCGTCGATGGTCTTTTCAGGTAGGCGGTCAGAGAGTGGAGGCGACGTGAGTGCATGTGTGTGTGTGTGTGTGTGTGCGCGTGCAAGACTGGGTTTGATGGAGCGTGCAGCAGCACTGACCCAAGATTCGTCCGCTGCATCCCAGATCATGGAGGACGATCGCATGGAGTTTGATCATGGTGCGTATATGGTATGGGCATCGTCAACTGATATAAAAGATGCGAGAATCCGTCGGAGAGGACGAGGATTTGGTGCAAACGATTCAAGCGAACCGGATGGCGTCAAGTCGCAGGGATTCGAACAGCTGGATGTTGAGATGGACAAAGTTGATGACGATGATGGTGTGAAAGAGCGTTTTAACGAAACAAAGGCAGTGCGATGTATGTCATATTTCTTGTGTGAAAGCATGTACTGACGCAAAAAAGCTATGGAGGGATGGGTCCTTGTCGTCACCAATATCCACGAAGAAGCCTTAGAAGAGGACGTTATGGACTTATTCATGGAGTATGGCAAAGTCCAAGACTTGCACCTAAATTTGGACCGACGAACTGGATTTGTTAAGGTATGTGTATATCTTTACTTAGCTAGGCCTTTTCCTGGTTTGTACGGATTTCTGACAGAATCCAGGGGTATGCACTGATCCAATACAAGACACAGCAAGAAGCAGAGAATGCGATTGATGCGTGCAAGCGGGGTTTGACTCTCCTTGAGCAACCGCTGGATGCTGATTATGCATTTGTGCAACCACCGAAGCAGCCTCCGCACGCGCGTGGTGGAAGCCGTCGACCTGCGCGTGAACGCAGCTTATCGCCTATGCGCCATTGATTATGTTCCTACTTAGTGATTGATGTTCCACCTACCTTGACATGGCCCTAGTGAACGGACTGCCTTCGTCACGTGCCATGTGGATCAACCATCCGGCCCACCCTGTATCTGAAATGAATTAGTCGACCAAGTGCGCATGCATGGGTTCATATGTTTTTGTCGAGTGCACACAACGTGATTTTTTTTTCGCGCCGCGCAGACGACAACAACGAAAGATGGATGATAGTTGATGGAGGCTGACCTCCACATTTCGAGATAGTTTTCACGTGATATACAACTTTCCCACGGTGTCTCGACCCTCTCACAAACACAAGGTGAGCAGGGCCAAAGATCTTGCTTCTTTACACTTGTCGTCGAGCTGCAAGGACGCCACACACTGTTTGGTTAGCTGTTCGCCATGCAAGTGTTCGTCAAGACCCTGACGGGCAAGACGATCACCCTCGAGGTGGAATCGTCGGACACGATTGAGAATGTCAAGGCGAAGATTCAGGACAAGGAGGGTATTCCTCCGGACCAACAGCGCCTGATCTTCGCTGGTAAGCAGCTCGAGGATGGCCGCACTCTGAGTGACTACAACATTCAGAAGGAGTCGACCTTGCACCTCGTACTTCGTTTGCGTGGTGGTGCCAAGAAGCGCAAGAAGAAGACGTACACGACTCCCAAGAAGATTAAGCACAAACACCGCAAGGTCAAGATGGCTACGCTCAAGTACTACCGCATCAACGATGACGGCTCGGTGAAGCAGCTCCGCCGCGAGTGCCCATCGCCTGAGTGTGGTCCAGGCATCTTCATGGCCTGGCACCACAACCGCCAGTACTGTGGTAAGTGCCACCTGACCTACCTGTTCCAGGAGGGCACTACGAAGCCAGAGTAATAGGTTTCGTGTTTGTGTAGAGCCAGTTGGTAGCTGAGCTTAAAAAAAATGCAATCTTTACATTGCCGCAGGTTTGTGAGCGACCATAGTGCATTGTGCGAGACAGAATAGGACGTGTGCGTCAGGCGCGCAAGACTGGGGTTGACCTACAAGAGTGCGAGGTATTGTGCTGACTACAGCGACGCTCCTAAGGGATCTTACGATACAATTGTGATAGGGATAGAATCTATCTATCTATATAAATATATAACAAGGTGTGAAAGGGACTGGAGGGAAGAAGGTGTTGAACAAACCCATATTCAGGAGGCGTATCATGGCGGCACTTCGTTGGGGTCCAATTGGAAGTAGGGGTGCTTAAGGGCATCTTCAACAGTTATGCGTTTGGCTGGATCGAATTCCAGGAGCCGACGAAGTAGCGAGACGAATTCGCGCTGGTGTTTAGCGTATGATGGGGGGCCGGAAATTATGTCTTGTAGCGGCTTCATACTTTGGACATAACGCCTACTTTGCTTCGTCGTTTCAGGACGCGGATAATCGAGATGGCCGTGATAGAAGTACTCTGGCTTGTACGTCTCGGCTTTGCGTCTGTAATCATCTGGTAATTTCCCGAGTACCATTTCCATCATTGCAAGATGCTCAAGATTATCATGGGTTTGGAATAGGGCCTCACCTGTGAAGAACTCGACTAGAATACATCCAATAGACCAAACATCACAAGGGAACGACCAACCCATGCCGAGGATGATTTCCGGCGCCCTGTAGTGTCGAGTCGACACGACGCCAGAGTGATACTCATTGCTAAATGTCGCACTGCCGAAGTCGATCAGGCGAATCTCTGCATTGCGCAGAACACGTTTCTTGCGTGCGTTCGAGCGTCGTGATGTCGCGACAAGGTCGAAGGACGCATCGACCAAAAGAACGTTTTCCGGCTTCAGGTCCGTATGAATGAGTGATAGTCTGTGCAGGAATGCGACGCTATTCAGCAACTGCTTTGCAAATAGCCAAATATCGCGACACGGAAATGGTTGGAATTTATTGTCTTTGAGGAAGTCAAATACACTGCGATCTAGCAGGTCTGATACAATACACACATGGTTCCTAAAGTCGAACGTCTCAAGCAATTGGACGCACTGGTGCTCATTGGCCGGGTCATTTTGACGCAAGCATCGCAGAACACGAATTTCGATTTGGCTCGCATCTCGGTACTTCTGCACAGCTCGAATTACTTTGATGGCGACGAGTTTGTGCAGTTTGCGGTCATAACATTGCACGACTTTGCCGAACGTGCCTTGTCCCAACAGTTTTTGGATCTGGTACCGAGGAGTGATGAATTCACCCTCTCGGACAATAATGTGTCCGTCTCTGTCGTCTAGTGCGATGGGAGGTTCAGTGCGTGGCAAAGACGGAGGTGCTCCGTAGGATGAATGCCACGCATCTAATTGGTACGGCAGAGATGGCGCTGGAGCGGGAAATTTCGCTAGCGTTGACACATGGGAAAGATTCGGTGCAGCTGTTGTCGTTTGTTGTGGGCGCGGCGGTGCTGGAACACATGCTGAGGTGAGTGTGGACGTGGCGGGAGGAGGCGGTTCGACCGTGGAAGGCGCAAAGACCGAATCTACATATTCATTGGGACGTCGACGCTTCGATGGTATTTCGTTTAGCTGCCAGGGAGCGAGTGACTTGCGTTTCCCACCGTGTAAGTATGCTGAGCTGCTGGTGTTGGCATTTGAGAGGGTTGGGCGAGAAAGTGGTGAAGCAGGAGGGGCGTCGTTATCATTCTCGTCTTCGTCCTCGTGGCCGTCGCCACCATGATTCTTATCATCATCATCATCATCATCATCACTCACGAGGAACACCTGCTGCTCGCGACCGTTGATCATCTCGTGCACACATGCACGAGACGATGGTGGGCGCATTAAAGGTGCACTAGATGTAGCGGTTGTAGATGTTGCAGCGGTTGGGGTCATCACCATCGAGGAGGACGATGTGGGGTCCAAAGCATGGGGTGATGCAGGGTTCCAAGTCGTGGGATATGTGAACAGATTGGTGTGCACGTCTGAAGGAGCAGCGAAGTATGTGTGTGCGGGAGCAGCGATGGATGCGGCAGGCATGTTCATAAACGGAGGAAGATCCATGCCAATCTGTGAGGTCGCGGTGTGTGGCGAGAGTCTCCGCTTTTTCAGCCGGGGAACAACAGTCGCCATATCCTCGGAATCTCTCTTCTCTCGACGGCGAGGCTTGTCGCCGCACTAGGTCTTCTCACAGTTGTTTGAACGAAAGCCAAGGAGAGCGAGCGCGCGAGCGATCTCTTTCCGGTCAGCTGAACCCCCCTGCTACAAATGGCTTAGGTTAACGCTGGACTCACGGGCACGTCGCTGCTTGGGTCGAGTGGCTTCACTGTCCGCCTCCGCCTCCGCCGCCTGTGCCTCTGCCTCTGCCACTGCTTCTACCCATTCCCACGTCCCAGGTCCTATTCCCCCCCTTCCCCCCAGCACAGCGGCATCCGTGGCCTCTGAGCGTTCGCGGGCATCAACTCGGGAGTGTGATTGGGCAAATAGCTGGATTTTCCTTGATTCTTTTATGTTGCTGACTGCATGAATTCGACGGCTTGTGGAGGTATGTGGATTTACACACTGTTTGTGCCACGGTCCCCCTCGCATGGCAAGAACTGAATGGGGTGCGGGCGTCGGCTGTCCTGTGTACTGGGCGAGTCGCTCGTGACTGACTGTGTGTGCCTGGCCAATTACGGGCCATTCCTTCAGTAGCTTCGGCGAACTCCTACAAATTGTTATTTGTGTATTAGTTCGTGTTACAGCCGGCCTTTAGGACATGTTTCAGTAGCCTTTCCCCCCGCTGCTAAACCGATCCACTAATCGGCCTCCCTTTGCTCGCATTAACGTGCGCAAGTGCGTGCGGCGGCAATTGCATTATCACGTGGCCATGTCTCTGCTTGCATGCACCTTTTGGGGCTTGGGTACGTGTGCGTGACTGCGTTGAGCGAGTGCGTCAGCGGTCTGTTTCATTGTGCGTTGTCACCTCGATTTTGGTGTGTCTTTGAGCTGTCTCCTTGGCGCACAAACACGTTCTCTGAACGAGCCTGTCGTTGCCTATTTCACGTCGCGTGTCACGATGCGGAAGAACGTCTTATCGCTCCGCATGACTCATGCACGCGCGGCCTTAAGCACGGCCGTGGCGCCATTGGCGCCACGTTGTGCGCATCGGCAGAGGATGATGCTTGCCTCGACAACCGGTCATATCCACTTGGCATCGAAAGCAGGCGCCATTCCTCCAGCGAATCCGCCACCTACGAGTGAACGCAGCTTGGGCTTGCAGCGCTTGTATGCACAACATCGTCCTCTCCTGGAGCATGAACAATTGCCTGCTCGCTCGCTGCGCATAATGGAGGGTGATACCCTAATGATGGAATCAGAGCCGCTTGTTGTGCCTGAACGCAGTGTGTGGCGTCGTCGCGCACGCCGCATCGATACCGATACGTTCGCCAATCTGCTCGACCATTTGTCTCAACTTCGTGTTTCTAGTCCTTCAGTTACTACGCCACGCAAGTCACGTATCGCCCGACGCACTCGCGCCCGCGGTGCGGTCGCATCGCTTTTGCCATCTCCCGCTGTAGTTGCTGCATCGCAGAGGATCGAAAGGATGGAGCGCGATGCTGAGGAGCGCGAGCAAGTGATGGCAAACGCGAGGGAGCACGGCCTGGACTTGGAGCGAGCGTCACGACTTGGCGCAGAAGCTGAGCTTGTTGTTCTTGGCGAGCCAGCAGGGCCACACAAAGATTGGGCCCCTGGCGTCGCGACGCATCTCGGTTCTCACACGCAAGCATATGTGCCGCCAGCTGCGCGACACGTAGCACGACGACGTATTCGCGCTCGCTCTATGGATGCCATTGATACTGCCGACGAAGATGCACATTTGTGGCTTACACACGGTCTTGTGCAGACGCGTGTGAAGGCGGATCATGATTGGCGTGCCTTCGTTGCGACAACTATGGAAGCACCGCCTGTTTCCTCGCATCCCACTGTCTCGCTTGATAGCGTGCGAAGAAAACGCAGGAAGAAGATGAACAAGCACAAATACAAAAAGCTTCGTAAGCGCCAGCGTGCTGAACGCCAGCGCCTCAAGAAGTAAACGGTACAAACATCAAAGCCAGGACCCAAAATGCAAAATAACCCTCCCCCTGACGTCTCGTAGTGAGCAGCGCATAGTAATATGTCGTTATCGTGGTCTACGAAACAGGAGCGATCCAATCTACTTGCATACCGTCGTTATCTGACCCGCTAGTCAACTTTTTTTTTTTCTAAAAAAATCCACTCGTCATGTTGTTTTAGCCAGTCCGCTTGCCGTTGCGACGCGGACGCGCACGAACCACCATACGGTTGCCACCACGTGTACCAGGGCGGCGAGTGCGCTGGAACTTGAGTGGGAATCCATAAATGGAACGTGGTGCCTTGTTCGACTTGGACTTGCCACGGCCACCACCATGAGGGTGGTCGCAAGGATTCATCGCCACACCACGGACCTTGGGCCGCCTGCCGAGCCAGCGACTGCGTCCAGCCTTGCCGAGGCGTATATGTTGATGGTCCTTGTTGCTCACAGCGCCAATTGTCGCACAGCAGTCGATTGGCACGAGACGCACTTCACCGCTAGAAAGACGCACTTGGGCATGCGTATGACGCGTCAGATCTTCTGATTCGCCCAGATCGACATTCTTGCGGAGAGATGAGAACGTCACGAGCTGGCCAAATGTACCTGCAGCACGCACAAGCTTGGCTGGCCCAAGCGGCAGGAGCGAGATAGCGTGGATGGTTGTGCCGATGGGAATCATGCGCAATGGAAGCACATTTCCGGGGCGAATTGCTTGCGTACGGAAAATACCTAGGTTCAGGCTCGAATCTTCGTGCAGCTCGCGTTTCATAGTACGGTAGCTTTCGACGGTGTCGCCGACGACAAGCTCATCTGGCGCGAGAATATAACTCAAGCGACCCGTCTCTGTGTGCTGGATCAGTGCTATGTGCGCACTGCGACTAGGATCGTACTCAAGCCGCACCACACGCTGCTCACCGGGCTCCCAACGATAAAAGTCCACGAGACGCAACCTACGGCGATGTCCACCGCCACGTCCACGTACTGTTATGTGTCCATGGTGATTACGACCGCCACTTCCACGCTTTGGAATTGTCAGTTCACGCACAGGTCTGCCGCGATGCAAGTTGGGACTCAACGGGTACCGCAGCCAACGAATGGACTTGGTGATGGGCTTGAACATCTTGAATTGTTGGTCTGTCCGTACATATGGCGAGAGCTTTTTATCCGCCACGCCCAAGCGAGCTGCAATCGTATTGCGCTTGCGAGTCTCGCGCGTCATAATCCGTTGTTGCTTCTTCGCACCTCGTCGTTCACGTCGAGACGGGACAGTGGTGCGCTGCTGTTCATTGGTGCTCATAGCGTGTCCCAGTGAATGCAGCGGTGGCATGATAGGCGTTCCATCCGCATGTACAGCCACCGGTGCACCAGAGCCGAGCTGCTCGATCGGCTGCTGCACAGGCGCTTGTCGCGCACGCGCCGTCGAGATGGCACGCTGCCTCAGCGGCGTTGGCATTGGCGCACGCAGCGACATGCGCAGCAGTGGCATGGACATACTGCGGATGTCGACTTGCGCTAGATCACCTTACAATGAAAGACGTCGGGGAAGGTGCTGCTTCTGAGCGCCTGTCAAACAACAGGTGTCTGTCAGCGACGGGGATGGCAGACGAGAGCAGTATGTAAAGAGAGACAGCGCGGTGTTCGAAGACTGCCAGGGCTCTCGCGTATCACGTGATGTAACTGGGCGCAGGCGTAGACCGTCATGGATGTTGTGACGGACCCCTTTGGCCGGCCTCTCACGCGCTGCGATCACACGACGGTCAGGGCCAACGCACACTGCCGACCCTCGTGCGCACCTGGAGATTTCCTCCACACTCGATCTCACACCCGAGTAAGCCAGCGATGGTGCTGCTTACGACGTCGGACAATGAGCATTTCACCGTGGACCGCGATGTGGCAGAGCGGTCTGTTTTGATCAAGCAGATGATCGAAGACATTGGCGAGACAGACCAGCCTATTCCATTGCCCAATGTTAGCTCCAGTGTACTTACCAAAGTGCTTGAATACTGCAGTCACCACCGGCACGATCCACCTGTGCCCGCTGATGACACTGACGAAATGCGTCGTCGCGCCACAGATATATCCGAATGGGATGCCAAGTTTATTCAGGTTGACCAGGAAATGCTGTTCGAAATCATTTTAGCGGCCAACTATCTCGATATTAAGAGCCTTCTGGATATCGGGTGCAAGACAGTGTACGTATGACGACGTGTCCCAACTCATGCCAGTGCAAACATGATCAAAGGAAAGCAGCCTGAGGAAATCCGTAAACTATTCAATATTCAGAATGACTTTACGCCGGAAGAAGAGGCGCAGATTCGTCGCGAAAACGTACGTTGGCTGCATTTCCTGTACATTTTGTAGAAAGCTCACACCTACAGGAATGGGCCGAAGATCGCTAGAGTAATGGTAGCTTGTTACTATTTCTATATCGTAGATCCCATTTGTACCATCAGAGTATATACTTTCGAAAGTATCTCCAAAAAATGATCGGCTGCTCATCTGCGCGGCGGTGAGAGTCGCTGCCATATGCTTGCGCATAGCCACACATCTTGCGTGGGCTGACAAGGAAATGTAGATTAGGGGTATTGGGTTGTGGGCGTTCGATGTCGGAAGAATCGGCCAACGTGGCCAGTGCAGATCGGGTCGTGGAATTAAGCCCGCCTGGGCTGCACACCCCCTTCCGTTCGTAAGAGCGTGACCCTTGTACTTAATAAATAAATATATATATATAGAAAGAATTGGTGTGGTAGCTGCTCGCAAGCGAGCTTGCGGGGTGAGAGCAAGGCTGCGGGCATCCAGCATTGTATGATAGGTCGCAGGATCACAGCTTGCCTCATTGAACTGTAGGTATTGTCTCTGCTGTCAGTATTTTGTTCACTCGCGTGAACGTGCGCACAACCTGTATTTCGTGAAATGAGTCACAACACGCCAGCGACTCGGTTGGATCGCCTTGTGTCGCTGTTAGACATTGGCTCATCATCCCTGATCCGTACTACAGCAGCTACGCAGCTGGGTCAGATCGCTGCACTGCGTGTGCGTGGAGCAAGTACTTCGAACGAAAGCTTGTCATCGACGTCTGCGCCCGATTCTGATACGTTCCGCACCGTGTACCGTGGGACGGATGGCGAATGGAACGAGGTGTTGACATTATTGGCACGTGTTGTGCCACTTCTTTTGTCGAAAAGCTGGGACACGCGTAGTGCTGCAGCGCAAGCTATTCACCATATCTGTCGTGCTGCGGGTATTTGGGATCCCGACACATTTTCGAGTCATACTACCACGGACACGTCAATACAGCCTCCGCTTAATACAGAAAGTGTCAAGACGGAGGGCAAGACACAAGATGAAATTTCGGGTGCAGACTCATTGCAGTCGGCGCCACCCGCTGCCCCTGACTCCTTAGCTACAACTTCGCCAGGTGATCGACTTCAATTTGCGAGCTTCTCCCTACCCAATGTCCTTACCACAGGCACCAAGCTACTTGCGTCGGCTGGCCGTGAATATGATGTACCTGAGCTATTGAGCCGCGAACGTCTGCAACATGCTAAGAAAGATGTACTTGGAAAGCTGGGTCTTGGATTCTGTGCCGATGATATCGACGTGGGCATCGACATGGATGCTGAACTAGGCACCAAGCTCAAGAGCGACCCTGGTTCTGATGCTGATACAGTCAAGTCCGAGCAGGCTCATCGACGACCGTCATCAGCTACCTTGAAGCCAGAGCCAGAGCCAGAGCCAGAGCCAGAGCCAGAACCGGAGCCGAACCGTGTGCTCAGTGCACGCGAGCGGAATCAGCTCAAGCGCAAGCGCAAGCTCGAAGCCAAGTCACAAGCGCGCACGCCTTCTGCGCGTATGGAGCCGGAGAAGCGCACAAAACTCGATGCACCTGTGGACCAAACGGTGGCACACACAGCAGCAGCTGCGATGTCGCTCCAGGTGCGCCGAGGCGAGTGGCCCTTTCGGGCGCTGGCCGAGCTCTTAAGTGTAGAACTCTTCAGTCCTACATGGGAAGCGCGCCATGGCGCAGCGCTTGGCCTGCGTGAACTTTTCCGCACACAAGGCAGTGGCGGTGGGCGGGTGATGGGTGTGTCGAAAAGCGAGAATGACAACTGCCATGCCCAATGGTGTGAAGATCTTGCCGTGCGTTTGCTCTGTGTATTTGCCCTTGATCGCCTGGGTGACTTTGTATTTGACCATGTCGTTGCGCCTGTGCGTGAGACTGCGTCACAAACACTCGCACAGCTTCTTCCTCACATGACGAGTGAGCTCGTGCGCTCAACGCATCACGTCTTGCTAGAGATGGTGCGACAGGACTCCGTGCGTGCAGCTGGGATTGTAGGGAAAGCGGGGCAACGGCCGTATATTTGGGAAGTTCGGCATGCCGGCCTGCTTGGCATTAAGTACGAAGTCATGATGCGTGTAGATGTGCTGGGTGTCGAAGACGATATGCTGTCGGATGTACTCGATGTGGCGCAGCTCGGCCTACATGACGATGACGATGACGTGCGCGCTGTTGCTGCAGCGATGCTGCTTCCCATCACACATAACATTGTCACGTATCAGCTGCGGCGCGTGCCAGATCTGGTCGATCAACTCTTTTCATGTATTGGCGACAAGCGAGACGACTTATCGAGCAGTGCTGCGAGTGCGATGGATCTACTGTCTGCACTCGTTGGGCATGCGCAAGTTCTGAGCATTCTCGATTCGGCGTCGCTATCGCGGCAAGTCACGACGCTCTTCCGCTTCTTCCGCCACACCATCACGAATGTCCGTCTATCGATGCTGCATGCGATGCTCGCATTGCTTCAGTGTGAATCTTTGCCGCACGACTGGGTCAACGATGCCTTTATTCGCCTGCTGTTTCAAAACATGCTCGTCGAGGAACGGACACCCATTCGTGACGCAACAACGCGCGTTTGGACACATACGCTCCAGGTGCTTGGTCCGCGCATTGCTGAGTTTGTGGCGCCTCACCTTCCGACACTCTTTTGTTTGGTCATGACACCTATCGGCACACCGATGGATACCTCTCTCTTTTACGTGCCGCCACTCGCACGCACTGAACACAACATTGATCGAGGTATTCTTGCGCAGGATTTGACGTTGGTCGGTATGGACACTGTTTTACGTGGTCGCATAGGTGCCGCTTCTGCTCTTGGCGAAGTCCTCGCCCACATCCCATCAGCAATGCTGAAGGAGTCATGCGCACTGCTCCACGATGCTCTGTTGTCCACATCGGCATTACAAAAAGCACTCGCAGCGGTCGTGGCGCAGCGCTGGGCTGAATGTGTTGCAGATCCGGCGGCTCTCCTTGCTGTGCCTGATAGCCCTGTGGCATCTTTGCATTCGTGCCTACTGCATCTATTGGATGCATCGATGCCATCCATGTACAATGAGATGCAGATTCTGCTACAGCGCATGCAGCATGAGTGTCACATGCTCATCCAGGCGCTTGTGCGTGATGCGCAGATTCCGCGCGAGCGCTTGCCGAATCTGCCGGAACCGTGGTCAGTGACACATGCGCAGTCTATGATCGACGCTGCTGCGTGGGCACCTGAGTGTTCGACAGCACAGGAACAAGTATGCAAGATCCAGCGTGTTAGGGAGCAGTATGAGTTGACCAAGGAGACACAGGACGTGCTTGTGCTCGCGGCGGTAGCGGGCGCTGTGGTCGCATGGGGCATCTTGCCACCGAAGTTGAACCCACTTATCCGGAGCTTGATGAACAGTATCAAGTACGAAGAAATCGCTGATCTGCAGATACGCGCTGCCGCTTCCATAGCGCGTCTCATTCGCCTGTGCACGATGCCACAGGCGAGCGCGAATCCCAGCTCGAAGATTATCAAAAATCTTTGCGCCTTCGTGTGCCAAGACACGGCCACTACACCCCTATTTGCCGAGACGCGTCAGACACGCGAAGGCATTGGCGCTCTGCTTGATTTGGATGCAAAACCTGCAGGACAGGGACCTGGCATGCCTGATGACAACACAACCATGTCGCCAGGCCGTCTCATTCGCCGTGGTGCAGAGTTTGCTTTGCATCACATATGCGACGAGTTTGGCCCGCAGCTTTGGGATCGCGTGCCGATTCTCTACACATGCTCGGCAGAGCCGCTGATCCACGCCATGAGTGTGGATGAGACTTCTACCCCGGGTGATGCGCCAATGGACGACTCAGTCGGCCAGGCAATCCTGGACGCTTGCACTGTGGTAGCGTGTATTGCGCCACACGTGCATGCAGAGCTGCACGGTTCTCTCGTGCGTCTACTTGATGCGCTCGTGCGTATAACGCAGAACGAACACATGGTGCTTCGCAGTGCCGGCGCGTGCTGCTTCAGCGTGCTGACGAAGTGCATCACTGACAAGGCAATGCATGTCCTTGTTGAAAGGATTGTGCCGATGCTCGGAGATTCCACACTACTGCATCGACAGGGGGCCATGGAGGTGATCTCTCGTACGGTGCGTGTGCAAGATGAGCGGCTTTTGCCGTATGTCCTATTCCTTGTTGTCCCAGTGCTGGGCCGTATGAATGATAGTGATGAATCCGTGCGATTGCTCGCAACGAACACATTTGCTGAGCTTGTGAAGCTTGTGCCGTTGATTCATGGTCTACCAGACCCACCGAACTTCTCCCCGGCCCTTCTTGCTCGACGGGAGGAGGAGAAAGCATTCCTATCGCAGCTCCTTGACGGCTCCAAAGTTGAACCATACAAAGTGCCTGTGGAAATGAAGGTCCAGCTGCGGCCTTATCAGCAAGATGGCGTAAGCTGGATGGCATTTCTTGCTCGGTACCAACTGCATGGCATCTTGTGCGATGACATGGGGCTAGGAAAAACATTGCAGTCAATCACACTCTTGTCCTGCAAGCACCATGAGCGAAGTCAGCGTTGGGCTCAGACACAAGCGGCAGATGCACGTCCTGTACCATCGCTTATTATTTGTCCACCGACGCTTACAGGCCACTGGGTGCACGAGATCCGACAGTTTTCGCCCAATCTCACACCTTTGCTGTATGCGGGCCACCCCAGCGACCGAGCTCGGCTCAAGTCGCAGATCGACAAAGTTGATGTCGTTGTCATGTCGTACGATGTGGTGCGGAATGATGTACAAGATCTCGCACCGCGCTCATGGTTCTACTGTATTCTTGATGAAGGCCATGTTATCTGCAGTCCGAAGACTAAGACGACACGATCTGTCAAGCAAATCCAGGCGCAGCACAGGCTGATTCTGTCTGGAACCCCGATCCAAAACAATGTGCTAGAGTTGTGGAGCTTGTTTGACTTTTTGATGCCGGGCTTCTTGGGCTCGGACCAGTCGTTCCATGAGCGCTTTGCGCGGCCTGTGCTGGCGTGTCGCTCAGGCAAGCCTAGTGCTTCGGACAAAGAAGCAGCGACGCTTGCGCTGGAAGCGCTGCATAAGCAGATTGTGCCTTTCCTTTTACGGCGTTTGAAGGAAGACGTATTGAATGATTTGCCACCGAAAATCATCCAAGACGTCGAGTGCGAGCTGAGTGATGTGCAAAAGAAGCTTTATGACGAATTTATCAAGTCTAAGGACCGAGAATCTGTGGAAGATGCCCTCGTGGAGACGGCAAGGAAAGGAAAGAACGACAACGGAGATGACGACGTCGGTAGCGGTGGCGGCGATGATGATGACGACGACGACAAGTTGCCTCAGCAGCACGTGTTCCAGAAACTCCAGTACTTGCGCAAGCTTGCGAATCATCCGTCACTGGTACTAGACCCCGCGGTACCAGCGCAAAAGAAACTGCTTGATCAGGTCAATGCAAGTCGCGGTACCCTCGCAGGATTAATACATGCACCGAAGCTCCAAGCACTGCGGCAGCTGCTTCTGGATTGTGGCATTGGTGTCGAGTCGCAGAGCAACGATGCCGCATTGATTGGCGCTGATACTGGCGCATCCGTTTCGCAGCATCGCGTGCTTATTTTCTGTCAAATGAAGCAAATGCTCGATGTGATTGAGCGCGACTTGTTCCGTGCGTTGATGCCCAGTGTGACATACCTGCGACTGGATGGCAGTGTGAGCAGTGATCGTCGGCATGGCATTGTTCAGTCGTTTAATGCGGACCCCAGTATTGATATCTTGCTACTTACGACGTCCGTCGGTGGTTTGGGTTTGACGCTGACCGGCGCTGACACTGTGATTTTCGTCGAGCATGATTGGAATCCCATGAAAGATTTGCAAGCCATGGATCGTGCGCACCGTCTGGGCCAGAAGAAAGTCGTGAACGTGTACCGACTCATCACGCGCGACACACTCGAAGCGAACATTATGGGTTTGCAGCAGTTTAAGATGAACATTGCCAACTCAGTTGTGACGCAGCAAAACAAGTCGATGGAGAACATGGACACAGACCGCATTCTCGACTTATTTGGGCCGGCAGCAGCTGAGCCTGCCATTGGCCAGGCCTCTGTGTCGGCGCAGAACGCTAAAAGCAAAACGAAGGGCATCAGTCAGAAGGCTTTGCTTGCGAGTCTCCAGCAGACGCCGGACGTTCACAATGACGAGGAGTATGCGGATATGGAACAATGGCGACCTACCGCATCGTGACAAGAGAATCTATAGAAGGTTAGTAGCATCAACTGGGGAAGCCACGGCCCAAATGCCTGCAATGTCTAGATCAAACTGTACGGTGATATCGCGTTTGCTTCCACGGACAGACGTGCCATGCGAACCAGGAAGGGAAGAAGTGCGTCGAAGTGCACTGGGACCCTGTGTCGCAGGGGATGCAGGCTCTTCTTCCACTACATCCTGACTATCCGGCAAGAGAGGCGGCTCAATTAGAGCGGATATGCCCACGGTGAGGATCTTCTCGCGCATCATCGATATCTGATCTTCTGCAACAACGCCCGTATTAGTTAGCACGAACGAGTCAAACGGGATAGTGATCGTCTGCCAAGCATTTCCCTGGCTGTCATCGAGGAAAAGTCGGTGCTGGTACAAATCTGTTGTAACGGGTCCATCCGTCTGAATGTTGACAAAGAACAACGGTAGATTTGATGCATGGCCTGTCATGCCAGCATGTGTGAGACCCAAAGCATCGATGGCGCGCGGGATCGCTGGACCTGTTGGATCACTAGCGTGCAACGCTGAGCGCAGAGAGTGCGTCCTGGAATGTGAGGGAGAAATCGATGGCCCTGTTCCTTTCACTGCTGCTGTGCGATTGCGTACGAGGAGTGCAAGATACGGGTGGAATGATGTGTCCCATGTTTCCGTACTGAACAATGTAGGTCGTGACTGTATGTTAGAGAGAGAGAGAGAGAGAGAGAGAGAGAGAGAGAGAGAGAGAGAGAGAGAGAGAAAGAGAGCGAGAAACGAATCAAACGGCGGCGAAGCCGAGCCAACCTACCTTGTTTCGAAATGCGGCGTATCCACTGCGTTCCAAGGCGGATCCACGCGGGACCTGCGAGCTGAGAGTGCCATAGAAACGGCCAAAGGAAGCAGGCGTCTTTTTCTGCCCAGGATCGTCATGTTCAAGGGACATGTGGCAGCGAGAGAGTCCACCAATATCGGAGTCAGATCCAGTCGCAATCTGTGAGAGATCAGCAGAGTTGTTTATTTTGTAGAGGAGCTGCGACTGCGTTGCGTTTTCAGTGGCCGACACTTCCATGCGCATGATGCGTGCTGCCTCACTTTGCCATCCTAGAAGAGAGCGCCGGAACGCCTGACTGAAGCGTGAAAGCAACGACATGATCGTTTCAATCTGGATGGCAGATGAATCGTGATGAGAATCTGTGGGAACGTACGCCCTTTGAGCACACGGACCAGGATGAAAGTGTCGTTCCTTGGGGGTTCCCTCAAAGCGCCACCCACCCACTCACTTACACACCAACGGCGGCGGCGCATGGGCCCTTTGGCCGTGCGCGCGTCTGCCGATTGTGTGGAGGGAGGAGTAAGCAAGAACAGCAGGCAAGTCAATTGCTGGCCAGCAGTTGAAAGGGAGGAAGCGGCTGGATGGATGCACGTGCATGCCACGTGATATGAAGAAGAGGGCCCTCGTTGGTTGGTGGAGAGTCGTTCGTGTTCCATGGGCTAGGTGTGCATAAAGTGGCGAGTGGTGGCGCCTGACGTTCAGAGAAGAAGGAACAAATTGCATACGCTTGTGTCTAAGGCTGGTGGTGTATGTCACTCGCTGCAAGGTCCAGCATGTCAACAATGGCGCGAAATTCGCTCGTACGGGCGCTGCATACGACTGCGCGGCGTGCGGATATGCCGCGATCGCCGTTCCAAGTATTCGTCGAGACGCTGCGTCAGGAACTGACAAAATCGCGCGAGTTCCAGGACAATATCAAGCAGCTGCAGGGCGAATCAGCCAAGTTCCAGGATACCGAGACCATGCGCAAAGCGCGCGAAGCGTACGAACGAGCACGCATCGTGTCGTCTATCAAGCACAACCCCCGCCTGCAAGCTGCCGCTGAGCAGTTGCGCAAGAGTGGGGGCCAAGTCAGCTCGGCCATCGGCACGACGCTCCGTCAGATGGAGGAAAGTGAACTGATGCGCTCGCTATCGGCCATGTCAAGTCGGCTGCGCCAGCAAATCGAAGACTCCACGGCGCCTGTGCGCAATACGGAGGTGTACAAGGCGTTTGCGGAGACGATCAACGAGGCGTTTGACGACGGCAGTTCTGCGATTGATATCCGTATCGCGCACGGAACCAGTGCTGCTGATGCACGGCGCTTAAAGCGAGAGACTCGGTTGCGCAAGATTGGCCGCCGTCCGCCTGTGCATGATGTGGACGCTGAGCCTGTGGATCCCATTGTTGCTGCCGCAGCCGCTGCAGGAGAAGCGGCCGGTCGTGAGACAGCCGATGATGCTGGGGTGGGTAGCGACGGTACTTCATCTTCCTCGCCGTCACCGTCATCGTCAGCCAGTGCACAGCCACAGAAACAATTGGGCGGGTACGCAGTGCGTCTAAATCGTGTCAGCGAGAATACTGAGGCGGGAGGTGACCTTGTTTTGGCGCCTGAGTCAGCCCAAGGATCGCGATGGAGCAGGTTTGCACAGGAAAGCCCCATCATGCGTCGTTTGCATGATTGGCACGAGCAGTACCAGGACTCGGAACATCCATTTATTGAACGACTGCGTGGTGTGACGAATCGCGTCGCTTCATGGTTCGAGGAGAATGAAACAGCGCAGGTCGTGCGGGCCATCAAGCAGCTGGATCCCTCATTCACACTCTCAGGCTTCACGATTGATCTGCGTGAATACGTGGTTCCAGAAGTGCTGGATGCGTACCACACGGCGCAGCGGCACTTGCTGCGCCAATGGTGTGGTGAGGCCACGTACAACGTGCTGATGGCTACGCTCGATCCATACTTGCAGCGTGGCTACATTGCCGATGGCCGAATCCTCGATTTGTCCAATATTGAGATTGTGCAGGGCAAGATCCTCGAGACTGGTCCGATGCCTGTGCTTGTCATCAGTTTCCAGACACAGGAGCTCATGTACTTTACGGATCCCAAGACGCGCGAGATCATCGATGGCAGCGTTGAGCAAGCGATCCAGTGCCGATACGCGATGGTCCTGACTCGTTTGGAGGCAGAGTTGCAAAACGAGGTGACCGGTGGCTGGAAGATCATTGAGCTTGCTCGCCGGGGACAAACTGCATTCATGTAGAAGAGCAAGAGAGAGAACACTTGTGGCATACCAGCTTACTAGCCTGTCTACCAGTCTATCTACTCATTCATTTATGTGTACATGGATCGCAGGCTAGAATGCCATCATAGTCGGCGTAGGGATATTCCCACTCGATCAAAAAGTCCCGTATACTTCCTGCTAGCTTGCCTCGCGAGCGCACGCTATGCTTGCCTGCTCCCACACACACATAGGCGAGACCTCGGAATCCCTCGGACTCTAGCGCGAGAAGAAACTGCTCGCATGTATCCAGAGCCTCGCTAACGTGCAAACCATGCAGGTCCAACACAGCCTCAGTCCGCTCGTCCATCGAGAGGGACGAGCCAGCGACCTGCGGCTTTGCCACACCCAAGCAGAGACCCAACGCAGAGCCTATCCATCGGCCACGCAGGCCGCGAGCACCTCGTTCCTGGCTCGCTTGTGCGCTTGCGCCCCAACCGCCGGCATCGCCGCCAGCACCGACCTGGAGCCGCTCGCGCAAGCGCTCATGACGCGCATGCAATACGGCCAGCGTGGTTTTCCAGGCATCTTGGTTCTTGGGCTGTGCCGCACGGATCTTGCCGGTATCGATGGCCAAAGCACTACCCGTCGACAAGGTCGGCAGAAGCGAAGGCGGTCGTAACGGGATGCGGTGACTCTGTACAGGTCGCGGGGCCGTGGCTGTTCTTGCCTGCTTAGTGCTGGGGACAGTGGGCGCCACGGCAGTTGAAATAGCCGATGTTGTCGACTTGGTCGGTGCATGTTTCGCAGCGACAGCCCACGGCGTTTGTGACGCATCGAGTTTCGGTCGCTCGATCCACGCACCCTCCTGCTCCTGCTCCAAGTCCTGGAAGGGCGCGGGCGGGGTTGGTGCAATGACAAGGCTCTGAGCGAGCATGGACAATGCGTCATAGTCATGGAGGAAGTAGCATGGATCATTCAAGCACTGGCCACGGAGCCAGAAGCGGCACAGTGCCTTGTTGAGATCGTGTGAGAAGCGGCAGTCACTCCGGCGACACTCGCCTGCAAGGAAGAAGCGACACACACGTGTCGTTGTGTCGTCGACTCCTGAGGAGGTTGGCGGCTCCATGGCCAAGAGGTCCCGCCCCGCCTCATGCGCCTCTTTGATTACTTGCAGAGCTGCGCTCACATCGTAGTGACTGCACTCCAACGCATGCTGGATCAGACGCGACGTCTGTTCAAGCCGGACCGCAGGATCAGCTTCGTTGATAAAGAGGCCTTGATTATGCGCAAGAAAGACGCTGCAAAACACCTCAAGTGGCGTCAGCATTGGTGCGCTCGCCTCAACCTGGAGCGACAACGTGCTTATGTCGGGGGGCGAGTCCAGTGGATGCAAGCCTGCATCTGCCGCAGCGACGCCCGCATAGATATCAGCAGCTGATGGGCCATACATCACCATATTGCTCGTAGCATCGCCATTACCGCTGCGGGCAAATGGAGAAAACTCGTCATCATCATCGTCATGGAGATCAGGCGCGACGACTGCGTTCGTAGAAGTCACGACAGGATGTGCTGTGGCAGCTGAAGACGAAGGCACAGCATATGCTACCGGAAGGGCGCCTCGTGGGCGAAATTCAGGCACATGTGCATGGATCTGACGCGTTGCCGCCGTGGCCGTGCTTGTCGCCGCTGTCGACGCGGGGGTATAAAGCGACGAAGAACATGGGGATGATGGTGTAGAACACGATAGCACCTGCGGCACTGGTGTAGACTGTGCTAGGGTATCGTCGCGGTGACGGAGCATGAGAGCGAGGGCAGCTGCATCGAGTTCTGAGTCAGACTACACTGTGTCAGAAAATGATTGCACGCACCATACGCTGATGAAGAACACGGTCAACCTGCACACGTAAAATATCGTGCAAGGCCGTGCATGCTTCATCGTCGGCATCGCGCGATTCTTCTAGCTGCGCGAGCAGAGCGTTTTCCGCTTCTTGGTATGTCGCCTTGTCACAGTGCCGACCGAACAATGCATGCAGGTATGCACGCACGTGAACATGCTCACCCGTTGTCATAAGCCAAGGCGTGGGGCCAGATCCTAGGGGTGCTTTAGTGTGTCGCGCTGGTCGTACGTGTCGCCACCGCTGCTGCTGTCTCTTATACACATCTCCGAGCCCACGAGACTAGGCATGATCT
>OJLB01000125.1_pt1 | contig 52285 bp, 43 predicted proteins | sample 1596861 | NCBI WGS metagenome assembly OJLB01 (sample SAMEA3904681, study PRJEB24821) | metagenome | biome: Builtin; feature: hospital; material: surface | place: USA | collected 2013-06-06
CAGTACTTACCGGTGTTAAGATAAATGGTAATCCGGTGAATACGGCTTCAGTAACTATCACTTGGAACAGCTTGCCACCAAATGCTACGGGTAATGCGAGTGGTACGGTAACTATCGCACCTAATACCCCAGCAGGTACTTACACGATTAGCTATACTGTTTGCGAACGCCTCAATGGCAACAGCAACTGCCAGTCAGTTACTTCGCAAATTACTATAGGTGGAGGTAGCTTAACGGCAACATCAACTAATTTAACACACCCTAATGGTACACAAGGTGGTACTACTACCGGCACAGTACTTACCGGTGTTAAGATAAATGGTAATCCGGTGAATACGGCTTCAGTAACCATCACTTGGAATAGCTTGCCACCAAATGCTACGGGTAATGCGAGCGGTACAGTAACTATCGCACCTAATACCCCAGCAGGTACTTATACAATTAGTTATACTGTTTGTGAACGCCTTAACGGCAACAGCAACTGCCAATCAGTTACTTCGCAAATTACCATAGGTGGCGGTAATATGACCGTAACACCAACTCAATTGATAGTGGCAAATGGCGCTACAGGAGGTACTTCAGTAAATAATGTATTGACAGGAGTAACTATTAATGGTAACCCTGTAAATACTAACTCGGTAACCATCACTTGGAACAGCTTGCCACCAGGATTTACAGGTACTAACAGCGGTACTGTTACCATTCCAGCGAATACGCCAGCAGGTACTTATACAATTAGCTATACTGTTTGCGAACGCTTGAATCAAAACAATAACTGTAAGACAGTAACTAGTACTATTATAGTAGGAAATGGCAATATGATAGTAGTTCCTACTCCTATAACAGTGCCTAATGGTACTATTGGCGGCACTTCTACACCAAGTGTATTGACAGGAGTAGTGCTTAACGGCAATAGCAATCCAGCTCCTAATACAGTGTCTATTACTTGGAATACTTTGCCACCGCGAGCAACAGGTAATAACGATGGTACTGTGAATGTAGCTCCTAACACCCCAGCAGGTACTTATACAGTAAGTTATACTATCTGCGAGGCACTTAACAACGGTCATTGTACTACAGTAACTAGTACTATCACGATAGGTGGAGGCGTGCTAACCGTTACTCCGGTTACTACCCTAACAGTAGCTAACGGCGCACAAGGCGGTACCACTACCAGTTCAGTACTGACAGGGGTTAGCCTAAACGGACAGCCAGCTAACAGTCAGTCGGTAACGATTACTTTCACAGGCTTGCCTGCAGGGGTAACTAGCAATACTAACGGACAGTTGGTAGTAGCACCAGGAACACCAGCTACTAACACTACTATCTATTATACAGTATGTGAAACCCTTAATGCTAATAATAACTGTCATACTTATAGCACTACTTTAGTGATAGGTACGCCAAACCTTAGTGTGACACCGCGCACTTATACTATTCCTGATGCTACTGTAGGTGGTACTACTAGCAGTGTGTTAGAAACGGTAACCATAGACGGACATACGCCAAGCAGTCAGTCAGTAACGATTACTTTTGGCAATCTGCCAGTAGGTATTCAAACTACTATTTCAGGTGGATTTAGAGTACCAGCAGGTACACCGACAGGTATACATACTGTTACTTATACTGTATGCGAAGTGTTGAATCCGGATCATTGTGTAACAAGCATTGCTACTATAGCAGTAGGCAATGTGCCAGTGGTAACACCTAATGCCTTTACCTATACCGGCACCGCTACGGTTACCACACCAAGTATATTAGACGATGATACAGTAGGTACCCAATCGGCTACAACAGGTACAGGTGGTAATGTGGTAATCAATATTACTAGTACACCTACCGGAACTGTAGTGCCAAGTTTGGATGCTAACAACGGAAGAGTAACTATACCAGCAGGAACCCCACCAGGTATTTATACTATAACCTACGATGTTTGTACAACAGCTACTCCAACAGCTTGTACTCCAGGGGCAGTAGTTATTACTATACCAAATGTGCCAGTGATAACCCCTGATGATATGGTATATACTGATACTACTACCACTACAGTGGGCAATATATTGACCAATGATAGGGTAGGTACCCAATCGGCTACAGCAGGTAATGGTGGTAATGTAAGCATTACCGTTACTATACCAGCTACTCCTAAAGCACCAGGAGCTACTGTACCAACGCTTAATCCTAATACAGGAGTAGTGACCGTACCAGCAGGTACACCATCAGGTACTTATACGATTACTTATAAGATATGTACGACTGCTACACCTACCAGCTGCGATACAGGGGTAGTAACTATCACGGTATCGGGTACTGTAACCGAGGCACCAGATACTAACGATGTAACGGCTTATACTCGTATCAATACACCGGTAACAGTAGGGGTAACTAGCAGTACAACTGTAACGGTAAGCATACCATCGCAACCAGCTAACGGAACTGCTGTAAGCAATGGTGATGGTACTATAACTTATACGCCAAACAATGGCTTTAAGGGTACTGATAGCTTTGAGTACAGTTTGTGCAACGCGGCAGGTTGTCGTACCGCTACTATAAGTGTACGCGTAACCAGCGAGTTGATAATCTACAACGGAGTATCAATAGGGGGTAGTGATAAGAATAACCACTTCCATATTGAAGGCATAGAAAACTATCCTAACAACACGGTAAGAATTTACAACCGTTGGGGAGTGAAAGTCTTTGAAATGAGCGGTTATAATAATACCACTAAAGCATTCAAGGGAGTATCGGATGCTCGTGCTACCTTAGAAGCCTCAGACAACTTACCACAAGGTACTTATTATTACATCATCGAGTATGTAGATGAACATAATAAAACACAAACCGAAACCGGTTGGTTGTACTTGAAGAAAAATTAGCAAATTTGTTAATTAGCGAATTAGCAGATTAGGAAATTTAGTAGATTTTCTAATCTGCTAATTTGCTATTTAAAAATAAAGTTGTACTTTTGTGCCTTAAAACATTAGATAATCGACAAATTGGCAAATTAGCAAATTGGTAAATTATCTAATCGACACATCATATTAATGAATTTATTTGAACAATTAGGTCTTGATGAACCTATCCTCAGAGCCATAACTGATATGGGCTTTGAAACTCCTTCTGAAATCCAACAAAAAGCCATTCCTACCCTCTTAGAAGATGATACCGATATGGTAGCTTTAGCCCAAACGGGTACTGGTAAAACAGCTGCCTTTGGCTTCCCTCTTCTGCAGCTTATCGATACTGATAGCAAGCTTACACAAGGGCTTATCCTTTCGCCTACGCGCGAACTTTGTTTGCAAATTGCTTCAGAATTGAAAAATTACGCTAAATATTTGCCTAAGGTGAATGTGGTAGCGGTATACGGTGGCGCGAGTATAGAAGAACAAGCGCGTAGCCTGAAAAAAGGGGCACAAATAATAGTGGCTACCCCAGGGCGTATGCAGGATATGATACGCCGTAATTTTGTGGATATTAGCCATATCAACTACTGTGTGTTAGACGAGGCTGATGAGATGCTCAATATGGGCTTTTATGAAGATATAACCGCTATTTTGTCGCATACCCCTAAGGAGAAAAGTACGTGGCTTTTCTCGGCTACGATGCCTAATGAGGTTGCGCGGATAGCTCGTCAGTTTATGCGTAAACCTATCGAGATAACTGTCGGCACACGCAATCAGGCGAGTAGCACCGTGCAGCACGAGTATTATGTAGTAAATGGGCGACATAGGTATCAGGCACTCAAGCGATTAGCAGATGCCAATCCTGATATTTTCTCGGTAGTTTTCTGTCGTACTAAGAAAGATACGCAAGCCGTAGCTGAAAAGTTGATAGAAGATGGCTATAATGCAGCGGCTCTACACGGCGATTTGAGTCAGAATCAGCGCGATTTAGTGATGAAGTCCTTTAGAGCCCGCCAAATACAAATGTTGGTGGCTACTGATGTGGCAGCTCGCGGTATAGATGTAGATGATATTACCCACGTGATACATTACCAGCTTCCTGACGAGATAGAGACTTATAACCACCGCAGTGGGCGTACTGGTAGAGCTGGTAAGTCGGGTATTTCGATGGTTCTCGTACCTAAAAGTGAGCTTAGGAAGATAAAGGAGATAGAGAAGATTATCAAACAACCTTTTGAGCAGAAGGCTTTGCCTACGGGCATTGAAATATGCGAAATACAGCTATACCATTTGGCTAACAGTCTGAAGAATGTAGAGGTCAATCCGGCTATAGAAGATTATTTGCCTGCCATTTACAAGGAATTGCAACACATAGACCGCGAAGAGCTTATCAAAAAAATATTTGCGGTAGAGTTTACTCGCTTCTTTAATTATTACAAAAATGCTGAAGTTTTGCCAGAAGAAGACGCAAAAGAAAGCAGAAAAGGAGGCGATAGCGGTGAGGTGCGTTACTTCATCAATATAGGTGAGCGCGATGGTTATGATTGGAAGACACTTAAGGACTTTCTGAAGGCTACGCTCAACTTAGGAAAAGATGATGTCTTCAAAGTAGATGTAAAAAATAGCTTTTCTTTCTTTAACACTGAAGCAGACCAAGTCGACTTGGTGATGAGTACTTTTGCTGATTTTAAAATGGACGGCAGGTTTATCAATGTAGAGATTTCTGACAAAGGGACAGGACGTTCGCGAGGTGATAAAAAAGGCGGCGAAGGCAGGAAAAGAGGAGAAGATAAGAAGAAAGGTGAGAAGAAAGGCGAGAAGAAAGGCGAGAAGAAAGGCGAGAAGAAAAGTCGTAAGCAGAAGACTGTAGAGGCTTTTGAACAGGCATTTAAGAAAAAGAAAAAACGAAAATAAACCTTACTAACCAACTATTGCAATGTTAGACTATATCATTGAAAAAGACAAAGAATGGCTATGCTATCTGAACCAGATGGGCAGTACAGAAGCCGATGCGGTGTGGTTGGTGATTACCAACGAACTTGCCTCTATTCCGCTCTATGCTTTTCTGTTGTATTTGTGCTGTAAGTATTTTCATTGGAAGAAAGTACTGCTGATATTGGTGTGTATTGCCTTAGTAGTAGCTACTACCGACCAATTAGCTAATATATTTAAGCACGGCTTTCAGCGGTTGCGCCCCTGCCACGATGAGACCCTCATAGACCGTATGCGAATGGTAATTTGCGGAGGTAAGTATGGTTTTTTCTCGGCGCACGCTAGCAATACAATGGCTGTAGCGGTCTTTTTTAGCAAGCTACTGAAAGAACGCCTAAGGTATATCACTCCTTTTTTGCTATGCTGGTCGTTAGTGGTTAGCTATAGTCGTATTTACTTAGGGGTGCACTTCCCTGGAGATGTGTTGGTAGGCCTGACTATAGGCGCTTTGTTGAGTTTGTTATACTACCGACTTTTTCTTTGGCTTGAAAAGAAAATGCTATGAAAGAAGATTTCTTGCATTATCTTTGGAAATACAAAAAGGTACCTCTCAGTTGCCAACTTAGTACAGGAGAAATGCTTGAAATACTGTCGTTTGGGCAATATAATACCCTTTCAGGAGCAGACTTTTTCAATGCAAAGTTGCTGATAGACGGGCAACAATGGGCGGGCAATGTAGAGATGCATCTGAAGTCCTCGTATTGGTACGCACACGGACATCAGCAAGATCCTGCCTATCGCAATGTAATACTTCACGTAGTTTGGGAACACGATGTAGAGGTGTTTGATGCTAATAATCAGCCTATACCTACCTTAGAGCTTAAGAATGTGATAGCACCAGAGCTGCTCAGTCGTTATCAAACGTCATTAGGGGCGCCTTATGAGTTCATTCCGTGTGAAAAGGACTATAAATCGACTCCAGAGATGACATTATTGTCTTGGAATGAGCGGCTTTTTGTAGAACGATTGGAAGAAAAGTCCGTTTTTATAGCAGAAGTATGGCAAGAAGCCCAATGGGATTGGGAGAAAGTGTTATTTCTTCTTCTGTTGAAGTATTTTGGAGGGGTTGTAAATGGAGAGGCTTTTTTAGAGATAGGTAGGCAGTTAGATTTTTCGATTATTCGCAAGGAATGTAGTCACCCTTTGCATTTAGAAGCGTTGTTTTTAGGGCGCGCTAACCTATTGCCAGAAGAAGGAGAACATACTTATATAAAGGATTTGCAGCAGCATTACGCTTATTTGAAGCAGAAATACAATCTTCAAGACATTACTGCAATAATTAACTTCAGAGGCTTGCGTCCTCAGAGTTTCCCCACTATACGACTATCGCAGTTAGCACAAGTGTATGAGCAGCGCGAAAGTCTCTTTTCTAAAATCTTAGCGATAACGGATTGGCATAGTCTTTTAGTCTTGTTTAAGGTAGGAGTATCGGATTTTTGGGAGACGCATTACACTTTTCATAAGTTATCGCCTAAGGTGAAGAAGCCTATAAGTGCTACTTTGCTACAACTGCTGCTGATAAATGTAGTGATACCTATTCAGTATTTCTATTATAAGACCTTGGGTAAAGACATAACAGAAACATTGATAAAAACTATAAAGGGATTACCTGCAGAGCGCAACGGAGTGGTAGATGCCTTTCAGCACTTAGGCGCCAAGGTAGAGACGGCTTTTGATTCGCAGGTATTGTTGCAGCAACACAAGCAATATTGCAAAGGCAAGCGTTGCTTAGATTGCGCAATAGGGGTAGCTTTGCTACGGAAGAAATCTTAGCGAGATAATGCTAGGGCTACGTTGTAAGCACTCTCGAAAGCTAGAAGGTTAACCCCTGTGAAGAGGTGCTTGGCTTGGCAATAGGTAAGGAGTTTTTCGGTAGGTAAGTAACCGCCTATACCCCTAATAGCACTATAGAACTGCCGTTTTCCGGCTTCGTAGTCTGCTTGCAATGAAGAGTGCCAATCCTTTTCGGTGTATAGTTTTTTAATAGCTACCTCATCGTCCTCCTTCAGTCTGATTATTTTAGTTTGAGTATTGCTGAAGTCTAATTGATTACTTATTTGTTGGATGTCTTCTTGTACGGCAATGGCATAAAAGCCAACAGCCAATAAAGATTGTAGGTAATCTTTATTGACTGTAAAACCGCATTCTATAATTTGTATTTCTTGAGTCATTATCGAGTTAAAAGTTCGTTCATCGAGTGGATTATACGGTCAGCTTCTTGTAAGTTTTGACCTCCAGAGAGAGGATTTTGGAAGCCTATGCAATGCATACCTGCACTTTTAGCTGCTTTTACACCATTGGTGCTATCTTCTATTATGGTAAATTGCGTAGGGGGTAGGGCATACCATTCGGCTACTTTTAGGAATATCTCAGGATTAGGTTTACTGTACTTCACATCATCACCGCTCATAATCACTTCAAAATAGTGTTTAATACCTACCTGCTCAGTGAAAATCTCTATAAGTTTTCTACCAGAAGAAGAGGCTAATGACAGGTGCTTCCTCTCTGACTTAAACTGAGCTAATACTTCTTTGACGTGAGGTACTGGAGCTACGTGTAACTCTGGTAACTTCTGAAAGAAGTAATCTTTATGAAACTGTACTAATTCTTCGACGGTTTCGACTCTCTGAGCATCGTGTTTTATCTTTTGCCACATAGGGAAAGCTGACATACCTGTGAGGGTCTGTATATAAGCCCTATCCAAAGGGATATTTTTAAGCTGAAATACTTCATAAATCACCTGTTGGTGCATAGGCTCACTATCTAAGAGCACCCCGTCCATATCAAAGATAATGTGTGTCATTAAGCAGCTTCTTTTAGTTGTTTTCTAAAATCTTTTAAGAAGACATTACCAATACCTATTACCAAACCTACGAATGTCCAGATGGCTATAATCATCATACGTTTTGGTTTAGAAGGAGCGTTTGGCACACTTACGGGCTCAATAACGGTGAAAATAGGCTGGTCTTCTTTTAGCTTGATGCGTTTAGCTTCTAATTGTTTAGCTAACTCGGTATATACATTAGCCGCGAGGTTATATTCAGCTTGTAATTGTTGTAAACGGGTTTGGGGTAAGTTGCTAAATAGGTCGCGGTTGCGATCTTGAAACTGAGCCACTGCATACTGTTTTGCTTTGAAGTCTTGTTCGGCTTCAGTACAGCGTTTTTGCACAAAGTCATATTCTTCTTTAGCTTTTTGTAACTTAAATTCAGTAACAGTCTCTTGTAGTAGTTTTTGGGCACTTTGCAGCATTTGGGCAGCAGGTACCGCTTCAGGCATAATATATGAGAGAGTAATATACCCTTCTTTTTCATTAAGGTCTAACTTGATGTTATTGTCAATGCTGTTTAGTATACTTCTCTCTTCATTACTAATAGCTGTTACGGTTAGGCTATCGCTCATTTGGGGTTCAGCTGGTGGTGTACTACTTTTGAATATACCTATCACACGACCTAAAAGACTAGGCTTTGTATACTCCTTCATATATTCCTCATAAGTAATGTTTTTGCGAAAGTCTTTAAAGGTAAGAGGGGTTTGTATTAATTTCTTCTTAAAAGGAATACTCTCAATGATTTTAGTATAGGTAGTCAGCGGTACAGCATCACTACTACCTCCTCCTAAGCTGATACCTGCCATAGCAGCCAACCCGCTAAGTCCTCCACTAGCTTTATTGTCAGAGGTTTGGGGTATCATAATAGTAGAAGCAGTATATTCTTTAGAAGCAAACAAAGCTGCTAATATTCCGATCACTAAGAATATCAGTGTAAATAAAGCTATTGATTTTCGCGACTTCCATACTTTCTGTATGAGGCCTATCAAATCAATTTCGTCTTCTTTTATGGTAGTATTGTTTTCCATATATTATTTTGTAATTACATTATAAATTAGAACTCCCATAGTGGTAATTGCCGAGATGATACCTATGGTTTCTCCAGTGCTCATTTCTTTCTTTTCTGGTTTTGACGGCACGATGATAATCGCTCCAGGAGCTAATTCAGGGTAGTTTTTAAAGAATAGAGAGTTACGTGTAGACTTGATACTTCCATTAGCATATAGTACGTATATTGAGCGCTTTTTAGCTCTATTAGAAAATCCTCCTGCTTGGTCTATGTACTGGCGCAGAGATTGTCCTTTCTGGAAGCGCACCATTGACGGAGCTAATACCTCTCCGCGTATTTCTACCGTTTGTCTTTCTGAAGGTATAAGCAACATATCGCCCTCGTTGAGTAATAGGTCGTATTTGCTGTGCTTGTGTTTTAGTATTTTGCTTACGTCTATACCTATGCGGTATTCATTTGTCTTCTTAGCTACTTTTTTAAGTGACTTAGAACTTTCGGTACTCGTACTTTCTTGAGAGATGAGCTCATCTAAGAAATCTTCTTGTTGAATTTCTCCTTCTTCTGTCTTTTTACGCACAAGGGTAGCTCCTTCCTTATAGGCAAAAGGCGTAAATCCACCTACACGCTCTAATAAATCCGAAATGTGCTCATTTTTAGACTGAATGCTGTATACACCAGGGTATAGCACTTCACCCATTACTGATACCGTTTGTAAAGGCGTAAACCCTTTGATATATCGTACAGAAACCACATCGTTGGGTTGTAGTACCATTGCTTCTCCTTCAGATTTTAGTTCGTTGTTAGACGAAACTTTAAACGCTTGACTTAGTTTTTCAAAGTTACCATCATTTGTTTCCCTAAAAACTTCTATTACTGAAGGGTCAGCCCCATTAGAAAGACCTCCAGCTAGCGAAATCGCGTCTTCTACTGTCATATTTTCCATGTAAGACAGCTCTCGAGGTTTGTTTACAGCCCCTTCTACTTTTACGAATCGTTTAAATTGCAACGAATCTTTATAGAATATATACAAGCTATCGTTGTCTTTCAGCGTAATATTATGTTTGTTTTCAATCAAATCTTTTACCGAGAAGCTTAGCGTTTGATAATCTACACGGTTCTCTGTGCGGAAGATAAGTCCTCTGTTTAATGAGGCATCTTTCTTTACTCCATTAGCACGGTTTAGCAGGTCGAGGGCAGTCATACCTTCTTTGTATTCATATACCCCAGGCTGATATACTGCTCCCCCTATGCTTAGGCGATTTTGGTATTCATTTGTGATAGCGTGTACTTTTAGTCGGTCGCCGTTTTGCATTTTTAGCTTCGATATTTCGCTAAAATTTATCTCTTTCACCTCACGTTTAGCCTCTTTGATGCGTTCAAGCACTAAGGTATTAGTAAATGCATCAGAGGTAAAACCTCCAAAGAAACTTACTAAGTTAGCTAATGTCTCAGTGCTTAACATTTCATAAAAACCTTTGCGTTTCACTTGTCCTTCTACCCATACGCGGTTTTTGTAGGGGGGTACAATAATTACGTCTTGGTCTTGCAACCCTAAATTGCCTTTTTCAGAGCCATTGATAAGAAAATCGTAAATATCAAAGTTAGCTATTTTCTTACCTCCACGCACTAAACTAATTTCCCTAAACGACCCACTTTCTGAAGGCCCTCCACAAGCGTAGAGAGCGTTAAGTACAGTAGAGAGCGAACTGAGCGAGTAGGTACCAGGTACCATTACTTCTCCTATGATGTTCACTTTCACAGTGCGTACTTGGGTGATAGTTACTCCGGTATATATTTTAGCATAACTACCATCGGGAGCAGAAATACCCGAATAGATACGCTTTAAGAAAGAATTTATTTTGGCTTTCACTTCCGAAAAAGAGAGACCTGCTACGTGTATGCGTCCTACTCCGTTTAAGAAGATGTTACCTTCAGCATCTACTTTTTGTTTGAAATTACCTTCAGTAGCGCCCCATACTTCTACTAAAAGTTCGTCACCAGGACCTACTTGGTAGTTTTCAGGAGTAGCCATATTCAGGTTAGGAGTAAATGAAATCTTCGGATTTTTGAAGAAATCCATCCCGAATATCTCATTGTTTTTCTGTGGAGGTGTATTCTCTTTAGGTTCGTTACCGCTATAACCAAAGATATCTCTTTCGTCAGCAGGTTTGCGCAACTTGTCGGTTTCAGCAGTAGCTTTAGCAGTGCTTTTGGTAGCACTACCTAACTGCATAAGGCGTTGTCTTAGCTTCATAGCTTGAACTTCTTGCATACCACGTGCACGTGCCATAGCCACAAATTGGTCAATGGTATACCCCTGAGCTTGTGCGCGAGCCCAAGCAGTTTGTAGCTGGGTATCAGATAGGTTGTCTACATTCACCGATGTAACATCTACATTGTTGGTATTACCTACTTGCGCGCTAAGGCTTGCTACCCCGATGAACAAACATACTAAAAAGATTCTGAGTCTCAACATTTCTTATAAATACTTTTAGGGCGCAAAGATACAAAACAATTGATAATTAGCAATTAATAAATTAATAATTATTATCTTTGCACTTTAATTTTAACTCAAAACAAAATGCAAAACGGAATTTATGCTAAAATAACAACTCCTAAAGGGGTTATTTTACTGCGTCTTACGTATGATAAAACGCCTGCTACGGTCGGTAATTTCGTAGCCTTGGCAGAAGGCAAGATGAAAAACAGCCAAAAACCACTCGGAGTACCTTATTATGACGGACTTACCTTTCACCGTGTCATTCCTAACTTTATGATTCAAGGGGGTTGCCCTCTTGGTACAGGCACTGGCGAACCGGGCTATCGCTTCGATGATGAGTTTCACCCTGAACTTAAGCACAATAAACCAGGGGTGATTTCAATGGCAAATGCAGGGCCTGGCACCAATGGCAGTCAGTTTTTTATCACTCACGTACCTACGCCTTGGCTCGACGGCAAGCATACAGTTTTTGGTCAAGTGATAGAAGGACAATCAGTAGTCGATGCCGTAGCACAGGGTGATACTATCGAAAAAATAGAAATCATCAGAGTAGGCGAGGAGGCACAACAGTGGGATGCCGTTCGTGCTTTCCAATCGTTAGAAGAAACAAAAGCAGCACGCCTTGCAGAGCAAAAACGCCAAAACGAAGAAGCTTTTGCTAAAGAAACAGCAGGATTCGATAAGACCGAAAGCGGGTTATACTATCAAATCACACAACACGGCAACGGCAAAAAAGCGCAAGCCGGACAAAAGGTAGCTGTGCACTATACCGGTATGCTACTCGATAAAACGGTGTTCGATAGCTCTTACCGCCGCCAACAGCCACTTAGTTTTACAGTGGGCGTGGGACAAGTAATTGAGGGCTGGGACGAAGGTATCCTTCTCCTTCACGAGGGCGACAAAGCGCGCTTAGTTATCCCTTCAGAGCTTGCTTACGGAGCTTCTGGTGCTGGCGGAGTTATCCCTCCTCACGCTCCTCTTATCTTCGATGTCGAATTAGTAAAAGTAAACTAATACTGATAATAGCAAATAAAAAGTCGGTTAAGCTCATAACTTAACCGACTTTTTTTATTTGTCTTTCGTCTTTTATCCAAACACGTGCATTGCTTCAAAGGCTACTAAGGTTAGGTAACCTAATACGAAGCCTAATAATGCCATCCAAAGGATATTTTTAGCGTACCAGAAGAAACTGATTTTTTCCATACCCATTGCTACTACACCTGCTGCCGAACCGATAATCAGCAAGCTACCTCCTGTTCCAGCAGAGTAAGCAATAAAGTGCCAAATACCGTTGTCTAATCCTTCTTGGAACATACCCATACTTGCCGCCACTAATGGTACGTTGTCAATCACTGCCGAAGCAAATCCTAACAGAAGTACTACTATGTTTTTGCTTGGGATAGCGCTATTAAGGTTTTGTGCAAAGTTAAATAGCGTACCGATAGTTTGTAGTGAGGCAACTGCCAATAGTATTCCTAAGAAGAATAAGATACTCGAAAACTCTATACGGCTAAGGGCGCGGTGTATACCAAATTTCTCTTCATCTTCTTCATTTAGTTCTTTAGGTTTAAGTTTTTCACCCACAAACCACATAGTAGCCAAAGCGAAAAGCATACCCATATAAGGAGGAAGGTGTGTAATCGATTTGAAGATAGGCACAAAGATAATAGCGATAATACCTATCACTAAAACAGGAGTACTGCTTTTATAGGTTATACCTTCTTGGTCGTTACCAGCATTTAATTGACCTCTAAATACAGGCAAGAAAGAAGCGATAAGTAGCGGTACCACTAAGCATATAGTTGAAGGGATAAGTACATATTCTACTAATTTAGCCGCACTTACTTTGTTTTTCACCCATAACATAGTAGTCGTTACGTCTCCAATAGGCGACCACGCACCTCCCGCATTAGCCGCAATTACGATAAGCGAAGCATACCAAATGCGCTCTTTTTGGTCAGGGATAAGTTTGCGTACGATAGTTATAAGGATAATAGTAGTAGTAAGGTTATCGATGATAGCCGATAAGAAGAAGGCGATAACACCAATAATCCATAGCAGTTTTACCTTGCTTTTAGTGCGGATAATACGTTTGATAATTTCAAAACCGCGGTGCATATCAATCACCTCTACGATGGTCATCGCGCCGATTAAGAAGAAAAGGATTTCGGCTGTTTCAGCCAAGTTGTGTTGTAGAGCAGCATCTATAGCAGTGGCGTTACCTTCGGGCGTATTACTTACAGGGAAGAGCTCGCCATTCATAATATGCATTACATCAATGTTTGATACTTTTAGTATCGTCCAGCATATCACGGCCATAGCCAAAGCCGAAATTGTTTTGTCTACTCTAATCTGATGTTCAGTAGTAATACAAAAATAACCAATAAAAAAGATGGCAATAATCCAAGATTCCATATATACTAATTTTTTTATTAAAATTTAACGCCGCAAATATACAAAATCTTTTTATTACTTTCCAAATATTTTTTGATTTATATTAGTAGTTAGTCGTTAGTTATTAGTCTTTAGTCGTTAGATTATTGTCGCTTTCTAACGACTAGCGACTAAAGCCCAGCCTTATACACTACTTCTTGTACTCGCTGTCTTATCAATTTGTTTATCAGCAATTTGTTTTCAGCCGAAGGGTAAGTCCGGTTAGAGAGGAAGACCACTACTATTTCGTTTATAGGGTCTGCCCAAGCAAAGGTACCCGTAAAACCTGTATGTCCAAAGCTTTCCATTGGCACACAGCCGCAGGTAGGCCCTGCCTTGCCTAATTGAGGTTTGTCGAAACCTAAGCCGCGTCTGTTCCCTTCCGTGCAATAATTACAAGTGTTAAATAGCTGTATAGCTTGCGGTTGCAAATACCACGTACCACCATAATACCCTTTTTGTAGGTACATTTGCATCATCTTAGCCACATCGTCAGCAGTGCCAAAAAGCCCCGCGTGTCCACCTACACCGCCGAGCAAAGCAGCTCCTTGGTCGTGCACATAGCCGCGCAACTCCTGCCCTCTAAAAGTCTTTTCATCTTCAGCAGGAGCTATATTTGTTATCGGGAAGCGCTCCAAAGGTAGGTAAGTCAGCTGATAAGCCCCCAATTCTCGGTAAAAATGCTTTTGTACCGCTTCTTGCAGGGGCTTTTTCGTTTTCTTCTCTATAAAAAGTTTAAAATAGTAGTACGGCAGGTCGCTGTACAGATACTTCTTGTCTTTTATCAGATTGCTGTCGTCTATACGCTTGTAAATACTATCCGTAAACCCTTCTCTTAAATACAAATCCTTCGCTACTTGGGTAGGGAAGGAATCGCTGGCGGTAGTACTATAAAATTCTGGCAATGGCTTTTTGTTCTTGTCGAGGGTTTGGTTGAAAAACGGTATCCACGACTGAAACTGTGCGTAGTGCGAGAGCACCTCCTTCATTGTCATCCCTCCCTTGTTAGTATCTTTTAGCCTCGGCAGCAAATCCTCAAAAGTGTCATTAGGCCTAAAATCCCCTTTGGTGTACAGCCGCATCAGTTCGGGTAGGGTCGCTAGTATTTTCGTCAGCGAAGCAAGGTCGTATATCGTATGGTCATTTACTTTGTGTGCAGGATTGTAGTCTAAGGTGCCAAAGTTTTTCCGATAGACTATTTTTCCTTTTTTAGCTACCAATATTTGCATTCCTGGGGTCATCTTTTGGTCAATGGCCTCTTGGGCTATGCTGTCTATGGTCTTGAGCTTATCCGAACTAAGTCCCACACTCTCAGGCAGTCCGTAGGCTAAACGCCCTATTTTAGGGGTTTCTACCGAGGTGCCTGCAGGTAGGTCAGGGTGGGCAGACACAGGTAGCACGCCTTTCCCTTCTATCGCCCCAAAGAGCAGCTGAGCCGCTTTCTCTTGGGCTACTTTATGGTTCTGATACGCAAATACAATACCCTCCAATGGGTGTATGTGCTTTACGTTTAGCATAGCGTAAGGACGCGTAAATACGGTCAGTATAGTCTTCTTTTTCTTAGCGATATGCTCTAACCATTTTAGTTCATTTTCACTGAAGTTATAAGCGTCCCACGGAGTTTTGTCTGGTTTGTGCAACCCGATGATTATAGTGGTGTAGGGTTCTATAGCCTCGTATAGTTGTGCTTCATTTTTAGGCTCTATAAGGGCTACATCAGCATATTTCTTTAGGGTGCTGTAGAAAGTCCAACCGCTGTCGTTGCCAAATTTCACATAAGCTATTTTCTGTTTGTCTAACTGCTTTAGCGGTATAATCTGACTCTTGTTTTGGGCTACTGTCAGTGCGTTTTCAAATATTGCTTCAGTCAGTAGGTCATCTTCAGTCGTATGCAGTTCTTTGCTCACAGTTGCCTCATCTATGGGGGTGAAGGTGGTCAGCCCTACTTTGTATTTAGCCATTAGTATTTTCTTAACCGAGTGGGCTAAACGCTCCTCGCTAATACGCTTGCTTTGGTAGGCTTTTTTCATCGCCTCGAAGCCTTTAGGCAGATTGCTCGGCATCAGTAATATATCGTTTCCAGCCAAAAAAGCCTCTACTTCTACCTCGCCTATAGGCAGGTATTCCGATACGCCTTTCATTCCGAGCGCATCGGTAAAGATAAGCCCCTCATACCCCATTTTTTTCTTTAGCAAATCAGTGATAATTGTTTTAGAAAGTGATGAGGGCAACCCGTTTTTAGGCTCTAAGGCAGGCACGTTTAGGTGACCTACCATTACACTCGCTACGCTTTTAGAAAGGGCTCTAAAAGGATAGAGTTCTACTTCTTCCAAGCGGTTAGCCGTAAAGTTGATAGTAGGTAGTGTTTTATGCGAATCTTTCGCTGTATCGCCGTGTCCAGGGAAGTGCTTAGCACTGCCCAGCACCCCTACCGACTGCATTCCTCGGGTAAAGGCAAGCCCTTTTTGGGCAACATTCTCTTTGTCTTCCCCAAACGAGCGATTGCCTATAATAGGGTTCGCCGGATTAGTATTGATGTCGATGTCTGGTGCAAAGTTAAACTGCATACCTATTTGCTTGCAGTGCAACCCAATGCGTTTGCCTGCGCGTTCTATTAGGCTATTGTCTTTTACAGCCCCCATTGTCATATTCCAAGGGTAGGCAAAAGTAGAGTCTAGGCGCATAGCCAGACCCCATTCGGCATCCATAGCCATAAAAAGAGGAATTTTAGAGAGAGGTTGATACTCATTAGTGAGTTTCACCTGTCTTTTTGGGCCTCCTTTCGAGAATATGATACCGCCTATATAATATTTTTTAATCCAATCTTTTACTTCTTCAGCTCTTTTAGTACCGATATGGCTCGAAAACAGCGATACCATAAACAATTGACCTATTTTTTCATCTAAAGTCATTTGTTTATAAGTGTTTTCCACCCATTGTTCTTGTTCTTTAGCTTTGTTAGTCATCACCAGCGGACTTTGTGCCCTTCCGATAATAGTAGTTAATATCCAACAAACCGCTATAAGTAAGTGTTGTTTTTTCATTTTTGATATTCTTCTAATTCTTTACTAAGGATATTGATGTATTGTTGATGTTCAGGTTTATAAATAAAGTTAATATAATGGTTGCCTATAGGTTCATTCATAATAACAGAGCTTTTAATCAATAAGTTTTTAGGTTTTGCTTTTTCAAATAAAGCATAAAAAAGCTCATTCCTAAAGTGTTGAGGCGAAAAGAAATGCCGCTTATCATTATTTCGGTAATATATTGGCGAATTATCGCAATAATAATAAAGTATAACATCTCTTTCAGATAAATATTGGCGTATTTCTTCAATAATATGATTGAAAACTTTCATTGAGTTAGTAGAATAAGTCTGTTTTTTCAAACTCAAACTTACTTCTACTACTGGTATAGTTATATTTGAAAGAGGTTGATAAATAGAAAAAAGCAAAACATATTGGTTACCTTTTTCACTTTCAAAAGGTATTTTAATATCTAAGCCCAATGTCAAATTCTTTTGTATTCTTTAAATTCCATTTGCATAATTTCTTCCTTTAGCTTTTTAGACCTTTCTGCTATTTGTTCCATAAAAGCTAATAGTTTCTCACTGGGGTTCTTTATCATTACTTGCGTGGCATTGTCCGATTGGCGTAGCACCACTACTTCTTGTTTCTTCTCCATACGTTTTTCGTATTTAATTAATAGAGAGTTAGGAGTCCAGCCCCTAACTCTCATAGAAAATATATTAACAATTAAAAACTTTTCTTAATCATCTAATTGTCAAATTAGTAAATCGGCAAATCGCCTAAAACTCCTCTATGTTATACGCTTTCAGCTTGTTATAAAGGGTTTTACGGGTGAAGCCCAGCAGTTTAGCCGCTTCAGTCTTATTATTATTCGTTTCGTGTAGCGCCCCGATAATCAGTTCGCGCTCATTCTCTTTGGTCGAAAACGAAAAACGTTCAGTAGGGAAGTGGCGTGTCTCACTCATCACAAAGTCAGGCAACTCATTTTCGCTGATATAATCAGTAGTGGTCAGTAGCGCAGCGCGCTTCACTACATTCGATAACTCGCGTAGGTTACCGCCCCAATTGTAGTTCAACATCTTCTGAACAGCCCTTTCGGTAAAGCCTTGCACGTTTTTGTGCAGCTTTTCGTTCGCTTTTTCCAAAAAATACGAACCAAATATCATCAAATCGTCTTTGCGCTCGCTTAGCGATGGCACTTTTATAGCGAATTCATTTAAGCGGTGGTATAAATCCTCGCGAAAATCACCTTTGTTCACCGCTTCCAATAAGTCTTCATTAGTAGCCGCTAATACTCTGATGTCTACTTCTATTTCTTTTGAACTACCAATAGGTTTGATACGGCGCTCTTGTAGGGCGCGTAGCAGCTGTATTTGGTTTTCATAGCTAAGGTTACCTACTTCATCAAGGAAAATAGTACCGCCATTAGCCTCTTCAAAATGCCCTTTTTTATCGGTGATAGCCCCTGTAAACGAACCTTTTACGTGTCCAAAAAACTCACTCGAGGCTATTTCTTTAGGTATGGCTCCGCAGTCTACTGCTATAAAAGGCTTGTTGCGGCGCTCGCTTTTTAGGTGTATCAGCTTTGCTACCACCTCTTTACCAGTACCGCTTTCGCCCATAATGAGCACCGACATATCGGTCGGAGCTACCAAGTTGATAAACTTGCTCAGCTTTTTAGAGGCAGGACTTACCCCCTCTATATACGGATTCTCTTCAGTCACCTTAGGAGCTTTTATCATTTTCGCCGGACTGCTATGATCAATTTTGCTCAAAGAAGCAGCAGTCTCTATAGTTTCAGGCTTAGGGGTAGAAAATACCGTATTTTGGGCATTTTTTATCACATTAAGCACATCTTCCTGCTGAAAGGGTTTAGAGATATAGTCAAAAGCACCGAGTTTCATTGCTTCTACAGCAGTCGAAACCTCGGCGTAGCTGGTCATAACCACCACGGGCAAGTTAGGGAAAATATCTTTCACCTGCTTTAGAAAGTTGATACCATCACCATCGGGCAGCCTTAGGTCAGTAAATATCATTTTAATAGCAGGAGTTAAATTTTTCTCAGCTTCTTCTAAACTATAGCACCCAATCACATCATATCCGTTGCGTTCCAAAAAGCGACTAAGCATTTTTGAAAACACTACATCATCTTCTACTAATAGAATGGGGTTTTTCATACGTTTTCTAAATCTATATAATTAATATTTGCTTTTGTTACAATAATTCAGAATTCAGAATTCAAAAAGTGTGCAAAAATACAATTTTATTTTGAAATAATTACACTTTTTACTCAAAAAAAAAGTCCCCTTATCACAAGGGAACTTTTTTCAATGCATATAATATAAATACTACTACTAACTCCCAATTTTGTTAGCCCAATGAATGATAGCTGTTTAGCAATTAAATTTTAGCAATGTTTCTCAATGAAAAGTTGTTTCCCAACAACAAAATGAATTTAATTTTTTTCAACAACTTCGTTTTAATGATTCTTATCTAACAATGTTTCTTTTAGCAATTTTTTTCAGTAATTTAATTTCTTAACCAATTTCTTGTATATGCTGAAAGAGCCACCATTCATATTATAAGTATGCATTATAAATGTTTAATCTTCTAACTTACGCTATATACTTTGAAAAAACTGTGCCAAACTTATCATTACCCGTTAATAAATACTTCAATGTCTTTATAATCAAATAGATAATCCGTTAATAACTTGTCGATAGCCTGTTAATAACTATGTTAATAAATGTGTAAAACGTGTGTAATTATACGTTACAGGTTACACTGTATTTCCCATATTCCTATATATTTTGTTTTTTCTTGAATGTTTAGAAAATTATTCTCTCTACGCTTACCCTATACAATCGATATAGGAAGGATACAGGAAGAGCGAACAGTTAGCGAACAATTAGCGAAGTATAAACATCTAATAAACCTTCCAAACATAGAAAAACATCAAAATTCAAAAATATTTTGTATCTTTGCCAAAAAATAAAGAGATTATGCCATACACTATCACTATAACCAATGACAGTCCTCAAGCCTTAGCTTATGTAGAAAAAGCTAAGAAACTCGATTTTGTAAAAGTAACCGAGATAAAGAAACCCAAAAAAGTTAAAAGCAAGGTTAAAACAGCTATTACTGAGCCTACTTTTTCTCAAGAAGTATTAGAGGCAGCTAAGGTATTAAAAATGACCCCTGATGAAATAGTAGCTGCTGCCAATGAGCAAGAAATGACCCCAGATGACTATGTATTTGTGATGATGATTTCAGAAAAAATCAATCATAATATAGCCAAACGCTGGGACGAACACTTTAACCTTTAACCCTCTATACCGATGATTATCATTGCCGACAGCAACATATTTATGAGTGCTCTTATAAATCCTTCAGGGCTTACTGCCACCCTCTTAGCCGAAAGGAAGAAAATTCAATACATAGTCCCTGATTATCTCATTGATGAAGTAACTGAGCATATTCCCGATTTGATAAAACGTCCAAAAAATACCAAAACAAAAAAGCAGTTATTAGCCGATTTCAAAAAACTATTAGAGGGAATTACCGTTGTAAGCGAAAAGGATATAAAAAGGGTAAATGCGGCTAAAGCAAAAGAGATAACAGCTGATGTAGATGTTAAAGATTATCCGTTTATTGCCTTACATCTGCAAATAAAACATAAAATTTGGACTTCTGATAAAGTGTTAGTAAACGGACTTACGGCTAAAGGTTATGGGCATTTTTTTATCTCTACTGAAGAAGTCAAAAAACACGTTTACAAAAAACAATAAGCTAACGACTAACGACTAAAAATGGACATTTCCCTTTCTAAATCCTCACTGCGTTCAGGGCAGTCACTACAGCTGTCAGGTTCTAAATCCGAAAGCAATAGAGCGCTACTCTTACAGGCGTTGTACCCCGAACTCTCTATTAGCAACCTCTCTACAGCCGATGACACCCGCCTACTTCTAAAAGCATTGTACTCTTGCACTCCGCTGATAGATGTGCATCACGCCGGTACGGCTATGCGTTTCCTTACAGCCTATTTTGCAGCGCAGTTAGGGACAGATGTCCTGCTGATGGGTTCAGAGCGTATGCACCAGCGACCCATAGCCCTATTAGTCGATGCCCTGCGCTCGCTTGGGGCTGATATCACCTATACAGAAAAAGAAGGCTTTCCACCCCTGCGCATCAGGGGGAAAGAACTAAGCGGTAGCCGTGTCAGCTTGCAGGGCAATGTCAGCAGCCAATACAGCTCTGCCTTGCTCCTCATTGCCCCTACGCTCCCCAACGGACTCCATTTAGAGCTCACCGGTAGTATCACCTCTTTACCCTACTTACAGATGACCCTCGACCTATTGTCCTATTGCATTGGTGAAGAGCACGTACATTTCAGCGGCAACGAGATACGCATCACCCCAGCCGATAGCCTACAGAACTACCATTGGCAGGTAGAGTCAGATTGGTCTTCTGCTTCCTATTGGTATAGTTTTGTAGCCCTTTCGCCTATAGGTACAACCCTCTCACTCCGCGACTTTAAGCAACCGAGTTTGCAAGGCGACAGCGCACTACAGCAGCTGTATCGCGCGCTGGGGGTTACCACTACCCTCAATGATACGACCCTCACGCTTACTAAGGTGTCAGCTCCTCAAACAGACTGCTTTACGGCCGACCTCAATGCCACCCCCGATATAGCCCAAACCCTTGCAGTTACCTGCTTAGGCTTAGGGATAGGTTGTGTGCTGTCAGGCTTACATACCCTAAGTATAAAAGAAACTGACCGCCTCACAGCCCTACAAACCGAGCTGAGCAAGTTTGGTGCGGAGGTAACCATCACTACCGACAGCCTGCAATTCCCTCCTTGCCGTAGTTTGAATAGTGGAGTGCAAGTAGCTACTTATAATGACCATCGTATGGCGATGGCGTTTGCCCCGCTGATGCTTCTCACCCCACTCGTAATACTTGATAAAGAGGTGGTAACTAAGTCATATCCAACTTTTTGGCAAGATGTAGCCCAGCTAACAGTAGAAGATGAAGAAAAGTGATGAAAGATATAAAAATCTGATAATCAGTATTTTGTTGTCTTTTGGAAAGAAAGGAGATAAATAAAAGCTAAAAAAAATCTGCTAACATAGTGTTTATTAAATATTTAATTTGTATCTTTGCGCCCACAAATACGAAGATGAATATTCATATATAAAAATAACAAAGATGACAAAAGCAGAAATTGTATCAAAGATTTCCGACAAATCAGGTCTTGACAAAAACGAAGTTCAGTTAATCGTTGAAAACTTTATGGATGAAGTGATTAACTCTTTAAAAGATGGACAAAACGTGTATTTGAGAGGTTTCGGCAGTTTTATAATCAAAACAAGAGCCGAAAAAACAGGGCGTAATATTTCTAAAAATACTACCTTAAAAATACCTGCTCACAACATTCCTGCCTTTAAGCCAGCTAAGGTATTTGTAGACACTGTGAAAGACAATGTAAAAGTAAATTAATATTAATCATATAAAAATAATAAAGTTATGCCAAGCGGAAAAAAAAGAAAAAGACATAAAGTGGCTAACCACAAACGCAAAAAAAGAGCGAGAGCTAATCGCCACAAAAAGAAAAAGTAGTTTTTAACTACTTTTTCTTGCTTAAAAACAACCCTAAATTGTTCATTGAATTATTAACTAAAAATCCAACAAAGTGGAAAAAGAATTAATTATCCGTTCTGGCTCCTCTTACGTAGATTTTGCTTTGCTTAGAGACGGTAGGCTGATAGAACTTCACAAAGAAGAAGATACTAACGGTCTGGGTGTGGGCGACATAATGTTAGCCAAAGTGCGCAAGCCTATACAGGGGCTCAATGCGGCTTTCGTTAATGTAGGGCACGAAAAAGATGCCTTCCTACATTACCATGACTTAGGACCTCAGTTAGCTTCTTTGCTTAAGTTCATCAAGTGGGTTATCTCAGGGAAATTAAAAGATTTCTCCCTAAAAGACTTCCCTCTTGAACCAGATATCGATAAGAATGGCTCGGTAGCCGATACTCTCAAACCTAATCAGCCCATATTGGTGCAGATAGTCAAAGAGCCTATCTCTACCAAAGGCCCTCGTATCAGTTCCGAACTCTCTATAGCGGGTAGGTATTTAGTACTCGTACCTTTTTCTGACCGTATTTCTATCTCGCAGAAGATAGAGAGCAAATCCGAGAAAGAACGTTTGCGAAAACTCTTGCAAAGCATTAAGCCTAAAGGCTTTGGCGTAATAGTGCGCACGGTAGCCGAAGGGAAAAAAGTAGCCGAATTAGACAAGGATTTACAGTCTCTCTTCAATCGCTGGGTTTTGATGTGCAGAAAAATTCAAAAAGCGGTTTATCCCTCTAAGGTGATGAGCGAAGTGAACAGAACAGGTGCCATACTCCGCGACTTGTTCAACGATACTTTTACAGGTATACACGTAGATAACGAACAGTTGTACGAGCAGATAAAGAAGTATGTGCAAGAGATAGCACCTGAAAAAGAAAGCATCGTAAAATTATACCGCTCATCGGTACCTATTTTTGAGAAATTTCATATTGAACGTCAGATAAAGACGGCTTTCGGTCGCACCGTATCAATGCCCAAAGGGGCTTACTTAGTCATAGAGCACACCGAAGCCCTACACGTAATTGACGTAAATAGTGGAAATCACTCTAACAAAAATAACGACCAAGAAACTACAGCCTTATCAGTAAACCTAATTGCTGCTACCGAGATAGCACGCCAACTGCGCCTCCGCGATATGGGGGGTATCATAGTAGTTGATTTTATTGATATGGCAAATAGCGATAACCGCCGTATATTGTTTGACCATCTTCGCGATGAAATGGCTGAAGACCGTGCCAAACACAAAATACTGCCCCCAAGTAAGTTCGGGCTTATACAAATCACTCGGCAACGCGTACGCCAAGAGCTGAACATCAAAACTAAAGAAGAGAACCCAAGCAAAGAGGGCGAAATTGAAGCCCCTATTGTTCTTATTGATAAAATCAACATAGAACTTGAAAGCATTATTAAGGAGGATGCTTACAAAGGGCGTATTGTGCTCAATGCACACCCTTTTATAGCAGCTTATTTGACCAAAGGATTCCTAAACTCTATTCGTTTTAAATGGTTTCTGAAATACAAGCGATGGATAAAGATATTGCCCCGCGATGCCTATTCTTACTTAGAATATCGTTTCAAAACTAATGAAGGAACCCCTCTTTAAAAATTTAATCGGTGTGTTACTACCCTCATAGTTGCACACCGATTTCTTTTTTTATATCTTTTATATATGAAAATCTTATCTACCAAATGCCTTACCTCTGCACAGCAACAGCGCCTACAAGCATTGGGCTTTACGCTGCTGCAGCACAATTTTATTGCTACGCCTCCGCTACCTTTTGCGTTTTTGTTGCCTTATAAATGGCTTATTTTCACCAGTCAGAATGGGGTACAGAGTGTATTAGCTCACCCGCAGTGGCAAGAGCTGCTCCCAACGCCTGTGCTTTGTGTGGGCGTCAAAACACAGCAACTGCTACAATCAAAAGGGTTTAAGATATGCTATGCTGCCGACTATGCTACCGATTTGGTAACCTATATGCGCAACGACTTATCGCGCTATCAAGGGGGACGTATTGCTTTTTTTGTAGGTACGCATCGCCTCAACACCCTCCCTGATTTCTTCGCCTCTGAAAAGCTACAAGTGGCAGAGATTACCGTCTATGATACGGTCTTTACCCCTATAACCCTTGTAGAACCAGTAGATGCGATTCTGTTTTTCAGTCCTTCGGGGGTGCAGAGCTACCTATCCACTCATACAGCAGCCGCAGAGCAGGTGTATTGCATAGGCACTACTACGGCACAGGCAGCTACTCCGCATTGGGCATCAGTAATAGTTGCTACAGAGCCTACTGTAGACGGAGTGCTACAGACAGTAGCTGCATCACTTATCCCTTAATGTCGCGTATGCGTAACTGAGGGCGTATAATGCCATTCCATTTGTTTTCTTCTATAGAGTAGATAATGCTGAAAGGGCGCCCCGATTCTACTATGGGCAATCGGTCAGCTAAATCAAAGGCTACTGCCCCGAAGTAGTGAGGGCTGCCAACCTCGCGTAGGTTGAGCTTTAGGTGCTTTTCATCTTTCCCAATAGCTTTAGCAAAGCCCGTATCAATTACATTCTCTGCATAGAAAATAGGGGCTAAATTGTTAGGTCCAAAAGGCTCAAAGCGTTTGAGTACCCCTATTAGCTTTTCGGTTATCTTGCTCAGTGGTAGCTGGGTATCAAAGCAGATTTTAGGGTCGTGAGGCAAATTAGCTAACTTTTGCGCTACTACTTGCTCAAAAGCTTCTTTGAAGTTTGAGTATTGCTCAGGTAAGAGTGTGAGCCCTGCGGCATAGGTGTGTCCGCCAAATTGCTCCAGATACTCGCTACATTGCTCTAAAGCATCGTAGATGTCAAACCCTGTAATAGAGCGTGCCGATGCGGCATACTTATCGCCACTTTGGGTGAAGACTAAAGTAGGGCGATAATAGGTTTCTATAAGGCGCGAGGCTACAATACCAATGACCCCCTTATGCCAATGAGGGTTGAACACTACAGTACTATAGCGGTTTTGCTCTCCGTTTTCTTCTATCTGAGCCAAAGCTTCTTGGGTAATACTACTGTCTAATTCTTTCCGTTCGCTATTTAGCAATTCAATCTCATAAGCTTTTTCTTTTGCCTTGCGGCGGTCGGTTTCGGTCAGTAAGGCTACTGCGTATTTGCCGTGTTCTATCCGTCCTGCTGCATTGATGCGAGGTGCTGCCTTAAACACTACATCACCAATACCTACCCTTTTTTGATTTTCACCTAAAAGAGCACTGACTCCTGCTGAAGGTTGCTGGTTTATCACCTCTAAGCCGAAGTAGGTAAGGGTGCGATTTTCGCCATTCATCGCTACAATGTCGGCAGCAGTGGCAATAGCTACCAAGTCTAACAAAGGGCGTATTTCTTCAAAAGGGCGTGATAGGTGTTGTTGGTAGGCTTGCACTAACTTAAAACCTATACCACAGCCGCAGAGCTCTTTGTAAGGATAAGGGCAATCAGCTTGTTGGGGGTTGAGTATAGCTACTGCGTCAGGTACTTGCGCATCGGGGCGGTGGTGGTCGCCAATAATAAAGTCGATGCCTTTATCGTTGGCGTACTGCACCTTATCAATAGCTTTAATACCGCAGTCGAGGGCAATAATAAGGCTACAGCCCTTGCTGGCAGCGTAGTCTATCCCCTGAAACGAAATGCCATAGCCTTCGGTATAGCGGTCGGGTATGTAGGTGTAAAGCAGAGAAGTGTGGTTGCTGAGGTAGCGGTACAACAGCGATACGGCTGAGGTGCCATCTACATCATAATCGCCATAAATAAGTATTTTTTCTTGAGTATTGATAGCTTTGCTCAGACGCGTGACTGCCTTGTGCATATCTTTCATCAGAAAAGGGTCGTGCAGAGAGGCTAAACTGAGGCTGAAGAAGTGCATTGCCTCATCATAAGTAGTGATACCGCGCTGGGCTAATAGGGTAGCGGTGGTTTGGCTCAAATGGAGTTCTCGTCTGAGTTTTTCAATAATAGCTTCTGAAGGTAGTAGTTTTGGTTCCCAAATATAATTCATTTTTTAATTTGCCGATTTGTCAATTTGCTAATTTGCCGATTTGTCAAATGTTTCATTGTCAAATCGGCAAATTGGCAAATTGTCTTATTATCCTAAGTATGTTTTTAGTATTTTGCTTCGCGAAGTGTGTTTGAGGCGGCGGATAGCTTTTTCTTTTATCTGGCGCACACGTTCGCGGGTAAGGTCGAAAGTTTCGCCTATTTCCTCAAGGGTCATCGCGTGTTGGTCGCCTAAGCCAAAGTATAACCTAATTACGTCGGCTTCACGAGGGGTAAGGGTCTCGAGGGCACGCTCAATCTCGGTGCGCAATGAGGCAAGGATAAGTTCTTTATCGGGGTTGGGCGACTCGTTGCTTCGGATTACGTCGTAAAGGTTAGAATCTTCGCCTTCTACCAAAGGAGCGTCCATAGATATATGGCGACCTGAGTTCTTCATCGATTCTTTTACATCATTTACTGACATATCAAGCTCGCGAGCAATCTCTTCAGCCGATGGTACACGCTCGTTGGCTTGCTCTAAATAGGCGTACATCTTGTTAATCTTATTGATAGAGCCAATTTTGTTTAGAGGCAAGCGCACTATACGCGACTGCTCGGCTAAGGCTTGCAATATAGACTGCCGAATCCACCATACGGCATACGATATAAACTTAAAGCCTCGTGTTTCGTCAAAACGTTGGGCAGCTTTTATAAGCCCCAAATTGCCCTCGTTGATGAGGTCGGGTAGGGTAAGCCCTTGGTTTTGATACTGTTTGGCTACTGATACAACGAAGCGCAGGTTGGCTTTGGTCAGTTTTTCTAAGGCAGCTACATCGCCCTCTTTGATACGTTGTGCCAATTCTACCTCTTCGTCAGCGGTGATTAAATCAACGCGCCCTATCTCTTGTAGGTACTTATCAAGAGAGGCCGTTTCGCGGTTCGTAACCTGTTTGGTAATTTTTAGTTGTCTCATTCAGAAAATATCCTTAATTTTGTCTTTTCTTGTTCAGTCTATTATACGTACAAGAAAATCAAGATGTTACAAAAGCACTAAACTTTAACAATACTTTAACAGATGCAATACAGTTTTATCATTCCTGTATATAACCGTCCTGACGAATTAGACGAACTGCTGAAGAGCCTTGCAGAGCAGACTTATACCGCTGATTTTGAGGTAGTAGTGATAGAAGATGGTTCTACCATTTCATCAGAGTCCATTTGTCAGCAATACCAATCTTCACTTTCAATCACTTATTTGGGTAAGCCTAATACAGGTCCCGGTGACTCGCGCAATTATGGTATGCGCTGCGCCAAGTACGATTATTTTCTCATTTTAGACTCTGATTGCCTTTTGCCACCTCATTATTTAGAGGCGGTAGACGACTATTTGCAGGCGCATTATGTAGATTGTTTTGGAGGGGCTGATACGGCTGATGAGCATTTCACTAAGGTACAAAAGGCTATCAATTATACAATGACTTCGTTTTTCACTACGGGGGGCATACGCGGTAGTGCGCGTGGGGTGCAGCGCTTTGAGCCACGCAGCTTCAATATGGGGCTTTCGAGGGCAGCTTTTGAGGCTACTGGTGGTTTTGGTAAGATTCACCCTGGTGAAGACCCCGATTTAGTGATTAGGTTATGGGGCAAGGGTTTTGAGACGGCATTTATACCTGAGGCGTTTGTCTTTCACAAGCGGCGCATCTCTTGGCAGAAATTTCAGAAGCAAGTCAGTAAGTTTGGGCAAACGCGTGCGATTCTGAACCATTGGCATCCGCATACGCGCAAAATCACTTTTTGGCTACCTACTTGCTTTGCTTTAGGGCTTTGTGGGGCTATATTATTGGCTTTGTGCGGGTATATAGGGGCGCTTTTGGTGTATCTGTGTTATTTTGTGCTTATAGCGTGGGATAGCGCTCGCGAAAATAGCAGCATTCAGATAGGATTGATGTCCGTTTGGGCAGTATTAGTGCAGTTTTTTAGCTATGGGTTTGGTTTTCTGTGGGCTACCCTGAAGATTTTCTTAGTTAAGAAGCCTATGGAGGTGTTGTTTCCGAAGTTGTTTTTTGCTTAAAGGGTAGTTGGTGTTTGTTCGCTCATCGTTCGCTCATCGTTCGCTCATCGTTCGCTCATCGTTCGCTCATCGTTCGCTCAACCTTCGCTCAACCTTCGCTCAACCTTCGCTCATCGTTCGCTTGGTAAGAACGGTATCAAACTTATTTTAAAATCAAAAATCAGAAAGTGAATATTATTTATCAATATATAGTCAGGCATAAGCTGGCGGCGGTTGCTTTTTTAGCGGCGTGGCTGCTTATAGCGCTATGGGGCGTGAGTAGGTTGCGCTTTGAGGAAGATATTACCAAAGTGCTTCCGCAGAACGATAAGACCACTTTGACCTCAAAAGTGCTTAAACAGCTCAATTTTGCCGATAAGATTTCGGTGATACTCTCGGCTAAAGAGGGGTCGCTTGCCGATATGCAGGCAGCCGCAACCGCTATAGTTGATAGTCTGAATACTAAGGCATTGCAACCCTATATAGCTGGGGTACAGGGCATTGTAGCTGATGAGGAGGTAGAGAGTGCGTGGCAGTTCGTCAATAGTCATTTGCCGCTTTTCCTCACGGAAGACGATTACACTTCGCTGGCAGCGTGTATGCAGCCCGATAGCCTTAACGCTTTGGTGCAGGCGCATTACAAGACGATGCTTACCCCTGCGGGTATGGTAGCCCAATCGTTTATACGTACCGACCCTTTTGGCCTCACTTTCAAAGGATTGCAGAAGCTACAAGCTCTCAATATAGGGACGGACTTCAAGCTCACGAATGGCTTTCTGACTACCAAAGACGAGCAGCATTTGCTCTTTTTCGTCACTCCGCGTTTTGAGGGCAATGATACCGAGCACAATACGGCTTTGGTGCAACAACTCGAACAGCTGCAAGCACAACTACAGCAGCACTATGGGGCAAAGCTGCAGATACATTTCTTTGGCGCTCCGTTTATTTCGGTTAGCAATGCTACGCAGATAAAAACGGATATACTCACTACTGTACTTATTTCATTATCAGTGCTTTGCCTACTGCTTATTTTCTTTTATCGCAGTGTGTATATACCGCTTATCGCCTTTATCCCCTCGGTGTTTGGGGTGCTCTCTGCCTTAGCGTTTCTGTATGTGCTTAAGGGTAGTATTTCGGCTATTTCTATTAGCTTAGGGGCGGTGTTATTGGGGGTTACTATCGACTATTCGCTGCATATACTCACTCATTACAAGGTAGCCAAAACGGCTTCGGAATTGTATCGCGCCGTAACGGTGCCTATTCTGCTCAGCAGTATTACTACGGCTATTTCTTTTCTCTGTTTGCTGTTTGTGCATTCAGAAGTGATGCAAGATTTGGGCATTTTTGCCTTTATTGGCATTATGGTTTCGGCCTTGCTCTCTCTGGTGTTAGTGCCGCATCTTTACCGCACTGATAAGGGGGTAGCGGTGCGCCGTACGTTTCTCGATAGGGTAGGGGGCTACTCTTTCCACCGCAATAAGTGGATAGTAGGTGCGTGTTTGTTGCTGATAGGGGTAAGTTTTTTCTACTTTCAGAAGGTGAAGTTTAACGGCGATATTGCCAGTATTAATTATGTGAATCCGCGGTATCAGGAAGCACAGCAGCAGTTAGAACAACTGACTGATAGTCAGTATAAATCGGTGTATGCTGCCGCCTATGGCAATAGTTTGGAAGAAGCCTTAACACGTAACTACCACTTGTACCAGCAATTGCAGCATCTGAAGGCAACCGATAGCATTAGGCAGTTTAGTTCGGTGGCAGCTCTTATATTGCCCCAAACGGAGCAGCAAGAACGCATTAAACGTTGGCAAACGTTCTGGTCGGGAGCGCGTCAGGAGGAGTTGCGCACCCAATTTCAGCAGTTGGGCGCTCAATATGGCTTTAAAGAGAGTACTTATACTCCTTTTTTCGACTTTCTCACTACTGATTTTGAGCCTATACGCTCTTTAGACGATTATAAGGCTCTTTCAGCACTTCCTTTAGACGATTTTATCACTGAAAAAGACGGTTTTTATACGCTTGCTAACCTTGTGAAGCTAACTGATAGTGAGCATACGCGTTTTGTTGAGCAGATAGAGCAACGCATAGGGGCTATAGTGATAGACCGCAAGAACCTTAGCGAGACTTTTTTGGGTAAGCTTAAAGACGATATACTGCTATTGGTAAATTATTCTTCTATTGCTATTTTTCTTATTTTATTGCTCTTTTTCAGGCGTATAGAGTTAGTGCTGCTCACTCTTATTCCTATTGGGGTGACGGGGGTAGTTACGGCAGCGCTGATGTACTTTTTCGGCATAGAATTTAACGTTTTTAGTATGATAGTCTGTACCTTAGTACTCGGTCATTCCGTTGATTTTAGTATTTTTATGACTTGTGCTCTGCAAAAAGACTATACTAATGGCAAAAATGAGCTTCCGGTTTATAAAGTATCGGTATTATTAGCCTCTATTACTACCTTTTTGGCGATAGGAACGCTTATTTTTGCTAAACATCCTGCATTGCGCTCGATAGCTTCGGTGTCAGTGTTGGGTATTTTTACCGCTTTGGTTATTACTTTTGTGTTTTATCCTACTATATTTAAGTTTTTTATCTTCCGAAGACCTCAAAAAGGGCTTTCTCCGGTTAGTTTGCGTTTGTTGCTGCACTCTGTAATCTCTCTTTCTTACTACGCTTTGTCGTCAGTAATTCTCAGCAATGTAGGTTGGGTGCTGGCTACTGTTTTTCCGAGCAGCAAGCGTGGGCTACGCAGGCTCTCATCAGTCTTAGCCGCTACGGTGCTCTTTTCTAATTGGCGGGTGCGCAAGCGCATAGAGAATCGCCAGCTACTGAATACCGATACGCCTTCGGTAGTGATAGCCAATCACACTTCGTGGCTTGATACGCTTGCGTTGGAGCTGTATAGCCATCGGTTGAGCTATGTGGTAAATGATTGGGTGTATCGCTCGGTTATCTTTGGTAGATACCTTCGCGCTATGGGGGCTTATCCGGCATCAGAGGGTATAGAAAAAGGAATGCCTTTGCTACAACGGCACTTGCAAGAGGGGATTTCGGTGGTGATATTTCCGGAGGGAAAACGCTCAGAGAGCAATCGCATTCATCGTTTTCATCAGGGGGCGTTCTACATAGCGGATACTTTGCAGAAACCTATAGTGCCGGTGTATATTCACGGTACTTCAGAAGTGCTGCCTAAAGGGGATTTTATCATCTATGATGGAGCGATTACTATAGTCGCTGCTGAACCTATCGCTCCTACTGATACCCGATTTGGTACTACCCCGCGTGAGAAAGCTAAGCAGGTGGGGGCGTACTTCCGTGAGCAGTTTGCTCAGTTGCGACAACGCTTAGAGGGGGTGGATTATCTGAAGCAGAAATTGCAGCTGAACTATCTGTATAAAGATATTGAAGTAGTAAGAGCGGTAAAAGCTGATTACACTGCTCACGCAACGCAATATTACCAACTGAGCCGTAGTCTGCCTGCTAAGGCACGTATATTACACATAGCTGATGACTATGGGCAGTTAGACTTTTTGTTGCTGCTTACTAACCCAGAGCGTGAGATTGTTTCGGTAATAGAAGATGATGAGAAACGAGCTGTAGCCCAGCAGAGTTACCTTGTGCATATACGCAAATTGCAATACCTTAAAGCACGCCCTAATGAGTCTTTTGATATAGAGATTGTTGGGGCTGAAGTAGTTAGAAAAAGGGTATAAAAAAACTTTGTCGAAGTCCTGAAACTTTGACAAAGTTATTATATTATATTGTTTTGTTTTTTAGGCTTTTGCTTTTAGCTCGGCTATTGTTTGGGTAGGATTAGCAGCGTTGAACACGAAACTACCTGCTACTAAGGCATCGGCTCCTGCCTCTACTAGTGCTTTGGCATTGCTTAGGGTTACCCCTCCGTCTATTTCGATGAGGGTATTAGCTCCTGCTTGCGTGATAAGCGCCTTAGCTTGTCGTACTTTTTTATAAGTATTTTCTATAAATGACTGCCCTCCAAAACCTGGGTTTACACTCATTAGTAGGAGAACATCTACATCTTTGATAATGTCTTCTAACAGAGCAACAGGCGTATGAGGATTGAGAGCAACCCCTGCTTTCATACCCTCAGCTTTGATGGCTTGCAGCGTGCGGTGTAAGTGGGTACAAGCCTCATAATGCACCGTGAGTATGTGGCTACCCAGCTTTGCAAAGGTACTGATATAGCGGTCGGGGTCGATAATCATTAGGTGTACATCTAATGGCTTGGTAGCGTGCTTATTGATAGCCGAGAGTACCGGCATGCCATATGAAATATTAGGTACAAATACCCCGTCCATAATATCGATGTGGAACCAATCGGCTTCACTGGCATTGACCATCTGCACAGCTTGTTGCAGGTTGCCAAAATCTGCTGCTAGTAATGAAGGTGAAAGAATCATATTTTTTTCAATTAATAATTGAGAATTAACCTACACTTCCTTCTAATGAAATCTCTAAAAGTTTTTGAGCTTCTACGGCAAACTCCATAGGGAGTTTATTTAGTACCTCTTTGCCAAAACCATTTACGATGAGTGAAATGGCTTTTTCGGTATCAATACCGCGCTGGTTGCAGTAGAAAATCTGGTCTTCACCGATTTTTGAGGTAGTTGCTTCGTGCTCTATCTGTGCCGTAGGGTTTTTAGCCTCTATATAAGGGAAAGTATGTGCCCCACAATTATTACCCATCAGTAAGGAGTCGCACTGAGAGAAATTGCGGGCATTCTTAGCCTTTGGAACTACTTTTACTAATCCTCGGTAGCTATTTTGTGATTTTCCTGCTGAAATCCCTTTAGATATGATTGTTGATTTAGTGTTGTTGCCCAAATGTATCATCTTAGTACCTGTATCAGCCTGCTGAAAGTGGTTAGTAACCGCTATAGAGTAAAATTCTCCTATAGAATTATCACCTTTTAGCACTACTGAAGGGTATTTCCAAGTGATAGCTGACCCTGTTTCTACTTGCGTCCATGATATTTTAGCATTTTTTTCTGCTAAAGCACGTTTAGTTACAAAGTTGTAAACACCGCCTTTGCCGTCTTTATCACCAGGGAACCAGTTCTGAACAGTAGAGTATTTTATTTCGCCACCTTCCATTGCTATAAGCTCTACAACAGCTGCGTGTAGCTGGTTTTCATCGCGTCTGGGGGCGGTACAACCCTCTAAGTACGATACGTAAGCACCTTCGTCTACTATCAATAGGGTACGCTCGAATTGCCCTGTACCTGCCTGATTGATACGGAAATAGGTAGAGAGCTCCATAGGACAGCGCACTCCTTTAGGTACATAGCAGAAAGACCCATCTGAAAAGACAGCGGAGTTTAAAGCCGCATAGAAGTTGTCGGTCTTAGGGACTACTGTACCGAGGTACTTGCGCACTAAGTCGGGGTGCTTTTGTATAGCTTCAGACATTGAGCAGAAGATAATACCGCGCTCGGCTAAGGTCTTTTGAAAGGTAGTAGCTACTGACACCGAGTCCATTACTACATCCATAGCTACTGCGGGTTTGTCTTCTACCCCTGCAAGGCGTTTTTGCTCTTCAAGCGAGATACCCAATTTCTCAAAAGTCTCTAAAAGCTGAGGGTCTACCTCATCAAGGCTGTTGAGCTTAGGTTTCTGTTTAGGGGCTGAATAGTAAGCAATGTCTTGAAAGTTAGGAGTTTCGAACTGTACGTTAGCCCAATGTGGAGGCTCAGCCATAGCTTGCCATGCTCTGAAAGCCTCTAATCGCCATTCAGTCATCCATTCAGGTTCGTTTTTCTTTTTCGACAAGGCTATTACTACCTCTTCATTGAGCCCTTTCGGAAATGTATCCGACTCAATATCAGTGTAAAAGCCATACTTGTATTCGCTATTTTCTAATTCTTCTTTAAGTTCTTCTTCTGTATATTTAGCCATTTTTATCTATTGAATAATTATATGTGTGTTAGCTATCTGATTTTAACCGACCTTTTTGTCTATTTCTCAAACAGCGCGCAAAGATAGTATTTTAGATTGAATTTAAAATACTATTGCTATAATTATTTTTAACTTACAAATAAAAAACACTTATTGTAAGAGCTGTTCTATCAGTTGGTGTACTGTATCGCTATTCCAGCGTGCTATTCCTTCTTTCTCAGCACGTACCTTTCCGTTCTTATCAACTATATAGCCTGAAGGTATTTTTTCAGGGTCGAAAGGCATTTTCTCACCTATAATTAGGTAGGTAACTTTGAAGTGAAAGTTGCGTTTTTGCATCATTTCGTCTACAGGAGTAGGTAACTCATTGGTGATGATATAAAAATCTACCTTATCCTTATAAGTATCATATAGTTTTTCTACGGCATATAGGTCGGCAATGCTGATACCCCTCCACGATGAAAAGAAATATACAAAAGCAGGCTTCTTTCCTTTGGTTTGTGAAAAGTTGAACTGCTTATTATCGCGGTCTTTCAGTTGCCAATCAAAGTCAATGGTGCGTGCTTGATTTTCGGGTATAATATCTACTGAACTAGCAAAAATACGTTGCAGCAATATTTTACTTTCATATCCTAATGGTGTTACAAAAAAAGAAATCACAAAAAGGATAAGTAATAAATTCCAAAAGGTTCTTCGTTTCATAAAACTATTTTATTTTATCAAAATTCGTCATTCTCTACAATAATATCTTTATATTCAGCCCAAAAAGCCTCTATTTGTGCCATTCCATCATTCAAAAATACCATTACCTCTTGCCAAGTTGCTTTGTTATGAATGCTAACACCTGTTTTTTCGATGTATATAGCACTTATTTCCTTCTGATTGTCTAATATTAAACGCTCCTCGTAGATAGCATCGGGTAGAAAATCAGTTTGCAAGATGTTCTTTAGCGAAAGCATTTTATTATAATACAAGGCACGCTTTTCTTTATCGCTATCTTCTATAGCGATGAGTACTCGTGCCTTTTTGAGGTCGAACAAAAACTTAAAACTGAAATCCTTTATTTTAGTGTCGTACAGCGTCCATTTGCGGGGAAACGACTTACCAAAGGAAGTCCAGAAGTCTTCGCGTAGTTTTTTTGCTTCGGCTTTAGAATACAAGTAAGATTGTTTTTTAGTTATTCAATAAATTTAATTGATGCCAAAACGGCAGTGCCTTTCCCCTCTATTTCTGTGTATAAGGTGATTCTGTAAAAAGTTGAGCCATCTTTTTGTACTATGCCAAATTTATGGTTGGCTACCTCATAAGCTATATATAGGTCGGGGGTAATAGTCTTTCTAGCTTTTAAAAATAACTCATCATTGTGTCGCCAGCGCAACTCGTACAAATCGCCTACTTTTTTAGCATTGAGTTGGTAAATAGAATCTTCTTCTGGTGTTTCATTAACTGATGACTGAGAAGGTTGTGACGATTGAGGTTGCTGAGGCTGCTGATACTGTTTTCTGAAAGTAGCCAAAGCATTTCCGGCTAAAGCATTACGCAGTGCCTCTTGGTATGATTTTTTGTACTCTTTTTCTCTACTTTTACCTACTTCAGAACTGAAAACTTCTTTATTAGCACAGTCGGTTAGCACTAATCTAAGTTTAGAAGTCATCATATTTGATTCGTTTTTCACATCGGCTTTGAGTATATTGCAAGGGGTGTTTAGCAATTCCGCAGGGACTTCGTTTTCCATATAGGCTTTAAACCCTTGTTTTTCAATCAAGAATTTGGTAAGTATATTTAGCTGGTATTCGTTGTCACTCTTTAAGAAAGCAAACTTATTAGGTACGACTACCGTCTGTGCTACTGCTACCACTTGTAGCAGTGCTATGGTTGCAAATAATATGATTCTTTTCATCTATCTAAAAAACTTCTATTGTTTGTTTTCTGCTTTACTCTCATTCTTGGCATTGTCTCTGGCCTCGAGTTCTGCTTGAAATTCTTCAATTACAGGCTTCATTGTGCTATCAGGTAGGTCGGCTATTCTGATGTACATCAGCCCATCGACCGAGTTATTAAACAATGGGTCTACGTTGAAAGCGATAACCTTAGCATTCTGCTTGATATACTTTTTGATGAGCACTGGTAGGCGCAAGTTGCCCGGCTCGAGCTCGTCAATAATCTTATCAAACTTATTAAGGTCGGCTTTGGTTTCGTCAAAAATAAAGTCTTTATCTTCATCTTTCAGCTTTACTTTAAACTCCTTTTTAGGGCGCACGTATTGAGCTATATAAGGGTCGTAGAAATTCGACTTCATAAACTCAATCATTAGCGACTTGGAGAAGTTAGAAAACTGATTGCTAATACTCACACTACCGAGTAGATATGAGTGCTCTGGATAGCGCAAAGTGGTATGAGCTATTCCTTTCCAAAGCAAAAATAGCGGCATAGGCTTCTGTTGGTATTCTGAAATGATAAAAGCACGCCCCATTTCTATGGTTTTGCTCATCATATCGTAGAGTTCGGGCTCAAAACGGAACAAATCGTGGGTATAAAAGCCCTCAATGCCGTATTTAGGGAAAATCTCAGCCCCTAAGCCCATTCGGTAAGCCCCGACTAATTTCTTAGCTTGTGTATCCCATAAGAAAAGGTGACGGTAATAAAGGTCGAACTTATCTAAGTCTGACGAGGCATTAGTACCTTCGCCTACTTCGCGGAAAGTTATCTCGCGCAACCTACCTATTTCCTTCATTATGTTGGGTATCTCTTCATAAGGAGCGAGAAATACCTCATAATTGTTATTCTTTAGTAGGCGGTAATCTTTTTTGGTGATGTTATCTATTTCTTTCTCTATCAGGTCAGTCTGTATAGGGGCTTCTATCTGTTGAGGGTTAGGTTGAGCTTTGCTGATGCTCAGCACATTAGACAAAGGCAAAAACTTCTTGTCTTGCTCGAAAGCATTGGCTAAAATATATGTTTTCTTACGCAAAAACTCGGTATAGTCGTCTAATTCGGGATGCTCTTCTTGCATAGCAAGTGAAATAGGCTTCCCGATGCGTATATAGATAGTACGCTCCTTCTGAGTGAGTAGTTCTGACGGCAACTTAGCGGTACGCAGCGTATCGCTGATGTTAGCCAAAAAGTAGAATAATTTGCTGTTTTTAGCGTGAAAATAGATAGGAATGATAGGCACTTTTGCCTTTTGTGCCAATTTCATAGCAGCCTCTTCCCAAGGCTTGTCTACCATTAGTTGCCCTTCTTTGGTAACTGATACTTCACCTGCGGGGAATAAGCCCAAAGGCTGTCCTTGGCGCAAATGTTCGATAGCGTGTTTAAAGCCTAATACGCTTGATTTTACGTTCTTGCGGTCTTCAAACGGATTGACAGGCAGCACATAAGGAGCTAAAGGCTCGATACGTTGTAGCAGAAAGTTAGCAATAATCTTGAAGTCAGGGCGTTTTTCTACCAAAAGTTTAAGCAGTAAGATGCCATCTATCCCCCCTAATGGGTGGTTAGAAATAGTGATGAATGCGCCTTCTTTGGGGATATTTCTGAAATCTTCCTCTGGTATCTCGAATTTTATTTCAAACTCATCTAATAGTGTGTTGAGGAAGTCTATCCCTTGGCGGTGTTTGGTGCGGTTATAAATATCATTGAGCTTTGAGAGGCGTAGCAGCTTCATCAGCGTCCACCCCCCAAAGGTGCCCAGAAATCCTAATTTATCTATATTAATGGCCGCAGCTACTTCTTTGGCACTCACTAAACCTTTATCTTTTTGCATTTCTTTCTGTTTTAAAGTAGTATTATTGTTTTGCTCTTTGTATTTGCTTTATTCTCTTCAGTCTTGCCATTACCTCATCGCGGTGCAGTGCCTTGCTGGCTACCTTGCCTACCGAAAGTCCTTGTATCAGTATAGAGAATAGTACTACTATATAAGTGATTTGTAATAACGTTTCTTTTATGCCAGCTTTATCTGCCGGAATTGAGAGTACTAAGGCGATAGATACCCCACCACGTATACCGCCCCATACCATAGTGATAAGTGAGCCGCGTGAGTAGGTAGTTACTTTGCGAAGTATCGTTTTGGCAGGGATATAAATAGAAAGCCCACGCGCTAATAAACACACTATGATGGCTATTCCGCCTAAGAGAAACTGTCCGTCTAAATTATTGATTAGCAGCATCTCAAAACCTATGAATAGGAATAGAATAGCATTCATAATCTCGTCTACTATCGCCCAAAACCTTTCGAGGTAGTCTTTGTTTTCCTCGCTATTGGCTTTCTTGCCCACATTGCCTATAAATAAACCAGCAATCACCATTGCTAAAGGCGATGATACGTGAGAAGCCTTGGCTATTAAGAAGCCGCCCATAACTACCGCTAAGGTAAGGAGCACGCTAACGTGATAGTCGTCAGCTTTCTTCATCATTTCTGAAGCTAGCCAACCTAATAGTACCCCTAAGAAAATACCCCCACCTGCTTCGAGTAAAAAGAGCTTGGTAATGGTATTGAACGAAGGTACAAATGAGGTATCGGTAGCCAATTTGAGCACTACTGCAAACATTACTACGGCTACCCCATCATTAAAAAGCGATTCGCCTGTTATTTTAGTCTCGATGCGTTTGGGTACTTTAGCCTGTTTTAATACCCCCAACACTACGATGGGGTCGGTAGGCGAAATGAGCGTACCAAAAAGCAAACAGTACACATAAGGAATGTGAATGCCTACCAGCGGAGCTATGTAGTACAACAAAAGCGACACGAAGAACGCCGAAAGCACTACGCTGATAGTGGCATAAGTGAAAATAGGAAGTTTATACTCTTTTAGGTCTGAGATATTGATGTGCAAAGCACCGGCAAAAAGCAGGAAGTTAAGCATTGCCCCCATCAGTATTTCGGTAAAGTCAAAGCCTTGTAATAGAGATTCTAACTTATGCGATAATCCTGAAAATATCTCACCTCCGAAGAGGCGAACCCCTACGGATACCATCATAGCGATGACCATAATACCTATGGTCATAGGCAGTTTCACATAACGTACATTTACGTATGAGAACAATGCCGCTAGAACGATAATTACAGAAAAAGCGTAGTATAACTCCATAATAATTTTATTTCGGGCAAAAATACAAAAATAATAATAAATGGCAAAAACCGCCTTATGATTTTAACACAAAAAAATGCCGGAGGGCATATTTTGAACTATGACCTCCGGCTATATTAAAATTAGTATTAGTTAAAAACTTATTTTTTTCCGACCACTACTTTTAGCATTTCGCAGCCTCTTTGTACCCCATTTTCGCAAGCTTGGTCGAACCAATCGGCAGCACGGTCGTCTGACTGACCAATACCTTCACCGTGAAAATAACAGTGAGCTAAGCGATATTGAGCAATAGGATATCCATTGCGAGCTGATTGGCGGTATAGTTCGGTAGCTTTTTCGTAAGAACGTTCTGCCCCTGTACCATTGTAATAGCAGTTAGCAAGGTTGCATTGTGCCTCTGCAAAATCGCGTTGTGCTGCTTTTTGGTAGTAATTTAGAGCCTGACCAAAGTCTTGTTTAGCAGAGTAATACGTACCAAGTTCGTTCTGTGCTTGTACATAGTTTTGCTCTGAAGCCTTTGTAAGCCACTGTACCCCTTTGGTTTCGTTTATATACTTCATCGGCTTTTCTTTGCTTGTAAACTTAACATCAGCTTTCATAGCCGAACGGTGACGAATAGAAGGGTTGTTATTCTGTTGAGTAGTTGCTGTAGCAGTAGCTGCAGCTTGTGCTGGTTTAGCAGGGGTTGATGTGGTATTAGAGGCTGTATCAGGTACCAAGGTTAGGTAGTACTTACCGAGTTGGTACTGAGTTTCTGCATCCCCTCTTTTAGCGATACGCTCTTGCCAAGAGAGTGTTTTTTCAGCGTCTTTTTTAGGGTTTTTCGCATCAGAATAATACTCTACTAAACGTTTTTGAGCTACTAAATTCTCTTGTTTAGCTAATTTTTCGTATAGTTCGAAAGCCTTGTTATAATCTTTTTTAGCCCCTTTGCCATAGAAATAACCATCGGCTACAGTTAAGATAGCATTTACTGAAGCAGGGTCTTTAGGGTCGTTAGCCTCTATTCTCTTTAAGAGGTAGTCGAAAGCAGCTTTATTAGATAAATCAGCGGCTTTGATAGCCCACATTTCGGCTTCTTTGCCTGATTTTTTTACCCCTTTGCCTTCAGCATAACATTGTGAAAGCAGGTAAAGCACCTCTGAATAGACTTCGTCTTGCTGTTGGAAGAAGTAATCTAAAGTTTCAGTAGCAGTGGCAGGTACTTGTTGAGCTGCTTTGGTGTAATACTCAAAACCGCGTTCGCGTGTTAGGTTAGTATATTTACCATTATAGTATAAGTCACCTAATTTTTTTAGTGCTAAAAGGTTGTTTTTAGCAGCTGATTTTTCGAGGTATTCAAAACCTTTCTTAACGTCTAACTGTCCTTCTTCTAACAAGAGAGAACCTAAGTTATACTGTGCCATAGCATCGCCTGCTTCGCTTGCTTTTTGGAAAAGCTCTATAGCCTGAGGTATAGAAGCTCTGGTTCCGTTTCCGGTAGTGTAGCATACCCCTAAGTTATTTTCTGTTACAGGGGTAGGGTCAGCGTTTACAGATCTTGACAACCAGTTGAAAGCATCGCGGTAAGACTGAGTGCCTCCTATACCATTGTACAAGCAAACAGATAACTGGCGTTGCGCATTGGCATCGCCTTTAGCAGCTGCTTTGCTGTAATACTCAATCGCTTTTTTGTAGAATTTGCCAATAAGAGGGCTATTGCCGTAGAAATAGAAGTTACCCATAGTATATAGGGCTTCAGCACTACCTTTGGCAGCTGCTTTTTCGAGCCATTCTATAGCTTTTTCTTCAGATTTAGTTACGCCTTTACCATTGAGGTAAGCTTGACCAATAGCGTTTTGTGCCTCAGGATTGCCTTTTTCAGCGACTTTCATTAGTTTTTGTAGGGCGTCTGGGCTATTAGGACTAGCTTCATAAGCCCATTTAGCCAATAGATATTCAGCCTCTAAGTTGCCTTTAGCTGATGATTTTTCAGCCCAGAAGCGCGCTTTATTGAGGTCTTTTTTTACTCCATCGCCTACGTAGTAAGCTTTGGCTAAGTCTAATTGAGTTTCAGGTTTTTCACCATCGGCTACTTTTTCAATCCAGAAGAAGTATTTTTCGTTAGATTGTGCTACACCACGCCCATCGCGGTAGCATAATGCCAACTGGCGTTGCGCATCGGCATTGCCGCCTTCGGCTACTTTGGTGAGCCATTCTACTCCTTTTTCTTCAGATTTAGCTACACCTTTTCCTTCCATATAGCACTGGGCTATTTGGTATTGAGCATTGACATCGCCTGCTTCAGCCGCTTTTTCTAACCATACTACGGCATCTTGGAAAGAGCGTTTCAATCCGCCTTTGCCATTGAAATAAGCATCAGCCAGCTCCATTTGAGCTTGGGCGTCGCCTTTCTCGGCGAGGCGCATAATTTTTCTCATATTACTATCTTGTCCGTACGCATTAGTTACTAATAAGATAGAAAGTGCTAAAAATAAGTTTTTCATAGTGTCGTTTCTTTACTTTTTTTATTATCGGTTTGGGCGACAAATATACGTAAAATTTTTAAACTATTTATGAAAAGATAAATTATTTTTTTAAATTTGTTTCGTACTTAAGAAAATTGAAGCCGTCGAGCTCTGCTATTAATGAGCCGACACGTAAAGAAGCCTTTAGTTTTACGGGTATTTTATTCTTGTCGTCAGTTATCCACATTGTGATACTTTCTTCTTCTTTAAACACACGTCCGTCTTGCACTAAAGGGCAGAATTTTAGTGTATTAACTGTTCCGAAGTTAGTTTTTACTTGCTCTCTACCCAATAGCTTCAGCTTAAATTTATACACTTCATCATCATCAAAAATCATATCTAAGGAGACCTGCTCGCCTGTTTTGAGCTGGTCGATGTTGGGGTAATGACGCAAAGCATAAAAAGCCGAGATAACATCTTGTAACCCGGGTTGAAAACTGATTTCGGTGTTGTTTCCGTTCTCTACATTGTTAATTTTTACCTTGTTTTCGGTGTGATTGAAGTACATTTTGAGGTATTTGGTATAACCGCCTTCGTAGATGTTGCGGATAAACAAGCGCGGTTTGCCATCATTGATGCCAAAGTAACTTTCGTATACATCATCTACTCTGAAAAATACACGAGCTAAGCCCGTAGTAGAGCCTTTGCCAATAGCGTGGTATACTTTTTCGCCATTGTACATCTCTTCTTTTAGCGATAGGGTAGCCATACTGGCATTGAAGATACCATATCGCACTTTGAAGCGCAACCACTCTCCGTTTTTGAACGGCAAATCGGTTGTTTGCCCTATCAGTAAGCTGCTAAAGCATATACAAAATACTGTAATTAGGTTTTTCATAGTGTTAGGTGTTAGTTTTTAGGGGGTATTTAATCAATTAGTATGCCAAATGAATTAGCAAATTTGAAAATTGGCTAATTGTCGGATAGGCGTTTTTTGCGCTCTTCGGTAAGCTCGGTGAAGTTAAACCGGAGGGCAGGCACTTGAGGTTCGAGTTCGCCTCTGTTTATAGCGCGTAGTATGATTTCCTCTATCCAATAATCTTCTTCTACGTTATGAGGGTCGTATTCTTTTTTGAGCGATAGGTCGTACAGCCAAGCGGTTTTGTTATACCAATAGGCATTCCAACCATTGCGCAATTCCTTTACAAGGTTATAGGCAGTTCTACCTGTTTGACGGTGAATGAGTTTGATGAGGATACGCCCTTGTGAGCGAGAGAGTTTTTTCAGCTCGTCAGTAAAGTGTTCTTCTATATATTGTTGGGTGCGCTTGACATACACTCTTTTTTGGCGTTTGTTCTGCATCGTATCCATAGTGTGCTGCATAGCGCTGAGGCGATCGGCTGCCATTTTGGCGTAGGGATAAACACGCTTCACCCTACTACGCAAGAGGAGGTAGCGCTTTTGAGCCTCGAGGTCGGCAAAGGAGCGCTCTTTACCAAAGAGGTTAATCTCGGTAAGCTGAATAGTGTCGCCTGCGTAGAACTTTTTGTCGAATATAAATAATGTGTCGCGTGTTTGTGCGGGTAATAGGGGGCAGGCAATAAATAAAAAACAAATAACTAATAAGTGTTTCATATTGCAATTAAGTTTATTCTCTTCCTACGGCTACCATTTTGAGTGCTGTGACAGCGGCTTCAACCCCTTTGTTGCCTAATTTGCCGCCACTGCGGTCGAGTGATTGTTGTAGGGTGTTGTCGGTTAGGACACAGAAGATAACAGGGACATCGCTCTGTACGGCATTGAGGTGGGCGATGCCTTGTGTAACCCCCTGACATACAAAGTCGAAGTGCTTTGTTTCGCCTTGTATGACACAACCTATTACTATGACAGCGTCGGCTGTGGTAGTGTCAAGCATACGTTTGGCCGCGTGTACGAGCTCGAAACTGCCCGGTACAGACCAATTAATAATGTTTTCAGGCTCTACACCACAGTCCTTTAGGGTGTTGATAGCCCCCTCGCGCATTCCGTGCGTTACTTGTTCATTCCACTCTGAGGTGATAATTCCTATTTTGAAATCTTTAGCGTTAGGAAGGGTACTTTTGTCGTACTGAGATAGGTTTTTATTTTCTGTAGCCACTTTTTAATTATGAATTTGAATTTTTAATTATGAAATAACAGGTAACAAGTAATGCTTGCTTACCTGTTACCTGCTTTCTTATTATCTGATGTATATTATTAATAGCTTATTTTTCCGATAAGGATATCGACGGTGCGCGCTTCTTCTGAAGTAGGAAATTCGTCTTTGATACGCTCATAATACTTCAGTGCATCGTCTTTTTTGCCTTGAAGGGTAGCTACGATACCAGCTTTTTTGAGGTATATAGGCGTGATAAAGTCGTTTTTGCTGTATTCGAAGGCTTTCACGTAGTAATTAAGCGCTTCGGCAGGGTTTTTCTGTTGTAGGTAAGCATCGCCGATATTGCCATAGGCTAAAGCGCCAAAGATGTCGTCAGAAGCATCGAATTGCTTTAGGTGGTTGATAGCATTGGTGTAATCGCCTAAACGCATATACGCCATACCCATACTGTACTCAGCTAAATTAGCCGCTTTGGTACCGCTGTAGTTTTGAACTATTTGCTCAAATCCGTACTTACCTCCACCGCCTTTGATGGACACTCTAAAGAGTGAATCTTTAGCTTTAGCATCGGTAGCTTCCATAGCCTCATCGAAGACTTGTTGAGCGAAGAAGAGTTCGTTAGCGGCGTTCTTTTCATTAGGAGCCTTTACGAACTGTTGGTATAGCAAATAGCCTAACCCTACCACCGCAATAGCTATAAGGGTGATGATAATAGGTTTTTGGTTTTTGCGTACCCAATCTTCGGTGCGGTTAGCGCCAGCATCGAGGGCATCGAACACTTCGGCGGTAGTACTTTCTTGGTGTAAATGAGCTTCGTGAGCTTCTTCTAAGAGCTCGGTGTCTTTGTGTCTATTAGGTCGGTTGTTGTTCTTTTTGTAAATTGCCATATATAATTTTCATTAAAGTTCGGCAAAAGTACAACAATTATTTTAAATAGCAAAATTATTTTTTTTGATTTGCCAATTTGCCGATTTGCCAATTTGTCGATTTGCATTATTTGCAGCGTTTTGCTGTTTTGGTTGCTAATTTGACAAAAGAGATTCCTTAGGGATGTCTGTATTCTTCCTATGTTCAATGTATATTCTTTCTGTACTCTTAATCTATTTGCTGATTTGGCAATGAAATGATGAGAAAGTTGATAAATTGGCAATTTTATAAATTGGAAAATTTACCTATCTTTGCCCTTATGAAAAAATATCTATATCTATTATTAGTATTGTTAGGCGCTTGTAGTTATGAGGATACTCCGCCTGAGCAGGCTCTGTATTGCTGGAAAACACAGGTGCAATTTTCGGCTGAAGAAGCTGATTTTGTGAAGAATAACCGGATAGAACGCCTTTATATTCGCTATTGTGATGTGGGGTTGCGCGACAATGCGCCCGTCCCCATCGCGCCTGTGGATATTGATACCCTTAGTCTGCAGGGCAAGACGGTTATACCGGTTGTCTATCTTAAAAATGAGATTTTTAACCCTGAACTTACCGAAGGAAACTCTACCTATATAAGTACGCTGGCGCATAAATTAGGTGATTATATTGAGCAAATCAATAGGTATTACCGCCTTAGGGTTAGTGAGGTGCAGTTTGATTGTGATTGGTCGCTTTCTACTAAACAAGCGTATTTCAGTATGTTAGAGGCGTTTAAGAAGGAGTTTCCTTATCAGCTTTCTGCCACTATACGCTTACACCAAGTGAAGTACAGAGAGGAAACGGGCGTGCCGCCGGTAGATTATGGGGTGCTGATGTACTACAATATGGGGCGCATCAGTGCTACGGGGGCTAACTCTATTTACGACCGCTCGACTGCTTTGCGTTATCTTGGCAAGCTTAGAGAGTATCCTCTTCCTCTGGATATTGCTCTGCCGATGTTCGCTTGGGGTGTGCATTCGGCTGATGGTCAGGTGCTTAATTTGGTAGGGGGACTTACACACGCTCAGGCGCAGGCTATCAGCACCTTAGTACGCATTGATGCCTCGGATATTTATAAGGTGGCTGAACAAACCTATTACAAAGGGCGGGTTTGGCAAGCTGGCGACCTCATAAAAATAGAAGAAGTGAGCGATGCTCAGCGCAAAGAAATGTTAGCAGACCTTAGAGAACACTCTTCTCAACCTATCAGGAGGGTTATATGGTTTGTAGGGGCAAATTTGAGTGAGTAAATAATCCAATTATTTATTGTATCTTTGCCCAAAGTTCCTGAATTTTGGTGTTCTTTTTTCTCAAACACAAAATTACTAATTTTCGGGGACTTTTTGCAGAAAAGTTTAAACTGTTTTAACATAAAGGAATGAATATAAAAGATTTTAGAACACTCTTTGTAGAAAAAATTTTAGATCATGTTAGTAAAGAGGGATTTTCTTATAAATCAAACAAACAACTTTTTATAAAAGAGGAAAGAGAACATATATTCTATGTATATGTACACATGTATAAACGTTCAACATATATTTTAGTGGAAACAAAAATATATTATGGAAATAAGGATATCAATAAACAAATAAAAAAGATCGGAGTTTCTGTTCAAAATGATATGATATGTGGAGGGGAAATAAAGTTTATTATGGAAAAATACTTTAATAAGCCATTTGTTGAACAGTATAATGATCTAGTATTTATGTTTAATGAAAATCCTATGCATTTAATTGGAAAGTGGATTTTTTATTATAAAACCATTATAAAATCTTTCTTTGAAGATTGTCAAAACTCTTTAATGCTTAACAAAATTATTAATGGAGGGGACTTAAATGTGAGTGGATTTTCTCCTTTTTATGGCGATAAGATTATTTATTCTTATTTTGTTGCTAAGAAAGCAGGTATGAATGAAGATGAATTAAAAGAACTGCTTTTGCAATATGAACAAAATTTATATCAAATAGAAGAGAAGCATAATATAAAACTAGATTATTTAGAAAACTTTTTTATATTAAGGGATAATGTGTTGAAAAAAAGCAATTAATTGATTAAGCTTTAATCTTAAAAAATATATTGGCTGATTTAGGTAATGTATCAGATGTGTTGTTAAAAACATAAGGCTAACTATTAACACAATACAAAAGAACTGCCCTACTATTTTCCTTTACCCACTATAGAGAAAAGAGTTTTTCAAACCTATAATGCGCTCTAAATAGTGCAAAGGAAATTTTGAATTGTGGGACAAGTGGGATGAGTGAGAGGGTTGAGAAGGCTGGGAGGATTGGGAGGGCTGGGACAGGTGAGACGAGTGAGACAGGTGGGACAGGTGAGACGAGTGAGACAGGTGGGACGAGTGGGACAGGTGAGACAAGTGGGACAGGTGAGACAAGTGGGACAGGTGAGACAAGTGGGACAAGTGGGACAAGTGGGACGTGTCATATCCTAAAATAGGTTTATACTAAAAATAGGAAAAAATATGACAAAAGGGTGGAAGTTTTTGGCTTCATATGGCTGTATATGGAAAAGTTTTTGTAATTTTGCGGAGTGGAACATTAAGATTATAGACATAATGACAACAGAGAGAATTACAAAATCAATAGATGACCTTATCTTAGATCCTAATAATTATAGGTTTATTGATAAATCAGAATATAAATTTGTCCCTGAAGACCAAGTAGATGATACCAGAGTTCAGCAAAGAACTATTGGTCTTATCACAGGAAAAAATCAAGATAATATCAAAGATTTAATAACAAGTTTTAAGGCAAATGGTTTCTTGGATATCGACCAGATTCAGGTAAAAAAAGTTGGTGACAAATACCTTGTCTTAGAAGGAAATAGAAGAGTTGCTACTTTAAAATACCTATGGGAAGAGTATAAAAAGGGAAATGATGTTGGTGTGCTAAAAGAAGAGAGTTTTAAGAAAATCCATTTGGTTAAGATTATAGGAGAAAATCCTGCAGAACATCTTATAACAATGGGGTTACACCATATAAGTGGTAAAAAGAGATGGGATGCTGTAAATGAAGCGCAACTTATAAAGGATTTAATATATAAGTATGGAAAAACATCTGATGAGGTTTGCCGTGAATTAGGTATTTCAAAACAGAAGTTAAACAGAAGTCTACGAGCTTTATCTCTTATTGAGCAATACAAGGAAAGCGATTATGGAGACCAGTTTCAGGCTAATATGTTTACTATGTTTGATGCAATTATTAGTAGTCCTAAAATGAAGAGTTGGATTTCTTGGGATGATAGTACATATAGAGCTACAAATTTAGAAAATATAGAAAGACTCTTTGGATGGATATCTGAAAGTGAGGAGAGCGAAGAAGATGAAGAGGGAAATGAGCACTATATTAAAAGAGAGCCTATTATAAATCAATATAGGCAGATAAAAGATGTAGCAGATTTTATTGATGATCCTGTAACTGTAAAGCGTATGGAAGAGAGTCGTAGCATTACAGAAGCGTATAGTTATAGTGATGCTATAGGAAAAACTCGTTTAGAAAATGCCTTAAGTAATATATCAAAAGAAGCACAAGCTGTTTTTAATTTTGGAGACTATTTGAAAGAAGATGATTATAAAAAGATAGAGGCTTTAAAATTAAAATTGGATAGGCTCATACCTTCAAATTTTGTAAAGGTATTAGGTTCGTCTCAGCAAATAGATGTCATATATAAAAGTCCTCAAAAGCATTTTACAAAACTATGCATCGACAGATATAGGAAATTACAGAATTTAGAAATTACAAATCTATCAAAAGTAAATATTTTTGTAGGGGCCAATAACAAGGGTAAGACAACTGTTCTCGAGGCATTTTACTTATTGAGCCAACTGAATAATCTCAATGCTTTTTTAGAATTGGAGAAGTTTAGGAGTAAAACAGAGAATATAGACCCTGTTTTTATTGATAAAAATTTTACAGAAGGGATAAATATTGTTGCCATATTTGACGACTCGCAGTACGATATAAAGTTGAGTAAAGAGACAATAAATGACAATGATTTTGATAAAACAGGCTATATTAGTACAATAACAGAGATAGCTCAAATAAATAAGGATACTTTTGAAAACAAGATACATCTATTTTCAAATAAAGATTCTGTACTAAATTCAGATGATAAAATACAAAAGTTATGTTTTGCTACATTTACAAGTCCTTATAGATATAATAGTGAACTACTAAAGACAGCTCATAGTTCTTTAATAGAAAGTAAAGATTTTGACAAGGTATTAAGATTTATAAAAAAAAATCTAGATAGCTCAATAGAAAAAATAGAACTTGTTAGTATTAATAATCTAAATCGCTTTATGGTTACTTCTACTAAGAATGATAAAGCAATAGATATTACAAAGTATGGAGAGGGTTTACAACGTATTTTTGAGATAATATTATTAATGATCTATAGTAAGGGAGGAATCATTTGTATTGATGAGATAGATAGTGCTATACACAAAAGCTTATTGATAAAATTCACAAAATTTATACAGGAGTTGGCCGATGAATATAATGTACAAGTGTTTTTGACTACACATAGCAAGGAGTGTATAGATGCTTTTGTAGAGAATAAGTATAAAAATAATGAACTAACTGCTTTTGTTTTAAAAGAAGTTGATAATAAAATTCAATATAAATATTTAAATGGTACTAGATTAGAAGAATTGGTAGATTTAATAAATATAGATATCCGGTAATTATGAAAAAAAAAATAGTTACAATTCTCTGTGAAGGACCTCACGATGCAGCTTTCTTAAGAAAAATATTAAGAGCTAATGGCTTTAATTCTTATGACAGAAAAAAAATAAAGGAGTACCCGACTCCTATGGATGCTTTTGTAAAAAGAAACTTAGAAAAATCAAATATAGAGGATTTAAATATACAAGAAGCAAAAAAAGCATTCATACCTAATAATGTTTTGCAAAAAGAAAATACCTATTTATTTTCATATATTTTGGGAGGAGCTACTAAAATGAACACGATGACTGATTTTTTAATCGATATGTTTAAATTAACAAAAAAAGATGAAAAATCTACTGAATATGATGTAGCTGAAAATACTGATTTTGCAGTATTATGTTTTTTTGATGCTGATAATGATATGAAAATAATAGATAAAAACATAAAAGACAGTTTAAAAAATGAGGGTATTGATTGCGTTATTGAAGAGGAAGTACATAAATGCATTAAATATCACAAAGGTCTAAAAATAGGTTTTTATATTTTTACAGAGGATGATCATAACACAGGAAAGCTAGAAGATATTATTTTGCCTCTGATGAGAAAAGATAATGAAAATATTTTTAGCGCAGCAGAAAAGTATATCGATAATTTTTCTAAAAAGGCAGATAAAGATAAAGGTAAACAAATAATAGGTGTTACAGGTCAATTAGAAAAACCAGGTTGTGAAAATACAGTGCACATTAGACAAACATCATATATAACAGACGAGAAAATTAAAGCCAATTCTAAATGTCAAGAAATTCTAAATTATATTGAAGATTTTATAAAAGAATAACTCCTTAAAATCACACAAACTCCCCAATATCAAACACCTCTTCCACATCATCAGCAGGTTTAGGAAGATATTTCTCTAAAAGAGCACTGATTTTAGGTAGTACACGATCCAAAGCCTCTAAAAGGTTAGTATTTTCTACTTTTTTGGCTATGACAAGAGTATCAGGGGTAATCACCTTTGAGGTGTTGCTGTTGCTTAATAAAGGTACAAGCTGCCCTAACTCTTCAAAGGTAAGCCCAGTGGCAAAGTCCTCATCCTCTTCAGGGCTGCGCAAGCGGCGCAGTTCTTCCTCCTCATCTTCAAAGTCAATGGATGGCGCAAAGATGGCATCTAATTCCTCTACAGGAATTTCAAGAGGGTAATTTGCCTCATTGTTAGCCTCTTCCTGTGGAGAAGGTTCTTGCTCTTTTACTTGCGCTTCTGCCTTTACAGGCTGTGGTGTTTTAGGCACATAAGTGCTTGCCCCCATAACTGAATAGTTTTCTTCTGGCTTTTGAGGTGCTTTTGGGGCTTTCTCTGTCTTAGGTAAGCGTGGTTTTTCTCTGTAAAGCAACAAAGCGATTACTACCAATAGTAATACAATGATTATTTTTTCCATTAAACCTGTTTAAACTTTTTTTGAGGAACTTGGATATAAACCCTAATAAGAGTATTCCAATGCAAGTTACATCAAGAAAATAAATATCTGGTTGCTCTCCATTATTAAAGCTAAATCTTCTTTTTTACACTTAAAAAGGGAATAATCCAATTATTTATTGTATCTTTGTCCAAAGTTCCTGAATTTTGGTGTTCTTTTTTCTCAAATACAAAATTACTAATTTTCGGGAACTTTTATACAGAAAAATTTAAACAGCTTCATAATAAAATAAAAGTTTTTAGAAAATGAAAAAAATTCTATTGATGGCTTTGATTTGTGGTGTAGGTTATTCACAAGAGTCCAAATTTATCTCGGAAAGTGTTCCTACTCCAAAAACAGCATTTGGTTCACAATTCTATAGTTTCTATGACATAGACATACTTGGAATAAATTATAAGTTTTTATATCTATCCGATGATAAAAAAATAGAAGTTGTAACGACAAAAGACCCAAAATTTACTATCAACGGAAAGAATTATTGGAACATTCCGTATAAAGATTTTCCAGAAGAAATAAAAGGGTATTCTTTCATATATGGGCTTTATTTTGTGAAGTTTGACAATGGTTGGTTTGGTTGTTATGGAAAATATCAACATCCACATCTTATCGAAAATAACAAACCTTTGCCTCCTGGTGATGAAAAACCTTCTTTTTTTGTAAAAACAAATCTTTTGGAATAAAATTATGCAAACACATTTATAATTTCAACCCATTGTTTTTCAATGGGTTGAATAGTTATATCACCTATTTTCAGGAACTTTTATTTCTCTAAAAAAGTTTAAACTGCTTCTACATTAAAAATCAACACAATACAAAAGAACTGCCTATTATTTTCCTTTATACACTATAGAGAAAAGAGTTTTTAAAGCCTATAATGCGCTCTAAATAGTGCGAAGGGAATTTTGAATTGTGGGACGAGTGGGACAGGTGGGACGAGTGAGACAGGTGGGACGAGTGAGACAGGTGGGACAAGTGGGACGAGTGGGACAAGTGGGACGAGTGGGACGAGTGAGACAAATGGGACGAGTGAGACAAATGGGACGAGTGGGACAGGTGGGACAGGTGGGACAGGTGAGACAAATGGGACGAGTGAGACAAATGAGACGAGTGAGACAGGTGAGACGAGTGAGACAGGTGAGACAGGTAGGACAGGTGAGACGAGTGAGACAGGTGGGACGAGTGGGACTGGTGGGACAAATGGGACTGGTGGGACAAATGGGACTGGTGGGACAAATGGGACTGGTGGGACAAAT
>OJLB01000126.1_pt1 | contig 50755 bp, 31 predicted proteins | sample 1596861 | NCBI WGS metagenome assembly OJLB01 (sample SAMEA3904681, study PRJEB24821) | metagenome | biome: Builtin; feature: hospital; material: surface | place: USA | collected 2013-06-06
AAAAATAGACGTCATTTCAAGCTAGTAGAATGGCCCAAGCTTGTCGGTAAGGGTTTCCACACGAAGGAAATCAACCCTTGGCGTCACGCCGAGTTTGGTGCTAATCACATTCGATATGTTCTTTGATGGCAAGGAAAGAACCCTAGGGACAATTGACACCGTATTTCATATGCAGACAGGTACAATCGAATGTACATCACGTCGCCTTGGAACCTTCATCAAAGAAAAAAGACTCTGCTCACTTTTCCATTATAAACCTGTGAAATGACAGAAGTCACCTCATCGCCAACAATCACTTCAACTTGCAGCTCATGCTGGACAAGAATGGTTCACTTTCCATGAAAAAATCAGGGTCAAACAAAATCAAAGTGAACAGTGTTACGATTCGGTTTAAGGTTTTTTTTGTATTTAATAATTTGTAGTGGCGCATAAACGACTTCTAACTCCAAGACTTTCTTAGTTACTGAACTATACGCTGATGTAACTTTATCTCGCTTCAGCTTTGTATGTCTGAGAAACCTAATATTCGGAAGACTCGACTGAATTGAAGAAATTTACACTCTTGACTGAACAGAGCGATTTCATCTTGCTGCGAGGCTGCGAAATATTATAATGGTGATATAGGTCTGTTCAATCACATTCTACGAAGCGACAAATCTATCCCAGCAATAGTCCCTGATGTCGGACCCAAATGACATTGAGTGCGTTTAAATGAGCGCTCAAGATTTCATAGTAATCTACCGTGTCAATATTTTGTATTTCACTACCACAAGTTCAAGCTGGAGGGATTGCATCTCTGCCACGTGAACTAAGCAAAAACGACGATGATTCGCATTTGGCACCACCAAATTGCAAAATTTCTTGAATGAAACCTTTCAACTCTTGTCTCACAAATAGCATATATCTTCTTAATTATATCCTTTTCATACCTTGTGGCCATGAAAGTTAGGGTAATGGTATCCTATCCCCAAATAAATTGTAACGTTCTAAGTGTATGCGTTGTATGGGATTTTCTAATGACTTGGGCAAAAAATGCTGCTCGACTTTAACTGTAGTGGAATTGAATTATATTTTACATTTATGCGATGTGGCTTTCGTCAAGCTTCTTAATACTGGAACCACTTGTCCAAGGAAAGTGGAGGGCAGGAAGAACAAATAAGGAGTTGGTGTTGTCAGCAACACCTGAGAAAGCGTTGTACCAGGCTGAAAAGGAAGCGACTAAACCGAACGCGCCCGAGACTCTTAAAAGTGCCGCTTGAGGTTCGTTTCCATCGTTATACAAGTACGAAACGCCAGAAAACAGATAACATAAATCCAACGAGAAAAACAAGAGAAACATTGCGATCGTTGACTTAAGAGTCAACATGGTCATCAATGTGGTAAACACAAACCAGCCCATATAATACAGCCCAACGGTTTGCAATTCACCGTAACCACCTTCGGCTACTTTGATTGCTTCCATAATATTAAGACTCTTCGAGGGCATGATGAGAAGCGCATACGATATCCAGAATGCCCCATATGACGTGAATGTTGTGGCACCGAAAGTGTTTCCAATCGCCATTTCCCACATACCCGAAAGAATTTGAATCAACCCTCCGTAGACAAATCCAAGACATACCAGGATGGAGAGATTCTTAAGATTTAAAGTACCAACGTTAATAAGAGATAGCACAAAAGTGGAAAGAGCAAAGCCACAAAAGCCAAGCGGCGCGGGGTTCGCAATTTTTCGGTCATGAATGCTTCTGAACATACCGGGTTGCATCTCACCACCAAAGGCAAGGTGACCTGTCCCTTGAGGAAATCTCAGAAAAGCAAGTGGGCCGTATCCATAAGACGCAGCTTCAACTGCGGTATTTCGCTCCTTCTTGGACATTCGAGATGTGATCTTTTGTACAGTCGCTTTGTATTGATCTTCATATTGGTTGTGAACATCAATAATATGCCCTAAATCGTTCATGAACTTTTGATCCGTGACGTTTTCGTCCGCCATCTTAGCTTGGCCCAAAGTAGAGGGGATGGGTGAGAAACAGTCTGTTCATAGCTCGTGTATATTATATTGATAGTCGACGAAAGCCAATTACTGAGTTTGTTGGGTACAGTATCGCGGAGCAAGTGCTTTTACAAAAACATAAAAACGCGATTGGCTGGATGACCAACAGATTGCAAGCGCACACGCTAAATGTGTGTCGTGCATGAAGATACAGGAACAATATCCCATCATTCGTGCGAACGGACAAAAAGGGAAAAATAAGAATTTGGTCTCGCTTAATTCGCGCAATTATACGTGAAGTGGCCCTCTGTTGCTTTGAAGTATCCCGAAGCGAATTGTTATCGAGTATATTGACTAAACGAAACTGAACTGTTATATGTCCGGACAGCCGGGTGTTCGCTTGAATGCAGACATCTTTCGTTGTTGGCACTATGTGTGCGGTGGATACACATGATAAATGGAAAGAGTTGTACCATCAATGGTAGATCATGATGTAGCGCAACCTATTAGAGAAGAACTCGACTTAAATTCCGTTGAAGCGCCAAAAATTAACTGTAGCCGTTCAAGACCTCAGAGATGCGCACACAGGGCGGGAATGCTGTAGACTAAGCAATATGGTCGTGCTCCGGCTCTTTAGTTTGTGTCTTTGCGGTCCAGGGGAAATACACCGCAGGTACAATGAAGAATGAGTTAGAGTCGTCTGCAAGACCAGCAAATGCATTGTACCAAGAAAGAAAAGCAGTAACTATACCAAACGCCCCGCCCGCCCGCAGGAGTCCAGTATGAGGTAAAGAGCCATCGTTGAATATGTGTGCCACCATGCAAAACAGGAAAGTGAAATCCAGACAGAAAAATAAGAGGAAGAATGCAATGGTTGATTTAAGGGTTAAAAAGAGCATCATAGATGTGAAAACAAACCAACCAGCAAAAAACAGCGCTTGTGCATTGAGTAATCCCGTTTTTCCATCTGCTTTGACCATGCTCTCTACAATATGAAAGCCACCAGGAGTCAAAAGGATGCCGAAAGAAACCCAAAATGCACCGTAAGACGAAAAAACAGTCGCACCGAACGTATTTCCAACTGCCATTTCCCACATTCCAGCAAGAATTTGCATCAGCCCTCCATAACCAAAACAAACTGATATCATAATTGAGGTATCTGTCACATTTAATGTTCCTAGATTGATGAGAGAAAGCAAGAAAGTCGTTAGGGCAAAACTGCACAACCCGAGCGGCGCAGGATTTGCAAAGTTTCGGTCAGCTATACTCTTGAAAAGACCTGGTTGCATTTCACCACCAAAAGGAAGATTAACATTCCCATTAGGGAAATGCAAGTGTGCCAGAGGACCATAACCATACGCTGCAGCACGAACAGCGATTTGTCGCTCATCCTTAGACATATGTGACGTCATCCTTTGAATAGTGGCATTGTATCTCTCTTGACTTTCTTTAGTGGGTAAAGGAATTGAGAAAACATCTTCATTAGAGCCCAACTCGACGTCTTTGGGTCGATATGTCATGGTGTTTGAACTAAAGGCTTCCCGAGGCCGCAAATTTTTTTTTGTATTACTGGAATTTGTTCGGCTCAGCTTTCCCCACGGGGAAGAAAGCAGGGGAACTTCTATTAAATAACGTTCATTGGATGGATTATGTCATAGCTATATTTACAAGATCCTCCGGCATGCAGGAGAGCCACATAAGCACGGAATAGCCTCTGTTTCATCCTCTGAGGCTTGGACTTGCCGGTCAGCTCGTTATAATTCCACGCACACTTGTAGTCGTAAGTCAACTCCTGCCCAGGGAGAACAGTCTGTTTGGCACTGATGTATTAGAAGAAAAACCAAGGGAGACTTACAAAATCACGATACGCTTTTCGCCCTGGACCGTGAGGATTTTGGCCGTACAGTTAGGCGTGCAACAATGCTACCTAGTTAGGAAAAGAGGCGACTTCGAACGTACATTCATTAGACGAGCAATATTTCCCTTCCGAGTTGCATCTACTACGACGTCATCGTCGACACGAAATAGATAAGTACTGAAGTTGCCCTGCCATATTAGAAATGCATACACGTACTGATCGTTCATACATCTTCTCACGATGATCGGCAACTTGCTGGCGAACAACTTCTCCAACGTATTCAATAACCATGTCACCGGCAGATATGGGCTCCATCGCGAATAATCCCCAGTCGTGTATGGGACTTTTAGCGAAACGCAACTGCTTTTTTCGTGTTTGAAGCTGGTTGACGTGTAAGATATCGGTATCTGCGAGGGTCTCACGCCGATTTTGTTCAATATCAAGTGCGAGGCGACGTGAGTCAGCTCGGTTATTTCTTGCAGAAGCGAGAGAACGAGTGGCACTTGATGCTTCCACTACTGCCCGATTTCGGTCGGCCAAGTGCGCAGCTTTGTCTGCAGCGGGAATTCGATAGAAGCCCTGTGCACGCGCACTGCCCGGTTCATGTAAATCGGGAACATCTGGAGTGGTAATGGGGGGGCATTCTTGTGCATGTTGTCCGCGAAGCAACAAATCTAGTAAATACATTTCTTCATCATCTTGAGCCAGTCCGATTCCAACAGGGTCGAGAAAAGCATGTGAATCCAAGGTGAGGGACAAACTGTTCTGAACAGTCCCTTTTTGATTGACAGGAGCTCGCTTTGGAATTGAGTCGAGGCGACGAAACGAAGGGATCACACTTCCTAAAGAAGTAGAGCGAGATAGAGAGTGTGATTTATGATTTGCGATGATGGCTCCTCCCTTGCCATCTGAGCGCAAGAAATGTGCGATAAGAGGCGTCACGGTTCGAGTTTTTATGTCGCGCAAGATTATAGAAGTAAAATCAGCGAGAATTCTTGAAGTGGCTTCCGATACGAGTTCGTCTGTTGACCATGTCGTTTTTGTGGACGTAGAGTCTATCTTCTCCGAAGACAAAGGTAAAGCAGGACTTATGGTCAATGAAGGTTCTGCATTCGATCCTTTGTCTTCTGGTTCGCGAATTTCCAATCGAAGTCGACATCCATGAAGAGTTCCGGAACCCAAGACCATTTTGCATCGAAACGCTGCATCATGATCTTGAAACCCCACGTACCACCCAAGATGATCCCGCTCAACGAGAACAGGCGCGAAAGAGGAAAAATAAGCTCGAATAGATTCTGCATCCGTGGAATTCGAAAACATACGCGGAATGAAAATGTAGGGGTGCCCAAGATTCGACAACCGATGTGCAATAACCGCTGACATGGGCTCATTCTTTGAGTGGGAATGTGGCTCATACGAGTTGGGCCGCTTTCGCATATTACTCCTAATTTGACGCTCGCGCTCACGAAGCTCCTCGCGTAGACGCTTTTGTTCATGTTCACGTTCTCGTGCGCGTGCCTGATGTTTGCGCGCATAACGTTCCTTCAAAAGCGCTCTGTACTGCTGCACGTACACCTTTCGATCGTGATCAAGGAAAACTTGGACAAAGGCAGGACCTATTCTCTGGCCGTCAAGCGCGCGCCTCGCATTAGACGCTGCCTCTGAAGCATCATCTAAACGAGGTCCCCCGAAACACACCCACATGATGCCAATACTCTCACCAGTCTGAGGATCAACTTTAAGCTCGCTTGCGTCGATAGCGCCAAAAGCACGGCACTGCTGCAAAACAGGCGCAGGCGTCGTCAGCGGCGACAGATGACAAATGACGATTTCTCGCGGTGGCGGTGGGCCCACTGAATGTTCGTCGTACTAAAGTCGCGTTGTTAATAATGGATGCATACGCACCTTGTAATGCAAATGTTCGAGATGTTTCCGTGGCTTAAGCCGGGACGATTTTGGTGGCTTGTTATGGTGTGAGAGCAATCGGGGGTCAGTCGTGGAGCGCCGAGGGTGAGTCTCATACCGCCGCAACATCTCTTTGTTACGGCCCAACTGAGGATCATGTATTGTCTGATAATTTCTACCTGAGCTTGGAATTTCTGAAGGAAGAAGTGCCTTGGACGATGAAGGATCATCAAGACGCGCGTCATTCATGCGTCGAGGTGGCCTTGGAGGTGGCCCTGGGGGCAGAACGCGCGGCATGCTCTGGTCCATTAGATTTTCCCTGGAATATATAGGCTCACGATTCTCGGATAACCGTAAAGTTGTTGCGTACTCTGGCGGCATAGCGCCACACGCGAGTGAGCAGCGAATACAAAATGATGTTTCTAGGTTTCGGTTGTGATTGCAATAAGAATGGCGCGTCGCGTCCGAGATAATTACTAACGACCAAGCCTATTAGGTAGGTGTGGAGATCACACGCTCTCAGTTGTAGGGTCTAGCGAGAGTTCCGGTATGCTGGAGTTGTCACGAATGGGACGAGCGTCTGGATTGGGCAAGAGTTGAAAGAGAAGAAAGTTAGCAAGTGTTTTGTTTGTCCAGTAGCTCATATGTGAGCGCATCATATCAATGTATTGTGAAAACTAAGGATGGAGGTTAGACCATACTTTGGTACACGCGCACACATACCGAGCTAGACGTTCCAACGTCCATAATATAATCAATACAACCATTTGGATTAAGTGCGTTGAATCGCTGCTCACCACGCTCCATATCCTCAAGAGGTATTGGTCGGGAGCGGGGAGTACCCGGCACTGTATTCTGATTCTGAGTTCCGGAGGCAGTTGGCACTTGTTTCTCGTTCACAACACGCATAAGAAGTTTGCCCACATTTACACGAGGCTCTTCGAGTGCATCCATTAGCAAGCTGGGATCACGGGGTAAATGAACAGGCCTTACAATGCGCGAGTAAGGTGCATCAGCAAGAGCAGACATCTGGAAACTAATGGGATCTGTCGCAATGTAAAGCTGGAAAGAATTAGTGAATTCGGGGAGGATAGGCGCAGAACTTACGTTGTACACAGATTCTGACGCAAGACATCCCATCTTTCCGACTTCAGCAGACGTTGCGTCATCCACATCATCATCAAAGCGACGCCGAGCTATGAGGCGAGCACCATTCATGTAGTAAAGAAGAGGCAACGGCGAGCCAATGCAGAAAAAATGGCGCACATTGAACAGTAAGTGGGGAGATAGCATATGGATGTTTGGAGCATCGGTTTCGTGTAGAGGGCGCACAAACGTGGGTTGATCCTTAAGGATATCAGCGGCAAGCATAGATCCAAGCGAGTGTCCCAGGATAGACACGCGGCCTCCATTCTGTTCGAAGCCAGGATTCCTCTGTACGAACAACCTGTAAAGGCGATTCATTTCGTGCAAAACACTGCGCTCCATGACATCATGATGCCTGGAAAAGTAAAACGGTATATCAAGCAAGACTTTTGTCACTACCGTGCGAACGCTTGGTATTGAAGTGGCGTTTACGATGTCTTGTAGGGTATAAGATTCTTGCTCTGGGTCAAATTGCAAGTTACGGCGCCAACAGATAGGAATAAGCTTGACTCTCCCCCCATTCAAGAGCGGCTTGAGTTCAATGTCTTGCGCTTGGGCACGCATAATTGTTCTGAGCCGATCCAAATCGTGTACAAAATGCATGGATGCATAGTCCTCAGACAGTTTCTGTCCGATTCCATGGATACAAAATAAAAGTTGCGGCGGTTGATCAGATGTGCTTGGCATAGAGCAGTCATCATCAAATGGATCCTGTGGACGAGCGTCTTCGATTATGTCACGAACACGGGAATTAGTATTTGGTGAGCGTGAGACCCACGCTCGCGACATAAATGCTTCGTTGAGAGGTACCCATGGCGTTGGTGATACAGACGGGTCTGGTGTAGCTCTGTCACCTATAATCCCAGTTGCGTTAGAATCTTCTTCTGATATTGGCCCAAATTTCTCAATGGTGTCTTTGTCTCTCACGTCTTCAGCAGAAGCTGCGGTTGAAGCCGCTGGTGTTCGACGAGGTGAGGTTGATTCAGGGCGTCTTGTCCAATTTGAGAGTCGAGTACTAGATCCCAAGCGCTCACTGAGTTCACGGGCATTCTCAAAGCCTCGGACAAGAGTAGGTTCTCTAAGAAATGGGAAAAGCTTGCTGCCAATATTTTGTGCATATACACGGGCTGAATATGCTGAGATAAATTGGATCTTTGCGCCACTGACGACACTGGGTAAGTCATATTGGACCGCCTGATCCTCCCTTCGGCTTTTCGAAAGGGTTCCCTTAAGCCGATGCTCGAGACGCCATGGTTCTGCCGTCCTGTATGCATTTACAATATCCTCTTCTAACCGCGTATTGCATGCAATAGGGGAGCAAGCGCCATCCGACGCGACGTAGAACCATGTTGCCCTAATCACTTGTTGATCGTAGCCAGCCCATAGTGCAGGATACATCTAAGTGTCAGTGCTTATCACTTGCACGGTACGTACAATCATGTGTTCCATGTCTACATCGAACAGTCTGTCTTCCAGTACTGGTACGCGAAATCGTCGTTGCTCTGCGGGTTCATCGGGATCCGTTATCCGGTATGTAGGCTCAGTTTGCTTTTCACTGGGCATGGGTCGTGGTGGCCGCGGTGGCAGCACGGAGTCGGTGTTGTATGCCGATTCGCCCCAAAGTGATGTTGTGAGCCAGCTACGAGGACTGCGCTGTTGATTGTCCGTGTGACGAGCCCGCGCCCGATGAACCAACTCATCCTTAACGCGGTGCCACGCTTCTTCGAGAGCATTGTTGTCCTTGTCAGGAAAAGGCACCCATATTCTACCATGAGAATGGAACCAAATCGCAGATACAGGTGGTTCAAGGCGTTCAGTTGAGTTCCCATGTGCAGGGCACCCGAACACTGCGTCCATGACTCGGTACCTAAAGACAAAGAATGACGGTCCGTGCGTGGCTCCGTCATACATCCACATTTTAGACATTTATGCACTCAAATATTTCGCTAGCCATGTTTGATTTTTGTTTCGAGAATTACATAGTCTATGCATGATTAAGATATACGGACAGTTACTAACCTGTAGTTCCACATTCGACAGTGATCCCCAGTGTCCAGCGAGGGATCCCCACAATCAGCACGCCCGCTAGCACGCATAGCGTCCAAGACGTGAACAAATAGGCGAAAGAAGTCCGCAGGGGGCGAAGAACGATAAGCTCGGCCACCAACGTGCTTACAGTGCTCAGACAGCCGGCGAATCCATCACCTAAGCCGCGCAAGGCATCACATGATGTGATGGAAGAAAATAAGCGCGATCCTTGACCCGTTTTCGTACCACAAAGTATCAAAGTTGCTAGCACGTTCGCAGCTAACGTGCCCAGAGGCCACTGCATCCAGTGACGCACCAACACTCTGTCGTCAACTTTTCGGGCAGGGTTAAAGCGTGACAGCTGCCAGCGGATCCAGGCCCCGGGAGGACAGAGAACAAGAGCGAATGTGACGTGTCGGAATGGTGAATGCAAGCCACAGAGGATGGCGGATCCAATCCAGAAGAGAGAACCTATCGCAATTGCACATGCATGCGAAATGGCAGGATTCAATCGTTTCATAGGCAAAGCAGGTAATGCATCTAGTGGATAGGCGTCAGCCAGCGCGCGCCCAGCCCAAAATCCCGCGATTCCCATCCCAATAGTCATACCTGTCTGGGCTAGGGCGTCCATGACACTGTAGAGCCCGACACGGTGATAATGTTGACCATTAGAGAATGCTTGGAACACATCAAATGCCCAAGTGGAAAATGAAGTACAAGACCCGGCAAATCCGACCGTCAGCATTGGAAAGGCGGGGGCGTACCACGCTTCAATGGCCGCTTTTGAACGTTTGTGGGATGCGTACCCAAACACCAAGCATCCGACAGCTTGTGCCCAGATCAGGGGGGCTACGCTTTGTCCATCATATGAATTGAGTGCCACCAAACCCAGCCGCGCCAGTGTGCCCCAAATGGCACCTAAGGCAATCAGTGCGGCAGTAGCACATGTAGCTACCACCCTCATGGATGGTGGTGTGGAGCAAGTCTGGTAGTCACGTGTGACCCAATTAACGCGGAACGCGGTGTTGGATCGCGCGACGGGGGCATATTTCGTGCCGCGCTTCACGGACGACACGTCAATACATCTGCTTGATCAACGTCGTTTACGTCTTATGTCCATGTATAAGCCGTGATGCGTCGTGTACACCATGACGAAGCGTCGTCATCGTCGTCTCCATCGATGCAAAGTGAAGACGAAGAAGATGTTCGAGCTGATTTCCTCTCGGAGATCGACCAACAGCGTTTCTTTCAGCAACTCGAGGTGTTTCAGGCAAGCTCACGAGTCTCGCCTCCCGCCGCCGTTCCGGAGACGAGCAGAGTTTCTGTTCCCTCAAAAGCACCAGCCACAAACACAGGATTGACGACTGCTACATTTGTTTCTCCTGCTAATTTTCAGTCATCACCGAATCAGTTATCCAACTCTCCATGTTCGAACATACCGCGGTCCATGGATTCGTCCGAGTTTTACAGTACAGCGATTCAGGTCCTCACCCACGTACTTGGCAGTTCTAAGCCACACCCATGGCTCAGTGATCAAACCTTGTCCCAGGGTGAAGATCCGGCGTTGTCACACACTTCTACGGTCACTTGGGATCCAAAAAACACATTAGCATCATCCCCGCGCGACCAAGCAGGTCATGGGATCCATGCGTCGATTGATCAATTCGGCGCTTCAAGATCAGAACAAATGCGTGATAAAGAACAGGATTTGACACAGCTACTGCAAACTCTTCTCGCTCGGGGACCTAATCAAACTGCGTCTTCTGAGTCACATCCTCAATCAGAGCCAGTTCTTGCTCCGCCCGTTCCCATGCCATTTGCCGACTTGGCTTTCCCCGAAGATGAAGATGACGATCCAGACTTTATGCCAGTGCCCTCTGACCGTGGGTGCAATGAGCTTGCGATGCCGAGCGCGACAGCATGGACACGAGCTATGGAGGAGATGGCTCCCCAGGAATCTGGCACATCTTCAACCAAGTCGCGGCGAGGACGCCCACGGCAATTTACGTCAGAAGAGGCAGCTGAGCGAAAACGCGATCGAAACCGAGATTATATGGCGCGTCTCCGCACTTTGAGACGGCAACGCAGACCTTATACCCCAGCCAACTCGGTGGACTCGCAGGAGTCGTCTGATCGACTCGTGCTGGAGGCGGAAAATCGATTTTTGCGCTCTGAAATCGAAAGACTCCAACAGGAGAATGCCAAGCTACGTAGTCGAGAAGAACTGCGTTTGTACGCCGCGCAATTTAGAATGAACCAGGATCATGATGGTTTCAAGTGCTAACGATATAACTACAGATTACAACATACTACGTACAGGATAGAAAATGAAGATGAATTCAGCTACCAGCCTTTCAGACGGGGCGATGGGGTGGAAAATGAAGGTATGCTTGACATGACTGGACTTAAAGCTCCGCCTTCCGAGTAGGCAGCTCTTTGATGTGCGCGTCCTGAGCGCTGGGCTCTCCTGGAGTGCCGATTAGGCGAAATAAACAGGTCTGACGAACGTTCATCGTCGCCGAACTCCGAGGATAGAGCGCGACGCCCTCTAAAGTACGGCATGTCAGTGACACCAATAGCAGCTTCTCGAAGCTCATCCCATGCATCCTGCGCAGCCAGGCGTTCGTTTTCTTCCTCAGAAAGATGCGGATAAAATCGGCGCATTGCATCATGCCCGGCGTAATGCATATGGCGTTTTTCATCCGATACATATGACTGTGAGTCACCATCCACTTCGTAAGATGGTTGCGCGGCAAATGGGTCCTGATAGTAGAAAGCGGCTTCATCTAATTCATGCTCATTGCCTTTCTCACAAGTCATGGATTGAATCGACAGAGCATCTTGCTGAAGAGGCACACTTGCGGCGTCGTGCTCGCCCGCTTGTTCCATTGGGGGAACGGATGAGTGCGTATTCACACCATAAGGTTGCTGTAACGTCACAGGCATGAAATCTGTGTGCTGCTGCTGGAACACTGGAGCGACTTGTGGAGAAGCCGGTGACACTACTCGGGCTTCCTGCATTGGCTCCGGCTCAGACACAATGGAAGGGGGGCGACGCTTAGCACGACTGCGTCGTCGCAAAAAGTAAAATAGGAGTAACGTACATGCGCCAAGCAAAACGGCTCCACCAATCCCAACCGGCACGCCAATCTTCACACCATTAGACACTGTATCATTCGAGTCGGCGCCAGTAGTGCTGCTGGTTGTGCTAAGATTGCCAGATCCACCCGTGTACATATTAGGTTTGGGTCCATATGGTGACATGCCTGGCTTTCCAGGTGTTCCTAGGGGGCCATCTTTGGCCGGGTCTTGGAGCGCACGGATCTGGTCGCGGGAAAGAGAAAATTCAGGCCGATTGGTTTGGTTGTCTCTCCTTCCAGTATAAATGTAAGCAACGGGCTCATTGCCCACACCCGACACGCTGGCGTTGGCTACATTAGGATCTGCGCAACTTATAGAGAGGTAGCCAAACTCGTGCGCATAGTAGCCTCGCTTCTTATATCCATCATCCTGGATAGAAAGAGTGCCATTGGCCCAATGCTTTTCTTTTGTTGAATCGTCCGCTCCAACACCATACGCCGTTAACAAGACCCGCGATGGAGACACAGGAAATTTGTTGCCAGCCTTTTTACGGTGCACCCTTCGAATACTTTGGCCATCCACTCTCCAATCAATCTTGTCCGGTGTCCAGTCAATGGTATAATTGTGCCACTTAGCCACATCGAAGTTATTTATGTACCTCTGAGTCCCGATATCCTGAGCTGGCGTGTTCATGGCTGCATAGTCTGTAGTAATACGCGACGAGTTTGGACCACCTAGGCGGAACAGAATAGCGTCGCCCACATCCGACGCGGTCCCAAACGTTGTGACGAAGCCCGACGACGGATCATGCCGAAGCTTCGCAGACACTTGACCATATAAGAGGTAGCGCGATGAAGAAACACGCGAATTATGTGATGCAGACATCTCTAGTAAGACGCCGTCCTTGCCTCGGCCAAGATAGCCCTGTTCAAATACGAATCTGGATTGTGTTGGATCGCCGTTGAATTGCAGGAGCGGACGGAACGTCTCACTGTGATTGAACATATCAGGCTTCACCTGAAAATCTGTAGGCTCGCATATCGCGTTGGGGATACATGAAGAGGGCGATAAACTGAACAATGGCTGGCAACCCGAGGTGCATTGTTCAGCACCCCCGCCACAAAAGCCGTCGGATGAGCAGCATGGACTACTTCTAGGACATTTCCCTATGCCCACGCCACACTTTCTTGCAAGCACACCCGCGACCCCGAAGAGCAGGCCTATGAACACTGCTCTCATAGAATCACTGACCACCGCAGACAGAAACAAGGTGAGGGAGGTGAGTCAGCACCACAAAATGAAATGTGTGCGTTCTAGTAATTCGACATGGCCTGCTTTCACATCCTCTTCCCATTCTGGCGAGATCTTTCGTACACGAATCGCAACCTCACTGCATCACCCGCGTAATCTCCTTGCACAAGAATGGAAGACTCATCATAATTTATTACGTAACCTATGCACGCTGGGTGATAACATGCCCTAGGAAAGTCCCTCACCTCTAATGTAGATGAATTGACGTCAGCAGGCCCAGCGCATGTGGCACCAATGGCTTGCGTTGTGCAACCAATCACGACGCGATTCGGCAAAAGGCGTGAACGTAACCACGCCCATGGGCGTGCAACGTCGAAGTTGGCTCCTGCCGATGCAGCAGCTTTGAAGTATGTCGTTGGGCATGACTAGTCCGTGCTTTCTATGTCCATAGAAGTGGTATCATACAGCTTCATCAAACTGATCCAGTGACGGATACATAGCTCCTGACTTATCTCTGCGCGATTCATTGCGAGCCGTATTAAGTTGTGGCCTAGGCGCCGGTGCTCGTGTGCGCGGCACAGGTCGTGGGATTCGCGATACAGATGACATTTTGCGACGGCGATGATTCGAAAAAAGCGCCGGTGTTCGGGGCTGTGATGGACCAGTCATCCATGTCCATAATTTCGACACAACACCGGAAGCCGGTGTTACTGTAGAACGCAAACGCTTAGGTGGTGGACCTGCCTCAGTCAAAGCATCGGTATCGTCCGCACCTGCATTGGACTGAGACATCACAGATGATTCTTGTGCTAGAAACTTCGTGGAGGATGGCCGAGCTGAGAGAGGCGTGCTGTGGGCGCCGTGAACATAAGCAGAGCCGAACGAAACGTCATGAGGCCGTTTACGCGACTCACTGAGAAGCTGGAATGACTTTTCTTGCATTTGCTCTGTCATGTCCTGCTCGAGTTCGCGCAGGTAACGAGCCTGTAATGCAGGCACTCGCGCGTATAAACGTGTCAGTTTCCAATCGCCATGGAGATCGTCCGGCTCGAGTCCCTGAGCCTCCAAAAATTGGAGGATGACCTGGTCCACGTCCACACTCAGCACTGCCGACGACAAATTATCGGCGTCCTGCGATATGTGAGCACGCATGTGACGGTCAAGTTCAATCCATGCATGCTCGGACCAGTGACCTGCTTGTGCCTGTGGTCGCAATGCATGCGAGGCGAGCTCCGGTGCAGGATATGTGGCATGTGGCGTCGAAGCACCTAGTGCACGAGACTTTGGTACGAATGGGACATGCGGTCGGTGTCGAAGGGCACGTTCAGCAGCATGAAGTATTGCTGGGAGGCTCATGGTTTCGTTCTCCGATGTCGACGCGATTGTACTCTCTGATTCGCCCAACCATCCCTCTTGAACATACTTATGATGAACTTTAAGAATGGCTGCAGCTCTTGCGGCGGCTACCGGGTCTAGACTCGATATTTCCACACATGACGTTGGGCACGAGCGTGAAAGCATCATTGCTCGAGAATGGGACGATGCAGAGAGACTTGCACTGAGATCACTGAGAGACAAGTCTTGATCAGTTGAGGGTGCAGGTGCTTGCAATGGTAAAGACCAAACAGTCAAATTGTCACGCTCATGGTCATGATCATGGATACAAGTGGGGGAAGCACCCGTTTCCACGGTTTGCGGGGTATTATCTTCGACATTAGAAACTGGAACAAGTGCTACTCTTTCTGGCAGCGCAGAAGAGACACGTGTTGCGGCACTGGAAGGCTTGGAAGCCATAGGACTTTGTAACTCTGTTGAAATTTTTTCCGGCGAGAGTGAACGACGTGCACGAGCCCCATCTAGGGAAATTTCATTCGATATAGGCGAATGTGTTTGATCAATTACGTCAGGGGTATGCTCTGAAGGCGTATTCTCTCGTGAACGTTCTGGACTAACCGTATCGATGGCTTCGACATTCGCCGAAGGCGAAGTTTCGGTTGTTATATGGCCTGAGGGACTTGAATCTCGATTTGATCCTTCAGCCATCTCGCCAGTATCGATCCGCAATTCATTTTCCCAGGCATCCATAGCATCAAGGGTTTCTTCCAAGGCGTAATCCTGGATGTCGTCATCATCGAAATCAGCATCTGATTCATACGGCTGTTTTTCTGGATGTTCGGACATCGCTTCTTTCTCCACCGGACCAACATAGAGTGGGGTTTGAGCCGACGTGTTTTCATTCTTAACGGTGACGGTCTCGTACAGAGCAGGCTCCTTCGATGGTGAGATCTTTAAATTCGTTTGGCCGTTAGACATGTGCGATAAACTGGGGTTCAGGGGACCTTGAAGGGAAAGAGAGCGACGCATCAAGGAGCCATGTCCTCGCATTGGGCGATCCGGCTCAGACGAAGTGTCATATCGGTCGTAGGTCTCCTGGAGAGCTTCAGGTCTTTCATCCAAGGGAAGTTGTCGTTCAAGTATAGGCATAGATGCTGACTGAAGTTGAACTTCAGGATGAGATTCATGCTCGTGCTCGAGTTCCGTTCCGGGATCAATGTCCCTGATGACGGTTTCTGGTACGAATGCCCGGGGTTTGCCGTAATTCTGTTCCAGTCTTGCACCCTCATCCGAGCCATTCCCATAAGAGGACGATAAATCCCTTTCTGGCTCGGGCTGTGAAAGTGGCTCAGACTCAACTTCTTCGTCATGGCCTGACTCGCGTTCGGGCGCCACCCCAAGACCTGACGATGCACCCATAGCACTTCGAGAGTCTGTTTCTTCTCCATAGTGCGAACTGTTTCGTCTGAAGTATGCGGTCTCAATGGGCGAGTTAGATTTGTCTCTTGACGCCATAGTCAATGGTGAATTGGCCTTGTTCGTGCGGAGCTGTTTTCTAGCAGATGCTGCCACGGACGGAGAATTGCGATACTCTGCCATGGGCGCAAATTTTTCTCGCGCATCAACCGAAGAAAATGAAGTCGGAGTATGGCCTCGAGAAAACGTGGAAGGATTAACAGACGCATCCAAATGACCAGTACCTTGGCTAGGACGTCGACTTGACGAGGGTCTTGTTGGCTCACGGGTGAAAGGTAGATCCACCTGAACATTTTCATCCAGCTCTGACCGGAAAAAGTCGATGAATACAGGCTCTTTCAAAGGTCGAGTTTGTCGTGATGGGCGTGAATTTGAAGCAAGCGGTGGAGAGGTTTGAGGCTGCGTAAGCTCCGGTATGATCGCTGCTTTTGATGTAGAAGGCGGGCCAAAGTGATTTTCAGGTGGTGATTTTAAACGAAAGGCCTTTTGAGACTCAGTCTCATACTCAGAAATTGACTCAGCTTGAGTATCGGGTTGAAAGTCTGACTCAGCTTCCGGCTCTTGGTTCGATTTCGACCTCGTTTCATGCTCAGTATCAGACAACAATTCATTTACGTCGCCTTCACCTAAAGCCAGTTCATCATTTGGTTGATTGATTGTCTTCTCTGGTGAACGAATCAAAGCAATCCGCTCCTTTATCCCGATCGAACGGTCATACAAACTAGGAGTAGCCTTCGATGTTATGGCAGGTGTGTGCGGAGCTGATGTTGCTCTGGGCGTCGACAATTCACGCCTTGCTGATAAGGAACGTTTCGGTGTCGCTGTAACGCCCATGTCTTCCTGTTCAAATCTTCGAACCATAGCAAGCAAGCTAGCGTCACCTTGAGCAGCTCTCATGGACATGTTCGACATAGTTGGGTCATGAAGAAGTAACGGATCGTCCGTCGAACTCGCGGGAGACGCGGGGCGCTGAGCCAAATGCAACACATCAGAAGATGAAGGAGCGGGCTCCGGATTGAAGGTAGGTGCAGGAGCGTGCTTTGCGTCTGACCGTTGATCAATACGAGGCAAGCGCCGGCGCGGTGCAAAAGGAGCCCGTGAAGAAGCAGTTACTTCGACGAAATCGCGAGCAAAAGAGTTCGTGGGAACGTCATCTTCGAGAATGGACATCGCCGGCATGGCTCGTGCAGATTGCGACGGTGTGGCAGATTTGCTTCTTCGACTTGTCGACCAGTTCGGAGCCGGATAATCAGAATACGGTCTAAGCGAACGTCTTGGTGTGATGGGCGCAAGTGTGGACTTCACATCCTGGGAGAAGGCAGCAGGACGCGGTTGAAGCGGCGTGGACGACATGGCGCCATGATTCGAGTGCGGTCGGTTCATGGACGACGCTTCTAATATACTCTGAAGCTCATGAACACGCATGTCCCCGCTTGTAACTTCGGCCTTTGAAAGGGATGAATCTCCATCATTCCGACTATGCCCCACACGCGACTTGCGCGGAAGCGCATATACCATCGTCGACACGACGAGCGCGTAGCGTGTATGTCTTGTGTGGAGATCCGTGACACCTGTGAATAACAGTCACGAGGGCCAGAACGCTCGTGGCCTCCACGATCATGTTATGTGAGGCTTAGTCGTCATCAATATGGCAGTAGCGAGGCATTTGAGACTAAGAACTATTATACACGTGATCGACTTCACGTGCGAGGACCACAAATATGAGCGCCGTTCCAACACCTCTCTTCTTCCGCACCGTCACCCAAGTCAGTATGACGAAGAAGAGAAGAAATGGAGGGTACGTTGATATCTACCGATCTGTGTGAAGAATCGAAGCTCACAGCTTGCAGACGTAACAAGCACGGACGTGGACACGTCGCGTTCGTGCGCTGCACGAACTGCGCGCGCGCTGTTCCTAAGGACAAGGCCATCAAGCGCTTCACCGTCCGAAACATTGTTGAGGCAGCTGCGGTGCGTGACTTGAGCGAGGCAAGTGTATATGATGGTACGTAAGGGTGGATTTGTCGCAACGGATACTAATGGTGACAGAGTATGTGCTTCCCAAGCTGTATATCAAGCTCGCGTACTGTGTGTCGTGCGCGATCCATTCTAAGGTTGTGCGAGTGCGCTCGGTTGAGGGTCGCCGCAACCGCGCCCCACCGCGTTTGCGCTTCAACCGCGATAACCGCAAGAACCCAGCCGCACAGCTGGCTGCTGGCGGTGCGCGTTCATAAAGTGCCTGCTGTCCAAAAAGATAGTGGCTAGTGCACATAGAACTAGTCTAGCCACGAAATGACCTCGACGGAGCCTACGAAAAATGTTTCTCGTGATTGATCAAGGATGTTGGTGTTGGCGTCGGTGGGTGAGGTGTGCCTAGTTCTGTACAGAGTATGGTTGTGTGTGAAACAAGATGAGTTGGTTGAATATATGCAACCCCTGCGTTGTTTCTATTACTACCAATGAGACTGTAAATGCACAAGACAGCGAAGTAAGTCGTCTGCAATGACGCCGCCCGTACGTGTGCTAAGGTCACGCACAAGACTTGTGAGCTTTGGTCGAGACATGCTCTCTGCCGTGTGTAATAAGGTGCCATCCAAGATACCTTTCGCTAATGGGCGCGATATGTGCTGGTTGAATACAGCCCGGAATCCACGCGGATTCAAACCTGCCGTGTGTCGTACCATACGCACAAGCTGGCTTTGAAATAGCTGAAGAGTTGGGAAGATTTTTTCCGTAACCGGCACAAGTACATCAACGGCGCCATTGCGCTTGGCCAACACGATTTCTGACGTAAGGCATTCTCCTGACGCTGCAAGGTAAGGTCCGTGCAACATGCGGGCGCGGACGACTTCGCCTGGTGCGTGATATTCACACCGGGCGAGTAAACGTTGACCACCCAAACTAGTAGGATTTGATGGGTGATAGTCCATCAAGCGTAAACAGCCATTCATGTCACACGTAACGATAGAGAGTCTTGCACGATCAATCAAGAAGGCGCCGCACGTCACGGACGTAGGAATATAGTCTCGACCGAGCAAGACAAGGCGTGCTGGGTCTTCTTGGAATGCGACGAAATACGCACTCTGGTAGTAATCTGTGAGAAGTAAAAAATTTTTGACACGCTGAATGCTCGTTGTGTACATGCCCATATCGAGGAATGCCACAGTAACGAGCCATTCACAGTATTCCCAAGAGCGAATTAGCAATTTTTGACCTACAGCTGCGACGAGAAAGCCGTTTAAATCATGAAGTGCTGTAACGGGCGCTCGCATTTCCTCTGTGCACAAGAGCTGAAGGCGCAAAGCATCTGAAGCTGCCATGCCTTCTGACGGCACACATTCGACCACATCGAACACGTACATGTGCCCTTTAGAGGAACGGTCTTCTCCATATGTGACTGTTGTCCCCACAACCACAAAAGTGCGACGGCCGGAGCCACGATCAAGACAATCCATGGGCGCCATATGCAACGCAGACACTGTTTCACACGCACTAAATTCGTAGCCATGTACTGGCGGCTCTCCCACCCTTACGAACAGCTCCAAAGCGCCGCATGCTGCGTAGGTGCGCGTTGGATCTTGCTTTGGGTCACGAACAGGTTGCTCTTCGTCATTGTATAGAACAAATTGCGTTGGCTGCTCGGAGGAAGCGACAAAGCAAGCTAGCTCTTCATGCACCGCCACGTGGGTGTATGTTCGCCCAGTGGACCAACGTAGGTATGGAACGGAGGCGTCAAACGCCAATTCGTTCCATGCCAGTAAACATGCATTCCCATCTAGGACTCCTGTACTCGTCCACATCATGGTGTGTGAGCCAAACGATGTCACAGGTAAATCTGTCTCAAGAAATAGAACAGGCGATTTGCGGTCCCGGACCAGAATCAGGGAGTGGGAACCAGCCACTGCTATGCAATGGTGGCAGCTGCCCATGTTTTCGAGTGGTACAATTGAATCACACGGCGAACTAAGCATATATGCATCCACTCGCACAAATACCAGAGGGAGAGAAGAGGAAGAAGACACGCCTGTGATCCGCGCCTCATACACGACCAGTTGACCTTGGGTATATTGCACAACAAGCACAGGGACATCTCCTAACACGCAGAGCTTAAGTCTGGCAACAGCCAAACGCACATCAGTGCCATGCACTTGCGTGTCAAATGGATCAAGGCATGATGGTAGCATACTGAGGGATTCGCTCTGCCAGCGACACTTGCCATCGGGCAATGAGTGCAATGCGAGCTGCCCATGATCTGTATAGCAAACGAGCCAGTCGCGAATACCCTCGCCCAATACACAGACAGCATCATCCTTTTGACTCCATATGTCTGCGTGCGTGCAAGGGACCTTGAATAAAGATGTCCATATTCCAGTGTAGCGCCATACGGTAACGAGGCCACATTCGGACCATAATGCGACGTACGAGTCTTGGATACTAGCATCTCCATAGGAATCATTGGCGTCACACTCGGCAAACGTTGTCATAATCCGACCATGCTCATCCAGTACTTCTGCGCGCTTGGACGTCACGCGAATAACTCCTGCTTGTGTAGAGCCGCAAGCGATCGTCCGCTGTAAATGCTGTGACAAAAAGTGCGTTGAATTAGACTCGAGCGAATATACCAAACACTCTTCATCCCAAGCTGTAAGCAATAGCCATTTACCATTTATAGAGACAGTCCAAATAGCGTGAGCTGGTGCAATGTTCTGCACAACGTCACACCGGAGTCGCGGCTCGATGACCGCGAGATGATGCTGCATTGTAGCCACCATATGAGGGCGTGCTTTTCCATGTGCGTTGCGAACGACTCCGTATGTCATATCATTCAATGGGCCTAAAGTGGGCAGGACATCCAATACATCCAAGCCAGCTGGCTGTGCTTGTTTCGAAGTCGCGACATCTGGCTTGAAAGAGTCCCCATAGAGGTCCAATGCATCAGCATCAACGTCAGCATCAGGTTCTAAGGATTGTTGATCAGGACCTGTCGATGCCGCTATTTCCGTTGGTGCCTCGAGAAGATTCATCGCATACAAATACGTGTCGTCCTGGAACGATGCACAGAGAATCAACCGCTCAGGAAGAGCTTGGACGAACGAAGCGCCGCCTTGTCGTTCTGGGACTAACACAACATTCAATGAAAGGGATGTAACAGTGCGGCCTTCTAAAGCACATTGAAACGTCAGCATGCGCCCGTCACGAAGAACCAACAGCCCACCATTTGCTTCGGTAAATGTCAAAACAGATGACTGCAAGTCACAATCGCCGGGCGTTGCCGTCGCATTGGGAAGCATCAGTTCTGAAGACGTGAAATCAGTCCACCTGCTCACACTTAATCCAACAAGACGTGCTGTCTGATCCAGGTGCAGGAGCGCTGAGGGTGTTACAACCAGCACGCCGCCTAGCGAGTCCGGACATGCCACAAGATACAATGTATCGTATGGGAGTGCCTCGCTTGTCACAGTAACAGGGTATTTCGTGACAGTGAGATCGAGTGTGATAAAACAAACGCGCGTTGTTAGTCTTGCGCGAGAAAGACTTCCAGTCCATGTGAGCTCAGGCTCATACAATACGGCCAGCATGGGCTTTTGAAAGCCAGGCAGAAACACACAATCACGCACATTACGAATAGAAGCATCAACATCTTCTGAAAATGAAAGGATAAATGACGGTGCGTATGGGGCCTGATCGAGGAGCGCGGCATCCCTAGGGTCATCTGCACCCAGCTCGGACGCCTCTTGCACAAAGGGTAGGATTGCTAAAGCATCCTGAGGAAGGAGCAGCGCTGCACAACGACTAGCTGGATCAACCAATAAACGCGGCACAAAGGAAGGCGGGAGTCCGTCAACAAGTTGTGGCGCTCGCTCAAAGGTGTGGATTGAAATAGAGTTGAGATCACCATACACATCGTCCCATTCCATGAGTGCTAGTTTGGCATCCCGGAAGGAAACTAGTAAACGATCACGACCATCAACTTGTGAAGCAAGTGTTTGGACTGACTGTATGCCAGTTACTTGCCCAAAGAGGCGGTGTGAGCGAACTTGCACTAAAGTAGGCACGCCTTTGTCACATCGAATTTCCAAGATGCGGAGCATGTCATCTCGCGCAAGCACGGCATGGCAGAGAAGCCGCCCACGATGGGGCGGCCATGAAGGCAATGTACCAATTCCATCAGCCTTCGTCAGTTGAAGTGCTACACCATGCTCAACGCCGCTCGCAGGCACCCTCTGATGGTGCACTGCATAGGCCATCGTGATGGTGGGCACGATCTAGTATGAATTTAGTCATCAATCTACAAGTCAATAAATAAAAAAACATGCGTCATCGACCTACTCGAAACGCGCAATGATGCATCATAAATGAGCTATCCTAAGTAAACGCCGCACCCCACACTTTCTTACCTGTGCCACCGCGCGACTTACGTTTCCGGAAAAGTGTTGCTTCTTCCGATGGGATCTCGTTTGTTGTAGTGGTTGAATATGGTTCCATTGGGGTATCTTTATCCGATGATGATGCATGCAGCGATGGGGCGGCGGTCTGCTTAGCAGTCAATGTGAGCTTGGCTTCAGTGTCCGCGTCGTAAACAGCATGGTGACGAGGCCGTTTCACTATCACTGGCACATCCTCATAACCTTCACTTACAGGACGCTTTTCCTCGCCTGAGTCCTCCATAGTGCGTTCTCTAATATTGAACGCCCGAGCTTTGTCTCCATCAGATGTCACTTTTATTGAATCCATACGATTTGCCGAATTTTGCCCAAAAGAGGTCGCTGTTGATGGTAGCTGCGTTGAATTTTCCGCTGAATTTGTTACATCCTTCCATTCTCCAGGCTCTGCAACCATCGACGTTCTTGCTCTTCGATCATTCCATTGCGTCTCCAGTTCATGAGAAATGCCAAGAGAATCGGCTGTTGTGTACGCTGAGAACTTGTCAAGTGGTTTCCAGGGCTTCAAAACCGAGGAGTTCGGCACAGAGGCAGCTTTGCTTTGCTCTACTGGCACCTGCTGATTCTGGTGCTCTCCCATGTCGTATCTTTGAAAGTCCCGTTTCGCTGCTGACTCGATTCGCTGGATCTCCGACTGGGTTTGCAAGTCCTTGCGACGCTTTTCGTCTTTCGCTTTGTGTAAGTGATCAAGCGCCTGTGCTACATTTTTCTTGTGACGACTCCCACTTTCATGATGCCTACGCGACGGAACGTCATCGTTAATAGTGACGTTGCAGTATTTACATGTCCAACGCTTTCTGGGCACCCAAACATCCGTCATGTCGAATAACTCTTGTTCTGGTGCGGCCCCATATCTGATTTACCTGAACCAGTCGTCGAATAGGCCTGATTATCATGCACGTGATGAGAAGATAAAGGACGAGTCAAACTCGTGTGTACATTTATCAAGACCGATAGACCTAGCTAGAAACTACAAAATAACATGTACAAGACGATAATAAATGACCGAAAATAACTAGTGTCCTGAAGCTGCATCTTTGTGAGACATAAACTTAACGTCCTGCGACTGAGGCGACATAGGGCCATCTGCCCCTTGAGTTGACAACGGATCATGTCTTGATGGTGAAGGACGAAGCGGCCCGCCATCTTGATTTAGGCTGGGTTGACCAAAAAACATTGGTACACCACTACCCAACAATGAATCATTCTCCAGAACACGATTCATCGGCATCATGGGAATTATAGAAGATGGGTGGTAAAAGTTTGGCGAAAGCTCAGCGGCTGGATTCACAGATGCTGAGGAAGACATTGCGGCAGATCTTGACAGGTTCGGTTGCGTTCTTCGCCGCTTGATGGATGATGCAGGCAAACCTGCATCTGAACGCTTATTTGTCTGGAGACCCATATTAGAAGGTGCCCAGCCCGGATGAAAAAGTGGATTTCCAGCGCCTAAAGCGTTTGGATTGGACCCTATAGGCATGGTACCGATAGCCTGAGCAGTGAAGCCAGCGTCAGGTTGCCCAATGTCCACGCCATCTTCCTCTTCCTCCTCCTCATCATCTTGTTCATCAACTATATCAGCGGAGGCAAACTCGGAATCTCTTTGGAATGGGGTTGAAGATGGGCCAGCTTCGGCTTGGTTCGTGGCAAGATCAGCGGGGTCCGGTGCATTAAGACATTCTTGGATGAGATTTCGACCTTCCGGCTGTTTGACGACTGCCTCAAGCTTGGGCGTTGTAAATGTGTAGACAAGTCCCGTCTGTGACACCACAAGAAGCAGTACTTGTGTACCTGTGAGTGTTGCCAGTTCATACGCCTGGGTGTTGGTCAGTTACTTGAACTCTCTAGTCGCACATACCTTCTTCATGATACCAGCTTTCCGCTTGCTGAACGTGATATGACGTCGTGAATCATCATCAATGAACTCAATTTTGATCTTGCGACGACCAGTCTTACTGTCCTTTTCGCCTTTGGCAGGCGAGCGCTTCTTTGAATTCGCACGCGCACTTGCTTCCTGCTGATCCGGTGCTGACGTCGATGTTGAGGCAGGAACCTGTACTGATGAGGTCGCATGTGGGGTAGATTCATGGGTATCTAAGTGCACATTGGAAGGTATCTTTCCCGTATCGGACGGCGCTGAAGATGAAGGTTCTTGTTTTATAGGCCGCTGTCGATCCAACATTGACCTTTGTGAGGTCGATGGTGGCGCTTCGTGTACCGCTATATTGGACGTTGGGTCAGAGTAGCCGCTATATTCTCTTGAAAGTGTGTGCTGAACATTTTGTCCATGGCCCGGCACATCACTGTTATGGTTTGCGACATCGGAGTGTTCCTCTTGTAAATTGCTCATCTGAAAAGGCCAAGACGAATGAGAGTTCATGGTGTCAAATGGCTGTCCTAACGGCAAAGAGCTTGATTGCATATTGTACATGGTGGGGTAGGACGTGTCATGGTCTTGGGATACCTGAGCTCCAAGGAGGTTCGTCACGTCCACCGGTGAAGTGTTGTATGACCCCAGACGCGTTTGATTTGACATTATCGCACCTGCGTGTGTTGAGGAAATCTGTTTCCTAAACGGGGAGTTGCTCAAAACGGTTATAGTAAGAGGGGGGTTCTACCTGTTTATATTATCATCTGCTGCGCCCAACAGGAATTATGCGTGCCAAAGCTTCCCCATGCCTAGCAACGGCCGAACGTGCCGCGCGTCCATGCGCACCTCCATGGCGACGCAAGCTAACAAATAATTCGGCCTCTTTCAATCAAACGTGTCACGTGGTAGGAATCAACAAAGAATGCCAGGAATTCACACCGACTCACTGATACTATGAAAAAAAAACATCTAATACTCTTCAGCATCGAGACCCTCTTCGTCTCCCATAGCCGTCTCCATACCAACTTCTTCATAGTCCTTTTCAAGCGCAGCGAGGTCTTCACGGGCCTCGCTGAATTCACCCTCTTCCATACCCTCACCAACATACCAGTGCACAAATGCACGCTTTGAATAAAGGAGGTCGAATTTGCGGTCAAGACGGCTCCATGCAGTGGAAATAGCAGTCGTATTTGCCAACATGCACAATGAGCGCGACACCTTTGCCAAATCCCCACCGGGCACAAGGGCAGGGGGTTCATTACAGATGCCGATTTTGAATCCGGTCGGACACCAGTCGACAAACTGGATAGTGCGCTTTGTCTTGATTAGGCTAACAGCGGAATTTACATCTTTGGGCACCACATCACCACGATAGAGCAAGCAACAAGCCATGAACTTTCCATCACGTGGATCACACTTGACCATTTGGTTGCCTTTCTCAAATGTGGATGTCGTCATCTCAGCCACACTGTTTTGTTCATGGAACGCCTTGTCAGCCGAGATAATTGGAGCATATGTAGCGAGAGGGAAATGAATACGCGGATACGGCACCAGGTTCGTTTGGAACTCGTTCAGATCCACGTTCAATGATCCATCAAACCGTAGCGATGCTGTAATGGACGAGACAACTTGCGCAATAAGTCGGTTCAAGTTCGTGTAGCTTGGTGCGCTAATTCCAAGATTGCGCTTGCAGATGTCATAAATAGCTTCGTTATCCACCATGAACGAGCAATCAGAGTTTTCAAGCGTGGTATGTGTAGTGAGCACGGAATTGTAGGGTTCAACCACTGAACTACTCATCATAGGAGCAGGGTACACGGAAAACTCAAGCTTGGCCTTTTTACCATAATCTTGGGCAAGGCGCTCCAGTAGCAACGAGCCGAATCCAGATCCCGTGCCACCACCGAACGAATGAAACACAAAGAAACCCTGGAGCCCAGAGCATGCATCCGCAAGTTTACGGACACGATCCATCGTTTGATCAATCAGCTCCTTACCAACCGTATAGTGGCCACGCGCGTAGTTGTTTGCAGCGTCTTCCTTGCCCGTCACCAGTGTCTCTGGGTGAAACAGTGACTTGAAAGGGCCGTTACGCACATCGTCCACCACATTAGGTTCAAGATCCACATAGATCGAGCGAGGGACATACTTTCCACGGCCTGTCTCACTAAAAAATGTTGAGAAGCCATCTTCATTCTTAGGCTTGCTTTCCTCTGTGACACGTCCATCTGGCGTCAACCCGTGCTCTTGCAAGTACAGTTCCCAACAGGCATTACCGATTTGAACACCTGCTTGACCGACATGAAGCGAAAGAACCTCTCTCATTATCAAGTACGTGTGTGTATGAAATACCTTCGGCTCAAAAGTGACGTAGAGCTAAGGGACAATCAGTCACACAGAGGTAGTGTGAAACGAATAGGTGGCGCGCTACTAAGCGGGATTGTACACACGCACTCGCCGAGACATGTGGACTTTTGCGAAAATATCCTTCCTATCCATCACGGCCATGCGCGTCATATCACGTGAGTATGTTTCTGTCACACCGCCTGGTTCATATGGATAGGTCGGTAACTGGTTCCAGTGTCTGTGCCTGAATCTGGCTGTTTCGACGCGAAAGCGACATGGTTTATATATGTCTCTCTTCACCCTCTCCCCCTCTCCTAAAATTGTTCAACGTGCATCTAACGAAATCGCCTGTACGTTGTGCTGGAAAGCCACGAAGGCGCAATAAACCATATCTTTGAATACGTAAATCTTTTATTGCATACGTTAGTAGTTGTTCAGCAGGTGAAGTAAATAACTGGTCTAGAGTGTAGCAACCGTGGCTGCTTCTTACTATAGCAGTGGCGACTGTCGAACTGACCACGCTGCAGTACAGCAGTAGCGAAACACCTCGACAAGGCAGGAAGCTAAGAGGTTTTTGACGATGACTAATCGCCTTATGAGCGAAGGCCAAGCAGACATAACTGCTATCAATATACCCACCCTAGATCCATACACGGAGGAGCAGCATTGCTTGTCACGCGCCGTTAGCACGTCGAATAGCGTTCTGCACAAGCCACCTCTTGATCGCATATATATATATATATATATTGATCACAGGTGGGCCAGAGTGAGATGGATTGCCCGCGCCACCCGCACGTTCCTCCCAGAAGCGAGAGCGGGAAACATAAGCTTTCTCATGACGGTGACGGAAAAGGTCTGTACACAGACTTACCTAGTACGCGCAAAAATGCACGATGTATGACATTTGAAGAATTCCGTGCGCAAGAGCCACCGCAAGCGCGTCTTCTTAGGTTGCGCGGTCTTTTTGATCTGCTTGTAGACCAAGACAGCTCGTCCGCTCTTGCTGGTGGCCGCGCCAAACAAATGTGGCGTGCACGCGCAAGTAGAGCTCGGTATGGTGCGGGCGGTGCACTAGCTGCTGGAAGTTTAGTTGATGAAGACAATCATGCATCTTCACATGGTTCAGCGAGATCCATCATCAGTGAATGGCTGTCACATGTTCGTCGGACGGCTTACGCCTCTGAACTTTTAGCAGAATGTCGGGCGCGGCATGCTGAGCTTGAAAAAAGACAATCTGAAAATAGGCATCGGCATGATGATCCAGACTCACACAGCCACGCTTGGCGTCGACTTGTTGGAATGGTAAGAGAGGAGGCTGATCCAGTGTTGCCCGATCTCTCTTTATTCTGGAAACGCTTTATGGGAGATTCGGAAAAGTCACCACTCATGTTTCTCGAGTCCGGATGGACGGGTTCCCGCGTTTGGGGCCTTAAAGCGACTGAGGACTCAGCTGATCATGCTAAATTGCGAAATCCCGCAGAGGATGATTGTAAAGACAGGGAGCGTGTGCGACAGAGGCAAATTGAATGGGAAGGCTTTGTCGCATATGCCGAGCTTCAGGAGCGTGAGCTTCATAAGTTGTTCTTTGAGCTGGACTCAAATCATGATGGCATGTTGGACAGGTATGAAATCCAAACAGCGCTAGAGCGGGCCGGAATTCGGGCAACCCCTGCAATTCTAGAAGACTTTATTGCCAGTTTGGCTTCGTCGGGTGTGCAAGATGTGAAGGAATTGCACGGCCGCGACTTGTATGTGACATTTCCAGAATTTCGTGATTATCTTTTGCTCTTGCCTCGCCGACCAACAACATCTGAAATTTTTCATTTCTATCAGGTCCGAAAAGTTGTAGGATTGTTTGGCTCGGGAGGCATTTTCGCCGAGCTAGGAGCCAACTTTGGAAAGACAGCGCGGGGAGTTACATCTGTCAACTTCGATGGAGATGTTAGTCTCATGGGTGAATTATCTACGCCCCTAGAAACAAAAACAAGCGCAACAGGATCATCTTCTACCTCCTCTTCGACTTGTTCGTCCAAGAAGGGCGAATCGCCTGATTCTCCTCCGGGCAGTCAGTCCCAACGATTTTCTAAAGACATGATTCAGCTTGACGTGGCATTCAAGTTTCTTCTTGCTGGTGGATTCGCAGGTGCCGTAAGCCGTACAGCTACAGCACCATTTGATCGGTTAAAGATATACCTAATTACATCACAATCTGCCAAGACTAGTAGCTCATCTAGCGGTGCAGCGCGATCGAATTTGGGTGCGCTCTCGCAGAGTCTGTCTATGATATATCGCGAGGGTGGATTGCGGGGCTTTTGGCTAGGCAATGGACTAAATTGTATGAAAATCATTCCCGAATCCGCTATCAAATTCTTCACATATGAATGTATGAAACGCTTGTTTGCAAAGTATGTGGACGGTGTCACAGATTCCCGCGATGTGAGCGGCATGAGCCGTTTCATTAGCGGTGGGATTGGGGGCATTACGTCGCAATTATCGATCTACCCTATTGAAACGCTCAAGACGCGTCTCATGTCTAGCATGTCGAATCCTGGTCACATTCGGGGCATGAAACTACTTTTCGTTACAGCCCGCCAAATGTCGGTGAATGGCGGCTTCCGCGCATACTACCGTGGCTTGGGCGCTGGTTTAGTTGGTGTCTTTCCTTACTCAGCTATTGATATGTCGACGTTCGAGGGCATCAAACTATTTTATTTGCGGTACACAGGAAAAGACGAACCCGGCGTCCTATCTCTTCTGGCATTCGGCAGCATATCTGGAAGCATCGGCGCTGCGACTGTATATCCTCTCAACTTAGTCCGTACGCGCCTCCAAGCTTCTGGGACTCCTGCACATCCAACTGTGTAAGTTGAGAGAATTTAAGCACATCTGGGACTAACTGGTTTTTTAGTTATAAGAGTTTCTTTGATGCTACTTATCAGACATTCAAGAACGAGGGTTTAATCGGTTTCTATCGAGGCCTTGGACCCACACTCGCAAAGGTGGTCCCTGCCGTGTCGATTAGTTATGTTGTTTACGACCATGTGAGTGATGGCAATTTGTCACGATGGGCTGAACTAACTCACCCACTACAGTCTAAGAAAGCATTGGGTGTGGCTTAATAATAGACCGCTAGATTTGTGGACTTGTTATACTGAGCTAGATGCAAGATTTCATGCACACGCACAAAAATATTTACACACCAACCATGGGATCATCAAGTCGTGGTTCGCAATCCTTACTAAAGTTCATTTGTAGCCAATAACAAAAATGCTTTAGCTGAGATCCCGGCTACCGGCAGGCCACAATTCGAATTATCCAATCCTCATGAAGACGGTTTTTCGTCCGAAAAATGCGGAACCGACCGGCTAATATACCGGGCCAACCATATATTGGAGCCCCACACCGAATCATTCAGGTTTCACTTCCCGTTCATCATGAATTTCGAGATGAAGACACTGGCTGAGGAGAGAGCCAACCCTCCCTTTGACGTAGAAGCCATGGCCGTCGCCAACCATGGGTCTAAAGAGCGTTTAGATTATAAGCGCAAAGTGATGAGCGAAATTGAACGCCTTCCTGCTTTTTTTAATGACGACTTTTACGACTTGACTAAGGACCAACTACGTGAGCGTACATTCATCAAGATTGGTCACATTGTTGACTGGCTTCAGAACGAGGACATGGATACATTCCGTCAACGTCTAGAAGTATTGTCGGTGGCTGATCCAGGCTTCTGGACTCGGTTTGGTGTGCACCTCGGGCTTTTCACAAATTGTCTGCGGTCGGGTTGCACATCGAGTCAGTTTGCTTACTGGGTTCGCAAGGGAATGCTGAATTGCCATAAATTTTATGGATGCTTTGCAATGACTGAATTGACGCATGGCAGTAATGTTCAGGGTATTCAAACTACAGCGACTTTTGACCCCAACACGGATGAGTTCATAATCAACACGCCCAACTTGAATGCAACGAAGTGGTGGATCGGTGGCGCTGCCCACTCTGCTACGCATAGTGCTGTTTACGCTCGTCTGATTATCAATGGCAAGGACTATGGAGTCAAGACATTTGTTGTTCAACTTCGTGACCCATTGTCATTTAGCAACATGCCAGGTGTGACTATTGGTGATATTGGCAAAAAGATGGGTCGCGATGGTATTGACAATGGCTACATTCAGTTCTCGAATGTCCGTGTACCGCGCGCACACATGCTCATGCGACACTGCCAAGTTACACGTGATGGACAAGTCTCTGAGCCTCCGCTCCAGCAGCTCGCCTACGGTGCGCTGCTTACAGGGCGCGTGATGATGGCTATCGATTCTTCGAACATTGGAAAGAAGGCTATCACAATCGCTGGTCGATATGCGGCCGTGCGTCGCCAGTTCAAGTCAGACGCGAAAAGCGAGGTCGAGACGAAGCTTATTGACTACCCTATTCATCAACGTCGCTTGATGCCCCTTTTGGCTCAGAGTATTGCTTTCCAGTACACCGGTTACCAGCTTGCGCACATGCTCGAAGAAACTACGCGAGCTCTCGATGCTCTTGAACCCGGTGATCCTAAGCTTGAGGGTGTAATTGAGTTGCTCAAGTCGACGCATGCGTCCAGTGCTGGTTTGAAGGCTTTTTGCACATGGGCCACGCTTTCTGCGATTGAAGTTTGCCGTCAGTCTCTTGGCGGTCACGGTTACTCATCCTACACAGGACTTGCACCTCTCTACGCCGACTTTGCCGTGCACTGCACGTGGGAAGGCGACAACACGATTCTTGCCTTGCAGCTTGGTCGCGCACTTGTGTCTGCTTACGGTGAATCTCAGAATGGGAAGAAGCAGGGTCAAGCTCTGGCCTACTTAAATGACATCGACGCTTCTTTGAATGGTCGCTGCCAGTCACAGGAGGAGCTCAACACGCTCGCTGGCGTTGAGGCTGGTTGGCTTACCGCGTCCGCGCACTTTGTCAAGGTGGCTTATGACGAGTTCCAGCGCTGCATCAAGGCGGGTGACTCACGTGAACGTGCTGCTGAGAAATGCTCGCAGCTTCGTTTCGTTGCCGCTAGCGTTCATACGTCGGGCTTTATTTTCCGCCAGTTCCGTGCAGCCGTCGAGAGCATGCCAGATAGTGGCGATGGTGTGAAGAAAGCACTGACAACCGTGGCTCTTTTGTACGGTCTCTGGCAAATGGAAGAGAAGTCTGGCTTCCTTCTGCGGTCGGGCTGGCTTAAGCCTGAACAGTTTGACTTCGTTGCACGTCGCGTTTCAGAGCTGTGTGCGGAGGTCCGTGCATTTGCTATACCGATGATTGACTCGTTCTCATACACGGACTTTGTCATTAATTCGCCATTTGGTCGTTTTGATGGTGACGTCTATCGTGCATACTTTGACATGATTCGCCGAAACAACCCCCCGTTGAAACCACACCCTTACCGCGACTCACTTGTATTGCCGCTCCTGAATCGTGTAATTCCCGAGCAGGATGATGTGGCAGAGGCTATGAACCTCGATGAAGATATTGAGGAAATACAGAACGATATTAAAGAGGCCCTAGCTTCGCAGCAGAAGAACTAGTCAGTTCTACTAGTCAACGAGCAATGGTCTTGTTGGTGTGACCTTTCCTCGGCTTATTGGGCGCGAGCATATAGTAGGATTGCATGTATACCTATAGACACATACCTCTCCTGTAAGCGGATTATGAAATGAATAACCGATGTGAAAACTGACATGTGAAGGACAAATGTTGTTGTCCCTCAGCTAATATTGGGTCAATTATCGAATCAGAGGTGACTAGTCGGAATGTGTGGAGAAATTCTTTGTGTTTTCACGCACCGGGCGAATTCATACTTGGTCAGGATGATTATCTGCGTGTGCAGTTCCCATCTGGTGGAACCAAAGAGGTCATTGAGAGCCACATCTTCTCGGAATTTGACATGTCGAGGCCTACAAACATGGAGCGTCTACTACTGATTCTCGATTTGAATGGAACCGTTCTGCATCGATCGAAGTCAAGTGGCAAGATTACTCCACGACCATACTTGAGGTGCCTCTTACACTATTGCATGGGATCCAATTTTGAAAAGATGAACCAAAAACACATCAGGAAAGCTTGGAATCAACAGGACAGATATCCTGTGTTTAGGGGGGATAAACCTACCGGATCTGAGTTTTGGCTACGAGAAAACTATAATTGGTATTGGAGTCCCCCTGCCACACGTGTGCACCTTATGATTTGGTCCAGCGCGACCATCGAGAGTGTGGAAAAAATGATTGAAAAAATGACAGACTTCACAACACAGCGTGCAATGTTCGAGCGCGTTTGGTCTAGAGGAACCCTCGTCTCAAAGTTTGATTATTTTAGAAAAGCTGGTACGACTAAGGACCTTAGTATCGTATGGGACGAATTGAATCGCTGGTTCGCATTTGAACACAAAAGAACTTCGCAGAATGACTCGCCTAGTTTTATTTCCCGCGCATGGGCACAAGACCGACTAGATCGTTCAGTTCGACAGCGTAAACAATACTATGAAAAGTCTGATGACCCTTCTTTGGCCTTGCCCGTATTGTCAGGGGAGGAAAATCTTTACCGAGAGACGATTCTGCGTACCACAACAAAAAAGCTAGACTCTATCTATGGCTCACTTTTAACGGAACCGTTTGGTCCTCATAACACAGTGTTGTTGGACGACAGCATTCATAAAGCTCGGTGTCAGCCAAACAACCACCTTTGTATTCCAGAATACGACAAACAACGTGCTTCAAAGTATTCCAATTATTTGAACAATACGTCAGATAAGGGAGCAGCAGAGGAACTCGATGACTATCTACTGCAGCTTGTGGGTGTGTTAGACTTCCTTCAAAACGTTCCGGATGTAGAACAGTGGATACAAGAAGGGGGTGCAACCGCGTTTTCGATTGATCAGACGCCAAAACATCGAGCAGAATGGTGCCAACGAGGTCGCGAAACGCTAGAACGTCTAGAAATTCCTGTAGAGCCATGAGTATATGATTAAGCTCGCGTGCATTAAAAGCCTTTCCAGCTCCAAACTTTCAGATGGCTAGTTCATTACATCAACTGACAGAATCAGCATTGCAGAAGGTCTAGTCGGCCGACGAATGCCCTTGCGTCGTGAATGCACCTCTCCTCACGTGGCAATCACTAGATCGCCTTGGTTATCTCAGTGTGCCTCTCTCGCAGGCAAGTACGATGTCGTCGACGCCTAATGGCGCCTGCAACTCCTTGCTCGAGCGTGACTCGGGTGTCGGTGATACATTGCACGATTTCGATCGAGCCCAACGAATCTCCACGTCACAAGAACAGCTTCTTCGCACGCAACTACAGCAGCTTGGGCTTGAGGCAGGTGATGATGTGACCGCGCCTTGCAAAGACGCGAATGTAGATACGCCATCGCCTATTCATTCTTGGCCGGCAACTACATGGGGTCATGACGCACTAGATTCTTTTGGTGCTGCTCGTGTCGCAGGTCAGCCATGGCCCAGTGCTGCTCCTCCGCTTTCATTTCCTCGTCGAAATGCAGACATTAACACAACATTTAGATTTCCCTCATCAAGACCGAACTACGTGTCAGTCTCGGATGAAGTCGAACAACAACGCCATGCAATACAGCGGCAGATTGAACAGCTTCAAAGACGCCAAGAACAGTTGCAATGGCATCAACAAATGCTGCAGCCTCATTTTCCAATTTCTGCCGAGAGCTCTCAGCCACACCAATACCGCGGGCCTTTACACAATGCTGCTTTTCACGGCTCTTCATTAAGCGGCTCATGGATTCCACATTTAGATGCAGACTCAAGTCTTCGTTCCAACTTCACTTTCCCTCCTCGCCCATTGCAAGAGTCATCCATTCATGCGCATCAGTCGCCGCCGCAGCTTGCTCATCCAATTCCTGTGCCTACTTCTAAAAGAGCAGACGCTCAATCAGCTGAAAACTTGCAAGCACAGCTTGCCTCGCAACAACTTTCCTCGGAACTGTCACCCGAGTTTCTCATGGCTGGTGGTGGACTTGTCAACCTAACTACTTTAGGACTTGGTGGCGCCTGGAATGAATCGGATGATAAAGGCATTGATACTATCGCTACACCTCGTTCAGCGCAGCGCCACACTCGGTCTAGTAGCGCATCGAGTGCGATGATGCATCGTACGAGTATGGACAACTTGCTGTCGGGTCTTCCTCAAGCTCAAGCACAGCTTGCAGCGCTTCATCGGAGCAGACAGCAAATCGGACCAAACTCACACGGACGCTCTACGTCACATGGACGCTCAGCAAGTATGGGATCAAACGCAGGGGTGCCACGCCGAGCCTTGTTTGGAAGTTACTTGCCGCAAACTAGTTTGCCGCTTCTTTTGCTTACAGGGAAATTGGTTGTTGGAATTCTCCGTGTAAATAAACGGAATCGCAGCGATGCTTGGGTCTCAACGGAAGTCCTGGAGCATGACATCTTCATTAGTGGCTCTAAAGATCGTAACCGCGCTTTAGAGGGGGATATTGTTGCCGTTGAACTGCTCAATCCGCAAGAGGTATGGCAAACGAAACGAGATAAGGTGGACAAGAAGAAACGCAAAGAAGAGCACAATGCGAGTGGAAATTGGTCCGTCTTAACTGCACGAGGCGCTGGACGTCGCGCAGACAAGGCGCGTGATGATATCGAAGTTGAGGGTGCACAGCTCAAATTGATTCAAGATGAAGAAGAGAGTGAGAACAAAGCGCCACTACTGGCTGGCCATGTTGTGGCTATAGTTGAACGCATGCCAGGACAAATATTTCCAGGTACTCTAGCGCTCTTACGTCCCAGCAGTGCAGCAACGAAGGAAAAGCAGCAGGCAGAACGTGGTGAAGATGATGATGTGACTCCAGGCACACCTGGCACACCGCGCCCAAAAATTGTTTGGTTCCGCCCGTCAGACAAGCGCGTGCCTTTAATTGCGATTCCTGCTGATCAAGCACCAGACGATTTTTGGATCGACGGACATCAAGAAAAGTATAGTCGTTGCCTTTTTGTGGCCTGCATCAAACGATGGCCTATCACTTCTCTACATCCATTCGGGTCGCTGGTGGATCGTTTAGGCCCAATTGGATCTTTGGAAGCTGAGTCTCAGGCACTTGTCCGCTCTCACTGCCATAGTATTGTGGCACCAATTTCTGAGCCGGCGCTGCGCTGTGTACCAACAGAGTCGTCTCTGATTACTGATACAGAAGCCAGATTACGGCGCTCATTTTGCGGCTTCACTGTAGTTGGCCAAGGACCTTGCGAAGTCGCACTGTCTGTGGATCCTGGCGAACAAGACACCGTGGTTGTTGGTGTGCACGTGGCTGATATAACACATTTTTTGAGCTCTGGATCGGCACTAGATCGCGAGTCTCTTCGTCGTGGTGCATCAGTACATCTTGTCCAGCATTCGTATGAGATGCTTCCTTCTAGCTTGTTGCATATTGTTGCCTTCCAAAAAGGTCGCAAGTCACTAGCCAAATCGGTCGTCTTCACACTTCGAAAAAATTGCGTTGTTGATATGTGGATGGGTCGATCAATCATCCATGTATCGCATGAGACGAACTTGTTGGAACTAGAGCATGCTTTACAGGGAGGAAACACCCCTATACCGATCACCACTGAACTTTTGGGCGCCGCTCTTGAGTTTGCTCGACAACTCCGTTCGGACCGCATCTCGCGAGGCGCTTTATGCCTGCCTCATTCACGACTTGAGTTCGATCTCGATGAACAACAACGTCCGACGTGTGTTCGTTGCGAGTGCGACTCGAACTCGAATGCGAGCTTGCTGCTAAATGAACTGTGCATTCGCACCAACACGGCAGTGGCGCATCGTCTAGCTGCAGGGTTTGAATCCAGTGCTTTGTTACTACGACAGGATGTACCTCTTGAACGGGCTTTAGAGGAGCTGTGGACTAATTTAGCCGCGCTGGGCGTTCCAAAAGATCAGGTCAACACCACTACTCTTCCAGCTGCCCTTGCGGCCCTTCCCCCATCTTTTCAGAGTGTCGGCGCTGCGCTAGTTGAAAAAGCATTATCACCTTCGAAGTTTTTCACACCTGCTCTGGTTGATGTCACCAAGTTTGCGCATTACTCGCTCGGTGAGCCTGTGTATACACATTTCACTTCGCCACTTCAGCGATATTCAAATATTTGTGTACATCGCCAGTTGGATGCTATCTTGGATGATAAAGTAACTGGAACTCTGCGCGGTGATATTTTCACTAAGCTTGCTCATCAATGTAATGTAAAAGAACAGGCTGCTTTGGCGGCTGAAATGCAAAGCACGCACCTATATCTATGCCAATGGCTCAAAAATGAATCTAAGGAAGGAATTATGAAACGTCGCGCATTAATCATGGCGTTGAGCGAGACGTCGGTCGATGTGCTTGTACCTTCGCTCTTGGTTGAAAAACGCGTGTACCTTGATTGTCTTCCGCTGGACGAGGCCAAATGGGACCCTTCTTCGCAATCACTCATGCTGACATGGAGTAAAGGTATTCACTCCATTGCATGGTTTGGCCACGCGATTGATGATGCGCAGTGTATGAAAGTATGGGAGACAGAAAAAGAGCGACAAACAAAAGCGACATCAACTGCACCTGTTTGTCAACAGCAAAGAATTATGACCTTGACAGAGGTTGACGTATTTATTCTGTCAGACATGGACAAGAGCCCGCCCATTCTCAAAGTAGTTATTGTCAATCCATGTGCCTGAACAGAATCTTCATGCGCTACATACGTAGTTATAGGCGATTACACATTGTTCGTTTACGAGATGGTGACATGTTCTCTCTGCAACGCCTCATTTAGCTTCATAAGCACCTCATTTGGCACTTGCTGCAACAAAGGTGCCAGTGACTCGGATCGCAGTGTCCTTGCTTCGCCTAGCTGACGAGCGAAGTAGGCCCAAAGATCTGGTCCAGCCCAAGACTCAGCACCTACTTCATCAGTAGCAGATCCCGCTGAGGCTAATTGTGAGTAAGAGGCTTGGAAACCTTGTTCATCCAAATCATCGCCATCGTCTTCGGTGATTTCGTGTATTGGAGGGCCCGTCTGCAATAAAAGGTGCATGACACTGATAGCCAGTGCAGGCCAAGCATTTGCGTATGTTGATAACATGGAGTAGCTCTGAGTCAGAAGACGAATAATTCCAGCAGCTGTATTGAAACGCAGTTTCGCTGTCAATTTCGACAGGTCTGGAGCAATGACATTCTCAGCAATTTGACCAAAGAGTCCACTTTGCACACTGTCGAAGAGTTGGACAACGGCTTCTGGATATCCTTGTCTTTGCAGGCCGCACAGAAATCCGATAAACAAGACAAATTGTTGAGAAAACCTGTCTGTCTTGCTTGACTGCAGACGCACAAGCATGAGTGTAATTACAGGCTGCATGTAGGGAGCTAGCGGCTCGGGTGGCAAATGAATGATCATTGAACGAAGAAGATCGAAGCCATAAGCGTCATTAAGCCTGCTCGAAATAAGCTTTTGATAGATTCCCAAACACGATTCAACATGGCCTTTGTGCACAAGATGAGCAGGCGATTGCTTCAGATATGCTTTCATGAGACGAACGAGGGCAGGGACATGACTTTTCTTTTCCCACAACGCAGGCATTAAGAGTGGCGGGAGGAGCGATGCATAGGCCTCCGGCAGTTGACGCACAGAATCCAGATTGGCATGTGCCTCCAAAAGTTGCGCAAGAATTTGGAATACGTACGGGATATACTCGGCCACATCCGCCTGGAGAATTTCTGTGCAAACTGGGAAAAGACGTTCTTCCATCATGGCCACTTGCGCCGTTGACGACGAGCCCATGAATCTCAGTAGTGTTGATACAGACTCAAATAGGAACTGAGTGAACCGAGGATTGCTTGGATTTCGGCTTGTAACCTGAATGATTGACACAAGGTGCTCAAGCAATTGTCCCGCGTAAGGCTCCACCGACTTCTTGGCAACCAGGAGTACACGCATGACACATTTCATGACATGGTCGTTCTCAGCCACTTTTTCCGGTGTTTCATGTTGTTCTACAGCTGCAAAAAGAGCTTCCAACATGTTTCGCGTGAATGGCTCAATATCTGTAGAATTCAGTAATCGATGACCATTGACACGGATAAAAAGTATCCGCTCGATCGAAATTGCAGCGTATGTGCACGTTACATAGTTCGTTGAACTAAGATGATGAACAAGCAATGGCAACACAGACAAAAGCTGGTCCTTGGTCAATTGATTGCGGAACGTGTACAGGTATTTAATGGCATCGACTTGAAGAATGGGTTGTGCTTTGGCTGTATCATTGTCAGGCTGAAGGTCTTGAAGCACATGATCGGAGAAAAACTGGACCACGTCAACGAGAGCATTGGTCGAGGACACACCATGCTGCATAGTGGAGCTCTGTGCTGCAATAGAAGTTAAGAGATATATGGCAGCATCCTTTCGTCTCCAGTTGACCATAGGATTGGCCTGGAATTCAGCCAAGTAGGCTTGGATGTGGCGCGAGCATATAGCAGTAATCTGTGTTGAAAATTGCTCCAAAAGAGCACGAACAAATTCACATGCAGCCCGTCTGCGCGTGTCTATTTCGATACTTTGCTCAAGATCGCGGCGAATATATTCCATGGGATTGTCTTCGAAAATTTCCTCGTCGATGTCACGCAGTTGAATATTCGGCAAAATAATAGCCGTGCAGAATTGCTCCAATGTTGAATCCGCCTGGAAAAGCTCGCGTTGATTCCCCATACGCACAACGGTTGAGAGAAAGCCGATTGCCTTGCTAACGATCACATCGTATTTCTCTGCCGGGCCATATGTACCCAGCATGTCCCAAACCGCTTGAACATAGTCAGGAAGCTGGGGTAATACATCCAAATAACGTTTAGCATACAATTCGAAGATCTCACAAACACTGCTTCGAATTTTGACCAGCGGACTAGGAGCTACATCGTCCTCGTCGCCGATCAGTTCTGGGCGACTGTAGGAGAGTAGGCTTGTGAACATAGGTGAGAGGGTCGGTATGGCATCCTCAAATTGAGGGGGAAGATCTTGAGCAGACAAATCGTAGAATAACTGCAAAAGAAGCATCAAGCACATTGCTAGCGGTTGCATGGTGGATGACGGCGTCGACGGATCCATTAGCAATGAGTGCATACGTTGTAAAAGTTCTAGCAGTGGATTTGCCATCTTCCCAAGAACCAAATTGATTTCCATATACAGGGCGTCTGACCGGAATTGACTGCGCCAGCGCTTGAAAATTGCGTGAGAGGTTGACAGAACAGACAATAAGATGTGGTGGTTATCGGTCGAAAGCTGAGAAACAAGTTCATCAATGAGACTTGGCCAGGCGTCTGGAAAATCATAAGAAGCTACTAAAGCAATACTTTCGTTCACTTGCGAAAGAATGGCTTGACTGGGTGAGGGCGCGCTTGCCAGCGAGATCAACACTGGAACGAGCTGTTGACGAATCCCGTATTTTTCTTCATCACTCACAGAATTTGGTACGTCCTCTTCAGATTCATCATCCACGACCCAACGAAGCTTGCAGATGTTCTTGAATTGAATAGCTGCAGCGAGGCGTACAGCTGTTGATGCTGACTCTGATTGAATTAGAGACAGCAGCAAATAAACAAAGTACGGCTGGACCTGCAGCTGAGAAATTTGTTCTTCGGCTGCCTTTCGCTGTTCTGGGTTCAGCGTCTGCTGAAATAGAGAAGCAAGCGAGGCAAGCTGCTGGGTGTCCGAAGGATCCATGAAACCAGGAAAACTTCTGTCGTTATGATATTGAAACGCTAAAAACAAAACTTGTCAATTGGTGGATCCAAGGTTAGAAAAACCAACACACGCGCATCGCCACGTCATGTCACGTGTTCCACGAAACGCAGTCAACCATTGCACCTAAATGCATCTGACGCTTTCAGTTGACACGGTATGACTGATACACCGTCGAGAAATGCGCCATGGGTGGTGCAAAAGTATGGGGGAACGAGTATCGGTAAGTTTCTTCCTACCATAGTAGACTCTATTACACCTTCATACCTCAAAACGAATCGAGTGGTGATTGTATGTTCGGCGCGATCAGGTAAAACTAAGGCGTTGGGGACTACCAATCTGCTACTGCAGGCGAGCAGTCAAGCTATGACAATGGCGCCAATTAATGCTTTTGATTCATCTAGGTCCTCATTGTCGTCATCTTTCAATGGTGAAAACAATGGGCCATGGATATCGTCCCAGTGTTCCTCGCATCTTTCGCGGTCCGAATCAATGCCTGCTTTCCATGCAACCGTGGATAAGATCCAAGAAGATCATTTTGAGGCCGCTAAAAGCATAGTGCTAAAAGATGATCTTCTTCGTACTGAATTGGAGCGAGGCATAACCGAAGATTGTTACCGTCTTCGGGAGTTTCTTCAGGCAGCCAGGATTCTCAACGAAGTGTCGCCACGATCAAGAGATTTAATCATGGGTATCGGCGAGCGCCTAGCATGCCGTCTTGTGGTAGCTGCATTAGAAGAACGCGGCATTCGAGCAGAACTTGTTACGTTAGAAACGATTGTTGATGAGCTCGATGAAGAAGTCTTGCGGCCGGCATCTACCTCTTATGAAAGTTCGAACTACCTCGAACAGTCATTTTATGATCGTCTTTCAATCGCTTTGGCAAACCGCATCATGCAATGTGAAGGGGTTCCTGTCGTTACAGGTTATTTCGGTAATGTGCCGGGCTCACTACTGAGTCAAGTGGGCCGCGGCTACACTGACTTGTGCGCGGCACTTTGTGCTGTGGGACTTAAAGCGGATGAGCTCCAAATTTGGAAAGAAGTGGATGGTGTTTTTACAGCCGATCCACGCAAAGTTCCTACCGCCCGCCTGGTGCCTGCTATAACGCCAGAGGAGGCTGCAGAACTCACCTATTATGGTAGCGAGGTGATCCATCCTTTCACTATGGAACAGGCGATTAAGAAGTCTGTTCCTATTCGCATAAAAAATGTTGAGAATCCAACAGGTTGCGGCACTGTGATTTTCCCCGACCATATTTCACCATCTGTCGACGACGATATCAAGCACGATCCCTTTGTGGATGGGCACGTGGAGCAACCAGAGCCACCACTCAACGGTCTTTCGACCCCTATGCACAGTCGCCAGCAGCAAAAAGAGCCTCGGAAGACACCCACGGCTGTCACGATCAAAGACAATATTATCGTTCTTAATGTTCACAGCAACCGCAAAACTATCAGCCACGGATTCTTTGCAGGAATTTTTGGCACGCTTAACCGCTATGGTGTTGTGGTAGATTTGATCTCCACTTCTGAAGTGCACGTCTCGATGGCAATGACTGCTGACATCAAAGCCCGAACCCTCGAGCGCTTGAGTGCAGAACTTGAACACATTGGGACAGTCAGTATTTTGCGAAACATGGTAATTTTGAGTCTGGTCGGAAAAGAGATGCGTCAAATGGTTGGTGTTGCGGGGCGTATGTTTAGTACACTCGCAGAAGGAAACGTGAACATTGAAATGATAAGCCAGGGTGCTAATGAAATCAACATATCGTGTGTAATTCACGAAGGATCAGCATTAAAAGTACGTATATCTAATAACTCACTGCCCCCTTACACACAAAGGCGTTGAACCTCATTCACTATTCCATACTTGAAGTATCTCCCAAGCCATGCAACATGGAGGGGGGGACGTTTGGGCGGTCATTTTTCTAGATATCTGCAGTCGGAGGAATACGGATGAGTAGTTTGCCTGTTGTAGAGCGGCTGGCCAATTCATCCTGTGCTTGCTTCACGCCATCGGCACTCAATAGGTACTCACGCCAAACCCCGGGATAGACTTTGTCTGATACTAAAAGATCAATGAGAATTTTGCTGTAATAGTTCAACTCTTCTTGCGTCGAAACATATCCAAATAGGGAGGGGCGCAAAAGTTTAAGATTCTTTGGACTTAAACGATGTAATTCAATAGGGTCTGGCAAGCCACTGGACTGGCCAAAACTTACCAGTGTGCCGAGACGTGCAACGAGATCAAAGTCTTTTTCGAACGTGGCTTTCCCGACAGAGTCGTAAATTACCTGTACACCTTTCCCATTTGTTATACCATTCACACAAGAAACGAGATCATCATCGTATAGGAAAACATGCTCAGCACCCATTGTTTTAACACGCTCCGCTTTCTTGGTTGTCGAAGTGGTACCGATTACATGTGCTCCCAGAGATGAAGCAATTTGGACTAAAAGGAGGCCAACGCCACCAGCTGCTGCATGAACCAAGACGTAGTCCCCACTCTTCACAGGATAAGATGTGTGGGTAAGCGCCACAGCTGTGAGACCCTGAAGCCACGCTGCTACCGCGGTCCGTGTGTTAAGTTCCTTAGGTAGTTTAACAACTTTAGAGCGAGGTGCAATGACACGTTCGGCGAAAGAAGAGCCAACGAGTGCTACGACACGATCTCCCGGTTGAATGTCTTTTACATTGATGCCAACACGAGCGACCTTGCCGCCGCACTCCTGACCAAGGGTGAATGGAAGTTCAACAGGGTAGAGCCCTGTGCGAAAGTAAGTATCGATAAAGTTTACACCGGCGATTTCTGGTTTGATTAGCACATCGTCCGGGCCCAGGCTCGGGACAGGAACATTGTCACACTGAATGACATCGACACCGCCGGTTTGATGGATTCGAATGGCCTTCATATCGTGGAAATACCCTGCATAATCTCAACGTTGCCCCAAGTTTGATACCGGCTACTTACGTAATGTTAGAGGGTTGTCTGCTAACTATGTATAAACTGCCTTTGAACCAATTACTTCTTCACGGCATTGATGATCTTACCGAGGAGTCCACCTGGACGATCGCCGGGTGTTTCACCGGTTGCACAACAGCAGCAGTCAGCTGAAGGACTGAAATCCTGTGCATTCAGGCACATGACGCGAGCCTTGCGGTTTTCCCAGCCATCGTCCACGTTGAAAGTGCAGTGGAACATGCACAAAATGCGGCCATCGTTCGTTGGCACAAACGATGCATGACCCGGGCCATATGGACCACCTTTGCTACGGTCACTTGAGAGCAAAGGTGAGTCACGTTTAGTCCATGATTTAGGATCCAATGGATTACTGCCAGTAAGGTTAAGAAGACCAAGTTTGTAGTCACACGTCCAGCTACCGTGAGCACTGTACACGATTCCCCGGATACCCTGAAAGTCGACGAAAGATGGCCCCTCATTGATGCCACGCTTACCTCCATCTGGACGCTCCCACTTTTCTGTTGGCTTAGAAATAGTCACAAGGGTTTCTGGGATAGCTTGTTCAGGGGTAGCGAGCTGGACAAGAAACAGGTCCTGTTCGGTATCAGAGTTATCTCCCAAGGGCCAACCGGAATAACAGCAATAAAGGTTTTGTCCAAGAGCAAATACGGTGGCATCAATAGCCCAATGGTCGGGTACACCTTGCAACGGACCAATAAACTGCCAGCCTTGTGGATCCATAGGATCTTGCGACTGAGAGCGAAGTATCAACGTACGGTGTGACGCTGGACCTTCTCCAGGTTTTTCACCACTGAAGTAAATGTACCAAATACCATTGATATTGTGCAGCTCAGGCGCCCAGATACCTGGGGCCCAACCGGAGCCTTGGGGGCGCCACACTAAGCTTTTTTGCGGATTGTTGAAGTCTTCAATGTTGTTCGAAGCCCAGATTTCAATTCGATCCCCTAGTGTGAAAGTGAGATAATACAATCCATTCCATGCATAGACCCAAGGGTCTGGCATGTCAACATTGGCGATGGGACGACAAGACATGATAGTAGGCGGATAGAACGTTGTCAAAGCTGCGCTCGAGCCATGTTCCAAGGGCCGGGACCGGCGAGCTAGGTTATACGTGCTTATGTCATTATTTTGTGTATGGATTGATAAAGGTGATGCTGAGTGGCATGCTTTCAAGCAGCATGCGTGTGGAGATTAGAAGGGACTGGTCGACAAACAGTTCCAGAATCCTAAATATAGAAATTTTCGTATTTGTTCACGCGCATGGTGATATGGAACAAGATCGAGAATGATAGTCTTGGGACGAGAGAAGTCTTACTAATTCAAATTGCGTTCACACTTCCTCTATAATAGTGGTCTGATCTGTAGAAGTGTCTGTTCGCGATAAGTATAGGGCTTCCGACCTAGTATCGCTAAGAAAATCACAACTGATGGATACGAGATGGTAGGAGATATGTATGAAAAAGATTATTGAAAAATGAATACGACAAAAATGCATCCTTAATTAGTTTAGATATTGATCAAGAACGCCATACTTTATGATGCAAACGATAAAGCGCTATAGAAAGTCGAGTTTTAAGCTCTTACTGATTCTTATAAGACATGCGATATAAACAATAGCGCCCAGTACAATCCGCTTTCAGAGCTTGTGAGCGCGCATATGTGGGAAAGCGTAAGAGATACATTCGGTATGGAATTCTGGAAACGAACATGCAATTCGTGTCGCTGAATTGATCCGATACATGTACATACTACATTGCTAAGTAGTTTTCAAAATTAAATTTTCAAATACAAAGGTTCATTTGTTAAAAAATTTCAGCTCGAGGAGCCGAAGCGGCAAATAAGCCAACAGTGTAAAAGTGAACGTGAACTCGTTAGCAAGATCGCCACCGGTCTCACCAAAAAGACCTGCTAGTGGCCCAACATACCACGTTTCAGCCATACCCATAACCCAGCAAACTACACCCACCAAAAACACAACGGCAGCAGCGATCCCGTGCGGCAAGCGTTTCTTGTCATTCCAACCATCCAAGTCGTAATTGTCGAATGATCCCTTGCGGATGACAGAGTGCTCCATCAAGATGATCAAAATGTAGCTAGTGCACCAATATCCAAGCAAGCTCAGAAAGTTTTGTAGGTATGAATTCAGCTCCTCTCGACCAGCGAGTCCGAGAGCAATAACGATTCCAAAAAGAACCACTTGCCAAATTATTCGAGGTACATAAGCAAGCCACGGTGAGATCTGTTGAAAACTTATAGCAGCACTGTACGTATTAAGCAAATTGATGGCAATGCCCGAAAGAACAAGAATTACAAGAAGGAATTTCGCAAACCCCATCGGATACAGTATGTCCCGGATAAGGTATCCGATTCCGCCTTGTTCATATGATTGCTTCCAATCGGGGTGGTTGTCAAGAGCACTCGCCATCACAGCGCCTGACCACATCCCGATACTTGTAGGGATGCAAAGGCCACATGTAGTCAATAGAAACACCTTGTATTTGTTGACATTGACCGGATACTGAACATAATAATCAGAAGCAATGGTTGCCCAGGACGCGCTAGAACCGTACACCACGGCAAGAAACGTAAGCACAGCACCAGCCAATGGAGTTGTTCCTGTGGCTTTGGCAGGTGAATGATTGTCCGCATATTTGCCTGTCTCGCCAAAGATGATTAAGAATATAACGAAGAAGACAAACCAAGCATAACGTTCGACAATCATGATCAAACGGAGTCCAAAAAGACCGATGATAAGAGCAGCCGCTGCAATAATGATTATACCAACAGCAATAGAAATATGACCATCGGCTACAGCAGTGAGAGCAAGCCCACCTGTAATAGCACCAACAGCTGACCAGCCAATTTGTTGAACAGTGTTGACTAAAGCAAGAATTTTGTTCGGATACCAGCCAAAACAGTAGCGAGATACAGACATCTGGCGGAGACCAGTAGCAGCCCCAAATGTCGCACAGTACGCAGTGGCCATACTCCCTAGTAAAGAACCAAAGAAAATGATTAAAAGCGATTGTTTTAGATCTAGACCGAATTCCCAGCCAAGCATGCCCGTGGCACAGCAAGCTAGATTCATGGTGCCTGAGGCCCATAGAAACGCCATATTCAACTCTTCGTACCATTTTATGGGTTTTCTGTCTTCGGGTCGCTTTCGCTCAATAGCTTCAGATTCAACTCCAACTTTTTTGTCAAGCCATGCCTCGATGCGTAAAAGACCAGCGAAAAGCCCTCGATGGTATGTTCCATTTTCCATCACCGATGAACAGTAAACTTCTTCCTCTTTGGTTACGAATGGATCATTTGATATTTCGCGTTCGACATCAATCTCTGGAACACGTTTCATGCTTTGATCGTCACTAAGAAGACCCATGAGATAAGGGCGCTATATCATTTTATAGATTAGTTTGTAGTTGGCAAAAAAAGCTTTGATTCACCCCGCAAAGTTAATTGCGTGATCAAAGCAGATAATTTGTCGTGCATGCAGCATGCAGAAATCGTACCGATTATAGTTCTAGCGATGAGCTTATAATCATAGGAACATGCTTATTATTGGGCTGTTATTAAGCTCATACATTTCAATAGACTGAGTCAAATACTTTAATAAGAGAAATTAAAAATAGCCTATGTTATCTCTTTGCCTAGGATGACTGGCCTTAAGCTTGCGCCTGAGGAGCGAAGACCAATTTGAATGCGACAATAAATAGTTAACTATATTGTAAACTTTAAATATCCATATGAAAGCTTCGATTAACGGAAATTTTATTGCAATCATTCCTTGAAGAACTGGGCATGATTGTAGCAAGAGTGATTATTACTACAACGCTTGGAAATATTATCGTGAATACAATTGCACGCTTTAAGTCTGACCACTAGTGGCCATTGTACTTTAAATTTCAGCAAATTAAGTTCTTATGCTGAAAGGCTGTCTCGATGCACTAATTCCCAAGTACTTCTTTTGTGACGAGTTTGAGTTACGTACACGTAGTGATTAAAACGTTAAAACTTTGATCAAGTGCTACGATTGAGATGCGCAATTTCTAATGAAACAGCTCAACCCCAATTTAAAAGTACTGCATTCGAGAACATGAATTGATGTAGTATCATTTCATCATAACTTGTTTCTTGTAAGATCAGTGTCTCTTCCATGGTTACTCGCATCATATTGTGAATGCTTTATAGTTGTCACAACATCAAGCCCAAATAGCAGCTAGCGCAGATTTTATCTGGTGAATCGCATGAATGGACCTAACAAAGCATCGGCGTCTAAGATTATTACATTTATGCAATAATGACAACTGCGTTGGTGAAGTGCACTCATATTGGTATTTTACAATGTCTAGTAGGTTTAATGAAACGCCACACTTATTGCCCACGCCAATTTTAAGATTAATCAATCTAATGAGTAAACACTCTTTGCCTCGATTATACAAGTTATCAGACCGTTTCATAGCACCCGCATTAAGCATGTCGAATGCCAAATTCCTAGTTTATCCGATGAAACCCATTGAGAATTGACCTGGATTATTCTGGCAACGTTTTTGCATGATACAATCTAGTAAGCAGAATAGGAAAGATTTTTATCAGTTTGATATATAACTGCTAGGTAATGGATTTGCCTTCAGCAGCTTTGCGAGTGCATGTCAAAAGCCATGAGAGGTTCGTCTGTATCAAAATTAGAATCATGCACGTGTCCTGCCTCGCGCGACTTCTTGGAGTTTTCATAGTTTTAGTACTAGAGTCACAAGGCATTTTCTATGCAAATATCGACATCCTGCCACAGGAGTGACGTGTTTTCGAGGGTTTGGCCAATGGACTGCAAATGCTAGGCCAAACTATGTCGGTGCGCAAGGAGAAAAAAAAAACGTCGCAAGTTTCAAAAGAGACGACAAGGATGAGACAATTGATTCCGTCGCGTAAAACAAAACGTGATGTCGCGATGCTGGCCATTAGGTAAGAGAATGAAGAAAATAAAATTCAACGTCGGAGATTAATTCCATGTCGGTACGTGTGTGACTTTGTCTCGAAGCCCAGTTAACCCACTTAAAGTTATTGGAATGAAAGCGAGGACGCATGTTGTAAGCTTAGGATAGTCTAAAGACATTCTCGTTAGACTCGAATCAATCTTTCACTTCTTCCATGATCTGCCAGGCCATGTTTTCATACACTGCCGAGTGTCCGGAGAAAAAAGAACGCAGGAAGCCCCATCACATAATAAATTCGGAAAGTGTTTCAGACGCTGGTACAAAGACCACAACAAGGGTGATGGTTAATGATGTACTTTCCTGTATCAGCTCGAGGTTCATGATAATGACAGCTTCATTTAGCGTTCGCCATGTAATGGTACAATCCGAGTGATGCCCAGGAGTACATATCTTTAAACGATACAAGTTTTATATGGTACTGGCCCGATTTATCGTGGAATCTAGAATAAATAAAAATTTAATAAAGCAACCGAATTTCAGGCACAGAGCATGTCACATGAATACACGACGTAGCCGTTCTACGAGCCGTTCTTCCTTTCGATTCAAAGCAGTAACCACCTGTGTCGAAGAAATGATTCGAAAACATGATCCGTTCAAGTGTGAAATGAAAGAACTTTAAGAGTAACTGTACAGTGTCGTGAGAGATTAACAGTTCAGATGGAAATGCATTCAGCACATAATTGACGTTCAAATAATTTTTCCATCGTAATAAGAAGCAGCTAATATTTGACTGATCAATGTTTTTTCTTGCATCATTTACTTCCTGGACATCACAATATGACCTATAAGTGTACTCGCCTCGAGGCAGCTTGTTCAGCAGAACTGAGAGGCACTCTGAGTGTTCTAACTACAAAGAGTAAGTGCCATTATTAAGTTTGAGAAGAGAAGACCAATTAGGTCTAGGACATTTCATGTCAAAGTTGTCTTAGCACCATATGTTTGATAGCTGCATCACTTTGGCTCCTGGATCACAAGTGAAAATATTATGACTTTCGGCGACATTACAAGCCCATAAATTAGAACATGAAGCAAATCGTCGCAAGTCCGATACGACTCAGTCCACACACACATGAACATAGCTAACGGTCCACGTGCAATTGTGCCAAGACTGCATCAGACTCACAGGTTGACACGGTTTGTTGGAAAAAGAAAAATAGAGGACTGCTAGCGCCCTGGAAAGATTGTCTCGTACAATAAAGTGAATATGCGTAATAAGCGGCAAATGGGCGGGTTGGGGCAGCTAAAGATTCATGCTACGTAAAGGGCGATTCTTATAAGCCTGATGTTGGCACCCGATTTTTTTTTTAAAAAAAAAGAGCTTTCTAGGCAAACAAGCGCTACGGTGTATTAAAGATCGGTTATTCACATTTGAATGCATTCTTGGCGATCCAATAACAAGGTCGAAGAAGACATCAACATTGTCTCAGGAATTTTTTGGTGACACAGCATGTAAGGTTGATGACGTTTTCACGTGTTACTGAAGATGGCATGGAACATGATGGATGAGTGTTGAGAATAGAGGACCTACCGGATGCAGTCTTGAAGGCGATAGGGAATGGCAAAACGATAGAACTTCATGCATACAAAGAGCTAGAAGAAGTAGTAAGAAAAAAGTGTGAAGAAATAAAGGTGCTACATGGGGAGACAGCGAACGATGGGGATTCAACAGAAACTCGAATCTGGTCGTGTGATGGTATTTCTTGCGTAAAAAGCTAGTGCAACGCAAAAATTTGGTCAAATTTTTAAGGCACTAGCAGCGGGACAAACCAAGAGTGTGGGGCAAGTGGAGTAGAAGGAAAGTGTGGAAGAAAAAAAGACTGGGGCATTGTGCAAGAACGCCAGACGGAAGAAGTGTGAAGAAACGGTTGGAGAATTTTACTAGGAACAGAATACCGTAAACTCAATGCCATTGTGCCGAGAAAAACAAATTTCGCCTTTTGTCGAGAAGCCATCATGGTTCGGTCGAGTCATTTTGCTTGTAAAGGTGACCACACAGTGACATGCAAAAAGTTGAAATAGTTAGACAAGACTGGCTCACGTGCAATGTGAGTCATTTTCGCCAACGTCTGACCAGTGGCCCTGTGCAAAGTTGAAACCTGCGCAGCATGCGTGCACATCACCCATGTTCTATACACTCACAAAGCGTGAGTCATACTATGACTCGATGCGCGTGTGAGTCGATACGCCAGTATAAAAAGAGGCGTTCTCAATGGCATATCGCTCCTCATGCTACTAGCTGAGGCATTAGCCGAGCGAGCCGAGGCACAGCGCCGATACGAGCAGCTGA
>OJLB01000135.1_pt1 | contig 47255 bp, 32 predicted proteins | sample 1596861 | NCBI WGS metagenome assembly OJLB01 (sample SAMEA3904681, study PRJEB24821) | metagenome | biome: Builtin; feature: hospital; material: surface | place: USA | collected 2013-06-06
TGCACTCTTTCCCCGAGTGGCCGTGCACACGCATGCAGTCCGACTTCTTCAGGCATTCAGCCAGCTCGGCGCGGATGCGATCACAAACGCCATGCATGAAGAAAGAGGCACCCCACGTGGCGAGCCTCCCAGACCCTCCACGGCGGCAGCGCTGCCCTCGGCTGACGCGCCTCCACTCCAATCACGTGGGTGGGAAAACGGGGGCTTGACGCCATGGCGAAACGCCGCGACCCGTCTGTGTGGACACGCGGAGCGGGACCATCGGCATGTCGGCCGCAGACGCTGAGCCGGCCACGTCTGGCTCCATGAATGCACGCAGCATGTCCACTTCGTCTTTTACCACTGCCGTACCACCCACGTTCATCGTCACAGAGGTGCCGGACGTGCCCCCCGAAGACGACACCTATGCCTTGGCAGGCCAGACAGAATACACCCAAACCGAGGAGCAGAGGCTCGAAACCCGCCACGTCGAGGAATATCTACGCCGCATGTCGGAGAAGCACCGCACGCAAAAGCGCGCGCGCCACAATCAGCCCCAGGCAGCATCCACCAGCGGCAGCACAGGCCTCGTCCGCCGGATCAGCACGTCGCTGTCCCGCGTGCCGTCGCTCCGGCACCAGCGCCGTGCGCCATCGGAACAGCCCTATGAAAATACGACGACTGGCAGCGCTTACGAGATGACACCGTCGCATTACGGCGCACAGCCAGCACCACTGCACGAGGTGCCCCACTCGACGATACAGGGCTACGAGCCCATTGCAGGCGACGCGGACGAATCACAATCTCCGTCGGTCCACATACCCGAAGCATCATACAGTCGGCAAGAGCTGCATGATCAGACCCCGCTGAACAGAGCGCCCACGGGTGACATGTCAACCATATCCTTGGAGGACCTCCATGAGCCTCGGGAAGCACTCGACGCGCCTGAGTCGGCCGTGATCTCCTCGCCGACCGACATGTCCGACGCATCCGCGGCGCAACGGCGCCTGCATGCGCGAAACTTTCCCACCGTGACGGCCGGTAAAGCCTCCAGCAAGCAGATGCAGCGCACACTCACACAACGGCAACGCGCCAAGGCCGGCGGCTCATGGGCACCAACGATCCCTGAAGGCGATGCCCATGCCGACGTCGGGATACCACGCGACCTCAACTCGGAGGCGCTCGGCGCCAGTACGAACGTCAAGAAAGACGACCCATTCGAGACGCCGCCCTTCTCAGCTTCGCTCGGCCGCTCATCCAGCACGGACCTGCAGGAACTGCCCCTACAGTCTCAGTCGTATCCCTCAGCGGTGCTCATGACCACGGACTCGGCAGCGACTCCATCGCGTGACCTAGGCACGTCGGAGCGCAAGAACCGGTGGTATTGGTCGGATCTCCTCCTTGGTTGTGGCCTGTGCGACACCACGAATGAGGAAGACGAACAAGCAGCGCGCACGAATCCCATGGAATAATGAATGCATAGATATCTAATCGTACACTAGGTCTTGACATGCAGACGCTGGAGCTCAGCATCCCATGCCCGCTGGGCCTGCTCATCAGGCTCAGGCTCGTCCGTGTCAGATGGCATAGATGATGGCGGGGACGTCGGCTCAGAGAGCGCCATGGGCACGCCGACCATCGCACGCGCCATCTGCCACAGACCCCACTCCCGCTCGGCCACCGACGGCGCCAGCAGCGCATTGAGAAACGGCCACACATGCACGCCCCAGTCATGCGTCGCGACGTACGTATCGACACGCGGCAGCCGCCGCGTCCACGCCGCAATGTCCTCAGCCATCAGCTCGTGCTCACCCCACAGCACAGAAAGGTTGACTCGCTGCGCAATATCGTGCCATTCGCCCAGCACAGGCGACACGTTCACATGGTTCATCACAGGGTGGTCGTTGTTCGTGTCGTACAGTTGGGCGCATGGCACGGCATCCGTACGGGCCTCGGCCGCTTCAACGGCTCGCGTGGCCAGCCACAGCGGCTGGCTCAGCCAGGTGCGAAGCCATATGCACGGATACGATGGCGAGCGCAGAAGCCTCCGGACAAGTCGGCTTGCCGGTCCTGCCACGCGTCGCGGTCGAGGCAAAATCTGTGTATAGACCTGCGCAAACTGATGCAGGTTCGCGGACGTCACAATGTCGAGCGGCGCTGCGCATGGGTGAGATGGGCGACGAAGATCCAGCCATGGGCTCAGCAGCACAGCGCGCGCGGGAAGCGGGAGCGACGACCACGTCCGACCACCAAGACGCGAGTATCCTTGGCCATGCAGGCACAAAAGCATGCTCATGACAAGATTGCCGCCAGCGCTGTCACCGGCGAGCACGATGCGCGAAGCAGGGATACGCTCGCGCTCCAGCAAATGCGCATAGCATCGTAGCGCCTCGACGAGCTGCGAAGGGAACCGCGCCTTGGGCGCCAGTTCATACTCGAGCGCCACACACTCAACGTGGTGTCCCTTGGTATACGACAAGACTCGCAAGAGGGGCTCGGCATACAGGGCAACGGAGCCCAGCGCAAAGCCGCCACCGTGCACATACAGGACGACGGTGCGTGACGACGGAGGTGGCGATGCCGTCGACGATGCCGGAACGCTGCGCATCCAATAGGCCCGGAATCCATCCTCCTTATGGTGCCCATACGCACGAATCAGAATGGCAGCTGCGCCGCCCGTGCGCCAACGCAAGAACGGCGCCATGGAAAGGGAAGAGAGACAGATGCGCGGAGGCAAAAATGGCATCACATGCATGACCTTCCTCATCATACACAGCATATACGCATGGAAGAAGCTCAGCCCCGCAGGTCGGGACCACACATCACGCCAAAGATGGGTGGTGTGGTACACAAACATAAAGTACATGAGATCGAGCAGCTCAGCAATCGAGCACGAGCACAGAAGACGGTACATGGCTGAAAGCATCATGACCACAAGATCTGAGAAATAAAAGCCGCCCACGAGCGGCGCCTTGACTCGCATCGACGACCTGGACCCATCTTGTGCTGTGCGCACCAGCAAGGTATCAAGGCCCAGGCCACTCGATGTGCGCATATGCCGAGTACGCTGTCCACGCGAGCGTGGTGAGCCACCTTGCCCGACATTCATGCCTGTGGGTCAAGGCAGAGAAAGGACGCGCGGCCCTCGCTTCCGAGGCGCCACCGGACTGGGAAAAAAAACCCTGATGGGCCTGATGATCGACAGGCACACCCAATGACTAAGCGATGAGGTCCATGACATGTGCGCCCTATGTGACATCAAGTGGTGAAGAAGAGGAAGGTATATAGAGTTAATCGGAAGCGTCGTCAGACACAGCAAACACTTGCTCCTTCGCAAAAGGCTCATCAGTGTCCAGAGGCTTCGCGTGGAACACTACCGGCTCGCGCCATTGTGCATCGCGTTTGAACGCCCAGGCTTTGATGACCATAAGGCAGAACGACCAGCAGAAAACGAGAGCAATGAGCGAGATGGCCAAATTCAGCACGGCCATCACGTCGGCATAGTCGGCCCGCATAGCAGCGAACGACACCTCCTCATTCGAAAGCATGAACAGGAGACCACCGCAGCACAGCGCAAACGACGCAAGCGCCTCCGTCGGAGGCCGACTCGGCAGCGTGCTCACCGGCGGACGGAGCCACATGAAAAAGTAGGTAAGCCACCGGAAGAACGCAAAAGCCGCTAGCATCTCACCCCACAGAATGTGAATCTGCACCTCGTACACATAGTCCTGGTGGTGTGCGGCCATCGCCACGCCCGTCACGCCAATGACCAACGATGGGAACGGATTAAAGCTCTGGACGTACGATGGCGGCTGTGCCTGAGCCTCTACCTCGTCCTCGTTCGCACGGGCAGGCGTAGCAGCTGGATGCGTGTGGACAACCGCATAGCCGAGAATGTTCCGCACCTTGTTCGACTCGAGCGCCATGCCGATAAGACCAATGAACCAGAACATCACCGCAATCGAGATGTGCTGGATCTGCTTGATCGTGTAGGGGTCGCCCGGCTTGGCACCCAACCGCTCAAGCCACGTGTTCGAAATGCCGTACAAAAAGATGACCAGGCTCTCGACAAACTCGGCAGACGGCATGTTTCGACGCCAGAACGCGGCACGGCTATGCGTCGAGTTTTCAGGGGTGGGTCGCTTGTTCCATGCCCAGCCATACTCACCAAATGCACCGAGGTATCGCGCAAATGTCAGTACACCATACCAAAAGAAGATGGCGCCCTTGATACCGTGCGCGAGGCACACATTCTTGTATCCCCGACGGCAGGAACCAGTGTAGATCGCAATAGCAACGTAGACAATCACAAAAGCCAGCGGCACAAGACCACGTGAAACGGTCGTGTAAATCATGCCCAGCGTAAAGGACAAGCGTGGGAAACGATGGACAAACCGCTCATAGGGACGCCGCATGGGTATTGGTATCGACTTGTCCTCCTCGGCGGACACCGGCGAGTCGAGTAATGGCGCGCCTGGCTCGCGCTCCTGATCAAGCACACCAAACCCATGGCTACTCTCCGCAGTGCCAGGACCGGTCGACAACACCGGGTCTGTGAGCGCGCCATCGGTGCTTCCGGCCGAATGTGACATACTCATCGGGAACGACTCCTCGCGATCGTACAGACCCGGCGAGGAGCCCTGAGTAAGCACGCGCATGAGGGAGCGTAGGTCATTCCACGAACGCAGACGACCACGCACCAGCGGCACGATCAGTAGGACGAGTTTGGCTGCCGGAAGACCAAAGCAAATCATCGACAGCAAGAAGTAGGCAATCACGAGACCTGGCAGCGCACTCGGTGGGTACAGCTCAGGCGTCAGGGCAAAGTACAGCCGACCGAAGAAGAGCGAAGTCGTCAGAATAGCCAGATACAGTAGCGAGAAAAGAGGAACAAGTGTCGAGTGAGCAGTCTGTAGGCACAGCACCGCAGGCAGCAGGATGAAGCATGCCACAATAAAGAGGGTAGCGGAAAATATAGCCAGGCCTTTTTGGCGAGCGGGTTCAGAAACGCCATCGCTTGTTCGCCATTTGATATCATCACGCAAGGCATTCCAAGTGACGTTGTAGTCAATATCACCCAGAGTGCGCCAGTAGCCCCCTGAGGCACCGATCACGGAACGGTTGGGCCACATGGCCTGAATACGCTCCGCATCGACACTCACAAAGCGGCGCAGCTCAGAGAGGCGGCCTAGGCCGGAGGCAAAGTCCCATTCAACATAGCTCAGAGGCACGGCGCCCTTGCGAATAAAGAGACGCGTCTCATTGAGATTCTCCATGATGGGATCGGTGCCGTGGGCGTGGGCATGAAGATTCGTGTGATTAATGCGCGGACTTGGGTATAGGCCCCAGCCGGCGACGTCGGCACCGATAGGGTGATCGATTTGATCTGCTGCAATGCAGTCTTTCATGTCAGCGTTGGCCCATTTATCAGCGAGCGTCGGCACTGAGCAGAACGCAGGCCACTGCTCCGGCGTAATAGAGTCATAAGAAAAGCCCGAGCTTTCATGTCCATGATCATGACTGTGGCCATGCTCTGCGTCGTGCGTCGTCAGGGATACAGGCGCCATTGAAGACGAAGGCGCCACCGAAGACAAGGACGTAGAGGAAAGCCGCGCTGTGCTCGAAGGCGCAGCAGGAATCTGCGAAACCGACAAAGATGCGGCTGTTTGAGTGGATGTGAAGGAAGATGCAGGTGTCTCATCGTCGTGGCCACCATGACGAGCCTCCATGATGCCCGTAGGTGACGCGCTCACACACGACATGCACAACAAATAAATCGCAAAGCACAGAGGGACAATCGAATACACCTTGACCCATGCACTTGCGTGCCTGGAGGCATGGCTACCAGGCAATCCCCTCATTTCCAGAATGAGCCTGTTTTTGAAAGCGACTAGGGAAGTTCAGCCCCGTGTCCCAACTACGCGTTGCCACCTTGGGTTGAGCGGTAGTGACGCGAATTTGTCAGGCCGCTTTCTTTCGAGCTTCGCATGCAGCAGCCAAGACCTGCACCCGTTAGGGTTGTTCACGTACCTGATTGGACCATCGATGCACCACGTGGCTCTGGAATCCTAGTATAGTCGGCCGGTAGTTCCGACTTGGTCGCGTACATCACATCTAGGAAATAAGTTTCACGCGCTACAAAAAAAAGCACACCACTACCAGAAGGCAGGCATTGTCTAGGCCACCAGCGTCGAGGGCGATGGCATGTCGACCTTGCTGCACCCGCAGTGGAAAGCAGCGGACGAACTGCCCGTAATCATTTCGCTGGGGAGGGCGAGCATCGCGTCACTCCACAGCGGCGACGTGTCCTCTTCGAACTGCGAGCGACGGAACAGGTCAGCAAGCACGTCGGAGCCATCACGTGGAGCATCTAAAAGGTCTTGCACCGTGCGCAGGCCCAGCTGGTCCCACACCTGCTGCAGAGCTTGCACAAGGTGACGGACGTGCTGCGACGTGTGCTCCGGAGTGGGCGTGATGCGCAGACGCTCTAGGCCCGTAGCAACCGTAGGATAGTTGATCGGCTGAACGTAGCAGCCGTGCTGGTTTAAGAGCAGGTCCGACGCCTGTTTCGCCTTCTCTGCCGAGCCAACGAGCACAGGCACAATGTGCGAAGGGTTGCTCTGGAGCGGAATGCCCGCATCGAGTAGCGCATTCTTGAGCTCACGTGTGCGAATCTGCTGCAGCTGACGCGTGTGGTTCGATTCCATCAGCACTTCCACGGCCGTCGCAGCGCCCGTTAGCACGGCCGGAGGCAACGTCGTACTAAAGATGAACTGCGGCGCATACGAGCGGATCAGGTCGACCATGCGGTGCGAGCCAGCGATGTAGCCACCCACATTTCCGTACGCCTTACCAAGAGTACCCGTGATAATATCGATCTTGTCCATCACCGTGCCACGCAGCTTACCAGGTGGCATCGTGGCATTGAGCATCCAGTCGAGATGTTCCGCCACACCAGCGCCGTGTGGGCCATACATACCGACAGCATGGACCTCGTCGAGGAACGTGATGGCGCCGTACTTTTTGGCGAGAGCAATCGTCTCCTCAATCGGTCCTATTGTGCCACACATGCTGTACACCGATTCGAAAGCAATGATCTTGGGCGTCGACAAAGGCAGGCTCTTGAGCTTGTTTTCCAGATCAGTCATGTCGTTGTGCTTGTAGATCATTTTGCGGGCACCACTATGCTTGATGCCCTGGATCATCGAGGCGTGGTTGCTGGCGTCACTTAGGATCACACAGTCCGGGAGCTTTGAGCCCAATACCGTAAGCGTCGCATCGTTCGCGGCATAGCACGATCCAAACACCAGCGCAGCATCCTTGCGGTGCAGACGAGCCAGCACTTCTTCCGCGCGCTCGACGTGCATGTTGTGGCCAGCAATATTGCGCGTACCACCAGCTCCAGCACCGTACTTGCTCAGTGTCTCGGCCATCGCAGACAGCACACGGGGGTGGCGCGACATGTTTTGATAGTCATTCGAGCACCACACCGTGATTTCGTGCGCCTCGTTCTCTGTCAGGTGGCCCATCGGCGCACGTTGAGCCAGGCGGTTCACGTTGTTAAAGTAGCGGTACGTATTGCCGTCGTGCTTTTGCTTCAGCTCTTCGTGGTAGAAGCGCTCAAAGTCGAAGCCAGGGTCCGTGGTCTTGGGAGGCTCAGGCAGGCGGCCCAGACCCGAGCCGGGCGTGCGCCTCTGGTACGGAGCTGCCTCGAGCGTAGCAGGAGCTGGCATGGAAGCCGCGGCAGACGGATTCAGCGATACCATGGATGCCTTGGCCAAGGTGCTCTGCGTAGCATACGTGCGCTTTTGCATCATCGAGGTGGGCAAGCGCTGGTGGGAGACGGGGCAGACGCCACCAGACATTTCGACCATCGCTTTCGGAAGCGGGTGAGGCACGACCATGTCGTTCACCGACGACGAAGCGCCGCCTACCGTGGTACCCGACGGCATGGTGTCCGTGGAGCAATCTGTCTCGGCGATCGACTGGCTCATGTACGGGCACTGCTTGACACGAGAGAGCAGTCCGCCGCTTGCGCCCGTGCGACTTGCCATGGAGAATGATCGTGCGAGATGGCACAGCGTTGCACGAGGCAGTCCACGCAGATACGGACACAGGCCCCGCAAACGGGACGGAGATACGCGCGTCAAGTCCATTTGGTGTGGAAGGAAGATCCTGGGCAGAATCAGGAGGCCCTTGGAATTTCCAGCGTGCGCAGAGCTGAATAACAAACCCCCTTGCCCCCTTGTGGCCACACTGGGAAATTCACACCGCACCAGGACCGTTCAGCGAATCACAGGGAATGGATTGGACAGCCACGATTCCACCCGTGCTGACTAAAATGTGTGCAGTCGGCGACGAGGCTGCGTCTGGCGCTGCTGCGTCCTTTTCTCATCGTTGACGTTGCTGCCCAGGATGAGCATGAGGCCCAACGCCCGTGTCCTTCGTGACATTGCCAAGCGGCATACGGTGCACTCGAACGAGCTCCTGCGAACAGCATACAAGTATATTGCCCGCAATACAACGCTTCCTTCGCGTGTGCGGTACATGGCTCAGCTGGAGCTGAACAACTTTCCCGCCAAGTCGCGCCCGGCTTTTGTGAAAGACCGCTGTATCGAGACGAGTCGTGGTCGTGGCGTGTTTACCGAGTTTGGTCTATGTCGCGTACGTATATGTGCCCTCTTACCCCAGTATCAATTCCGTCGGAAGGCCGTGCACCATGAAATTCCTGGTGTAGAAAAGGCGTCGTGGTAAGCTGCCGCGCTCTATGCTCGCAGAGCATGATACCAGTATGCGCTATCTCTTGTAGCTGCCATAGGTTCACCTGGTAGATCCACGTGTCTCATGCCCAGGGGAATTTGTCGCATAGCGAAAAAAAGGGCCATTTTGGGGTATAGGAGCCTACGGGTGCCGACTTCGCTATGAACGCTTGCGAGATTCGGTGGACGACTTGTGCTCCTGCATCTGTGCCGCACGGTACTGCTTCACGACGTTTGCCACAGACAGCACACGACGGTCGTCGTTGCGGCGCATATAGTATAGCTTAGCGCGGCGCGTGCGCGTCAGACCAGGTTGCCGCTTATCAGCGTTGGCGGCCTGCAGCACTTTGATATCCTTGATCATAGGGCTGTATGCGTGGTATCGCATCTCGACGCCCAGCTTGTGAGCAATGGTACGCAGAAGGAATGTAGTAGCAATGCCAGCACGACGCACGGCAATGAGCACACCAGCAAATGTCGTAGTGGATGTCTTGGAGCTGTTTAAGTACGACTCGACCATGACGATCGAGCCGGGCGGAATGCAGTCGGGCGAGCGACGCGAGAACAGGCGCGCGATGCGCTCATCTGGGTCTCGCTCCATCGTGAGCTGCGAATCCACGCGCTGCATCACGCCGCGAGTCATGTCTTTGACCTTGGGTGGCGGTGCACGAATCGCGTCGGGCGGGGGCGCGGCATGCGAACGACTCTTCACATGGGTAGCAAAAGGGTACGCATGTGCGCTGGGCATGGCGCCGACGGGCGCCTCGCTCTGCTCCTGCTGCTTCAAAGAGTACCGGGCCGAGGAAAAGGCACGAGGATACATACGCGGCAAGGCGCGGGGCACGATGCGCGGGGCCCACATGCCAATCATCCTGTGGGAAGAGAAAAAGAAGGGACGAGCTTCACCCCGTCGAAGGTCAGGGGCATTTATGCAATTTTTCCACTGGGACGCTAGCGTCGCGTGGGACGCATCGTGGGTTTCTTGGGCCGACGGCACGACGAGGTACGATGGCAGCACGCAAGCTGCAGACAGAGATAGATCGGACCTTTAAAAAGGTGTCAGAGGGCGTAGAGCTCTTTGAGGGCCTGTACGATAAGCTACAGACATCGTCGAACCAGGGCCAAAAAGAAAAGCTCGAGTCGGATCTCAAGACGCAGATCAAAAAGCTCCAGCGGCTGCGCGATCAAATCAAGGTGTGGCTGCAAAGCAATGAGATCAAAGACAAGAAGCCATTGCTTGACAACCGGCGACTTATCGAGACGCAGATGGAACGGTTCAAAGCGGCCGAGAAAGAAATGAAGACCAAGGCCTTTTCGAAAGAGGGTCTCATAGCGGCCTCGCGGCTTGGACCGGAGGAGAAGGCCAAGGTCGAGATGTCGCAGTGGCTCACGTCCATGGTTGATGAGCTGTCGCGGCAGATTGAGGTGGCGGAGGCAGAGATCGAGCAGGCCCTTGCCTCCTCCAAAAAGAGCAAGAAGGCGTCTGTCAAGGACGAGCATGTGAGCTCTATTGAGCACCGCAACGAGCGACGCAGCTGGCATATTTCGCGACTCGAGATTCTACTGCGCATGCTCGAGAATGGCTCACTAGAGGTTGATCAGATCAACGATGTCAAGGAGGACATTGCCTACTTTGTTGAGAGCAACAACGAAGACGACTTTGAGGAGGACGAGGGCATCTACGACGAGTTCAATTTGGACGACGAGGAAGAGGCATTCGGGCTCAAGGAGGCGGACGAGTCGACCGTGCAGGACTCATCCATGCCTACCGACGAGCCAGCTGAGGCACCGCCGGCGCCTGCGCCACCGCCTGAAGAGCCGCCCAAGGCGCCCAAGAAGGAAGAGAAGAAGAGCGCCAAAAAGGCGCCCGTGACCACAGAGCCTACCGAGCCCAAACCCGCACCAGAGCCAGCCCCTGCGTCCGCATCGGTCGCCTCACCCGCACCAGCGCCGGCACCGGCACCCGCGTCACCAGCGCCCAAGGCAGCGGCGCCGCCACCTATCCGATACGCCACGGCCGCTGCCGCCGCTGTGGCTGCATCATCCGCACAGGGCAGTGACGAACAGGCTTCACGGCCGCCACGGCCGCCGTCAGACGGCGACGCGCGTCTGCCTGATACGCTCTCGGACCTGGTCGTGTCGTTTGAGTGGGCGAAGCAAAAGTCGGCCCTCCGTGACTCGAATCTGCCGCACGCCCAGCATGCGCTGGCGACAAGTTATACGAATGGCGTGCCGGAGCCGCAGGACTCGGAGCGTCCCAAGCACTATGTGCCCAAGGACCCGTATCCGACGCCGCCGTACTATCCACAGACGCCGGCGAGCATCTTTGACAACCCCGCGCTGTACACCAAGTTCGATGTCGATACATTGTTCTACATCTTCTACTACCAGCCAGGCACGTACCACCAGTACCTGGCTGCCCGTGAGCTCAAGAAGCAGTCGTGGCGCTTTCACAAGCAGTACCTCACATGGTTCCAGCGGCATTCAGAGCCGCAAACCATCACGGACGAATACGAGCAGGGCGCCTACGTGTACTTTGACTGGGAAGGCTCATGGTGCCAGCGGCGCAAGAACGACTTCCGCTTCGAGTACCGCTGGCTCGAAGACAACTAGATAGCGTTCATACCCCGTTGTTAGATATCGAGCGCACCGAAGCGCACCTCGTTCCACAGGCGCAGGATACGCAGCACGGCCGCCACAAGGCCCGTGCCAGCCTCGAGCAGCTCATGGTCATGGCTCGGCGCCCATGCCTCCGTCAGCGTGAATGCCATGTCGCCCCACAGACACAGCCGCTCCACGCCCAGCCACCGTAATCGCCGGCGCTCGGTCACAAGACACGCGTACGCCTCCTCGACTCGCTCACGCGCCTGTGGCACGATCTGCTGTGCGGCGCTGCGCTCGTTGTCAATGCGCCTCACTTCTCGTTGCATGCTCTGTACGTGATGCATCATGCTCCGCAAAATCCTCTTGCGCCGCTGGTGCTCGACGTACAGCTGGATGGTGAGTGCCAAAAGTGACACAAACACACCTACACGCTCCAGGCCACGGCGCCGGCGCTGTAGCCACGGCGGCAGGTCCGCCACGGCAGACATGCCGAGCGCACGCCAAAACAGACCTGAACCTTGCAGGAACGAAGCCACATCAAATGACTCGCCCACATGCGCCAGGCACTCGCCTACCTGCGCCAGTGAGTCCAGCGCACGGTGTGGCGCCACATCCTGGGCGCCTCGCTGGCTCCGCACGCGGCACTCTTTGCCCAACGTATATACCCACCAACTCACCAGCACAAGCCGCCGTACATTTGCGACGCCCTCCGTCGCCACGAGCAGCCCGTGCCGAATTCGCTTACGCCCACGTAGACTTGACAATCGCACGAACGCATAGCCCGTGGGATTCCGTATCGCCTCCCATGCCGTCGTGGGCGGCGGCGCTCGTGCGTGTACGTGTAGGAGCAGTAACGAGAAACGCAGCGCCTGCAGTGCATTGTCTGTCGCATCCCAGCACAGGAGCTCGTGCCATGGGATGGGAGCGTCATCTTCGCAACGGCGTGCCACACGGCGCACCGCGGACGATGCCATGCCCAATCGTGGCGTGAGCTCTCCCAACGTGGGGTAAAAGAAAAATTGTGCTCGCACCCAGATTTGAACTAGGGACCCTCTCATCAACTTCGCCGGAACGCAGTACGAGTGAGAAATAATAACCACTATACTATACGGGCGAACCGTATAGTTAGCAGGTGACAAATAGCCTTCAAAAGTAAGAATATGCCAATAGATCATTTTCTCGACTCTTACTGATCTGCCAAGGCGTGTCCTTGTTGTAGACTCTTCCATCACTTGTATGCGGACATGGTATTCATGTTGAATCATTCGATAGCCCTGCTACGAATTGTTTAAGGTCAACGCGTATCAAAGAGAATGGAGCTTCGAGGCTGCGAGAACCGCTGTGCAATAGGTAGTTGGGTGGAAGCCGTAGGGGATGAGGGTGGTGCATCAATCGATTCTGCATCCTCGGGATTGTACGCTTGATCTGCAGAAATGCGCGAAGCCGGATTTGGCTGCGGTGCATTGTCAGGGAGTTCGGCTGGATGAACCTCATTCATCACTTCACCCGACTCAGTGTCCACTTCGGTGCTGAGAGGTGGTGGCTGTGGTGGCTGCAGTGGCCGCAACGGAGCCACATTTTCCGCGTCTACGTCCACAGCAGCTGCGGGTTCAGTACTAGCGTCCGCGAACTGCACGTTGGAATAGTGTGGGGGATGTTGGTTACTTTGGCTCCCCACATTGGCACCTGTAGCATGGCTCGCGATGCTTGCGTTCTTCACAGGAGGAAGAGGCCGAGTCGGTATTGGTTTTGTCTTTAAAGGCCGTGGAGAGTTTGTCGCTGAGGTTGCTGAGGATGCAGGTGGAGGTGACGAAGACATGGATGCTTGGGAGGCCATTGCGCTTTCTGCAGACAAAGTGCCAGGGCGTGGTTTCTCAGGCGTGACTTGAGAAGAAGGCGGGGTTGGAGATCCACAACTGGCGGGATAAGGTGGCGGGCTGGCCATGGGCCGAGTCTCGTAAGTGAACAGCGTGCCTCTCATCTGAACAAGCGTCATCATGAGAAGCGCTGATATTTGGAGCGAGGGGGCTAGGACCAGCGCCAGGTTCGAGAGCGTCATTTTTGTCCTCGCGACATTCTCTGGCAGTGTCAGCACGCCCAGGTGCTCGGCCATTTCTCGCAAGAGATACCATTCAAAGTAGGGTATGCATTGAATGTGGGGCTCGAGCTGTGTGATCAAAGCCGTCTGGTCTTTCATTTGCAAGGGGCCTAGCGCCGTCTCATTGCTCCCCGGGGCGCTGACCATGTCCGTGCAAATGCGGTCCATGGCTGTGGCTGTGTCGTGTGGAATGAATGAAGTCGGCAGCTCACGCAAGTACATTTTCAACACACTGCATACAGCATGAACATCAAGGTCTGCTGGCCCAATCTCGGCCATGTTGAGGTCTGTACCTGGCAGATTCCACAGGGCACGTAGTTTGGATGCATGGGACGAACGCCCTGGAACGCGGTACAAGCCTTCTTCATGAACCCCCCACTTTTCCAAGCTCTCTACACAGCGTGTCACAAGGCGAGGAATGACCAATTGCTGCGCCTCCGCTCGGCTCAGCAAGGGCGGGCGGTCATCTAGCGTCAAGTCTGGGGATACGGGCGTCGTGCTTGAGGCATACGTGTGTGGAGGCGAAGACACAACATCGCGAAGCGGGGTGCCAAAAAGGGCGTGAGGTGTCTCTTCCGTGGGCGAAATAGCTGTGGGACTGGTCCGCAACGATTGCGTGCTGGAGGAGCTGGAAAGCATCGAAGACGAGCGGAATCCGCGCAGTTTGGTGGACCGTGGGGGAACAAGCCCCGGTGACTCGAGCCAGTCGAGCCATGCACGCGTGGGAGACTGCACCGTCGCTGTCTTGTGAGAATCCGTGCTCCGGCTCAGAATCGGCACGAAGAGCGATCTTCGGCGTGCTTCACTCTTACTTGGATCATGTCGTGGTGATGGACGGCGATGCAAGTTTTGCGATGCCCGCAGACGGCCCATGACATCCAAGCCACGTTTGCTAAATGTGCCAAAGACGCCCTGTGAGCTGCGTGTGTCGTATTCGATGGCAGATGTCGATGTCGGTATTCCACATGCTTCCCGATTCCGCTCTGTAGGCATTTCACTCGCGCTCGAGTTCATAGGGTACGCAGGCTCGGCGGATGGAGGAACTAAATTCATGGTGTTGGTCGTGGCCCATGGCTGTTGTGACTCGTCATCAGACGAAATCGAACGGAAGACATCCTGACGAGGTTGGCGCGCGCCTTGCTGTGTGGATTGTGACTCGAACGACCCTGGCCCCATTGAGGACGAGGGGGACGATGAGTGAGGCGCTTGCAACGACGATGATGAGGCATGAGCGCACCGCACTAAAGGCACAGGCACGGGCGAAGAAGTAGGCGCAGTGACAGGTGAAGCGAAATGCATAGGGGTCTTGCGCTCATCATCTGCGGGCGGTGGTACAATCGGCACACCATCGTGTTGGCTGTACATGTCATTCGTGTGGGCAGTGGGTTTAGGTGGCGTTGGTGGTGCACGTGCAGGAGGACGAGTTTCTTGGCTTTGCGTAGTCGGAGCCGAACCGGCTGGGGGTTTCGCTGGGCTGCTGCTCTGAGAGCCAGATGGAACCAATGGGAATGGTTTATCTCGAGCCACAGGTGTATGTGCGACACTGTCGCGGGGCAAATCCGAAGATCCCATGGACTTGTCGCGCGTCGCAGACGTTTTGTCCGTGAGAGCAGCGCTGCTCATATCGGCGATATCGACAGGGATTGTTGATATGGAAGACTTTCGACTGCCTCGATCCAGCGATAGGCGGATCCCTGCGAAGGACGGTCGCGACGGCGCAGCCGACTCCTGGCCATCCGCTGCACCCAAGTGATTCGGCGACGACTCGTCTCCCTTTGGTGCAGTGCCAACAGCTGCATGATCTTTGGAGCTTGGGCCGAGTCGTATCGAGCGCAGCTTGGCATTAAGACTTTTCAATGTGTTGCGGTTCGTCGACGATATCGACGGCGTAGAGGTGATGCTCGATGACCGCGTCATTCCCAAACCTTCTGCTACTGCATCCTCTGAAGTTTCTGGTAGCGGTGCAGGCGATGAAGGCGACGGCGATGGCAACGGCGACTCACCCGACGCTGACACAGCGTGGCGGTGCTTTTCACCAAACGAGCGGTTAATCCGCGCAAGCAGGTTTGGCATGCGAGGTCGTCCCACGTCGTCTAGCAATATTCGTCGTTAGTAGATACGTTTCTTGGCGTTATGTTGTTGCGTGGTCCTTTCGGAGTGACAGAAACTCTCGCCCAAACCGACTGACTTGCTCTTAACGTGTTCTTAGTCTCCCAAACGATGGTGCTGCTTAGGCTGCGGTCATTCGTCGGACGGACGGCCGGCCGACAAAAGTTGACGGATGGATCGGCTGTGGCCTAGAAGGCTGCATATGTTCTGACACGCTCATGCGACGCACGCGCACTTTCGAGCCTGTCTTTTGACTCATCGTTCCCACTTCCCTGCTTCGCCGTCACGCAAATGGGGCGGCGAGCTTAAGCGGGCGCGGCGCGATGCACGTGATGTGGGACGGTCGACTAGCATCAGCTTTTCTAATGTGGCGCGCCGCGGTGTGACGCGTTGTGTCGGTGAAGCTGCTATTATTTTTTTTGCCTGTCCCTATATCCATTTCGCTGGTGATCATAATCCTGTCGACCGCACGCCCACAAGAGGGGCTGTGTCCTCCCCATGGCCGAGTTTCAAAAAGAGTCTCTTTCTCTTGAAGAGGCGAACCGTGTGCGTATTTCGCTTGGCTTGAAGCCACTCGTCGATGTCGACGTCCACGACGACGACGATGTGCGCGACCACAACAACCAGAACGGCGACCACGATCGTGTAGACAACGCAACCTCCTCTATACCACCAACCAGCATAGGAAGTGCTCCTCCAGAAAAAGAGGAGATCCGCGAGCGCGTCGTCAGAGCGCAGGCACGTCGCGATGTAGCACGAAGACTGCGTGGGCCGACACTGGGCGAGAGCCGCGACGAGGACATGAGTGCTCGCGACTGGATCCGTCACGCTCGGCGTCAAGCGCAAGTCCATTCGGCTGAGCGGTTACAAAAACAGGCAGAAGATGAACAGGCGGCGCGTATGCAAACCTACACATCGTCTGAACTAGAGGGTCTTCGTGTCGCACACGATCTAGATGAGTTTGTCGCAGGCTCCGATGAGCGTGTACTGACGCTTCGTGATGCAAACGTCTTGGACGAAAACGAAGACGAGCTAATGGAGCATTCGGCTGAGACGTACGCGAAAGCAAGAGCGGACCAACGTGACCGTGAGCGCCACTCTGTCTATACGGGCGTGGAGGAGCTTGAGAAGGAAAAGACGGGTGTTCTGGACAAGTACGATCACGTGGAATCACTCGATCTGAATCAGACGCCGCCGAATCGTCATGCAGCGTCGCTGGGCTTCCGCTTAGGCGATGCAGCGTCTTTAGATGCGATGGACGCGCGCTCGTCAGCGCGTTCAGAAGCACAGCGTGTTGCAGAGCAGCGCGCTTTACATCGCACTAGCCTAGACTATGTGAAGAATGCACCGGTGTCTGATTACGAGGTGTCATTCAAGAAGAAAAGTAAGAAAAAACGTGCACCGCGAGTCAAAGTTGAGCCTGATGACGACGATGCCGCGGGCCGTGGCGACCAGGTTGCATCGACCATACCGTCATCCTCGTCGGCGATGGAAATTGATGAGCCCCGAAAGCCTCTCTCGAAAGCCGAGGCCCTTGTTGACGATGACGAACTCGCTGCCAGTCTTGCGAGAACGCGACGGATGCATGCAAAAGCTTCGTTCCGCAAAGTCACGCCAGAAATGGTTGCGCGAAATTTGGCTGCAACGCAGCGTGCAGTTGCCGAACAAGATACCCAGAAAGAAAGTCAACTAGAGAAGGATGATGGCGTTCTTACCTTTGATGAAACGACAGAATTCGTTCAAAATATCATCGCACGTCCTTCGAAGCCACAAATCGATACGCAACGACAATTGCCATCGCCACCGGCGCCCCAGATAAACTATGGTGACTCCACGTCCCACGTTGAGCCGGAGGCGGGCGACCGGCTTGAGCCTGAGCTGGAGGTGGACTCGAAAGCAGCACTATCGCCAGCGTCCCATCCGACTGCACAAGACCCGCATAGGGAGAATGGGGCCGAACTTGCCAAAATGTCCGATGTGGACAATGCATTGCACGGCGATGTCGACACTGAAGCCATGGCATCGGGCAGCGTTGCATCAGTGGTCCAGTTTCTTAAGAGCCAAGGCACACTCGAGCATGTACCGAAAGAGCAGCTGGAACATGAAAAGACGCAGCTCAAGTACGATGCGTGGCTTCGACAGCGCCGACGTGCCGACAGGCTCGCCGAATCGGATGATCAAGACGCACGTGAAGACGATCAGTCGGAGCGCCGGGAAGCACAAGCAGCTCTGGAACGGTTTAAGGACTACAAGCCCGATGTCAAGATAGAGTACCATGATGAGTACGGGCGCACGTTGTCAACGAAGGAGGCATGGAAGCAACTGTCGCACACCTTCCATGGCAATGCACCTGGTCACAAGGCACAGGAAAAACGTCTGCGACGCATTGCCGAGGAGCAGCGTCGCGAGCGCATGTTGGCTGGCGACACAAGTGCGATGACTCGCGCCTTCCAGGAACGCTCCGAACGGACGGGACAGGCTCATATGGTTTTGAGTGTTGGACAACATGATCATGCGCCACAGGACATACACCTCGGAGCACCACCTGCCTTGGAGAAGGTCAGTGTGCCTGCGAAAAAGAAGACCAAGACGGCAGGAACGAGTACTACCTTATCTGGCCAGTCCATCGAACCGGGCCGGTCAAATGAAACACTCGAGGCAGCAGCGGAGCTGGGCAGAACCTCTGTTCTGCCGACGCCAGAGTCAGCGACATCACCGTCAACGACAGCTCCGGCTTCAAGCCCAGCTCAGTCTGCGGGCTTCAAGCCTGCTATGAAGCCAGCCTTCCAACCCATTTCAACGTCCCATGTTCCATCCACTCCCATCCCTGCATCATCTTCAACGACGACAAACGATGCCTCATTTACGTCGGCACCTGCATCGTCATCAGAAGCACAACCCCGTGATAAGGTTCGCATCTCTTTAGGCAAGCGAAAAGCTCCTCAAGCAGATTCGTAGGCATTCGCTGACATAAATATATGTATAGTACTACGTGGCTGTTCGAAGGATTGACACATTACGGAAGTCGTGGAATGGCGTCGCATCGTACTTTTTCATATCCAAAACAGTCTGGTGTTCCCACTCGTGGGACCGAACTGGTTTAGCCTCGGCTTCTTGAATGAGGGTAGACAGTTGCTGCGAATCAGGGATGATGGGAGGCGTCTGGTTTCGCAGGAGGCCCCATGATATATTGGCAAACCATCGGTGCTGTTTCACTTCACTAGCACCAAGCTGGCTGCCTAAGCGTTTATGTTCATCTTTTACAAGCAGTTTTCGAATAAAATTGCGTCCTGATGCGGACATTGGCACACCGTCTGGGAAGGAGACATCTTTGCGCAGCACGTTTGCAAAGGTCGTATTACGCGATGTCCCTTTAAAGGGTGTCGTAGCATAGATCATTTCATATACAAAGATGCCCAATGTCCACCAGTCAACGGAGGATGTATGGCCGCAACCTTTGATGACCTCGGGTGCAATGTATTCTTCCGTCCCAACGAACGAATTTGTGCGCAGATCGGCAATGCACGCACGGGTATCGACCATGGGCACAGCGCGTGGCGATGCTTGAAACACGGCCGGTGCTGCCACTTGTTCGTGAGCCTGCGCCGACAGGTCAAAGTCGGAGAGCATCACGTGTCCCGACTGATGAAGCAGGATATTTTCGGGCTTCAGGTCTCGATAGATGAAGCCCATCAAGTGCAGATATTCGAGCGCAGCCACAACCTCGGCGGCATAAAAACGCGCCTCATCTTCCGATAGGCATCGCCCAGGTCGTGATTGCAACGCACGGAAGAACTCGCCACCACAGCAGTACTCCATACACAGATACAGGTAATCGGTTGTTTGGAATGTGTGATACAGAGGCACAATGAATGGATGGTTGGATGCAATCAAAATCGCTTGCTCGGACAGTACACGCTTCACTTTGTTGCGTTTCTTCATTTCAGCTTTCGATAGCACCTTGAGCGCATAAGGAGTGTCTGTTTGTCGATGCCTCACAAGGTACACACGGCCTACATCACCCTTGCCTAGCAGCTTGATGGTCTGGAATTCGTCAATCGACACAAGCACATCACTTGTCTTGACACGTGAGGTAGTTCGGGGCGTGGCTGCTGTCGTTGCTGTTGTCACTGTCGTCGGCATGGGAGGGCGCGATTCCTCCGCTTTGGTTGCATCTGCTTGCAGTGTGCCGGAACTTTTGGATTTGAACAGGCGCGTCAAACGCCGCATAGGTGCATCGTTCGTATTATCCGATGCTTGGCGCGACTTGGGAGCTATCCGAAGCGACGGCAGGAACCGTGTACGACGTGGTGATATTGGTTCTGCCATATGTGTGGCAGGTATGGCATCAATTTGTGCGGCTGGCTGTAAACGGAGAGGTGACGAGCCCTTGCCTATTGCACTCTGAGATTCCCATGGCGTTGGCACCGAGGTCTCGTGCGTCGACTCTGTTGGTGACGTAGTCGCAGATAGTGGTGGTGGTGGTGGCGGCGACATGTTCCGAAACACTTGTTGCTGAGAAGCTGTCATTGGTTGCGTTGGCTGCTGCAATCTGGACGGCTGGGTATGGAGCTGGATGTGAGATTGCGAGTGTGGCAGGGGCAATGTTTGCGTCTGAAGCGACACATTCCACAACGCGTCCTGCGTGTAACCATGGAATAAATCGCTTGATCCTTCAAGCCACGGGCTTGTACTAACCGAGTCAGGCGCATGTGGGACTCCGTCTTGGGTGTTGATCGCAGGCCATCCCTGGAAAACTGGTGGTGCTGGTGTGGCTTGGTACAAAGCATTGGTATCGGGCGCACTTGCAACGCGACGAATCCAATGATCATCATATTTCGAGTACAAGTGGGGCAAATGCGCCGGCTGTTTATCAAGTACATCGCCCAGCATACCCAGTGATGGTCCTGTTATCAACACACTCGATCCTGACGCAAGCGACGAGGTCGTGCTAGCATTTTGCCCCATACCGTACATGATGCGGCGACCTGGTGCTGTGCCGATAGGTGAATTGGTGCTCATAGACGATGGCACTGGGCTTGTGACTTGCGTGCTTGTCAGTGAGGATGATGGCGTCATGTGATCGGTCGTCGAGCTGGCGACAGTGGAAGAAGCATTGTTCGGCGTGTCCATCAAGGCACTCGCACTCTCACGTCGTTTGGAAGGACGCAGCATTGCCATCCATTTTCCTTGCCTCGATGTTCCTTGCGTTCCCGGCGATCCAGTCGACGCCGTCATGGAAGCAGGGTCAAAGTATGTGAATGGAGAAGTGCGTGCCAATGTCGTGGAATAAGCAAACTAGCACGCCAAACTCCAGTCCGACTCACTCAGCGGAGGTTGAAGCAAGCTCGACACGTTTGTTACTTGCTGCACGACGCGCAAAACCCACGTGTATCTCACGTGATCATAAGCAGTAGGTAAGTGAATTGTTGTCGTTGGTGTTGGAAAAAGCTCCAGGTACCCCCAATTTTGCTCTCGCTGTGGTAGCGTGGCAAAAATGTTGAACAGCGTGTGCCGGTGAGTCATTAGAGAACACGAGGGATTGGGTGGCAAACCGGCCACAAAATTTTGGTGTGTAGTTCTTTGCATGTGTTCTTAGGCGAACTGTGATGCCCCTTTAGGTCGCAAAACTCTCAAGTGTGGCAACACGATATGAGTCGATACGCACGAACGCATGGGCCACGACTTCGCCGCACTATCCAATCGATTGCGTGAGATACAATCGAGGGTTTGCTACGCCACGGAATCCTTGGTTGATATCTTGCTAACATGACTGAGGGGTCAAGTCAGGATAACTCTCAAGGCCAGGTGGGCGAATATGTGCTCGATCATGAGATTGGAAAAGGATCTTTCGCACTAGTGTATCGAGCGCACCATATTTCCAAACCAGAGCAACTTGTGGCTGTCAAGTCTGTGGTTCGACAGAAGCTCTCGCCCAAGCTGTTGGAAAACCTTGAGGGCGAAATCTCTATTCTCAAGTCTATGCGCCACACAAACATTGTTGATTTACGCGATTGCATTTACACAGATGAGCATATTCATCTAATGATGGAATATTGTCCAGGCGGCGACTTGTCGCAATACATTCGCATGCACGGCAACGTGGCACCCTGGGATGGCGATGCAGGAGCAAACCCACTCGCAGCGGCTCAGCGCTCCAAGTTCCCACATCCCGAGTACGGTGGGCTCAATGAACAAATGGTTCGCTCGTTTCTCGCGCAGCTTGTGTCTGCGGTGCGTTTTCTTCGAAGTAAGGATATTGTGCATCGCGATATAAAGCCACAGAATTTGCTCCTTCAAATTCCTGACGATGAATGTCTTGCGTCTGGACATCCTCCTGAGATTCCGCTCATCAAAGTCGCTGACTTTGGATTCGCCCGCTCACTTCCTGCCACGTCTCTCGCCAAGACCCTCTGTGGCTCGCCGCTCTACATGGCACCAGAAATTCTCCGGTACGAAAAATACGATGCTAAGGCAGACTTGTGGTCTGTCGGAGCCGTCCTCTACGAAATGTGCGTCGGTCGTCCGCCGTTTCGTGCATCAAATCACGTTGAATTACTCCGCCGTATCGAGCATGGAAACGATAGGATCAAATTTCCTGACGAGCGTTCTGAGCAATCCCTCGCGAAAGATGCGATGCGGCGCAAGCTACATGGCGATCCACCGCGCCCAAACCCACCCGAAATCGCCCCTGACATCAAAATGTTGATCCGCAAACTGCTCAAGCGCCACCCTGTGGAGCGCATGAGTTTCGACGAGCTCTTTACTGACAGTGTCGTTACGCAAGTTCCCTACACGGGCCGTGCCATCATAAAGGACGAGCTGGCTGCCTCTGTGCACCTTGCGCAAATACCGCCAGATATTTTATCACCTCCAAAACCGAAGCCGCATCTGGGCGTATCAGTTACGCACGTCGAAATCAAAAACCCACAATTCCGGGCTAAAACTGACGCCCCACGCGTCCCGTCCATGGCGATTGGATTCAATGCTCCCACGATATCAGAGTCCAAGGAAGAGGTTTGGTCTGCCAAACCCTCGACACAGCCCAGTGGTCTGTCGCGCGCTATTCATTTGGCAGATCAAGGCAAGAATGCGTCAGCACCAGTGCCAGTGCTTGTGAATGATCCACATGTACAGGTCTCTTTCTCGCCAATCAATCATCGTGGATCGACCTCACAGATGCCAGCATGGGGCAAGCCCATGTCCGCGCCGCCTCAAATGAGTCAAAGTACGCGTTTAGCCCAGGTCTCCTCGGACGAAGCGCTTGAGAGTTTGTTGGAGACTCTTGCGAAAAAAGCGTACGTGCTCATGGAGTTTGCCGATATGCGCGACTCGGAGCTTGGCTCAGCTCAACCAACAAACATGCAGGGATTTTCTCCTGCCGAATACAGTCCCAACTCTGCTGGCACTTATATGCAAGAAGTTGCTGGTACTGAGGTGTTTGCTCTATATGTACGGGCGCTCGGGTTTTTGCAGCGTGGACTAGAAGCTGCGAACTCGTTTGCCGAGCACACAACATTGAAGCCATCGGAGCAGCTTCGTGAGTTGACGCAGTGGTTCCGTACGCGCTTTGACGAATGCTATGAAAAGTCCCTACAAGCGCGTTCGCGCTGTCGACCGAATGTGATCCCGGATACAGCACAACATATTGATCGCCAGATTTTCGACAAGGCATTGGAGCTCGCGCGACTCGCAGCCTTGGAGGAGCTGGAGGAAAATAAAAATGGCATATGCACATGGGATCCGACACATTGCCTCATGGCGTACGAGACAGCAGCATCGCTGTTGCAGGGTCTTTTGGATCCCAGTGAAGACCGCATGAGTCTTTCTGTTCATTCCACATCGACTGTGGAAAAGTTCCTCAAGAGTATTACAAAGCGCCTCAGTGTGTTGCATGGCGCTGACACTGCAGACACAGTGTCATCCTCCGTTTCATAGGTAGGTTTTGTACACTAGACAGAAAACGCAATTTACATAGAGGCAAATATCAAGGACATTCACCGAATACGCTCAAACGATTTCGAGCGCCCCAAGACCACTACAGCAAAGTCCATAAGCTGCATAAAAATTTGGTTAGCTTTTCAACTTTAACCTGTAGGCACGGAATGCGCATAGCAACATACCCATTCACCTGCTTCCAAGTACGCACTTAGCAACTGGCGGAGTTCTAGATGCTTGAACCTACTGACGGCAAGTGTTAATCCAGTATTTCTCTTAATCCCAGATAACACTACACTGATCAGCATGGCATCCACAAAAATGTGCAACATCCGCCCCAGCATGATGGCTTCTCTGCCTTCTTGATGTATGTGTCAACAGCGTCGTTGTGGGCAGGGAAGTGGCGTTGGTCCACGTGGAGAATATTTCCAACACTTGACTGATCACTGCCTCCTCCGCTACCGACTTTGCTGCGAAGGCCAGGACGTGGGATATTCACTCGTTTTAGACAATGTCGATATACCTAGACGTAAGCAGAGCATCAATGAAATCCCGGACTACAGCCATGCAAGAGAACAGAAACTTCTTTCATGCTATAAAATCCTAATTGGGGGTATAAATCTGTATGGCGGATGCTAGGCTTGGTATATGTCAAGGAAAAAAAAAGATCGTCCATATACTAATGATTCGAAAATGCATCAATTCGTGTTTCGCTCTACGCAAGAGGCAGCAAAACGAATTTGTTCAAGTTAAGCAGATGCAGAAGTCCACCTGCGCCAAGAGAAAAAAGACGGGCGTTCATCAATTTCAATCCATCCACCACTTCGAGTGAGGTATGCGCGCTGGCCCAAACCACCAACAGGCAGTGATTCGGGATGATAGCCACTCTGTGAGTGCTTGCCTGATGCTTCATCTTCCTCAGACAAAGCGCCACGCGACGATGGATGAAATCGGTTTACCAATGCGCCATGTCCATTGGCAGGGCATGGCAGGATCGTCGATGCTGAGAGCGAGACTGTCACGAGCGCCGCGACAAACGTAGATGCGAAGAATGTCGATTCTAATGCGCGTCTTGTCTTCAAACGTTGAGGAATTGCATATCGCCAAAACCACATGCTTCTCCTTCGCCTGCGTTCGAGCTAGATATGTGGTCGAGAGTTGCGAATAGTGTCCTTACGGAATCGATCTGCCGAGCAACCTGAGCTTTTGGAGGCTGGTAGCTAAGCAATTTCGCCGTTTCCAGACCACGTAGACAGAACAAACCAATCCCAAGAAGCCTGTGCGTCCTTCACGTGACAAGGTTTGGTCTTGGGGAAGGAGGGAGGAGGGTGGTTGTTTGAAGTCTCCACTTTTAGGCAAAGGGATCAACCGCCGTGTCGGTGGCTCTGGGGGCTAGCTCAAGTTGGTTGCCATTTGTGAACGGGCATAGATTCGGTGCTCAAGCATCGAAAAGCCTAAAGTTGGCATGAACCTAGGCCAATCTATTGTAAGTTGAGTACATGTATAACGTATTTATGCAGCAATGTGTGGCGATCATCGGACCCAAAAACGTGCCGTTGTACTTGCACACGTCTGATCGGGTTTCATCGTCAGCGACAAAATGGCATTTTCTTGCGCACAGCGCATTGGACATGGTAGAGGAATGTGGTATGTGTTTGAAGAAAATAAAAATCTAACACATTCAGTGAAACAACATACGAACCCATATTTGGGTTTACTACTCACTATTGAAGATTCTGCCATGTAAGTATTTGTGTTACTGAGAACACCAAGACTCACAACGCGATCTCACAGTTATGGGTATCAAACAAACACTAATACAAAATTTCTTCTGATGTTTGAGGAATCGACGGATCCCTTTCCTGACGAGGATATTAGGACACTATGTAAGGCCATCCATGCAGTGTACCTATCCTACGTCTCTAACCCTTTTGTTGGTGTGAACCCTGGCGATTTACCGACAAAGAACCCCGATGCTATCGTACTTCAACCCTGCACTTCACCAAGTGCAGATCCATTGAATACCCAAATCACTAGCCCTCGCGTTCATCAGCGCATCATGACGATTCTAGGTTGGTAATGCATTACAGCATAAGGAGTATAACTGTGCGAGTAGCTCCTCTGGCAGATGATGTTGTGAGCCTCCGTATGCCTTTTTCTTTTCTCTTTTTTAGCTGGCAGTGCATTCGTTTGGAAGTTGACCTTTCTCTTATCTTATGGTGTGGCACGAAACAGGTTGGTCTCGCGAGTGTTGAGCTATCCAAGACGGCGGATGGGCGCATGCTTCGCACGACCAAAATTCAATTCCACTTTCTGTAGAGCCACCTCATTATTGTAAGGTCCAAGAGTGTGTGCACAGATACGGGTGGGACATGGTATGAATGTCTACGTAGATGCTGTGTACAAATGCTATGCCTACCAATTCCTCAGATTCCTTCCTGTACGCTAGGCCCAGCGAACGGACCAATATCGTTATAAGCGAGGGCGAGAATGTGATTCACTGAATGGTGCATCCCTCCACAATCAAATGTATGCACGCATAAATCCAAAGTCAACCTTGTCTCCTTCCTCTGCCCAACTTTGCTCTCACGGTGTGCTACAAAGATCTTTCGTTCAGTGGCGCCGCGGACGTGGGCGTTGTGAACGAGTGTAAGTGAAAAACCTACATTTGCGCCTGTGCTTAAAGCTAGGGCATATGTTGATTCGACGTGCTCGACCTTTGTGCTGTGCAGGGAGTCGATGGTGGCCCAGCACACACCGCCCGATATGCTCGTCATCGCGTGTGCTAGCAGCAAAAGACCCCGTCGCCTTAGGAGAAGCTATCCGGCACGTCATGAGATTGAGTGCGCAGCCAGTTGCTCTAGTGTCAGCCTTTGTGCCATCGGAAGATCCAGATGATCCATCCCCCCATATCCATTCGACAACCCTATCGTCTTTTACTACAGTATCCTTGGCGCCACCTATCGTTGCATTCTCGATCCGTCTTCCAAGTCGTATGGCGGATGCTCTTCTCTCTGGTGCTAAAACTCCTCCGCCTTCAAACAATTACGACGCAACGTCTGTCGTCTCGACATTTGCGCGGAAACCACACTTTCTTATTCATATTCTCTCGTCAAAGCAAACGTCCATGTCAAACTTTTTCGCTCGACCTGGTGCTAAGCCATACTCTCCGCGCCAAAGCACGAAGATCGAGACACATCCGTTCAATCAACATCCCATGCAACCATCGCAGGCCGTGGACGGTCAGTTGATACCGTCTGAATCTATTGGGACTCTGGCATGCAGCCTCGTTTACCAATTAGATTTGACATCTCCAGATCTTCACGGTACGACTGAGTTTGTCAATGGTTGTGTTCACACCAATGAAGTTGGCAGCGCACTTTTTCTAGCGCAAATTCATGATGTTGAGGTCGGTCATGCACACATCAATGATGTCAAGCAAAAACCTCGTCCTCTCGTTTATTGGCATCATGGATACTGCACTACTCAGGAAGATAGCAAATCATAGCGTGTACATTGGGCATTACAGGTTGGTAAGTGTGTCGTACTGAATCTAGACTTGGATTCGAGCAAAAGCCCTTGTCTTGATCCTTTCGATCCAATGCTTATTTTGATTGGGGCCTCCACTTCCACTACCCTGTCAGGTTCGAGACAAGCAAGACATACGGATTTCTGGAGCCGGGGGTGGCCATTTGTCTGCACAACCGATCCTTTCAGGCATTTTTGCTTGTGACTTAGCATAGCCCTAGCACATGTCGGAACCCCCACCTTACTCAGAATTCGATCCACACCCGCGTCCACACCCTGGCCAGCGACAGCCAAGCCCGTCGCAAGCGCGCCCTTCGCCTGTTGTTCCGGAGTTCATATCTGCGGCTCGTGCGTCCATTCCACTCGGCCAAGCGTCAATCCCCGTCAGGCAAGGACAGGTACCTCCCATACACCCATCAGGGCACAATGGTACGGGCGTAGTACGTGATGTGCGCGAGGACCAATTGGAACTTCTGCGCCAGTACGACACTATCTTTGTGATTGACGATTCCGCATCGATGCAAGTAAATGAGCAACCAGATGGATCTATCGGCCCTAGTCGATGGGAAGAAGCATGCCGAGCCTTGTGTGATTTTGTACGTCTTGCCTCCAAGTATGATGATGATGGCATCGATGTGCATTTTATCAACAATGACAAGTCGTTACTCCATTGCCGGGACCCCCGCGACCTAGTGCGTCTGTTCCATGACGTGGTGCCCTCGGGAGCGACGCCGACAGGAGAACGGCTCGAGATTCTCCTCCTTGACTACCTGGATGCGATCGAACAAACAGCTGAGACGCGTAGACGAGGCATGGAAACCAAGTCTGCACCGAAACGACGCAATGTAAGTACAAAAAATGTCAGAGTAACGCATTCTAGCAACAGTATGTGATTATCACCGATGGCGCAGCCACCGACGATCCTGAAAGTGTGATTGTGTCGGTAGCACAACGACTGGATGCCGGTCGTTTCCCTCTCTCACAGGTAGGGATTCAATTCATTCAAGTTGGCAACGATGCACAAGCATCAACAGCCCTACAAGACTGTATGTATGAATGCACATGTGCTTGACGCTAACAAGAACGATAAAGTGGACGATGCGCTGTCCAAGGTATGTGTCAGGCGTGTGCAGACGCTTGCAAAGAAAGAAAGAGAGAGACTAACTCTATCTAGGTGTACAGGATTCGAGACATGGTCGATACGCTCCCATATTCATCACTTCGATTCGACTCACAGCTTATTTTAAAGGCACTACTGGGTGGAATCAACCGACGTCTTGATCGGCAGGCACCCGCGTCAACAACTGCCTAGACACGTATTCCCCATGACGCTTCGTATATCACACAGGTACACATAGATAAACTAGCAGGCAATCACACACACAGGCATATCAGACATACTTAGATAGTCATGCTTCCTTCTTCTATCAGGTAACTCTAGACATTCTGGTCCTTGAGTGACTCGGTTTTTTCCTCGTCGGTAAACAAGCGTGGCTAGATAGTGAGTATAGACTGTTCGACTGGGCCTCAGACACGTACAGGCAAGTTGCGCTCCCTGCGACATGGTTAGTCCTGAATACGAAAAGCAGGGACAATAGAGCCCCATTTTATGAAGCACGTACCATTTCACACCACCCACATACGTCGGTGCTGGAGGATGTGTTAGACACACTCTTTTTCATCGCTGTCGCCAAGTACGTACGCTTGTATGGATCAGGGTGCTGGCGACTCTCCAGCTGCGCTTCTGCACGGTTCAAGAGACTCGCGAGTTCGCGCGGGTTGCGCACATGGCGATTGAACTCGAACTCAGCTCGAATGCGAAGAGCATCCTTCCGCCATGCATCACGACGGATGTGCCAGTTGAGCGAGTCACGAAGATACCGCCTGTACAAGTTCATCACGTACTTCTTGTGCAGCTCGCTGAACGCTGGTGGCGCACTTGTCAGCCGTACTGTCGTCGCAAACATCTCCTTCGTCTCGGCGTGTCTTGTCTCAACCAAAGAGAGAGAGAGCTTTTCGACGTTGTCCAACGACGACGCACTTCGTCGCTCGTTTGCTTGCCCGACTAGCCTAAGGCCGCCTTCCACCCTACTAGGTGCCGAATCTTACACCCCGCCCACCAGGTCTCCTCCCATGGATCACGTGATACAATACGCGAGCGGCAGCGTCACTGGAGGCAGCGAGCAACGACATTGAGGTGTCGTTCTGGAAAGTGGTTCGACCGTTCCTACGTGGCGCAATGAACGACATCGTCGGTGCTCTATTCGCGCTCGTCACGCTGTGGGCGATTGTGCGCATCATTGGTGGCGGTAAGCTTTTTCAAAATACCCATACATACTTGTGCACGAGCGTACTAACTAGGGTTTATAGCTTCGCGTTCCTCAGGCACGTCATTATCACAAAATCATGCTGGTTTACAGGAGAAGGTATGTTGGACGCTCTATGTGCATACATTAACAATGGACAGGTCAACATTGTCAAAACTATGTTTCCTGATATCCCTGAGGTGTCCATCCGTTATGATCTCATACTAAGTGGAAGCGCCGAAGCGACGTGTGATCGGATCTTACAGCAGGGGTATCTTCCGCTCCCTCCTGCCGACTTTCCTGGTGCTGAAGAAGCGCGACAATCTGCAAATACAACAGCTACGGCTTCCGCTTCTTCTGCGAGAACTTCGTCCACATCCTCGGGCGTGTCTAGCTCGCCCAACCTTATTTCACGGTTCCATTTGGAGCATCGTCTTCAAGAGGATCAAAATCATACGTCCAAGGGAAAGGGGTCATCACAATCCATGTGGTCGCCCAGTGCAAAAGATCGACAGGAAAGCCTTCAAGAGCGTAAAGCACAAATGATTTTACAAGCGAGGAAACGCATGGAGGAGCGTCAATCAACTCGGACGTGAGGGCATTATGGTTCGAAATCGAGATTGAGTGAGGAAGAGAGAGAGAGAGAGAGAGAGAGAGAGAGAGAAAGAGAGAGAGACTCTGAAAGGTCATGCCTGGTGGTGTGCTGTTGTGAGTTACTCATCACGAGACCACTCCGGAAGCGACGTAAAAACATATCTGCTGGATTGCCAGTACATACATACTCATCTATATATATATGCATCTTTTTTGTTGAATCCATCAACCAATGTATATGTATGTACGTTTGCTCGTGTTTATAGTCTAGTTCCGACTGTGACCCCCTGACTCCTTCAGGGCTTGGTAAACTAAAAGAATGGTATAAGCCCCGCGATCTGTTGTGCTGGATACGTACCTTGAATGACCACGTAAAGTCCGCGTATGTTTGTCCATCATCATCGATGATTCTACTCCGCACTGTGTTTGTGCCGCTTCTCGCGAGAAAACCACTCGGCGCTGTATTGGGAGCAAATCGTTTCGTGTAAGGCTCAGTGCGAGGTGGATATGAGCCGATCATTTCCTCCATACGGTCAACAGGCATGCCGGACCGCTTGACGACGTGTAGGTACTTGAGTCCCGACAAAACTTCGCGACCAACACTAAGATCACCATTAGTATCTATGCGCATGTTTTCAAAATACGCACGTGAATTCAATCACCACAGAGTACTCAATACCCTCGGTAATTTGCAGAGGCGTTTTGGCTGCTGCTTCCAACTCACCAGGGCGGTCGAGTTGGATGCCTACACGGCCTTGCGGCAGTTGTGAACTTTCCAGATACAACGAGTGTATAGTAAGCTTAGGTGCATTTGGATCCAATGCTCCCTGCATCGCTGACGAACTGATACCCAAGCTCTCCTTCCAGCGCCGTAGGCTCTCATCCTCAGCATCGAGCTTGGCGTATTCTTGAATGGACTTCTTCTCACCCGGCTTGTAGCCGGCAGTGGCTATGCATGAGTCATTGAAACCGAAGATACATCCTGCTATACATACGCGTGGGGTTCAAATTGTCTGACACTTGAGGCAGCTGCTCTTGGTTCGACATAGCAGTCAGATCAGTCGGTGGCTGTGGAGCAAAGAGTAAGAGAAACCACTGTGCGTGTGGGGCGTGCAATCCTTGGATTATTCGGCGCGCCCGCGCGCGTGATACGCATTTCTTGAGGAGGGAATAACATCTCGCATTGCCTTCCTACGAGGTGAGCTCCTAACTTGCACGTGTCTTCTTCGCTTGTCGACACCTCAAGTGGCCCCTGCGATCAGAGGCTGATATAATGTATATGCTGACTAACCACACACACCTGCTGCTGGCCGAGACAGGTGGTGGACGTAGCCTTAAGGGCAACAGCGTTGAAGCGAAGGAAACGGGGGCATTGGGCGGAATGAGATGTGGAAAATATGTGGGTGGTGGCCATATAGCGATGGAGTGGAAGGGAACGAAAAAACACACACACATACGCAACACTCAAGTGAATAACGGCGCTCTGCTAACGATAGCGGCAAAGCAGAGAACGGTGATAGCCACCAACAACTGCATTTGTGCGTGAGAATGCCAGCAACCACATTGGCTGGTGTAGCTAGTGCTCGCCGTTCGTATGTGAATTCAAGAGCGTGGCATATCATTCGTGCTCCCATTGGATACGTCTGCTCTGGACTACGCATCAGTCAAGGCAACTCATTCCATGTCACCGCACGCTTGCCATATGCATCTTCAGATTCGATTACACGGAGTAAAAACAACAGTCCAGTTAACAAGAAGGAAGAGAAAAAGCCTGAGAAACAAGAACACGAGCCGGATCGTCCTTTCGACAAGGAACCGTCCATGCCGCTAGTTAGTCCTACGGCGGAAGACTTGCTCAAGCAGCGCTTTCTTCATGCTCAAAAACGTTCACCTGGAAATACGCTTATGACGGGAGGTAGCGGCAGCCCGAAAGACATGCCTTCGTTCCTTCGCGGACGCAGTGTACGTGAACTAGTGGATGCCACCAAAACTAACGCAGATAAGGATCTTGGCCTACCCTCGAGTTCAACAGTGACGCAGTCATCTGCATCCTCTACGCCGGCTTCGTCGTCTGCCTCGCAGGTCCCTGACGATACGAGTCTCATGGGGATGGCATCGTCGTCTTCTTCCAAGTTAGGAAGTGGCCGGAAAAGCGAGTTGACAAAGACGCGCACACCTATGGACAGCTTGGAGAGCTCGTTTTCCGAAGATACCGTTGGTCCTTTACCAACATTTCAGACCCCAGCTTTGGCCCCGATCCAGCGCGGCGACATGTCCCTATTACCTGACCAGCCCTTCGACTCGCATGTGTTTGTACGGCAGCTCGAAGCTGGAGGCTGGAAAGCACACGGTGGGGCGTTCCCTGTGACGACGTCAGATATGCCAGCATCGGATGTAACCTCCTCAAATGAGAGCGTACCTCGTCGACATGATCCTGCGGAAGCGATCATGGATTTGACACGTTCTCTGCTCAAAGAACATGGCAAAAAACTGATTCACCAGCACATCAACCGAAGTGATCTCGATAACCAGCTCTATCTATTCTCGTCCGCACTGGCCGAACTACGCACAGAAGTGCGTGTCAGAGCGCGGAACGATGCCGCTGCACTACGTAGCATCACCTTGCTTCTCGAGCGCGAGATCGATGGACTTACGCAGAAACTGCAGTCCGATATCGAGCAGTTGAAGCACGATATCCAAGTGGAGCAAAATACCCGCAAGACCGAAGTGCAGGAGGAAAGCAACAATCTAGAGCAGGAAATTCAGGACCTGAACAACCGCTTCACGATCTTTCTCAGTGATCTTCGTACTGAGATTGAGCAGAGCATCAAATGGGATACAACACGTCGCGCTTTGGCGCTCGTTTTTGGCATTGTGGCTATCATGGTGTGTACCTTGGCCATGGCGGACTATTTCACTCGTACACCGGCGCAACAAGGGCCTGAAGCTGATGCGGCGCCCGGCACGTCACGGCATGGAACGTCGCCCTCACCACCCATCCAACATGCACCGCGTGTTCCGGTGCCCATCGATCATACCCTGGCGGACGACCACGACGCCCATAGAATACCGCCACAGTCGGCTGAGGAGCTCGGTCTTTTGCCACGCTACGACGCCGATGAAGTTCGTTACGTGTAGAATGTTGGGAAGGGGGAACGTTATAGATGTATCACAGCTATAGAGTTGCGAATGCATACACACAAGCACTCATTAGTTGACAGAAAGCTTGCCAACGTCCGGCACATCATCATCACTCAGCAGCTTTGTCACCTTGCCGATCGCGACCGTCTTGCCTTCGTCACGCAGGGTAAAGCGACCGAGCTGTGCATAGTCCTTGAAGCGCTCCAAGCACACGGGAGCCGTCGTCTCAATCAGAGCAATGATCTTCATACCCTTCTTGGCAAATGGAGGGCCACGACGGCTCTTTTTCCCAGTCTTTTTGTCGTAGTAGTGCAAGAGGGCAGCGAGACTCACTTCTTCATTGAGCGAGTGGGCGTGCATCACTGCACTGTAACCCGCGCAAATAATGTTGCGGTGCTCGAGAATGGCCAGCTGTGCCTCGAAACGCCGCACTACATGCACAGGATCTCGGGGATCTGTCAGGACAAAGCCTGGCTGCACCTCGTCCAGCTCCACACCCTTCAGCTTCACACGCACGTTGTCACCTGACACGGCTACAGGCACCTCTTCATCGATCTCGCTGAAGATAGCAACAACTTCGACATTCGTCTTGTTTGGCATCAGAACAAGTGTGTTGCCCTTCTTCATCATGCCACTCTCGATCTTTCCGACAACGTATGTACCCATGTCCGCATACTTTTCACTCACAGGCATCTTAAGCGACGAGCTCATCTTGCGGTCACCTAGCTCCAGATCATCCAAGTATGTCAGCAGCGGTGGTCCGTCGTACCAGGAGCATTGATCCGCTGAGGCTTTATCCTTCAAGTTGGCTCCCGAATACGCCGAGACAGGGATGAAAACCACGTCAGTCTTGGGGTTGAAGCCTGATGCCCGCAAGAAAGGCGACAATTTGCCGATAATCTCGTCATAGCGCTCTTTGTCCCAGTTTACAGTCGGGTCGTCCATCTTGTTCACGACCACAATCAGCCGTTGCACACCAGCCGTCTTTACCAGGACAGCATGCTCACGTGTCTGACCACCACGTTCAAAACCAGTCTCGAACTCACCTCGACGCGCCGAGATCACTAGGATTGCAACATCTGCCTGCGCTGCACCACCAATCATGTTCGGCACGTACGACTTGTGGCCTGGTGCATCCAGAAGTGTGTACCGGCGCTTGCTCGTCTCAAAGTACGCACGACCAACTTCGACAGTCTTGCCCTTGTCTCGCTCCTGCTGCGTCGAGTCAAGTGCCCACGACAAGTACCACGAATCGCGACCAATTTCCTTGGCATCGCGCTCATACTTTTCGAGCGTACGTTTGTCTACCATACCCGTCAGGTACAGCAAGTTTCCACCCATTGTAGACTTGCCGGCATCAACGTGACCGACAAACACCAAGTTCAAATGCGACTTGATTTCCTGGTCACCGAACAGGTCGCGAAGTGTCTCTTCATCCGTAGCCAACTTGGCATCCTGCAACACCTTTTCAGCATCAACAGATGCCTTTTCTGCAACCTTCTTTTCCACTTTGGTTTGTTGCTTAGCAGCTTGGCCCTTGACTTCGCCAGTCGATCTATCAGGGGGGGCAGCCGCAGTGGCGGCCGTGGAGTCTGTTGCACCTGCATTTTTGACGACCGGAGTCTTTTCCTCTTTAGACTCAGGCTTCTGCTCGGATTTCTGTTCAGGCTTCTTGCCGCCACCAATCGACACACTCACAGCCTTTTTCATACCAGTAGGCTTGCTAGAAGCCATAGCTGCAGCTTTAGGCGGGAGTGGCGCAGCTCCTAACGCGGGTCCAGACCCGGTCCCAGAAGCAGGCGAAAAAGCCGAGGACGGAGTGGTGGATTGAGCAATGGGCTGCGCACTCAACTGAGGAGCAAACCCGGCGCCTGTGAAGCCTTGGCTGTAGTACGCGTCATAATTTTGCTGCTGCTGCTGTTGCTGTTGTTGTTGTTGTTGTTGTTGTTGCTGCTGCAAGAAGCGTGGAACAAATCCAGCTGCGGCCGGATTGAAGTCAAAGCTCGGTGCGTTCGGGTTCATGGGTCTTTCACTTTTGTGTCCCAATGAACCAGAGACGATCGATCTGATGAGAGCCAAATACTCGTTCTCACGACGCTCTTTTCTCTCTGTCTCAATGACCGCACGTGCACGTGGCACCATGTGGCACTGTGTGTCATTCCCACCCCAATGTCTTTCTCCCCTGGCCTTGCGATCCGCTCGAGCGATTCGCTCCCACAGCAGAGAAGCTCGATCGCCAACCAGCATGGCGAAAGACAAAACAGTGCGAGCATCCCAGAAAGCTCCTGTCAGCAAAAATGCATACAAGCAGTTGATCTCTAACTATTCTGCTGACACACCCCCACGCTTCAAACTCATCGATGCCTTTTTGGCATTCTTATTCGTTACTGGAATCTTGCAGTTCGTTTATTGTATTGTCTTGTCAAACTATCCCTTCAACTCTTTCCTCGCTGGATTTTCAGCCACTGTGGGTCAATTTGTGCTTTCTCTTGCGCTGCGTTTGCAACTTGGCGCAGGAGAGTCTGGAAAACCGCGTGTCGCTGAAGGCAGGTACGTTGTGGACTCGAGAGTGCGCATGCGCGCTGGCTCGCACATTCTACCATAAAAGCATGTAATTCTAACACATGAAAAGAGCATTCGCCGAGTTCCTTTTCGCATCTGTAGTCTTACACTTTTTCGTTGTCAACTTCCTTGGCTAGATGTACAAAATAAAAATACTCATGCTCTATTGATTTCATCCACCTTGGCTCGTTGAAGTGCGAATGCTGGAGTGACCCATGCGCCACTGCTGGTCAGCACATGCTGCAAGGTTGTGGACGTACCAACCACATTGAGTGCCAGCCCAAGTCCAGTTGCCGAGCTTTGCGTGGCAGTGAGGATTCGGACAAATCAGCCGTCCCGATACAAAGCCTTCGACAAGATCTGACGACTCTTTCATCCATTCAAGCGGCTCGACAAAATAGGCAGAACATGCAGCGGAATGCAGCAATCCTCGCTGCATGGGACGGACCCCCGCCGCCTGAGACATATACGGAAGGGCTGCACCGTCTGTGGCCGTGCCTCGTTGACGGGGCAAAGGTGCTGAATCAAGTCCTTTTCGCACACTTTCGCGTTTATGTGGCTCGAATGATAGTTCACCTTTGCCTGGAGCATGCTGCGTCACATCCTCGTCACTCGCCAGAACTCGACGGCACATCTTGCATCGCAAGCACGTGGCACGTGGGACGAACGTTGTATTCGTTGATTGCGTCCCTGGCGGGGGATCCGAGAATGGGTCCGGATCGATCGAGCGTCCCATGAGCATAGCAGGTGTGACGAATCCACGCATCGCTGATGTATGCTTAATTAAGAACGTGCGCACACTGGGCTTTGACACTTCGACACGATAACTCTCCGCGTGAAACAATCGTAATCTGCCCAAGTGAGTCATACTTGAGGGTGTGTCACGTACTGTTCCATAAATCCTGCATTAGGCTCAGCATATGAGCAACTTGCATTGATGCATGAAATAGCCTCTTCTGGGGTCCAATGATGTCTTTTCATCAAATACGCTGCTATCAGCTTCGTATTATGTCAGTATGAAATGCTCATCCAATATCACAGTGAAATATACATACGGTTGCACCTTGTGTGTCGTTGGGATCGCAACACACCAAGACACATTTTCCTAAGTGAGACTTGAGGCAATTTTCAATAAAGTGCGTGCTTTGGCTAAAGAATAGAAATATAGGCGCGTCGTCCGAGTCATCAATGGGGATGTGCAGTGTGTCATGATGAGAGGCCGAGCAATAGGACAGATGCTCAGCTCCTTTCTTCCCAAAAATAATAATTCCAGCTGTATTCGAGTGATCGGCTGCATAGTGCGACTTGCATTCTGGTAGTTTGTCCAACCAAACTCGAGGTATGATCTCGCTCATATGTCGGCACACACAACAGGGATGTGTATCAGAATGCGTGAGTGATCAATGCTCAAATTAGTGCCACGTGCTTGATATTTAAAATTTCCTTTTTCTTCTCTAACGACGGTCGCGCACATTGAAAGTCTTTCACTGGAGGGGAGATACGCATGACCTGCCGACAGTGGTACCTTGACGGAATAGTTGGTAGTTTGTCTCACTATCAAACACCCGTCTACATTGTAACGTCGCGAGATAGGGAAATAAAAAGTGAAAGGGTTGGAACAATTACTATTATACAGAAACAGCTAAGCATACTTTGAATTAGGATTATACAGTTCGGGTGCCGCTGTTAGCACCGACGCCAGCAGCTACGCGTAGTAGCTCTCGGGTTTGCATAATAGTTCGACCCAACATATTGCGACCCCTACCGACTGAGTTCGGTGCAGCGGCAGAGCCCCAAAATGCATCGTTGGGGCTTGCATGAACAATTTCGGCATCTCCTGTTTCGAGAAGCGCAAGGCGTAAGTCAGAGTACTGCATGAACTTTGTCAAAAGCACCATGCGCATGGTCGACACATTGACGCCATCCTTGATCCAGTCGGCTCGGACGTCTCGGGAGAATGTACGAGCAATATGAATCGCTTCAACGGCATTTGATGCTTTGCGGATCTTGTTGGCGATATCGGGACGGTGATCAATGAACTTCTGCGCTTGAAACAAGTGTTCTGCGGTTGGGTATCGCACGCCGTCCAGTACTACAGGGTGGTCTGATGCGTTGTTGAGCCAAAAGAAAGGAAGATCTTTGGAGAAGAACTCGATCTTATTTGTTGTTGCATTCTTCCCGTGCCGGATAGACTCGACGACGGCTGGTGATGTATACACGCGCTCGTTGTCGCCGGCAATGGATCCGACACCGTTCGAGCTATCATCGGAAAGTTCTCCGTCACTCGATGAACGCTTCGAGGTCTTGTTAAACCAAATTCCAATCTTTTTTTGTACGCTAGTCATCTCAGTTGCTCTGCTTGTGACGAAGGATATCGTACGCAAGAGAGTTGTGTCGCACGACTGCTCGTCTATCTCGGGCCATCAGCTGTTACACTATTCATGATGCCATAGTTGTGCTCGATCTGTGAGGATGGCGTGCTCGAATCACGTGATTAACATCACCGCACGGCGTCGATGTCATCATAGGTGACAGTTATCCCGACCGCTGCTGCAGGCGCCAGACCGCCAAAAAAGAGCACGTCCAGCTTTGATTTGACCGGAGAAATAGACTAATTACACGAAAAAAGTCCCCTCGGCTCGCGTACGAAAACATTCGGATTTTATTTTTGGGAGGGTGAAGCGTATACGTCCGACTACAGGGTATGACTGAAGCAGATGAGTTAAAAGGACAAAGCACCACAGGCAGTAGGACGAAGGTTTGATCAGCGCAGGAGCGTATGCGTGCAGAGCAAACGAAATGCGCTCTCACATAATAGCATCACCACGCAGTCATAGGAAAAGAAAGGGTCAATAAGTTACGAGCAGGCAAATTCACACGCATGCACACCAAAGCGACTGTCACCGAAAAAATCATGTCACATAGTCGCGCATTCACCCAAGCACACATACGTGCGAGTAGCCCTCATGAAACAAAAATCCTTACAGATTTAGATCATGAAAGCCACGTCCTTGCCCGTGAGCTTACGGTACACACTCGAGAACGTCTCGAGCTTGTACTCCAGGCTGGTTGCATCCTTCGAGTCGAGCGAGCAGCGCACGAGCTTGCTACCGTCAGTCGACACGCGCAGGCTCTTGGCAGTAATCTCAGTTGGGAACACAAGGTCCTCCAGGATGGCGTTGTGCACCCAGGTGAGAGTGCGGCTACGGGGCCGGGGCTGCTTAGCACGGCTGTGGCTGGAAGGCTTGCTGAGGATGCGACGCTGGCCAATGAACACGACGTGGTGATCCGAGAACTTCTTCTCGAGTTCACGTGTGAGCCTGTTTGGTGTTAGTTGCAAAAAGAACATGACCCAGAAAAGACAATGACAATAGGGACATCGGAGTTGCACATACCTCAACTGGATTTTGTGGAAAGCCTTGAGCTGGGGCATAGGCACAAAGATCACGTAGGCCTTTTTGCCGCCCTTGACGTCGACCTCCTTCACGGCACTGACCTGAAGAGGACGCAGCTCCATCTTCAGCTCAGGGATGTGCGACTCAAGATCAATGAGAGCCTGGCAGACCGTGGTCTCGGCCTCAGATGGAGCACCAGCCGGCGCATTCGCCGTGCGGAAGATCTTCTGGTTGACAGTCGCCATCGCGTTAGTGGTAGGAGTCAAGCACACTGGTGCTGCGAACACGTTGTAGAGCTAGCTACCTTCGCGCGCATCGTTAGAACTATAAAATGATACAAATCACGTGGACAGTTCCATCCTCGTTGACGACGCGCACTCCGCATTATCGGGAGTGCTTGGTGGCAATCTGTGCGGCAGGGGACAATGTGGAGGCTTTGTACGGACGCGATCACGCACTGCCATGGCCAAAGCTCTGCGACACTCAGAGTGCTTGGCGACGAGCGAGTCGAGACGCAGATTCGAGATCTGAATCGGAACAGTGCAGAGAACAGGGCCAAGGAAAGACATGACGTATTTGGCTATCAGAGGGCTATATCAATTTGTCTTTTTCTTTCTCAGTAGACTTCCAGCACGTAGCGCTCTTCTTCCTTCAGATCGGCAATCTTTTCTTCAGCTTGCTCTCTCGACCAGCCATATTCGGTAAAGGCAGTTACAAGGGCCTCTTGGATATCTGGCACTGGCCACACGGGACCACAAAGAGTAAAGATACCCTTGTCTTCGTCGCGAGCAACCTTGTTGTCCGTTGAGTCAATGTCAGGCACGAGGTGTTTCGCGAGCTGCTTGCCATCCTCGATAATTTTGTGCTGAATGTACACCTTCTGTTTCTGGTCGCGAGAGAACGCCAAGCCCAAATGTGTCAGCAGACCGTCTTGGACATATGCCTCGAGTTCTTCCCCGTACAGATACTCCATGGCGCGGTGTCGCGAGCCGAAATAGTAATACATCGGCCCCACTTCATGGCCCAGGCTCTTCTTGTACGCGCGAGCCTGGAGAAAGGCACGGAACGGCGCCGCACCTGTACCGAGACCCGCCATGATGATCGGCTGCGAGTCGAGAGGCGGAAGCTTCATGACGGACGGTTTCAAGCTCACCGTCACCTTTGTGCCAGGCTTCAAGCCGGCCAGGTAGCGAGTACATTGGCCGAAGCGAGGGCTACCATGGGGTGTCTTCCAATCAACAGTGACAATGAGTAAGTGCACGGAGTTTCCGACAGCCACTTGTGCACTGGCAATCGAATAGTGACGCGGCTTGATGGGCTCAATGTTTTTCACGAGCCAGTCGATGTTCAAGTCAGCCGTCGGGAACATGTGCAGTACATCCACATATGTCACCGTTTCAGACTCAGACAGCTTCTTGAACGTCGAGTTGCCTTCGTTCGAGCTGATGAAACGGAGCCAGCGGGCCTCGTCTTTGCTACGCACGATCTTGCCCAGGGCCTCGTAGAAGCTCTTCGGAGGCTTGCCAAAGATGTCAAGGTTTTGCTGAAGCGTCTGGAAGACCGTCCGACTTTCCCATGAACCTGGGCGTGTGATACTCGGCGCGTAGACCAGCTCGTCGGGAGACAAGCCACACCAGCGCACAAAGTCTTCAACCTCTTTCTCGTCATTCCACCCATGCACACCAAGTGCCTCACCCACCTCGTAGCGCAGGTCAGTACCAGTGGTGTCCAGTTCCATATGGAACAGGTACCGGTCGTAGTCGATAGGTGTCAAGCGCTTGTTCACAGCCACGGTGATGTTGTAGGTCTTTTCCGGCAAGTCGGGGCGCAATGCCTTGTCATCCAAATTATAAGCCTCGCGGAACATGAGTTGCCATGCAGCCAAAGCCCATGATGCACGTGTCACTTGACTCTCATTACCCGAATGCTTCGTTATTGCATACAAGCCGTTGTACGACAAGTGCGCCTGTCGGACGCCGGTGGTCTCGTCGGACTCGTCGTCAGTCGAAATAGAAGCCGCATTCCAAGTGTCGGTAGGAACAGACGCTGTTCTATCAGCCAATACAGAGTGCATGGACTGATCACGCAAGAACACAGCCTTCTTCAGGTTTGACGCAAGCGTCGGCTCGGCGACAATGACGCTCGTCAGAACGGCGGATGCAGCCAAGTCTGCCGCAGCGAGAGGACGACCGTCCTTCGTCTTCCCACTGCCGTTAGACGAGGCAGTAGCTGTACTATCAAGCAGGCACTGAGCTGAGTTTAGGGCATCGACGACAAACACGTTCGCGTGCCTTTTAGCCAAAAGCGCCTTGTCAGCAACGCACAGCGACGCAGTGACGTCGTCAGGAGTCCAGCTGGAAGCATTCAAGAGCACAGTACCATTCTCACGCAAAGCATCGAAGAGCTTGTAACCAGAGAGCAGTGTGGACGGTTCACTCACTACGACGACGTGGGAGGCACCATCGCGTGCGAGGAGATCCATCGGGATATCCAAACCTTGACGGTCGGACACAACAATATCCGTGCGCACAGCACCGCCTGCTGCAAAGTTGTCGAAGCGAGAGAGCATACGAACATGCTTGCCATTTTCATACAGAGCGCGAGTCAGCAGGGAAGCGGCCTCGAGTGTCACACCATGATCAGAGCCAAAGAACGTGATGAGGTGCGAGCCAGACAATGGCGTGAGATCTTTTACGTTGGTTGCTGACTGGTTCGCACGCTCCAAAATGGTTGTGAATGTGAGCGGCGTCGATGGCTGAGAAGCAGCCGCTTGCAGGATCTCGTACCAAGCCGCCAATCCAATGTGCTGACCGGGGGCACGCACGAGCGACTGGACATTCGGCACTTGCTCCGCAAATGCGCCACTCAGGACAGATTCGAGTGTGTTCGAATAAATTGCACCGTCCGTGGAAGAGAATGCCTCTTCCACCACACGGATTGTCTGAACGCTCGTCGGCACAGCTTCACGCAGAGCCACGTCATCCCATGGGCACAGCACACGCACACTGACGATGCCTAGCTTGCTGCGCAGGGCGCTAGGCAAAGAGAGGAGGAGCGTGCGCGCACGCAACGACATAGCGCCATTTGGCATACACAACACCGTCTCGGGCGATGCTGGACCCGTGTAAGCAAACGGTGTAGGTACCTGACTAGATGGTGGCGACAAGAGGCCCGTCTCGCACGCAGAGTAAGCACCGTCAAAGATGTGGACGAGCGCACGCTTATCTCGACGCATGTATGCATAGTGGGCCATGTCGATCGCTTCTTGACGCGATGCAGACAAGAGAACTTCGAAGCCAGCATGTCCTAGCATGGAGGCAGTCGCGAGCGTCGACGCATAGTCATTCGTGACGGCCAGGTCTTCATGGATGGCTTGGTTCACGCCCGACACATGAACGACGAGGTCAGCGTTAGCAGCGTCAATCGTAGCGAGCGATGGACCCATGGCCAAGAAGCCCGCGGCGTTGGTGAGCACTGTCACTGTCGAGCGACCACCTGCTGGCGTCGCAGCACTGCCTTCTCCAGCAAGGAAACCAGCGACAGCCTGGCCAGCGCCGGCACGTGTCTGCATAGGATGCACAGCGACATTGGTGTCGTTGGAGCGCGATTCGCAGAATGCTCCAAAGCCTGTGGCGCTGCTTTCGTACGTAAAGATGGTGCCGCTGTGCTCGAGGGCAAGCATTTCAATCACGAGAAGGCTAAGCGTAAGCATACTTTTGCTCAAGTCAGGGAGCTCATGCACATTTCGCTGGCCCGCTGCGTTCAGTCCTAGCTGAATATGCGTGTCTTGCGGCTGAACGAGTGGCTGCGATGCGCGGGGTCCATTCGGCACACCCATGACGCCAACATTGTCGTACGTAGCATCCAAGTTCGATGTCGGCGCCACAAAAAGCCCCTCTTTGTCTACAGACTCGGCAGGTGCACGGAGGGTTGTGGCCTCCAGAGCCTTCTGTCGATCATCAACACTGTGTTGGAGTGCAGGAGTGGTACCTGCTTCGGAGGACCGGTCCCCACCGCGACCCGACGCAGTTACAAGGGAACGAGCGAGCGTATACAAAGCCGTGCCCACGACAGCGCCACCAGCAAAGAGGGCTGCGCCGTTGAGCGCTGAAGTCCTAGTAGAGGACATGGATGTGTCTCAGTGAGTTGATGCTTCGGCACACAGCCCTAGCGAAAGTGACGAAGTTGAAAACGTGCACAAATCAACAGCCTTATGCCACTGTTCTTCCGCTGCTGTTTTTACGAGGCAGTGTAAGAGCGGATGTTCTCAATCCTCGGCCAAAACAGCTAGCACGAGTGCCGGACCTTCTCCCACCCGCCTGCGTCAGTGTCGCCACGGCGTGCGTGTGAGCACGTCATCGGTCGTGCTCGTGCATCACGTGCACAACGCCAATGACTCGGCGCGAGAGAAAGTGGGGAAATGAAGAACAAAGAGACTGAGCCCCCGATCCAACGATGAATGGAGGCGTGCACGCAGACAACTCCTTCTCCTGTCACAGTAGGGGGAGGCGAGCTGCGAAGATGTGCCTCAAGAGGAATACGCGCCGTAACACGTGGCTTGATGTTGCGGTGGGGTGAAACTACGCGGGAGTTTGCGCGTTGGGCTTACGCAAGGGTCTCCTGTGGAGGCACATGAAAGCACAGTTGATTCTTGTTACATGTATGCAGACACATACTATGCGAATGTGATTGGCTATACAGGATGTCTATCCATCCTTGCCGTGCATGTGCTCGCAGTTCATCACTGCGGATCTCCCCAGATTCTGGGGCTCTGGGGCCGCCGACACGCCCTCCCGCTGATGGAACGGTGTCGTAAGCGTTTCAAAGAATTTCAGGTTCGCGCGCGCGCGCGCGCGAACCTGAGCTGGGCTAAGATAGGCTTGGCCAAAATTTCGGTTCATCTTTTCGAGACGTTGTCCAGGACGTTCGACACCATCTCGATTTTCACGCGTGCCCTACGTCATTGATTGTGGTGCGCACGACGCATACATTCCTTTTCGTCACACTCCTACAGACCCTCGCACACACTTGTCTATAACCTCCCCTTTTGCTATAATCAGTCGGTGGTCACGGTTCACACTCACTGCTAGTGCTGGCATCCACTCAGTGGTGGAAGATCGTGTCACCTCGTTACAATACCCACGATGCGAAAAGCACTCAATGCCATGAACATTCCGCGGCTGCGCAAGAACCAAGCCGAAGTCGGGGACCAGCAGCCGCCAGAGCACGTGCTGTCGAGACATGCGGCGTTGAATCGCGCTGCGGAACCTGCGGCCGTAGGCACCTCACCGTTGCAGGGTGGCCGTCGCGCGAGCACAGATTATGGGTATGATCCATACGATGAGGATGTGTCAGAGCGTACAGGCTATTTGGATGAAGAACGCGATGTCGATGAAGACGACGACCCATACAACGACGATGAATCATACGAAGACGAATTGTACGACGAGGAGGATGCTGGGTATGGTGAACGGACAGGGGATGATGGAGAAGACACATACACGGAATTCACTGGATATGGCGACGAGGGCGAAGAAGAAGATGGTGTGTATTCAGACGAAACAGGATACGACGACGGGTACACGGAGCAGACCGGCTATGATTATGAAGACGATGCGTACACGGAGCAGACCGGCTACGACGATGACGCTTACTCTGAAGGCACGGTCACTGGCTATGGCGACGAATACTCTGAAGGCACAGGCTATGACGAGGGTGATGTGACTGGCTACGAATACGACGATGATACCACGGATGATGTACGCATCGGGCACGGCTCTTTGCCTGACGGGAATTCCCATCGGGCCTTTGATCCTTCCCTACAGAGTCTGGAGGAGAGTGAGGTCGATGAGACCGAGCGATACCCGTCGACGTACGAAGACTATGACGATGATTACATGTACGACGATGAACCGGTCGATCGTGACTTGGAAGAGCCAGAGGAGTACGGCGATGAGTACGCCAGTGACTTTACGGAAACGCTCTCAGATGAGATGCCCAGTCCGAACGCTAGTGCGCTGTCCTTGTCGAGAACCGGTGACCCTGGTTCTCCTTCTTCGGCAGGCGTTCGTCCAGGTGCTTCGGACGTAGGAGCTCTAGCAACGGGAGCTGGAACTGGAACCGCTGCTGCCGCCGCTGCTGCCCCGACCAAAGCGGCTCGCTCTATGGACGGTCGCGAAGCACCGGCACATGTCACTCATGGTGGTCAAAGAAAAGGCATATTCCTCCATAGTCTGCGTCGCAAGCAGGAGCCTGGACAGGAGCCTGCGCCGCAGCCAAAAATGTCGCTTCTACGCCGACTTCCCATCTTGGGTCAAAAGCGAAAGACAACGATGGACCGTCAAGAACAAACGTCACTTCGCCGATCTATTTCGCAACGTCGTGATAATGCCCGGGACCTTCGGCAAGATGCCCAGGCTGCCATTATGGGCAATGTCTCTCATTGGATGCCGGATGCGAGACCAGCTCCTCCAATTGACGGCTTCAAAGTGGCCCCACCGATCGGAGGCGGTGCCCGAGTCTTGGGGGCCGACCAGGCGCCAGCACATCGGCCTGGCGCGCCCACCGGGCCGGCAGGTCCTTCAGGCATGCGGGTAATGAATCCGGACTCCCTGCCAGTGCAACAGCGGGCGGCAAACCCACCGCTCGCATCGAATGACCGCCGTGCCATGCCTGCGCTCGCGGCGCCTGGCAGGCCGCTTCAACCTCGTCCGCCGACGAATCCGCGTTATGGCCCTGACTCGCATCCGGGTCGGGCTCCCATGCAAAGCACAAACGCACCGGTGCGTGCATCGGCTGCTGCGGCGACACACAACGACCTGGCTGAGAGTGAGCGGAGCGACTCGTACATGGGCACGACTACGGAGGCATACTCGGATCAAGCAAGCAGCACCCTCACGGAACGCCCCGGCCTGTACGGCGATGATTCGTTCCATACGGAGTCCGACGTTGAGCGAGAAACAGAGATCGACACTGACACGGAGCGTGAACCGTCGGTCGGCGCGCCATTCACTGCGTCAGCAGGAACTGCTGCGTCCGTAGCGACGCCAGCGCGAGCCACGGCGTCGCCAGAATTCCGAACGCCGGGACCATTCCGAGTCATGCCACATATGACAAGCGCGTCATCGCGCTACGCGCAAGTTACGCCGCAGTACAGGAACATGGCGGCTGTGTCGCCACACATGCTCTCGCCGACATTGTCGAGCCGTGGCATTCCCGTAAGCCATGGCCCCGCTGGTGCCGCTGGCGTCGGGGCTGGTTCGGCCGCTCTCGCGAGGTCGCCAGCCTCGGTTTCTGATGTGTTTGTGGACACATCGATGATGGGCTCCGTGCCAACCTCACCCGCCATGTCAAGGCAGCTGCTGCCAATGCGGCGTGCGCAGGGCGGCGTTGGCGATGCATCGACGATCGACTCGACCTTGCCGGACTCCCAAACCGACACTCGATCCGGCAGTGTAGCCAATGCGTTGTACTCACGCGCAACTAGCTCACGTCCACACAATGCCGTGCTGCGCGACGAAACGAGTGGTCGTGTGCCACAGCTCGTGGATCCCTTCGCGGATGGCAATGCACTAGACCGCTTCTCGCGCGAGATCCGTCGGCCTGAGAGCATTGAGCCTAGCCTGTTTGATGGTGAGGCTGCGTCTGGCGGGCAACCGTCGAGTCCCCTCATGCCGCGCACGGGGCCGCTGAGTGGGCAGCGTGACTCAGACTCGTCGTCTACCATGCCGGCCGTTCCCACGATGGCGGAGCTCAAGACGCCGAAGCAGCACAAGCCGACCGATTCTACTACTTCCAGTGACTTTTTCACCGTCCGCAACGCTTCGATTCGCTCCGGTACGCCCATGCCTGGCCTGCGTGCGGCTAGACGCTCGGCACATCGTGTGACTCGCACGGGCACAGGAAACCGAGGCTCGCCGGCTCGTGCTAGGGGTTCTGCGCGCACCCACACTTCGCATGGGGTGTCGCCTGAACGCCGTAGTGCACACAAGAGCCGGTCCAAGGCCAAGGACGTGCCACCCGTTCCTCCTGTGCCGCCAGTGCTGCCAACGCCCAAAGCATCTCCCACGCCGAACCGCACGCATCGCAAGAAGCACGAGGCGCCCATGAGTTTCCGCAACCTGGAGAATAAAGCGCCCAAAGGTCGCACCGGTAGCAAGCAGCGAACGCCTCGAGCGCTGCGCGATCCGAACAAGTATCTACTGACACCTTCCTGTCTCTTATACACATCTCCGAGCCCACG